>LUMD01001088.1_pt1 | contig 12025 bp, 9 predicted proteins | sample 729651 | NCBI WGS metagenome assembly LUMD01 (sample SAMN03860272, study PRJNA289734) | marine metagenome | biome: seawater column; feature: ocean; material: water; isolation source: Red Sea water column Station 34 - depth 258m | place: Saudi Arabia: Red Sea | collected 2011-10-15 | depth 258 m | reverse complement strand
GTCACGGATGTGTTTGAACCGGGTTCAACAATAAAGCCATTTACCCTGTCTTTAGCCCTTGCAAAGGGAGTATTTACTCCTGACAGCAGAATCATGACCGGTCCTGGTGTGCACTATGTTGGCGGTCGTCGTATAAAGGACGTCCGAGATTATGGGGATCTCAGTTTCTCGGAAGTGTTGATCAAATCAAGCAATATCGGTGCGGCAAAGGTAGCACTGGAAATGGCGCCTAAGGAGCTGTACGACACTTTGAGTGCGGTAGGTTTCGGTCACACTACGGGGATTGAACTGCCAGGTGAGCAGTCGGGGCTGTTATTGAATAGGGAACGCCCGGTGGATCATGCCTGGCTGTCTTTTGGATATGGCCTATCAGCAACATTGCTGCAGTTGGCCCGCGCCTACGGGGTTTTTGCGACGGAAGGGATACTGGTGCCGGTAACCATACGCCTGGAGGCCAAAACTCGAGCCGGTATAAGGGTGCTTCCTGCCGATGTGGCTCGGCAAATTACGTTGATGCTCGAACGGGTTGTCTCCGAGGGTACAGCCACCCGGGCAGTGGTACCACATTATCGGGTCGCGGGTAAGACCGGTACGGTACACAAAATCAAGCCTGGTGGTGGTTACGAAGAGGATCGTTATCGGTCTTTGATTGCCGGTTTTGCACCAGTGTCTGATCCGCGCTTTGTTTTGGTCGTGATGATTGATGATCCCAAAGGCGGTAAACATTTCGGCGGTGAAGTTGCAGCACCGGCCTTTGGAAATATCATGTCCGACGCTTTACGACTCCATCGTGTTGCACCTGACGCACCTGAGTCGACACTCGAAATCGCAGCCCGTAGAGGCGGCTTGGCGACGGACGCGTGATCACTTCGGCATCACAGAAGTCCTGTACGCTGGGGACATTGCTTGATGGCGTAACAAATATTCCGATTGAGAATGACATCGAGATTTCAGGGTTTTCCCTGGACTCTCGCCATGTGCAGGCCGGGCAGGTCTTTGTGGGTCTGCCGGGTAACGATACCGATGGGCGCGGTTACATCGATCAGGCAGTCAATGCAGGTGCGGCGGCTGTTCTTTACGAATCGGGGGGATGGAATCGACAGGACTGTGCCGTACCTGCTTTTCCGATAGACAATCTCCGCCAGAAAATTGGCCAGATTGCGAGCCGATTCTATGGTTTTCCATCCCGGGCACTCTGTGTCATCGGGCTAACGGGTACTAATGGGAAAACCACCTGTGCAGGTTTATTGGCGCAAGCGCTTACCTGCCTGGGCCATCGAACAGGATTCATCGGTACTGTTGGGTCCGGTCTCGTCGGGGCACTCGAGCCACAAAGCTTGACCACGCCGGATGCGGTCACTGTGCAGGCCCAACTGGCAGATCTGTTGCAAAAAGGCGCCGACAGCGTCTGCATCGAAGTATCGTCGCATGCACTTGATCAGGGTCGGGTTAAGGGTGTCGAGTTTGATGCAGCTGTGTTCACTAATCTCAGTCGAGATCATCTCGATTATCACCAGAACATGGAAGCGTACGCAGCGGCAAAACTGCTCCTGTTTCGCACTGGCGGTCTGCGAACAGCAGTTATTAATGCCGATGATCCATGGGGTGCTGAATTCGCTGTTGCTGGTCTATCGGCCAGGGTTTGGACCTATGGAATGAACACTAACGCCGACGTGTATCCTCTTGGGATGCACGTGGTGCCGGATGGATACGACTTGATATTGAGTTCTCCAGCCGGTGAGATCGTTTTTCACACCCCACTTCTGGGTGAGTTCAATGTCATGAACACACTCGCGGTCGTGAGCACACTGCTTGCTCTGGAGTTCACGCCCAGCGGCATTTCAGAGATCATGCCACGTCTGCAGCCGGTATCTGGCCGCATGGAGTTGGTCGATCACAATCGTCAAGGGCCACAAGTCATCGTTGACTATGCGCATACACCATCAGCTCTGGAGCAGGCTCTGAAGGCGGCGCGAGTTAATGCTGCTGGACGGGTGTGGTGTGTATTCGGGTGCGGTGGGGAGCGTGATCCGGGGAAAAGACCCCTCATGGGAGCTATTGCTGAGTCTTGTGCTGACCATGTTGTGCTCACCAGCGACAACTCGAGAGGAGAGGATCCCGTATCGATACTAGAAGACATCCTGTCGGGCATGACCGGTGAGCCTAGTGCAGTACAACCAGACCGCAAGAAGGCAATACAGATCGCACTGAAATGTGCTGACAAAAAGGATGTAGTGCTCATTGCAGGTAAAGGGCATGAGCTGGAACAGGTCGTGGGCTCAGAAGTGAATTATTTCAGTGATCAGGACACCGTTAGGCAACTGCTGGAGGGAAATAAGTGATGAATCTGCTAACAGCTGCATCAGCTGTCGAGGGAAGGCTTGTCGGTAATGATGTTGATTTCGAGCGAGTCGTGACGGACAGTCGTGAACTGAGTGGTGGCGAGCTGTTTGTTGCACTCAAGGGTGAAAACTTCGATGGCCACGAGTTTGTTGCGCAAGCCAAGAGTTCGGGTGCCGTGGCCGCCATGGCCAGCCAAGAGCTGGAAATCGACCTGCCTACTCTGGTAGTCGGGGACACTACGCTATCTCTTGGACGTCTTGCTGCTTACTGGCGTTGCCAGTTCAACCTGCCCGTCGTGGCTGTAACCGGCAGCAATGGGAAGACGACAGTCCGTGAGATGATTACGTCGATACTGAGTGAAGGTGGTCCGGTGCTCTCCCCCCATGCCAACTTCAACAATAACATCGGGATGCCCATTACCTTGCTGAGGTTACGCGAAGAGCATCATCATGCGGTTCTTGAACTTGGCATGAACCAGCCAGGTGAGATCGACTACCTCTCTCGAATTGCCAGGCCATCGGTAGCAGTGATCACTAACGCGGGTTCGGCGCACCTGGAGGGTTTACGTGATGTTACTGGCGTTGCCCGGGCAAAGGCAGAGATCTTAAATGGACTCGACCGAAGTGGTGCTGTTGTAATCAATGCTGATGATCGATTTGCAGCTTATTGGTTAGCCCGTGCCCGTCATTTTAGGAGTGTCACTTTTGGCCTGGAGAGTGAAGCTGATATCCGGGGGGACGCCACTACAGTCGGTGACAAACTCCTGATAGAAGTCAGTCTTCCTGATGGCAGGTTGGAGTTTCAATTGAGCCTGCTCGGTCGACACAATGCACGCAACGCATTGGCGGCGGTGGCTGCAGCATGGTCTGTTGGCTGCAGCACTGAACAGATCTGTAATGGCCTGGAAAAAGTACGACCTGTTCGACGTCGACTTGAACGAAAACAAGCACAGGCCGGCGCACAGTTGATAGACGACACGTACAACGCGAATCCGGCATCTCTCGAAGCGGCAATCCAGGTGCTTGCTGCACGTCCAGGAAGAAGGATTCTGGTGCTTGGAGATATGGCGGAACTCGGGGAACAGGCGGAGGGTCTGCACCAGGCTGCTGGTCGAGTTGCCAGGGAGGCGGGGATCGATGACTTATTGACGACCGGTGGTCTTGCACGTTTTGCGGCAGAGGAATTTGGTATGCATGCCCGCCATTTTGAAAAACAAGAGAGTCTGATTGCTGCCGTTCACGAACTGCTCACTCCCGAACTCACCGTGTTGGTGAAGGGTTCTCTCTCTTCTCACATGGAGAATATTGTGAATTCATTAATCCAAACAGGGCCAAGCGAGAACGCCTGATGCTCAAAAGTCTGTTCGAAATGTTAGCGACCGAGTACAGCGGGCTGAATGTTTTCCGTTACCTCACATTTCGAGCCATATGCAGCATCCTAACAGCTTTGGTGATGAGCTTTGTCATTGGACCGATACTTATCCGCAAGCTGAATGATCTAAGAATTGGAGAGACAATTCGGGAGGATGGTCCAACATCCCATCAGTACAAGTCGGGCACTCCAACTATGGGTGGTGCGTTAATACTGGTGGCGACGGTCATCGCGACTCTGATGTGGTCCGATCTAGGCAACCGTTTTATCTGGATTACATTGTTTACATGTGTTGGGTTCGGACTGATCGGTTGGATCGATGATCGCGGCAAACTCAGAGGAGATGAGGGGCGAGGACTGTCCAAGAGACAGAAGTTTTTCTGGCAAAGTATCGTAGCTGCCTGCGCTGCCTACACACTTTTTGCAACAGCACAAAGTCCGGTTGAGACACAGCTCATCGTTCCGTTGTTTAAGACAGTGGCAGTCAATCTGGGTCTGGTTTACGTGCTGCTTGCATGGTTTGTGATCGTCGGCAGCAGTAATGCGGTGAATCTAACTCCACATATATCGGGTGCTGGTGAGGTCCTCGTATTCTGCTCAGCTTTGATGGGTGCAGGTCTTGGGTTTCTTTGGTTTAACACCTATCCGGCACAGGTGTTTATGGGTGATGTAGGCGCACTGGCTATCGGCGCTGCCCTTGGAACTGTTGCGGTTATTGTCCGCCAGGAAATCGTGCTGGCAATCATGGGGGGCATTTTTGTCATCGAGACCTTGTCAGTTATTCTGCAGGTGATTTCTTTTAGGCTTACCGGCCGTCGACTATTTCGGATGGCGCCGCTGCACCACCACTACGAACTGAAGGGCTGGGAAGAGCCAAAAATTATCGTTCGTTTCTGGATTATCAGTCTGATTCTGGTCCTGATCGGACTGGCAACGTTGAAGATCAGGTAGCCACTGTGATGAATCAGGCTGCTAACACCGTCTCAACACAGAAAAATCCAGGTCGGGCTGTCATCGTTGGTCTGGGTGTTACCGGACTCTCTTGCGTTCGCTATCTGGATAGTCTGGGTGTGTCATTGACGGTGATGGATTCTCGTGCAGAGCCCCCTTATCTGGATACGCTGTCCCGGCTATACCCCCATGTTGATCTGCACGCGGGATCGTTCGACACGGCAGTTGCAAAAGACACCGATCTGCTGGTGATGAGTCCCGGGGTTGCACTGACTGAGCCGGTTGTGCTCGAAGCCATCAATGCAGGTGTTGAAGTGGTTGGCGACATCGAACTTTTTGCGCGGGATCGTACGGCACCGGTGATTGCGATAACAGGGTCAAACGGGAAAAGCACCGTTACGACGCTGATCGGCCGCCTGGCTGAGGCTGCCGATAAAAATGTTCTGGTCGGTGGAAATATTGGCCGTCCTGCACTGGAGTTGCTGACTGAGCCAGAGCCAGACTGTTATGTACTGGAGTTGTCCAGCTTTCAACTCGAGACTACTTCGACCTTGAATCCACACTGTGCCGTCATACTCAACATCGCTGAAGATCATATGGATCGGTATCAGAGTGTAAAAGACTACGCTAGGGCGAAAGCTCGAATCAGCCAAGGGGCAGCGGTTGTCATCACTCGACGCCATGATTCGATTCACGAACTCCTCAATCTGGAGGGCGATACCCAGCACATCACTTTTGGACTCGATAGGCCAACCGGTCTGAAAGATTACGGGCTGGTCACTGATGAAGATGGCCCGTGGCTTGTACGCGGTAGCGATTATCTGGTCAGCGTTGCTGAGCTTGAACTGTCTGGAACACATAACGTGGCAAATGCACTTGCAGCGTTGGCATCAACTGAGGCTTTGTTCGGCGCGACTTCAGCTTCGGGGCTGGAAGCATTGCGTGGGTTCAAGGGCCTGCCTCACCGCTGCGAAGTTATCGATGATCGGGACGATGTTATCTGGGTAAATGATTCCAAGGGTACAAACCCTGCTGCCACCGTTGCTGCGCTGGAAGGTATGAACCGTCCAGTCGTGTTGATCGCCGGAGGGCAGTCTAAAGGTGCCGACCTTTCGATTCTTGCCGATGCGGTGAGACGTTATGCACGTCAGGTTGTCCTTTTTGGGGAAGACCGCAACAAGGTTGCAGCAGCCATTGGTCGCTGCGTACCGCTTACGATGGCGGACGATCTGGCGCATGCCGTTTCGTTGGCTGCATCCTGGGCACAACCAGGTGATGCTGTCGTTCTGTCACCCGCCTGTGCCAGCTTCGACATGTTTGAAGACTACCAGCAGCGCGGGGAGGCATTTCGGCAACTGGTCAAGGAGCAACTGTGGTGAGTATCACCCTTACCGTCGATCAGAAAAGTCCACGATCTCAGATCGTTATGGATAGGACCCTGGTCTTGGCAGTGTTGGGCCTGCTGTATTACGCTTGGTATCGTAATCGCCTATCTGGTGTCCCAGACTGATATGCACATTTGGCAGCGGTCCAGTCGTCTGCTCATGGTTGTCGGGGTAGTCATGCTGGTGTTGCTGCTGGTGCCTGGACTGGGTCGAGAAGTCAACGGCAGTACCCGCTGGTTTCCAATAGGCCCCCTTCAGTTTCAACCTTCGGAGATCGTTAAAGTGTTGGTTGTGCTGTACCTGGCAGATCATTGCGCAAGAAAGTTGCCTCAGCTGAGCACTTTCAGGGTTAACATGATTGAACCCGCGCTTGTTTTCAGTGGAATCGCAGTGTTGCTTCTGCTAGAGCCGGACTATGGCTGCACTGCAGTTATCCTCGTTACTGTGCTGGGCATGCTGTTCCTTTCCGGCATTCGTCTGATCTATTTTTGTGGTGCATTTTTTGCCGGTCTTGTAGCGATGGGCGTCCTAATCTTCTTTAACCCCAACAGGCTGCAAAGAGTCCGGTGCTTTCTCGACCCATTTGCTGAACCTTACGGGTGCGGATACCAGTTGGTTCAGGCACTGATTGCACTGGGGAGTGGTGAGTGGTTTGGTGTTGGTCTGGGTGCAAGTGTACAGAAGCTGTTTTATCTGCCTGCAGCCAGCAATGATTTTCTGGTTGCGGTAATTGGGGAAGAGTTAGGCCTCGTTGGAATCGCAGTGCTTATCGTTCTCTACGTAAGTTTGTGCTGGCGAGCTTTCCGAATTGCAGATCGGGCAGGTCGTCTAGGGCAGATGTTTCAGGCTCGAGTTGCACAAGGGATTGGGCTGTTGCTCACGCTTCAGGTACTGGTGAATCTGGCTGTGAACCTGGGTGTCATACCCACCAAAGGATTGACGTTGCCGTTGATGAGTTATGGTGGCAGCAGCATGATCAGTTGCTGTTTTGCAATTGGGCTTCTGCTCGCTGTCGATCGAAGTAGCCAACGGGCGGTTGGTACGAAACGATGAAAACAATCCTGATCATGGCAGGTGGAACTGGCGGACATGTCTATCCGGCGCTCAGTGTTGCTAAATCACTGATGAACCATGGGATTGGTGTTGTGTGGCTGGGCACCCGCTCGGGACTGGAATCTTCGGTGGTACCGGGTGAAGGCATCGACATGGAATGGATCGATGTTCATGGTATACGGCGCAGTGGCTGGCTCCGAAAAATCGGATCACCGGTGATGTTGATCAGGGCAATGCTGCAGGTTTACGCCGCAATCAGCCGACGAAAACCGGTTGCTGTCCTGGGAATGGGTGGATTTGTAGCTGGTCCGGGCGGACTGGTGGCCTGGTTGATGCGCCTGCCACTACTGATTCATGAAGCAAATACCCGTGCTGGTATTACGAATCGTCTGCTGGCGCCAATTGCAAGACGCGTGATGTGCGGCTTTCCCAATACGCCGGGCCTTGGTCGGCGGGCCGAATGGACGGGTAATCCCGTACGAGAGCCTATTCTTTCCTTACCGATTCCAGAAGAGCGATACGACAATCGGCAGGATCGCGTTCTGCACATATTGGTGGTGGGAGGCAGCCAGGGCGCACTGATACTCAATCAGGTCGTGCCGGAAGCGATGGCTGAGTTGACGCCGGATCAGCGACCCAAAGTGTTACACCAGTGTGGGCGAGACCGAGCCCAGGAACTGTTTGCGCGGTACCGGGAGCTTGACATCGAGGCGGATGTACGGGAATTCATAGACGACATGGCTACAGCGTACTACCAGGCCGATCTTGTTGTTTGCCGGGCTGGAGCGATGACGGTGGCCGAAATCTGTGCGGCAGGACTGGCGGCCGTACTGGTTCCTTATCCTTACGCTGCGGGAAATCATCAACATGTTAATGCCCAGTATCTGGTGTCACGAGGTGCTGCCATTGCACTTGAAGAAAGCGATCTTTCTGCCAATCTGTTGGCGCGAACGGTGAAGAAGTTTCAGGACGACCGAGCACGGCTTCTTTCGATCGCGCAGAAAGCGCGCGCACTCGGCCGCCCCGATGCGATTGGGCGTGTGACTGGACAGTGTCTGGAGGTAGTCAGTGCGTGAGTTCGTTCAGCAGATACATTTTGTCGGAATTGGCGGTGCCGGTATGAGCGGAATAGCGTCAGTCATGCTCAACCAGGGCTATCGGGTTACAGGATCTGACATGGTTGAATCGGATGTGACAGAGCGGCTGCGGGCCACTGGTGTAAAAGTGACTATTGGGCACAGTGCAGACAGTATTGCGCAAGCAGATGTTGTTGTGACATCTACGGCTGTTGGTACAGACAACATCGAAGTTCAAGCAGCGGTAGACGCAGGCGTCCCGGTTATTCCACGTGCAGAAATGCTGGGCGAGTTGATGCGTTTCCGGCAGGGTATTGCGGTGGCTGGCACACACGGCAAAACCACAACGACCAGCCTGATAGCCGCTGTGCTAGCGGCTGCCAGCCTGGATCCGACATTTCTTGTGGGTGGACTGGTAAAAAGTGTCAGCGGCAATGCACGGCTGGGCAGTGGTCGCTGGCTTATTGCCGAGGCTGACGAAAGCGATGCATCTTTTCTGCATTTACAGCCTTATCTCGCCGTGGTTACCAACATCGACAGCGATCACATGGACTTCTATGGTGGAGACTTCGACAGGCTCGTCTCAACCTTTGCTGATTTTCTTTCCCGTCTGCCCTTTTATGGTCTGGCAATTCTGTGTGCTGATGATCCTGTTGTTGCCGGCCTGCGAACCAGGCTGAAAAAGCCAGTCGTGACGTATGGCAGTAAACCAGGGATGGATTATTACGCTAGCGATATCAGACCGCAGGGTTCTCACATGATGTTCAATGCCCATCTACCCGATGGCGCCAAATTGCCGATAGATCTAGCATTGGCTGGGCGACACAATGTTCTGAATGCGCTTGCCGCTATTGCTGTTGCGGATAAGGTCGGTGCAAGCCATGAGTCCATTGTCGAGGGACTCAAGAATTTTCAAGGCATAGATCGACGCTTTGAGATTCTCGGTGAACTGATTGTTGCAGGAGGTTCCGCAGTTGTAGTTGACGATTACGCACACCACCCAAGTGAAATCGCGGCGACTCTAGAGGCGGTTTCCGGGTGCTGGCCAGTTCGACGCCGGGTCGTGGTTTTTCAGCCCCATCGTTATACCCGTACACACGACCTGCTTGATGAGTTTGCCGCTTTACTGGCTACTGAACCGCATCTGGTTGTGACCGGTGTTTACCCAGCTGGTGAAGCGGTGATTGCCTCTGCCAGCGGCGCTGTCTTGTGCGAGCGGATTCGCGCGCTTGGTGGAGTCGCCCCGGTCTATCTGGAGGATGTTTCCTTGCTGCCGGACAAGCTGCCAGAACTCGTTCAGCCGGGAGATATTGTGTTGACCCTGGGTGCGGGCAATATTGGTCGCGTCGCGCGGGAACTGGTTGGAGAACAGAGTCAAGGTACGGAGGGTGGCATCGAGTGACGCCAGCAGCAGCTATGAATTCAAACCGCTATTTTCCAACTGTTCGGGGAGAAGTTCGATGCCATGAGTTGATGGCACAGCATACCAGTTGGCAAGTTGGTGGACAGGCAGATTATTATTTTCGCCCCTGCGACAGAGGTGACCTCTCTCAATTTCTCCAAGTGCTACCTTCCGGGACGCCCTTGTTGTGGGTTGGACTGGGTTCGAATCTGCTTGTGCGGGATGCCGGATTCCGCGGTGCGGTGATCTGTTGTCATGGAGGGTTGACTCAGTTGACACAACTCGAAGATCGCGGTGTGGTTGCTGAGGCTGGTGTGGCGTGTGCCAAGGTGGCCCGATTTTGCGCAAAGGCGGGTTTTTCCGGTGCAGAGTTTCTTGCCGGTATACCTGGCACTGTCGGTGGTGCTTTGGCGATGAATGCAGGTGCTTTCGGGAGTGAAATCTGGGATATCGTTGACCAGGTAGAACTCATCAACCGCGATGGCAGGATTCAGCAGCATCCCACCGGCGCTTTCAAAACGGGCTATCGCTGGGTTGAGTTATTGCCGGACCACTGGTTTGTGGGTGCGACGCTGAAACTTCTTCGCGGTTCTGAAGAAGAGGGCCGGCAGCGCATTCGATCATTACTGGTGGAACGCTCTGAAAAACAGCCGATTCAGACATCCAGTGCGGGTTCCGTGTTTCGCAACCCTGCCAAGGATCATGCTGCGCGGCTGATTGATCAGGCTGGACTGAAGGGACTCAAGGTCGGCGGTGCAATGGTTTCCAACCAGCACGCCAATTTCATCGTTAATACCGGAAATGCGTGTGCCTGGGACATCGAGCAACTCATTGCGTGCATACAAAAGCGGGTTGAAGCCAAGTTCGGGATTTTCCTTGAAACTGAAGTCAGGATCGTCGGAGACCGACTATGAGCTCTGATCATACAGTGGACGTTCAGGATGGTGCATTGACTGATGCCATGATTGGGCAGCGAACAAAGACTCTGCACAAACCGAGTTTGTGGATCACGATCACGGTTGTGCTTTTGATGACAGGCGTTGTTCTTGTTGATCAACTATTGCGGCCAGGTCGTTTCACGATAGAAAGAATAGATATACATGGCAGTTCGGCTCGAGTCGATGCACAGACGGTCGAGCGGACTGCTTGGTTAGCGTTGGTTGGCAACTATTTTACTGCCGACCTTGAGGAAATCGAGAACGCCCTTGTTCGTTTGCCGGGTGTTTATCAGGCGGCAGTCAGAAGACACTGGCCAGATACACTGGAAATCTCTATTACGGAGGCCGGTGCGATTGCACTGTGGTATGCGACTGACGGCAGTACCCTCGAGAGTCGGGATTATGTCAATCTGCCGCCGGATTCCAATATTGTTCTGCAACCGGTTTTGCGCAGCCCAACAGATGACCGACATACCGTGATTGATGCCTTTCTCGATGTGGTATCGAGTCTTTCCCCACTTGGCTTAGAAGTCAAGAACTTGTCTGTCAATGCGGCTGGAGACTGGGTGGTGGTGTTGCAATCGGCATCCCTGCAGCTACCGGCCGAGCTGGAAATCGTCATGGGCAGAGGTAATCCAGTACGCAAAGTCGATCAGTTTGCTGCGGTGTTCGATTCGTTTTTGCAAGACCGGTTGCCGGACATTGAACGTGTGGACATGCGTTATGACAGCGGTTTTGCCGTCCAGTGGCGAGGCGGCGGCAGTGGTCTGGTCCAACTGGCAGCCTACGGACAGTTCAGTAACTGAGTCTGTCAGCGATGATCAAAAACCGCGAAAACAACATCATTGCCGCCTTGGATATCGGCACATCCAAGGTTGTAGCGATTGTCGGTCAGGTCCAGCCTGACTCAGGTCTGGAGATAATCGGTATGGGACAGCATATCTCCAAAGGTCTGCGCAAGGGCGTCGTGACGAATATCGAGTCGACGGTCAATTCCATTCAGAGTGCGGTGGAAGAGGCGGAACTCACGGCAGACTGTCGGATCAATTCAGTATTCGCTGGTATAGCAGGTGCCCACATCAGCAGTCTGAATTCTCAGGGAGTTGTCGCAATTCGTGATGAGGAAGTTGGTGCTGCCGATATCGAACGTGTTATCGAAGCCGCCCGTGCCCAAGCTATACCAAATGATCAACGGGTATTACACATATTGCCACAAGATTTCATTATTGACGGGCAGGAAGGTGTACGCGAACCGATAGGGATGAGCGGGGTACGTCTGGAAGCAAAGGTTCACATTATTACGGGTGCCTTGAGTGCGGCACAAAACATCGACAAGTGTATTCGACGCTGCGGGTTAGAGGTTGATGACCTGATATTGGAGCAGCTGGCATCGAGTTATGCGGTGCTCGATGACGATGAGAAAGAGTTGGGTGTTTGTCTGGTGGATATTGGTGGCGGTACTTCTGATATAGCGGTATTCACGGAGGGCGCGGTCAGACATACTGC
>LUMD01000447.1_pt1 | contig 12030 bp, 9 predicted proteins | sample 729651 | NCBI WGS metagenome assembly LUMD01 (sample SAMN03860272, study PRJNA289734) | marine metagenome | biome: seawater column; feature: ocean; material: water; isolation source: Red Sea water column Station 34 - depth 258m | place: Saudi Arabia: Red Sea | collected 2011-10-15 | depth 258 m | reverse complement strand
AGTGAATGCTGCGGGTTCGGTGGCACCTTCTCGGTTCGGATGCCGGAAGTCTCGGGTGCCATGGTCAAGGACAAGACGCGCTCGCTGATGGATTCCGGCGCGGTGGAAATGGTTACCGCCGATGGCGGCTGCCTGATGAACATCAATGGTTCCCTCGAGAAACAGAAAGAGCGCTTCCGGGGACGGCATCTGGCCAGCTTCCTGTGGGAGCGAATCAATGGCGCCAGCGAAGGGGAGGTGGCATGAGCCAGCGTATTCCGGTGACCGAGCTGACTCCGGACTTCCGGGGCCGTGCCGAAGAAGCCCTGGCGGATGGGCAGCTGCGCAACAATTTCCGGGTGGCCATGGACTCGCTGATGACCAAGCGGGCCAACGCGTTTCCCGATGCCGACGAGCGTGAGGGGTTAAGGGAGCTGGGCAATCGTCTCAAGGCCGGGGCCCTGTCGAGGCTACCGGACCTGCTGGAGCAGCTGGAACAGAAACTCACTGAAAACGGCATCAAGGTTCACTGGGCGGAGACCGTCGAGGAAGCCAACGACCTGGTGCATGGCATTATTGAAGCCCGCAAGGGCAGCCAGGTGGTGAAAGGCAAGTCCATGGTCAGCGAAGAAATGGAGATGAACGACTACCTGGCGGAGCGGGGCATCGAATGCCTGGAATCCGACATGGGGGAGTACATTGTCCAGCTCGATAACGAAAAGCCGTCCCACATTATCATGCCGGCGATTCACAAGAATGCCCGGCAGGTGTCCAAACTGTTCCACGACAAGCTGGGGGAACCGGAGACTGAAGACGTCAATGAGCTGATCCAGATCGGCCGGCGAACCCTGCGTAGGAAATTCATGGATGCGGATGTGGGTGTATCCGGAGTGAACTTCGCCATCGCCGAAACTGGCACCCTGTTGCTGGTGGAAAACGAGGGCAACGGTCGCATGAGCACCACGGCACCGCCGGTGCACATTGCGGTAACGGGCATTGAAAAAGTGGTGCCGAACCTGAGAGACGTGGTGCCGCTGGTGTCGCTGCTCACCCGTTCGGCCCTGGGGCAGCCTATTACCACCTATGTGAACCTGATATCCGGTCCCCGCAAACCGGACGAACTGGACGGCCCGGAAGAGGTACATTTGGTACTGCTCGATAATGGCCGTACCGGCGCTTTTGCCGATGCCCAGATGCGTCAGACCCTGAACTGCATCCGCTGCGGCGCCTGTATGAACCACTGCCCGGTTTATACCCGGGTGGGCGGCCACACCTACGGTGAGGTATACCCCGGCCCCATCGGCAAGATCATCACACCGCATATGGCTGGCCTCGACAAGGTGCCAGACCACCCAAGCGCCTCCTCCCTGTGCGGGGCCTGCGGTGAGGTCTGCCCGGTCAAGATTCCGATTCCCGAGCTGCTTCAGCGTTTACGGCAGGAAAATGTGAAGGATCCGGAGCAGCCGCAGCTGGTGAAAGGTGGCGGCGCCAAGTATTCCCGGACGGAGCGCTGGATCTGGCGCGGCTGGCAGATGCTGAATACCCGGCCGGCGCTGTATCGCAGTTTCCTCTGGGCCGCGACCCGCTTCCGGGCGCTGGCTCCGAAAAAGGCCGGCCCCTGGACCGAGAATCACAGTGCACCGGTGCCCGCCCGTCGGTCCCTGCACGATCTTGCGGCTCAACATCTTGACCAGAAGGGAGGCCGGCCATCATGACCGCCCGCGCGAATATCCTTGGTAAATTGAGAAACAGCCTTGCCGGCACGACACCCCGCCCGGACGAGTTCGACGAGGGGCAGGTAACCCGGCCCTGGCGCTACACGCCGGAAGACCGCGTCACCCGGTTGCGCAGCCTGATGGAGGCGGTCCACACGGAAGTGCACCAGTGCCATTCTGACAGCTGGCCGGACCTGGTGACGCAGCTGCTGAACAAACGCAATCTCCGAAATCTGTTGTGCGCACCGGGCACAGACCACGGCCGGTTCTGGAATGTGGATGCCAGCCTGACCGGCACCCTGGGTGGTATTGCTGCCACCGGTACAGTCGTGCTCTGGCCGGATCGCCACGAACCGCGGTTGATGAGTTTGGTACCTCCAGTCCACATTGCCCTGCTCAAGGCCAGCGAGATTCACGACAATCTGTATGACATGATGGTGTCTCAGGACTGGGCAGCCGGGCTGCCCACCAATGTCCTGCTGGTGTCCGGTCCGTCCAAGACCGCGGACATCGAACAGGTGCTGGCTTATGGCGCTCACGGGCCTCGTGAGCTCATCGTGCTGGTTCTGGGGGACCTATGAGCTTTTCCGCAGCCACATTGGCCGATATCCGGCAACGGATTCCGGAAAACCGGGTGTTCAACGATCCGGTGTCCACCCTCGCGTTCGGAACCGACGCCAGTTTCTACCGGCTGATCCCCAAGGTGGTGGTGCGGGTTCAGGAAGAGGCCGAGGTGGTCGATCTTCTGGCGATTGCCCGCAACCACAAGGTGCCGGTGACTTTCCGGGCCGCCGGTACCAGCCTTTCCGGGCAGGCCATCAGCGACTCCATCCTGATTGTCCTTGGCGACCAGTGGAACGGCCACGACATCCGCGCTGAAGGCCGCCAGATTCGCCTGCAGCCGGGTGTGATCGGCGCCCAGGCCAACGCCTGGCTTGCGCCCAGGGGTTACAAGATCGGTCCCGATCCTGCTTCCATCAACGCCTGCAAGATCGGCGGCATTGTTGCCAATAACGCCAGTGGCATGTGCTGTGGCACGGCCCAGAACAGCTACCACACCCTGGCTGGCATGCGCCTGGTGCTGGCAGACGGCGCCGTGCTGGATACCGAGGACCCGGCGAGTGTGGCGGCGTTCCGCGACAGTCATGGCGAGTTGCTGGCGGCCCTGAAAAAGCTGGCTATCAATACCCGGGAGAATCCGGAGCTGGCGGAACGTATTCGGCACAAATACCGCCTGAAAAACACCACCGGGTTGTCCCTGAACTCCCTGGTGGACTTTGAGGATCCCATCGACATTCTCACCCATCTGATGGTGGGCTCCGAAGGCACCCTGGGTTTCGTGAGTGCTGTCACCTACAACACCGTGCCGGAATACCCCGACAAGGCCACGGCGCTGCTGGTTTTCCGTAATGCCGAGACCTGCTGCCGGGCGGCGTCGGCGTTGCGGTCGCAGCCTGTGGCGGCGGTGGAGCTGCTGGATCGCCGTAGCCTTCGCTCGGTGCAGGACAAGCCCGGCCTGCCTGACTGGATTCATGATCTGTCGGAGGATGCCTGCGCGCTGCTGGTGGAGACCCGGGCGCCCTCCTCGGAGAGTCTGGATGAACAGCTGGCCCGGATCAGTGCGTCCCTGGCGGATTTTCCGCTTGAGCAAAAGGTGGATTTCACCCGCGATGCCAAAGTCTCTGACCAGCTGTGGGCCATTCGAAAGGGTACCTTCCCCGCTGTGGGCGCAGTGCGACCGAACGGTACCACCGTGATCATCGAGGATGTGACCTTCCCGATCGATCAGCTATCCGAGGGGGTTACTCGTCTCCAGGAACTGTTTGTGAAGCATGGCTATGACGACGCGATCATCTTTGGCCACGCCCTGGAGGGCAACCTGCACTTCGTGTTCCCCCAGGGCTTTGACGACCCTGCGGAAGTCGCCCGCTATGAGGCCTTCATGCAGGATGTGGCGCAGCTGGTGGCGGTGGAGTTTGGTGGTTCTTTGAAGGCGGAGCACGGGACTGGCCGCAACATGGCGCCGTTTGTGGAGCTGGAGTGGGGGCATGATGCCTGGCAGCTGATGTGGCAGATCAAGCGGCTGCTGGACCCGGAGAATCTGCTCAATCCGGATGTTGTGCTCTCGGAAGACCCGCAGATCCACCTCAAGAATCTGAAGCCCCTGCCCGAGGCCGATCCTCTAGTTGATAAATGCATTGAATGCGGTTTCTGCGAGCCGGTGTGTCCCTCGGAAGGGCTCACCCTTTCGCCTCGCCAGCGCATCGTGATCTGGCGGGATATCCAGGCCCGCCGCCGTGCCGGTGAAGATACGGCTGAACTGGAGAAGGCCTACCAGTATCACGGCCTGGATACCTGCGCCGCCACCGGTCTGTGTGCCCAGCGCTGTCCGGTGGGTATCAATACCGGTGATCTGGTGCGTAAGCTGCGTAGCGAGAAAGCTGGCGGCCAGTCCGTGGCCAATCAGCTGGCGAAGCATTTTGCCGGCGCACTGAAAGCCACCCGTTTTGTCCTTGCCAGCGCCTCCATGGCCGAACGGCTGATGGGCGCGCCAATGCTGACCCGTCTCAGTGCGGGCGTCCGAAAGGTGTCCGGAGGCAAGGTTGCCCAATGGGATCCGACTCTGCCCCAACCGGTGCGGTTTGTGTCACCAGCAGCACAGGAGGATCCGGCCGATGGTCGGCCCCGGGTGGTGTATCTGGCCGCCTGTGTGTCCCGGACCATGGGCCCGGCCCGTAGCGATAAGGCGCAGGAGCCGTTGATCAGCGTGACCCGGAGGCTGCTGGAGAAAGGTGGTTACCAGGTGGTGTATCCGGAGGCGCTGGACAGTCTGTGCTGCGGCCAGCCATTTGCCTCCAAGGGCTATCCGGACCAGGCGGCATCCAAAAAAGATGAACTGATTTCGGCGCTGTTGCGGGCCAGCCGCAATGGTGTGGATCCGATCTATTGCGACACCAGCCCCTGCACCCTGCAGATCCGTGAAGCTGCCGAAGAGGCCGGGCTCACACTGTTCGACCCGGTCCGGTTTATTCGTGATCATCTTTACGAGCGCCTGGATTTCGAGCCGGAGCAGACCCCGCTGGCCGTGCACGTCACCTGTAGTACCCAGCATCTTGGGGAATCACAGGGTCTTATCGATATCGCTCGCCGCTGCAGTAGTAATGTGGTGATCCCCGAGGGCATCCACTGCTGTGGCTTTGCCGGGGATAAAGGCTTCAACGTGCCGGAGCTGAACGCCCATTCCCTGAAAACCCTGGCTGAACAGACGGCCGGCTGCGAGGAGGGTATCTCCACCAGCCGCACCTGCGAGATCGGCCTTAGCCGACACAGCGGCATCGACTACCACGGCCTGGTGTATCTGGTGGATCGGGTCACCCGGCCAAAAGCCACTGCCTAGTGTCTATTTCATCTCGAAGCCGCATTTGCGCAGGAAATCGCGCATGTGCGGCCGCAGTTTCGAGGTGAACAGCGGCTTGAGCTGCTCGGACCAGGTGGTGTCCTTGTTGCCTCCGGTCCGCTCCCGATAGTACTCGTTCATGGTGCGATCAAAGCCGGCCACCAGTTCTTCGTCACGGGCATCGGAGTAGTAGTCTTCCCTCAGGATGGCCTCCACCGGCAGCCGGGGTTTCACCTCCGGGTTCTGATCCGGGTAGCCCAGACACATGCCGAACACCGGATAAACGTGTTCCGGAAGCCTAAGAATCTCGCTGATTTGGGCCGGGTTGTTGCGGATGCCACCGATGTAGCACTGCCCAAGCCCTTCGGATTCCGCGGCAATCGCCACGTTCTGGGCCATCAGACTGGTGTCGATGGTGGCAACCAGTAACTGCTCCGTCATCCCTCGCACCACGTCAGCCCCGGCCCGTCCCGCGGCATCGGTTGAGCGCCGCATATCGGCACAGAACACCAGAAAGTCCGAGCAGTCGGCAATGTAGCTCTGGCCACCGGCGAGTTCCGCGATTTTCCGGCGGTTGTCGGGGTTGATCACGTGAATGATCGAATAGGCCTGCACATGATTCGAGGTGGCGGCGCACTGGCCGGCCCGAATCAGTTCCCTGAGCAGGTCCGGCGGGATCTTTTCACCGGTGAATTTGCGAATGGAGCGGTGGGATTTGAGCAGTTCTATGGTTGGATTCATGGGGTCTCGCAGTGAGTTCATGGATGTCGCGCCAGTCTGTGACAATTATCATACCAAACGCTACACATTACTCGCGCATGTGCGGAAGCCAAACTGATACGCTGACAGATCATACCGTCTAGCCTGGAACGCTTTGCCTTTATGGACCTGAACCTGCATCTGCCAACACTGCTGGTCACTTCGGTCATGATCAACCTCCTGATCGGCGGCATGCTCTGGGCGATCTATCACCTCCGCCATCGGGAGCGCTGTTTTCTGCTCTGGGCCCTAGCCTGCCTGACCTTTGTGTTGGGTACCGCATTCGCAGTAGCCAATGAGTGGCCCGGCGCTCCAGGGGGGCTGATATTCGTCGCCCACCTGTTTCTTGGTGCTTCACCGCTGTTGGTCCTTGCTGGTATCCACGCACTGATGGGGTTGCCAATAGCGGGCAAGAGACGGTCATCCCGTCTTATCCATGGCGCCTTGCTACTCTATCTGTCTGGCCTGGCTGTCAGCGCGGGTTGGGATCCGGTGGTGGCCAGATTCCTGACTGCGCTGTTCTCGGCATTGATCTTCAGCCTGGCGATCTACCGGCTGGGCTCAATTGGGCACAGGCCCAGACTGCCCCTTCGCATTCTGCAAACACTGTTCGGCATCCACGGGACGCTGATGATGACCCAGGTACTGGTAATCGCAGTCTCCATGAGCGGAAGCGTACAGCTGGATCTTCAGGGGCTGTTGAAACTCATTCTGATGAACCACCTGCTGCTGGTGAGTGCCACGGCCATGGCGCTTCCGTTATTGGCATTCACCCGTTCCGAACAGGCTCTGGTGGTGCTGGCGGAGCGGGATGGGCTTACCCAGCTGTACAATCGCCGGGCGTTCTACCGGGAAGGTGAGCTGGCATTTGAAAAAGCCCGGCGGGCCGGGGACCTTGTCACCGTGCTCATGATCGATCTGGATCACTTCAAGCAGATCAACGATCGCTGGGGGCATGCCACCGGCGATGAGGTATTGAAGGTCGTTGCCAGTCTGATGAAAGCCGAACTCAGGGATGACGACATCGTTGGCCGCGTTGGTGGTGAAGAGTTCGCAGCCGTGCTTCGCAACAATAATCGCGAAGCGATCGAGGCGATAACCGGGCGCCTGTTGCAAAGAATCGTTGAGACTGGCCGGGAGGTCCACGGTGTTCCGGTGCATCTTTCGGCCAGCATCGGTGGTGCGACTCTTAGCCGGGACCATGGCTCTTTTAAAGACGTTATGGCGTCGGCGGACAAGGCGCTTTACCGGGCCAAGCACAATGGCCGCAACCGGGCCGAATTTGTTCCGACGTCAGCGGCCGCGAAACTCTGACGGCCGTTTGCCCAGAAACGCCGAAACACCCTCCGCGAAGTCTTCAGTACGGGTCATTTCGAGGAACGCAGCACGTTCCGCCTCCAGATGGTCGGCCAGCCTGCCACCGTTGGCCTGATCAATCAGTTTGCGAAAGGCGCCGTAGGCTCGGGTTGGTCCCTGGGCGACTTTCTCGATCATCCGGTTTAGCCGGTTGTCGAATTCGCTGTCGGGGACTACTTCGTTGACTATGCCCCAGTCCCGGGCTTCAGCAGCGCCCAGGGTGCGGCCCAGCAGCATCAGTTCGGCCGCCCGGCCGGCGCCGAGTTTGTGGGCCAGGGCCCAGCTGCCGCCACAGTCCGGAACCGCGCCAATGCCGTTGTAGGCGACCAGGAATTTTGCCTCTTCATCGGCGATCCCCAGATCGGCCATCAGGGTGAGACTCAGCCCTGCGCCGGCCGCCACGCCCCTGACTGCGGCAATCACAGGCGCATCCATGCCGCGCAAAAGCAGGACGGCGGGGTTGACCGCGTCCAGGATGGCGCTGATGGCTGCGCCAGCCTGCTCGGAGGTGCCCGCCATACTGGATACATCGCCGCCTGCCATGAAGGCTCGCCCGGCGCCTGTCAGAACGATGCAACGAACACCGGAAAGATCGCGGATCTCCCGCACCGCCGCAAGGAAGGCCTCTGCCAGAGGCACATTGATGGCGTTGAGGGCCTTCGGACGATTGAAGGTCAATCTGGCGACCCCTGTTCCGGCATCAAATGCGGTGGTTACCAGTGAATCTGCCATGGTCACATGCCCTCCCGGTAATGCAGGTTTTACGGTCAGAAACCTGCGTACTGATTTCGTGGTCTTTGGGATAACAAGATAGAGCGGTTTGCCTAATGTTGCCCGAATGGACTACTTTAAATCTGAATCGGGGTTCACCCCGACGACAAGAAAAAACAAAAAATACAATCATCTTCGGGCGTGGGATGGGTACTGTCAGGGCGTGTTCGCGTGCCTGTGTGCCCGGCGCCAGGGGTGCCGGGAGGAAGTTTGAGCATCCTTGAAATCAGTAACCTGTCTCTGTCATTTGGTGGTGTGAAGGCGCTGCAGGACGTGAGTTTCCGGGTGCCTGAGAACACCGTAACCACCATTATCGGCCCTAACGGCGCTGGCAAGACGTCGCTGTTCAACTGCATCTCCGGGTTCTACAAACCCCAGCAGGGCACGATTCACTATCAGGGGCAGCCACTGCCGGGCAGCATCAAGCCACCGAAGCGAGCCGCAATGGGGCTGGCCCGAACCTTCCAGAACATTGCCCTGTTCCGGGGCATGACCGTGCTCGACAACATCAAGCTGGGCGCCCACGTGCATATGAAGAGCGGTCTGCTCAGTGCCCTGGCCTATTTCGGCCCGGCCCGACGCGAGGAAATGGCCGTTCGTAAAGATGTGGAAGAGCGGATTATCGATTTCCTGGAGATAGACCATATTCGCCGCCAGCCTGTGGCAAGTCTTTCCTATGGTCTACAAAAGCGCGTTGAGCTGGCCCGGGCGCTGGCCATGCAGCCGAAAGTACTGATGCTGGATGAGCCGGTGGCGGGCATGAACCGGGAAGAAAAGGAAGACATGGCCCGCTTTATTCTCGACATCCGGGAAGAGTGGGGTGTCACCGTGCTGATGGTGGAACACGACATGGGTATGGTGATGGATATTTCCGACCACATCGCGGTGCTCAACTTTGGTCAGGTCATCACCGAAGGCCTGCCCGCGGAGGTTCAGAACAACCCGGAGGTGATCAAGGCCTACCTGGGCAACAGTGATATCGAGAGCCTCCGCAAGAAGCTCAACGCCGAGGGGGAGGCCGCCTGATGGATTGGTTGTTCTTCGGCGAAATCAGCCTGGCGGGCCTCGCCATGGGCGGCCTTTATGCCCTGATCGCTCTGGGTTTCGTGATCATCTATAAAGCCACGAGGGTCATCAATTTCGCCATCGGCGAGATCATGATGTTCGCGGCCTACCTGTTTCTGGCATTCGCCGGCGGCATGGAGCTGTCGCCCTGGCTTGCTCTGCCGATGGCGGTGATCGGCGGTAGTATTCTCGGCGGTGTCATAGAGAAAACCATGATCCGGCCGATGCTAGGGGAATCTCCGATTTCCGTGGTGATGGTCACCATCGGTATTGCCAGCATCCTGGTGGGTCTGGTGGAATTTATCTGGACCGCTGATCCGCAACTGCTGCCCAACTTCCTGCCCCGGGAGCCGGTGTTTATCGGGGAACTGTATCTGGCACCCAAGATCGCTTACGGCTTTCTCATTGGTTCCGCCCTGCTGATCATTTACCTGCTGTATTTCCGGTTCTCCCGGGGTGGCGTGGCCCTGCGAGCCACCGCCTCGGATCAGGCGGCAGCCTATTCCATGGGCATCAACGTGCGCCGGGTCTTCAACATGGCCTGGGTGTTCGGTTCTCTGGCGGCATCACTGGCCGGTGTACTGGTGGCGGCCACCGGTGGGCTGAGCCCGCAATTCGGGATCATCGGCCTGAGTGTACTGGTGGTGGTGATCGTAGGCGGCCTGGACAGCATTCTCGGCGCCCTGGTGGCCGGCGTATTCATAGGCTGGCTGGAAACCGTGGCGGGCGCCTATCTGGGCGGCGAGTACCGGATGCCGGCAACCTTCCTGGTGCTGGCGATCATCCTGGTGATCCGCCCCTACGGCCTGTTCGGCACCCACGAAATAGAGCGAGTGTAAGATGCGCATCGGTGACGCGAAACAGAGTTACGAGGCCGATGAGGCAATCTGGACCAGCCAGACCCAGAAGCTGTGGCTGGGGCTGTTCCTGCTGATTCTGCTGGTTTTCCCGTTTGTGGTGAATTCTTACCTGCTTTACCTGGGGTGCCTCGTGGGGATTGCCGTGATCAGCACCACCGGCCTGAACATCCTGACCGGTTTTACCGGCCTGATTTCCCTCGGGCAGGCCGGCTTCATGGGCGTGGGCGCCTATACCGTGGCTTGGTTATCACTCAATACCGCCCTGCCGTTTCCGGTTACGCTTCTGATGGCCGGGCTGATGGCCGCCGCCGTGGGCATTCTGGTGGGCCTGCCCTCGCTTCGGGTCAAGGGCCTGTACCTGGCCATCGCCACCCTGGCGGCGAGCGTGTTCCTGCATTTCATTTTCGCCGAGTGGGAATCGGTGACCGGCGGGATGGGCGGTTTGAGCCTGGAGCCGGCGCACCTGTTCGGACTGACTTTCCAGAGCGATTTCAGGATGTATTTCATCATTGTGCCGCTGGCGGTGCTGATGGTGCTGGCGGCCCGCAATGTGTTCAGGACCCGGATTGGCCGGGCGTTTATCGCCATTCGCGACCGGGATATTTCCGCCGAGATTCTCGGGATCAACTTGCTGCGTTACAAGCTGATGTCGTTTGCCCTCAGCTCGTTCTATGCCGGGATCGCCGGTGGCCTGTTCGCCTATTTCTATCGGGTGGTGACGCCGGAAAGCTTCCCGCTTTCCATGTCGATTTTCTATCTGGCGGCGGTGATCGTCGGGGGCATGGGCAACCTGCTGGGGGGCATTCTCGGCGCCGCCTTCATGACTTTGGTGCCGGAAGCCCTGAAACTGCTGACCGCTGCGCTGACGCCTTTTTATCCCAACGCCCCGGTGTTCATGTCGCCGATGCTGGAAATTATCTTCGGTGCCCTGATCGTGGGCTTTCTGATCTTTGAACCCACAAGAAGCAGCAAGGAGAAGAAACATGTTCAGAAACATCCTCGAAAAAGGTCGCCGGCTTGCCGGGCTTGGTAGCCTGGTCGCTGCGCTGACCGTTGCTGCCCCGGCGATGGCTCAGGACAAAGAGCCCATCGTGTTCGGCGGCTCGATCCCGCTCTCCGGTGTTTTTGCCTTTGCAGGCATTCACCTGCACGCCGGCCTGACGGATTACACCGACTGGATCAACAGCCAGGGCGGTATCAATGGTCATCCGGTGGAATACGTGATGGAAGACACCGCCTATGAGGTGGACAGGTCAGTCGCAGCCTTCAAGAAGATTTCCGGCAGCAGCTCCCCGGCCACCTATTACGGCGACAGCACCGGTTTCATGAAAGCCATTGCCTCGGAGCTCAACAGCCAGGGCAACACGCTCATGAGCGGCGCGTCTTTCGCCACCGTACTGACCGACAATGAAACCTATCCGTACCAGTTCATCCCGGGCCCTAACTACAGCCAGATGTTCGGAATCATCCTGGAGTACATCGCCTCCCAGGGTGAGGATGGCGAGATGCCAAACGTGGCGTTTGTCTACAGCGATACCGAATTTGGCAAGGACCCGATCGAGAATGGCAAAGCCCGCGCGGCTGAGCTGGGCATCGAAGTGGTGGAAGAGATCGTCACCAAGCCGGGTAGCGTCGATGTCTCCGCCGAAGTGTTGAAGTTGCGCCGCGTGCGCCCGGATTACGTGGTATTTCACGGCTATGTGTTGTCACCGATCAACGAGTTCATGGTGCAGATGCGCCAGATGGGGCTGGACACCCAGTTCATGGGCACCTTCTGGTCCTCGGACAAGTTGATCATCGACAAGATGGGCGCGGATGCCGACGGCTACATGGGTGTGATGCCTTACAACTACTACGACAGCGAGGAAAGCGGTCCGATGCTTGATGCCCTGAGGGCTCAGGCAGAGAAAAGTGATCCGGAGGCTGGCTATCGTCCGACCGGCTATATTCAGGGCTGGTTCAACGCCATGGTCTGGACGGAGGTGATCAAGCGCACACTGGATGCCGGGAAAGAGCTCAACGCGGACAACATGGCCGAAGCCCTGGCTTCCATTGAGGACTGGGATACCGGAGGCATCATAGGCATTCCGGTCACGGTGAAGGATATGTCGTTCCCGGTGGGCCGTAT
>LUMD01000699.1_pt1 | contig 12095 bp, 14 predicted proteins | sample 729651 | NCBI WGS metagenome assembly LUMD01 (sample SAMN03860272, study PRJNA289734) | marine metagenome | biome: seawater column; feature: ocean; material: water; isolation source: Red Sea water column Station 34 - depth 258m | place: Saudi Arabia: Red Sea | collected 2011-10-15 | depth 258 m | reverse complement strand
CCGCTGGAACTGATCCGACAGATAGAGCCCGATGTACTCGTGAAAGGGGGCGACTACAGACGCGAGGAGATCGTCGGCGCCGATGTGGTGGAGGGACGAGAGGGGCGGGTGGTGACCGTACCGCTCCTGCCGGGCTACAGCACCACCGCTTCTGTTGGACATGATTTACGGCAAAAGTAGTGCTTGACTGCCCTCCGGCTCCACAGCTAATTTCACGGCTGATTTTCGCGAATGATCTATCTTAAACAATATTTCAAGATAGGAGGCCGTCTCCTCTGGCTTCCCTTTCTCCTCACACCCCTTCTTCGAGGGCAGGAGGCGCCGCCCGAACCGACGAACGGTTCTCGGTCTAACGATATCGAGTACGCCGCCTCCAACGGTGTGGAAGACCGCTTCCCTCTCATCTTGGGCGACGCCAAAAGCTTCTTCTCCGAAGCGATTATCGCCGATCACCACGGCGACTCCCTCGAGGTCCTCTATCTTCTGGACAAGATTGTAGAACTGTTGACCGAGGCGGAACAGCTCGGCGAAATGTCCGAAGATGATAGGGAAGAGTTCAATCGGTTTGAAGAGACCATGATCCACACTTACCAGAACAACCTGATCACCGTGGACAGAACAAACGCCCCCATCGCCACCGCCAGTCTGAAAGAGGAATTGTCCCGTTATCTGGAACCGATCGAAATAGAGATTAACGGTTCATCTTTCAAGGTGATCGACGACAGGGAAGGGCACATGCCGTTGGTAATGAACAGCCGCGTGGAGCGGGCGATTAAGTTTTTCGAAACGGAGGGGCGTCAGTCTTTCGAGCGGTGGCTCTCCCGTTTCCCCTACTACGGACCGGTGATAAAGGAAGTGATGACGGAGCATGAGCTTCCCGAGGAGCTGGTCTTCCACGCCATGGTCGAAAGCGGGCTGAACCCCCGGGCTTACTCCCGGGCCCACGCTGTCGGTATGTGGCAGTTTATCAGCTCAACCGCCGAGCTGTACGGCCTCGACCGGACATGGTGGGTTGATGAGCGGCGGGATCCTATCCGCGCCACCGTGGCGGCAGCGAAATATTTGAAAGATCTCTATCTTGAGTTCGACGACTGGTACCTCGCTCTCGCCGCCTACAACGCCGGCGCCGGCAGGGTCAACAGGGCCATCAGGCTCCACCAGTCCAGTGATTTCTGGAGCCTCAGTTCTCTCCCGAGAGAGACCAGGAACCACGTGCCGACGGTGTTGGCTACTGCCATCATCACACGCTCTCCCGAGCAGTACGGCTTTAAGACGCCCGGAGGGACCCCATTCAAGTATGATGAAGTGACGGTGGAAAAGAGCGCCGACCTTGCCGTTCTCGCAAAATGTGCCGGCATCAAGGTGGACGAGCTGCGGAAGTTCAATCCCGAGTTGCGCCAGCACGCCACCCCTCCCGAGGAGCCGTATACTCTCAAGATTCCGTCGGGCAAAGAGGAGATGTTTCTGGCGGCGTTCAGCGCCTTGAACGATGACCAGCGGTTTGCCCCACAGTACATGGTTCACGTGGTGCAGCGAGGACATAACCTCAGCTGGATCGCCAAGAAGTACAGCGTATCGATGCACCAGCTTGCTTCATTCAATAAGATTAAGAATTTTCACCGTCTCCGGATCGGACAGAAACTGACCATTCCGGTTCCCGGCGTTCCGTCCACGCCTGCCCTGGCATCCGGGGCGGCCCCCAACACCCTCACCTATGCCGTAAGAAAGGGGGACACTCTCGGCCACATCGCCATGCGTTACAGCTCCACGGCCCGCCGGATTCGTCAGTTGAACGGCCTCAGCTACGGCGCCTACATTTTCCCCGGGCAAAAGCTGAAGGTGCCTGTGCGGGAAGGGACGACGGTGGCAGCATCGAGCAAATATGTTAAAGAAGTTTATACCGTGAAAACAGGTGACACCCTCAGCCATATCGCTGAACGGTATCGCGTCGGAATGAGCAAGCTTCGGCAGTGGAACAGTATTCGCGACAGCGATTTTATTGTGCCGGGACAGAAGCTTGTCGTTTATGTGAGACAGGGCTGAGAGGAGAAAGATGAAATGAATGACGGCAGCGCCAAGACTGTGACAAAAGCAGAAATCGTCGATGAGGTGTCCCGGGCCACCGGTTTAACAAAAGTGGAAACTGAGACGGTGATGAACGGAATCATGAGCACAATCACCTCGGCCCTTGAGAGTGAACGTCGGGTGGAGCTTCGCGGCTTCGGCACCTTCGGCGTCAAGCGGCGGGATCCCCGGAAGGCGAGGAACCCCGGAACGGGAGAAACAGTCTTTCTCCCTGAGCGGTACGTCCCCACGTTCAAGCCGTCCGGGCTGCTGAGGAAAAATGTTAACAACGCACTGATGGAGTAGAAACTATGCCCTGTGGAAAAAAGCGCAAGAGACGGAAGATTTCGACGCATAAGCGGAAAAAGCGTCTCCGCCAGAACAGGCATAAGAAGAAGGTACGTTAGCGGAAGCTGACGGATTGGCGTGCGGTTAGTCCTGACAGCACGGCTGCTGCTTCTCCTGCTCCTCGTCCACCAGTGGTGTTTCGGCTGGGGGTTTGGCGCCCATCGACTCGTTAACCGCCAGGCGGTGGAACTTCTCGATTCGCCCTTGGGCGAATACTTCAGCCGCCACATCAATTACCTTTCCGAGCACGCCGTCGATCCTGACCTGTGGCGGAGGGACAAGGAGACGTACCCCGGCGAAGCGCCGGGCCATTTCATCGATGCCGACCTCTTTGAAGCTTATCCTTTTCGAAGTATTCCCCGGAAGTGGGAGGAATCGGTCCGAAAGTACGGCGAGAATAACCTGAAAGGGTGGGGGACGGCGCCCTGGCGCATCGAAAAGTTTTACAAGAAACTAGTGTCCAATTTCAGGGACGGCGACTGGACGGAAGCTCGCCAGACCGCCGCTGCCCTGGCTCACTACGTGTCCGACATCCATGTCCCCTTCCATACTGTTGAGAACTACAACGGCCAGCTCACCGGCAACAAGGGGGTCCACAAGCGGTGGGAGGCGGATATGGTGGAGCAGTACCTCCTGGATGCGGCCTGGCCGGAGGGGCCTCTCGAAAGAGCGGCCGATCCTGTAGAAAAAGCTTTCGTGATTGTGGAGGAATCTTTCCCGGGGCTGGAACCGATCTTGAAAGCGGAGACGAGAGCTCGGCAGACAATTCCGCCCGAGTCGCGGGACATTATCGCCGACTGGGATAAGTCGATGCAGGGGACGGAATATATCAGGATTCTCTATAAAGAGACAGGCGATCTGGCCATCGCCCGGATGAAGGCGTCGTCCGTGCGCATCGCCTCTTACTGGCAGGCGGCTTGGGTGGAGGCGGGGAGGCCATCACCGCCCTCCCGCTGAGCGGCGCCGTGGAATCTCTCTTCTCTTCCTCTGAAGCAGCCGCCGGCCGGCAGGACGTTTTCTCAGTTTCCGAAATCACTGCCGAGATCAAGGCGCTCCTGGACGGCGCCTTCGGCTCCGTCTGGATCGAGGGGGAGATCTCCAACTTCAAACACCATTTTTCATCCGGGCACATGTATTTCACGCTGAAGGACGAGGGGGCCGAGCTCCGGGCCGCCATGTTCAAGGGGTACAATCAGTACCTCAAGTTTCCGGTGGAGGACGGCATGAAAGTGCTGGCCCACGGTGATATTTCAGTCTACGAGGCGAGGGGGCAGTATCAGCTGTTGGTGAAGCGGATGGAGCCGTCGGGCGTCGGGACTCTCTATCTCGCTTTCGAGGCGCTAAAGGAAAAGTTAGAGGCAGAAGGCCTCTTCGACGAGAGTCGCAAAAAGCCTCTTCCTGCTTACCCATTCAAGATCGGCATTGTCACCTCCGGGACCGGCGCTGCCGTCGAGGACATGAAGTCGATTCTCTCCCGCCGGGCGCCCCACGTGGCGCTGGTGATTCGACCGACCCTCGTTCAGGGCGACGGCGCCGCCGAAGATATTTTTTCCGCCATCTCCGAATTAGAGCAGAGGGATGACCTCGGCCTTCTGATCGTCGGCCGGGGCGGCGGTTCGCTGGAAGATTTGTGGGCCTTCAACGAAGAGAAGGTGGTCCGCCGAATTGCCGACTGCCCGATCCCCATCATTTCGGCTGTGGGGCATGAGACTGACTTCACCCTCTCCGATTTCGCCGCCGATCTCCGGGCGCCGACGCCGTCTGCCGCCGCTGAACTGGCGTCACCGTCACAGAGTGAAATTGTGGCTCAGTTGGACGATTCCGCCCGACGGCTGGGAGGGGGGCTCCGGAACAGAATTCAGACTGCATGGCAGCGTCTCGACGGTCTCAGTTCTCGCTACGGACTTCAGCAGCCGAAGCTGCTTCTTGAGCGGGAGCGGGATCGTCTGGAAGCCCAAACGGAAAAAATGGCGAAAAATATTCAAGTCATCCTCGCTATGAAAAGCGCGAAATTCGGATCGCTCCGCGGCGAACTTGAGGCGGTGAGTCCCACGGCTATCCTCCAGCGGGGCTACGCCATCGCCCGGAGACTCCCGGATGGGAAAATCCTCAGGAGCGCCTCCGACACCGAGGAAGGGAAACGTTTCGGCCTCACCCTCGCCGACGGCGAACTGGAAGGCGAAGTGAAGAAGATCACGGCGGAGTGAGGAACAGACCGTAACTTTCGCGGAAAGGTGATGCACAGTGGCTAAGAAAAAAGCAGTGGACTTTGAAAAATCGATGAAGCGGTTGGAAGAGATTGTCGATCAGTTGGAGGGCGAATCGGCCTCGCTGGAAGAGAGCGCGGAGGAGAAGATCAAGACATTGCTGGATGAAGATAGATGAAAGTCCCTCGCCGAACACGGCTCGAAGATCCAAGAATAAAGAACCAAGAACCAAGAATGTGGAATGAACCAAGCTTGCCTGTCGTAGTTAAGCGAAGACAGCAGCCAAGAAATTTGCCTCATCTTGGAATTTGGGGCTTGGGTCTTGGAGCTTGGGTCTTGTCTCTTCCTGAGGGAGTCTTCGAGTGAAGGTCGCCCTCTGGGGAAATACCAGCAAGCCACTCTTCTGGGAGCTTTTGCCGAAGGTGGCCGCTTGGATGGAGGAGAAGGGGCAGGAACTCTACCTCACCACACACATTCACAAGCGGTTGGAGGACGCTTCCAGCTACACCTACTCCATCATCGAAAAGGCCGACGATTTCAGCGACGTCGATTTTGTCCTCGCCATGGGGGGCGACGGCACCATTCTCTCCGCGGCGAGGGGCGTTGAGCACCGCGGAACGCCCATCTTCGGCGTCCACCTTGGGGGACTCGGATTTCTCGCTGAAGGGACTGTCGAAAACATCTACACGCGGTTGGAGGTGATCGTCGCCAGCCGCTATTCAACTTTTCCGCGGGTTCTAGTTGAAGCGACAATCGAAGGGGACAGCGGCGTCACGGTGACGGCGCTGAACGATCTTGTCATAGACGCCGGCGAAGGGTTCCGGCTTATGAAATGTTCCCTCTTTTCCGAGGGGAACCTCATCACCTCTTATTCCGCCGACGGCCTCATTATCGCCACCCCCACCGGCTCCACCGCCTATAATCTTGCTGCCGGCGGGCCCATCGTGGCACCGTGGCTCTCCCTCTTCACCATCACACCCATCTGTCCCCATTCACTGTCGTCCCGACCCATCGTCCTTCCAACGGACAGCGATCTTACCGTGACGTTCCCCGAGGATGAGCCTGGCGCCCGGCTCACAGTGGACGGACAGCTCGAGTACCCCGTCTCAGCGGGAGGGAAGGTGGTTGTCCGGAAGGCCGATTATGAAGTGAATATGATCACGTTCGAAGACCGCGACTACTTCCAGACGCTACGGACCAAAATGGGGTGGGGCCAGCACAACGGCGGCGGTAACTGATCAACGGTTCAATTTTCAATCTTCAATTAGGAATTAACTTCGATTCCTAATTGAAAGTCAAAATTGAAGATTCCCCGTTCGCCCGAGTATTTCGCCGGACTTATCGGGAGATTGTGAGGGTTAAGCAGGTACCTCTATTTTCGTTGCGTAGCTGTGTGAAGCGGGAATTTCATATCCTTCTTCGCGCAAACCATCAAGGTGGAATTCAATCGCTTCCTGCATACTTTTTTCCACTTCTTCTCTTGACTTTCCGGTAGACACACAGCCGGGAATATCCGGAGAATAGGCCGAATAACCCGTCTCGGTTTTCTCGATTACAATTAAGTAGCTCATTTATTTAGTCCTGCTTGTTTCAGAACAGAGTTTTGTGTTCCCGGTGCCAGTTCATCACCAGGTTTTCCGGGAACCGTGACCAAACCTCTCTTGGTTGCATGTTTGTATTGATGGTGACTTCCCCTTACTCTCACCAAGAACCATCCATCATTCTTGATCATCTTTGTAATCTCACGTACCTTCACTCCCATACCCTTATTTCATTACAATTTAGGAGCTTTGGTGATCGCAGTCAAGAGAGTTACGCTGTTTACTCAGTTTCTCGTGGGCGAATAGCCTAACCAAACGTCCGCAGCCATGGATCCTTGTTGAGGGCCCAAAGGTTGAAGAGGGAGCCGAGCCAGCCGTGAACGAGCCCGAGGGGGAGGACGTTCCTATAGCGGAGGAAGTGGGGTACGTAGAGAAGGGCGAGCATGAGCGTTCCCGCTGTGAGCCTGAAATCAGGGATGTGAACTGAACTGAAAACGATCGCTCCCGTTATGATAAGAAGGAGCCGATTGGAACCGATCCCTTCCAACTTCTGGAGGTTTCCCACCACAATCCCTAACACAAGAAACTGCTGAATGACGCCCCAGAAAGGATAGAACAACAGCAGCAAGACGGTGTGGAGGGGGAAGGAGAAGTGCCCCTTCACCAGAGCATATGCCGCCAGCGTCGCCGCTGAAACAGAGAAAAAGAGGAGAGGGAGACGGGCCGATTCCCGGAGGTTGTCGAGCTTGAACCCCCACGTCCGGAGAATTGTCCGATCCTGTCGAGCGCGGATGATGACGAACGTAATCCAAAAGAGAGACGCCCCGACGACAAAATACTTGTTCGCTCCCTGCTGGCCCGTCAAGAGGTGGATAGTTCCGGTGACGGCTGCGCCGGCAAGGGCGAACAGATCGGCCTTCTCAGAAGAAGGGGCGGGACTCACTTGAGGCTCTCTAAGTTCTGAGATAAGAGGCGCCGTTGATATCGACAACGCAGCCGGTCATGAAGTCGTTCCCCTCGGCAGCTAGCAGCACCGCTGCCTGCGCCACCTCTTCCGGCTTCGCCACGCGGCCGAAAGGACTCTGATTCTTGATCCCTTCCCCTTCCGGCCCGTCGAGGATGGGGGCCACCCGTTCCGTCTCCACGTAGCCCGGCGCCAGCGTGAAAATGAAAATGTTGTGCTTGATGAGCGCCTGCGCCATGGACTGACCGAAAGCATTGATTCCCGCCTTGCTGGCGCCGTAGGCCGGCGCTGTCGGTTCCCCGCGGAAGGCGCCCCGGGATGAAATGTTGACAAACCTTCCGCCGCCCTGTTTTTTCATCTGCTGGATGGCGCAGAAGGTGACATTCGTATGCCCCACGAGGTTCGCTGCCAGCGTCCTCTCCCAGATGGACGTCCACTCCTCGTAAGTGAGATCATCGAAATCGAACTGCTCGATGAGGGCGGCGTTGTTGACAACAATGTCCATGCTTCCGGTCTGTTCAACTGTTTCCTGTACGATCCGCCGCGCCTCCTCCGGCTTCCCGATATCGCCCTGCACAAGGAGATGGCCGTCGCCGTCCAGTGAATTGAGCGTCTCTTTCCCTCCCGATTCATTGGAGCGGTAATGGACCGCCACCGTCCCGTCGGACGCCGCGAACGCCTGCGCCACAGCCCGTCCGATGCCGCTGGAGGAGCCGGTCACCAAAACCGTCTTCCCGGAATAACCTATGTTCATAGAGTGGTCCTTTCTACTTTCTTGCCACTAAGGCACTAAGACACGGAGCGATGAATTTTGAATTGACCGGACTGTTCGAGGCCCCATATCCTTCCCTCGCGCCTTCGCGGTAGCTCCCCTCTCTAAATCCATCGCCGGACGCGGCCTTTGTATGAAACATATTCCTCCCCAAACTGATGTTCCAGTTCCGCCTCTTCTCTTCCAATATTCAGAAATCTGACGGCGGCGAGGGGGAGGATTACCAGAAATAGCATCCATAGATTTTCGAAACTGATGGCAAAGCCCAAGTACAGCAGTGTCAAGGCGAGATACATGGGGTTCCGAGTGAAACGATAGACGCCGGAAGTGACCAGCGCAGAGGTTGGTTTGTAGACGTCCACGGCTGTGCCGTGTTTCCTGAACTGAGGGATGGCGAGAAAGACGAGGATGATCGAAACGACGGTGAGAAGCGCTCCGACCGCTCCCGAATAAGCGATGTCAGGAAAGGCGAGAGGGCGCCACTGGTTAAGGAGTAAACCTATTATCAAAGCGGTGGCGTAGTAGAGAGGCGGCGGGAGGACTCGGGGAAGGTTCTCTGTTTCATTCATGGTTCAGCTTCTCCATTTCTGTGACAATTCTCTGCCAGGACGCCTCCACGTGGTGCCGCTCCGTCAGCGGGTTTCCGATGCAGAAACGGATGGTATACTTCCCGTTCAGCCGCGTGTGCGTCAGGTACATCTGGCCGCTTCTGTTAAGTTCGTTCATCAGCGATTCGTTCATCACATCGCTCCCTTTCGCTCTGAAGCAGACGAGGTTGAGCGGCGCCGGCGCCATCAATTCGAACCGATCGTCGCTCTCAACGAACGAGTGAAACAGTTGCCCCAACTCCACCCCTTTCCGAACGTGGGCCTGAAGCCCCTCCACGCCGTAGTGCCGGGTGACAAACCACAGCTTCAGTGCCCGGAACCGCCGCCCCAGCGGAATCTGCCAGTCGCGGTAGTCGATGACGGCGTTGGACTGACTTGCCCTGTTCTTGAGGTATTCCGGGAGGATGGAGAGCGTATCTAACAGCGCCTTCCGATCTCTCACGAAAAAGGCGTCGCAGTCAAAGTTGGTGAGCATCCATTTGTGAGGATTGAAGCAGTAGCTGTCGGCCAATTCCAGTCCGTCGTGGACCCAACGGAACTCCGGGCAGAGGGCCGCCGTGCCGGCCATGGCGGCGTCTACGTGGAGCCAGATGTTGTACTTTCGGCAGACCTTGCCGATCTCACCCACGGGATCGAAGCCGGTGGTTGAAGTGGTTCCGGAAGTCGCACAGACGAAGGCGGGAATCTTCCCGTTCACCAAATCGTGCTCGATTGCCGAAGCGAGGGCATCCGCACTCATGGCGAAGGTGTCGTCCACATTGATGAGCCTCAGGTTGTCGCTGCCGAGTCCGGCGATCTTTGCCGCCTTCTCCACAGACGAGTGGGACTGGCTGGAGGTGTAAGTGGTCAGTTGGGCCTTGACGCCATCTATGTTTCCTGCTCCGCCGGTGGCTCGCTCCCGACCGGCGAGGAGGGCGCACAGCGTGGCACTCGAGGCTGTATCGTGTATGACGCCGCCGCCGTCTGATGTGGAGAGAAATTGGGAGGGGAGGTCGAGCATCTCCACGAGCCAGTCCATCATGTGTGTCTCCACTTCCGTGCAGGCGGGGGACGCCGCCCACAGCATACCGTTGACGCCGAAGCCCGAGGAAAGCAGATCGCCAAGAATGGCCGGCCCGGAGGCGTTGGCCGGGAAGAAACCGTAAAAGTTGGGCGACTGCCAGTGGCTGATGCCCGGGAGGACAATCTCCTCCACATCTTTCATCACTGCATCGAAGGATTCTCCTTCGGCCGGCGGATGGGGAGGAAGCTTGGCTCGAACTTCGCCCGCCTCCATCTGCGACATAACCGGGAATTCACCGATTCGCTCATAGTAGTCGGCAATCCAGTCAATGACTTTCCGGCCAGCCTGCCGGAATTGTTCCGGTGTCATATGTGTGTAATTATTTTCGGACATTGGGAAAAGTCCTTCTATCTAGCTCAGCAGTTTCCGATGCCGCCGCATCATGCAGTCGTTCATCACAACCAAGAGCCCCGTGTCTTCCGCAAGTTTGGCAGCTTCTTCATTTACCACGTGGTCCTGCAACCATAGCGCCTTAGCGCCGATCTCAACAGCGGCTTCTGCGATGGGGCCCACATGCTCCGGCCGGCGGAATACGTCCACCACTTCCACAGGTTCGCCGATTTCAGTGAGAGACGGGAAGCAAGTTTCACCGGCAATTTCCCTCCGCCCCGGATTCACCGGTATAATCTTGTAGCCGTGCTCTCTGAGGTAGAGGGCGACATAATGGCTCGGCCGCTCCGGCTTGGGACTCATCCCCACCACAGCGACGGTTTTCATGGCAAAGATTTTCTCGATTGTTTCCGGCTCGTTCATAGTAAATGTGTCAACGTGTTCAAGTGTTTACGTGTTTGATGTCCTGTCTGAATCTACGTTAACACACGAACAGTCACGAACTTGAACACTCCCAGTCACGTGAACACCTCTGCACACGAACACTTCGACGCTCACGCCTTAAACCAGTTGCCCATAATGTAAGAGATGATTTTCGGATTCTCCTTAAACCGTCTCATGGCGTAGGCATACCACTCGGCACCGAAGGGGATGTAGATGCGCACTTTATGTCCCCCGTCAAGCAATCTCTCCAGACGGTCGCCCATGGGAACTCCGTACAGCACTTGAAATTCGTACCGCGTTCTCTCAATCTGCCGATTGGAGATCCACGTCTCCAGTGTGTCGATGAGGTAAGTGTCGTGAGTTGCGATGCCAATATAGGCGCCGCCGGAGAGTCCGGTCTGGACAAGGTTGATGAAGCTGTCCCTAATCTCCTTCCGACCCTGCAGAGCGATCGATTCCGACTCTCTGTAGATCCCTTTGCAGATTCTAACATTGGGGCTCCCGGGAAGAACTCGTTGCAGGTCGTCTCCGCTCCTTTTCAGATATGCCTGAAGAACCGGCCCGACGCTGGAATACTTCATCTTGCACTGTTCATACAGGTCCAGAGTTGTGTCGGTGTAGGGGCTGTTTTCCATGTCGATGCGGAGAAAGTTTTGTCTCCTTTCCGCCATCTCCAGGAGTCGGAACAGATTCTCCTTAGCCAAGGCATCGTCGTGACCGAGACCGAGATGGGTCAGCTTAACCGAAATGTTGCAGTCGAGACTTGAGTCTTCGATGATTTCGTACAGCCGGATGTAGCTGTCGGTTATCTCTCCGGCTTCCTCCGCCGATTCAGAATGCTCGCCGAGTATGTCAACTGTAGCGGAAAATCCTGACTGATTCAGTTCGTGAACGATGCCGAAGGCGTCCCCTTCCGTTTCGCCTGCCACGTACCGCATGGCAAAGGGGCGCACCGCCCGCTCTGGGAAAAGAGGGAGGAGCGCTGTGAGCGAACTGTTCAGGAGTCCCATAAAGGCGCGCCAATTTAGGTGAGGCGGCACCCTTCGCCAATCGGTTTCCGGCGATATCGCGCTCTCTCGCAGATGCCGCTGCCGCGACGGCCTCGGCGGCCGTTTTCTGAGGGAAATTGCCTTGCATCACCATAGGGGTAACAATAAATTCGCTGTCTGTTTCAGCATCCCAACAGATATGTATAGAGATTTCGGAACGGCGTTCATTTTTGTTTTTATCGGCATCGTGCTGGTGGCGGCGCCGCTGCTGATACAGCGGATTCTGTCGCCCCAGCGTAAGACCCTCGATAAGATGTCCACCTACGAGTGCGGCGAGGCGGTGGAAGGGCCGGCGTGGGTGAAGTTCAATATCCGTTTTTACGTGGTGGCTCTGATATTTATCATCTTCGATGTTGAGGTCGTTTTCCTCTTCCCGTGGGCGGTGGTCTACAAAGAACTGGGACTTTTTGCTTTTGTGGAAATGATGATCTTCATCGGCGTCCTCGCCCTCGGCCTGGCTTATGTCTGGCGGAAGGGCGATTTGGAGTGGGTGAAATTTTCTGTTCCCTACGGCAGAGGCCGGTACCGTAAACTGACCGTCACCGAAGAGTCTCCCGCACCGGCGCCTCAGGAGACCTCGGCCTAACCGCTATCCTCCCATGGACTTTGCGGGAATCGTAGAACTGATCAACTCAAGATTTGGAGACGGCTTTGCCGTTGTTGATGAGGAACCCGCCCCTGAGACGGTGCGAGTATCTCCCAAAC
>LUMD01000251.1_pt1 | contig 12118 bp, 18 predicted proteins | sample 729651 | NCBI WGS metagenome assembly LUMD01 (sample SAMN03860272, study PRJNA289734) | marine metagenome | biome: seawater column; feature: ocean; material: water; isolation source: Red Sea water column Station 34 - depth 258m | place: Saudi Arabia: Red Sea | collected 2011-10-15 | depth 258 m | reverse complement strand
CATATAATATACTTGTATTATTCTTAAAATAAACTATATTAGTCTTAAGGGTGCTTTAGGGGCCCTATTATTAACTGTCTAACAAAGGAGGTTATTATGACTGATCTAATAAATATAAATAAATTCCTAAATAACGCAATCGGCTTTGAAGATATCTTTAATCGATTCTCTTTGCTCAACCATTATAATACAGGTTTTCCCTATTATAATATAAAGAAGAACGCAAAGGCGGATCAATATACTTTGGAGATGTCACTATCTGGTTATAAAAAATCAGATATTAATGTCGAAGTGACCGATGGCATACTAGAAATAACTGGTAAAGCCAAAGAAGATAAGGAGGACTATGTCTATAAAGGGATGGCTCAAAGAGCTTTCACGCGTAAGCTGCAATTGTCTGAATACGTTGAAGCGAAAGGCGCTGAACTGGAAGACGGAATTCTTAAAATAAAACTAGAATACTGTCCGCCTGAAGACAAAAGGCCGAAAAAAATAACTATAAAATAGTTGGATTTGAAAATTTCCGCGCGCTACGCGCGCGAGTCCTATTTTTTCTAGGATTATATCCAATCTCTTAGTTCTTCGCCCATAACTTTTGAGGCGATGTTAATTTTCTTGCGGAGGGCTTTGACGATTTTTTCGTCAACTGTGTCTTCCGCGAGAATATCCACGTAAGTTACCGATTTCTTTTGACCGATTCGGTGAGCACGGTCTTCAGATTGAATTCGTTTTTCAAGGTCATATCCGTTAGAATAGTAAATCACGGTATTAGCTGCAGTTAAGGTTAATCCATATCCACCCGTTTGAGGGGTTCCTACGAAAAATCGTACTTTAGAATCATTCTGAAAAGCGTCTTTATTCTTCTGTCGTTGATCCTGAGGCGTGAGCCCATAATAATCAACCACGGACCCCGGACCATACTCTTTAAGAATAGCTTCTTTAATGATTTGAACGTCTTTTTGCCAATGACACCATATAAGAGCTTTTCCTTCAACTTCCTCCAATACGTCCATAAGCTCATCTAATCGATTACTATCAATTTCCTGTGTAGTGCCATCATCAGCTACAAAATGACCACATGTAATTTGTTGTAATCTCATAAGTTGAGTAAGAGCATTTACTGTAGTTGTTTTTTTACCATTGAGAAAAGCTAGAGCTTCTCTTTTCATCTGTTCATAAACTTCTTCCTGTTTTTTAGTCAAAGTTATAATTCTCTTCATATAAATTTTATCAGGTAAATCTAAACAATCTTCTTTCAAGATTCTGTACGAAAATGGTTTTAAAGATTCAGACAATTCATCTAGGTGCCTAAATTTTGACACAATTTGAACCGACCTTCCACTAAAATGAGCAGTTTTCATTTCTGCATATCTGTTTCGAAAAGCATAATAAGAATGAAAGTCTAATAGATAAGGGTCTAAAAATTCACACTGAGAGTACAGATCCAACGGGTTTTTAGTCACAGGAGAACCTGTAAGAACTCTTCTATATTTGGCACCTTTTGAAAGTTTAAGAATATTTTTAGTCCTTTTAGCTTTAGGATTTTTAATCGTAGTAGATTCATCAACAACCATTAACGCATTATGGGAAAGCAAAAATTTAGATGCAAAATTAACCCCTTTTACAGTGCTCAGGGCTTCAACGTTCATAATCAAAATTTGAAGCTCTTCACCAATTTGAAACAGATTTCCTAATTTCTTTGATTGTCCTTTTGTAATATTGGATTGCCACAATACGGACATTTTTTCAATATGATCAGGTAAATGAGTAGGTATCTCTTGATTATACCATGTTCCTATAACACCTTTAGGAGCTACAATTAAGGCACCATCAATTTTACCCTTATCATACAGCATAGCCATATTGTCTATGAGCACTTTAGTTTTGCCAGTACCCATTTCCATAAAATAGGCATACGTTTCCCTATTCCATGACTTCTCTAAAGCAGTCAATTGATGCTTATACGGGGGCGTCTTAAATTTATAATTCATCTTTCTATTGACTTAATATATAGGATATACTATATAGTTGTCAATATATGAAAGAAGAAAAATCAATAGTCTACGTTATACAAGAAATACCAGGAACCAATGAAGGTCGTCCTAAGATAAATATTATGGGGGCTTCTCAATATGGTGAATTTAAATTTCTTTTACCAGAACTATCTCAAATAATTTTTTCACCTGGACCTTTAATTTTTAAATTAAGAAGTCTTTTAAAAAATTATAGTAGTAGAGATTTCCTATTGCTAACAGGAGATCCCGCAATTATTGGAGTTGCATGTTCTATAGTTTCTGATATAACAAATGGGAAGTACAAACTACTTAAATGGGATAAACAAGAAAGAAAATATTATCCCATCGAAATAAACTTATATGAAAAAGGAGAAATAAATGAATAGTGCCTTAAAAGCGTCACATTTTAAATATAGATACATTGAAAATATAATTATGAAAGGAAACAAAGATGAGTAAAGACTTAATCAGAGAAAATGGAAAAATTAAACCATTTCCATACAATACACCTATTGACGGAAAAAGACTACATGAAATGGAGTTTCCAAAACATATTTGGATTACCCATGAAAAAGAATCTGGAAAAATGCAGCATATAATTAATTACTACATTAAACCACATTTTGATTGCCCAGATTTAAAAAATCCAGATTATTGGATGCCATATGAAAATGAATTTGATACGGCTGAAAAATTATTACATCAACTAGCTCACATGTGTGGGAAAAGATGGTTTACAAGACAAATGGCTGACGAGGTAATGCAGGCGGCCCAACAGTTGCATAAAAAAATAAATGGAAAGGATCTTTTTTGGTGGCATTATAGAGAAGAATTAAAGATTTATAATAATGAATAAAAGATACCATAGATTAAAAAACAGATTAAAATACACTGAAACCTGTATTGAAAATTTTTTAGAAGTAGAAAGACATAGATCAATTTCTAAAAAAGCTAGAACAGCACTTAATAAAGATCGACCTTTTTTGGGACTTATCTTTATTATTATATATCTGCCAACTAGAATTATTGGATTTATTTCTGATACTATTTGGTGGAATCGATACCGTAAATGGTGTAAAGAATTAGAAATTATAAAGAAAGAATTGAAGAGTTATGAATAATATAGATTTTGAAAAAGATCAAACAGACGTTATTGACCATACTGAAAATATAAATTCATTAGCTGACCAGGTCAAAAAATTACGAGATTTAAAAGGTCAATTAAAAACTAATGAAGAAAAAGAAAAAAATTTAAAAAAAGAAATAAAGAAAGTAGCAGGAGACACAATTCCAACTATGTTGTCTGAAATGGGTTTATCCCAACTCAAACTTATGGATGGCTCCTCTCTTTCGGTTAAACAAGTTTATAGAGCACATATCTCTGAAGCAAATAGAGAAAAAGCTCTTAACTGGCTTCGTGAAAATGGACTGGGAGATATAATAAAGAATGAAATTTCTGTATCTTTCGGACAGAACGAAGATAACAAGGCAGCGCAATATGTTGTCCTTGCGAGGGGTCAAGGGTATGAGCCAACACAAAAGATGACGGTTCATACCGGGACCCTGAAAGCGCTAGTCCAAGAGCGTATCGAGGCAGGAAAAGATCTGCCATTGGACCTCTTTGGTGTCTACATTGAGAATGATACCAAATTAACCAATAAACAATAACAAAGGAGCATGAAACATGAACCAAGAAGTAACTCAAAAAAAATCTGGTGCATTAGCAACAAACTTATTTGAAGCTGATGCCGGTGCTGGTACTCAGAATATAAAGCAAGAAGATTTAGCTTTACCTTTCTTAAAGGTACTAGGACAGCTGTCTCCAGAAGTAAATAAAAGAGACGCAAAATATGTCGATGGTGCACAACCCGGCATGATTCTCAATACTGTTACCAAACAATTATTTAATGGTGAAAAAGGTATTGAAGTAATTCCTGTTTTCTATAGACGTCAGTATATAGAGTGGCAGGATAGAGGAGAAGGTCAAGGAGCGCCAGTAGCAATACATGATGCTGGAAGTGATATCTTGAATAAAACTTCTCGAGATAAAGGCAACAAGGATAGATTACCAAATGGTAACTACATTGATAACACAGCAAATCATTTTGTTGTTGTATTAGGTGACTCTCCATCAACTGCTTTGATTTCTATGAAATCTACTCAATTAAAAGTGAGTAAGAACTGGAACTCATTGATGATGGGAATCAAAATGCAAGGCAAAAACGGTTTGTTTACGCCGCCAACTTATAGCCACATTTATACGCTAAAAACTGTTCAAATGTCTAACGACAAAGGAACATGGTTTGGCTGGGATGTGTCTAAAAAAGGTCCTGTGTCAGATAAATCAGTTTACGATATAGCTAAAAATTTCGCAGTTAGATTAAGTAAAGGCGAAGTTAAAGTTAAACACGGAACTGAAGAATCTACGCAGAAAACACCGTATTAACTAATTCCTTTCGGTTAGGAAAAAGGGGCGGTAGCGGGAGACTTAAACCGCCCCGACAGAAATATGGTACAGAAATTTAAAGATATATTTTCAGGATTACAAAGGGCTCATGGTTGCACCTATGTTGAAAAGAAAAACGCAGATGGAACCAAAGTCAAAGGGCAATCTTTTGTCAAACGTGAACCTGTCACAGATCAACTATGGGACAACCATTTAAAAGGAATTGAACCTAGTCTAGGGATTATTCCTATTAATGAAGATAACAAATGTAAATGGGGGTGTATTGATATTGATAGCTATGCAGGATTTGATCACGTAAAACTTATAAACAAAATTAAATTATTAAATCTTCCTCTTATAACAGCAAGATCTAAAAGTGGAGGGGCTCATGTATTTCTTTTTACAACAGTCCCCGTCGATGCTGAATTAATAAGAAATAAATTAGTTTCTATCAGAGCAGTATTAGGTTTTGGTAGTTCAGAAGTTTTTCCAAAACAGATTGAATTAAAGTCGAAAGATGATACAGGAAATTTTCTTAATTTACCATACTTTAATTCACAAAACACAACAAGATACGCCTTTCTAGAAAATGGCCAAGCTGCTAGTATGGAAGGTTTTTTTGGATTATATGAAAGAAATAAAATTACTCCAGAAAAATTAGATAGTCTTAAAGTTAAAAGACCAGAGTCAGAATTTAGTGATGGTCCTCCTTGTTTAGAGTCTTTAACACAAAATAAATTAGAAGACGGTAGAGACAGAGTTATTTATCAATATATACAGTATGCAAAAAGAAAATGGCCTGAAGAATGGATCAAAAAAATAAATCCTTTTAATTACAAATATTTTATTGAGCCTTTAGACGATAAAGTTATTCAAGATAAAATTAAATTTCATAGCAAAAAAGAATTAGGTTTTAAATGCAATGAAGAACCTATGTGTAACCATTGTGATAAACTTTTATGTAAAACACGTAAATTTGGGATTGGTGGAGAATCAGTGTTTCCAATTTTAAGTGACTTACAAAAAGTAGAATTAGATGAGCCATATTATTGGGTAAATGTAGATGGAGAAAGAGTTAAATTAGAAAATATTGATCATTTACTGGAACAAAGACTTTTTAGAAGAACGGTTACTAGACAAACTAATAGAAAACCACCAAGAATTAGTGTAAAAGAATTTGAAAAATATACAGATATGTTATTAGCAGGAGTTGAAATCATAAAAGCACCTAAAGGATCATCGCTTATTGACCAACTAAAAGATCATTTAGAAGAATATTGTACTAATCGAACAGCCGCTAACACTACTAAAGAAGACATTATGAGAGGAAATGTATATACAGCAAATGGTAAACATCATTTTATATTTACAAAATTTTTTCATGGATATTTACAAAGAAAAAAATGGCCTGAAAAATCACAAGAAACTCAACAGATGTTGAAAGAACATTGCAAATGTGACGATGATAGAATTTTTATAGGAAAAAAGAGACCTAGTGTCATGATTGTAGATGCATTTGAAAAACCTGAAGACACTTACAAACCAAAACAGCTTAAACCTAAGGATCCATTTTAATGAAAACCAGAATACATGTTAATATGCATAAGATTCGCTTTAATAAAAAGCATGGAACAAATAATCCTGTTATCACCGTAAAGACCAGTCATTCAAACCGTTACGCCCATAATGTAGAGATTTTAGGACCAAGCACTGTTATCTACCGACCAGAAAAACCTTTATCTTGTGGAGCAAGAGTATGGGTTGAAACTAACGCAAAGGTAAAAATAATATAATGAAAAGAGAAAAATTTTCAATTTGGGGAAGAGAACCAGACACTAAAAAAGGATGTAAGGCTTTTATGAAAGAAAAAAAAGAAAGTTGGGGCCTTGATTACATTTTAAACGCTGAAGAAATGCAACATATGAAAAATTTAATGCGTAATTATTACTATACTCCCTTAGCTTCAGCTCAACCTTTTGTTCAAGGAAGATGGAAAAAGGCGGAGGATCAAATTAAGCTTATTACCCTTCAATGTGGACCAATTTTTTATGAACCACGATATGAATTTTACAATACCGATAATCTTTGCCCATTTCCTAAAAGAGATGAGATTACTGGAAAAGATATAATAGAAAAGGAACGTATAATGTGGGATTTCTCTGTCGCTAGGTGTATTTGTTTTGGAGGAAACGGTCTTGTTCATGAAAGTCTTCCGCCAAAAGCAGCCGTGATAGATGCTTTACGTAATGCCACAGCTCCAGATCGCTTGCAATGGAAACGGGATCAAGGATATCATGCTTCTACTCATCGAAGAATGGATGCCCATCATATGGACGGTAAAGAGTTTAAAACAATTTATCTAAAATTTTTAAATGCTATTAAAATGAGTGAACCTGAATTTGTTTCAAAAATATATCCTGAACATGGTAATTTTAAAGACGCCAAGATAGAATACAAAGGAATGATAGGTTGGGAATTTAAAAAAGAAGAAGAAGCTTTTTTAAAAGCTTGGGTAAATTTTCATACCAGAAATAGAGAATATGAATTGATTGATCCTATTCACCATCAAAACATTACATCGGAAGAAACTAAATTTAATACTGAAATAAGAAATTTATTAAAATGAAAACAATAGTACTAGGCCCACCAGGAACAGGAAAAACTCATACACTACTTGACGAGGTGGATAATTGTTTAAAACAAACAGCTCCAGATAAAATTGGATATTTTGCCTTTACTAAAAAAGCGGCTAATGAAGCAAAGGAAAGAGCTATTAAAAAATTTGATCTAGAAGAAGATGATTTACCTTACTTTAGAACTTTACATTCTTTAGCTTTTCAAAGACTTGGAATTAAAAAGCAAGAAGTTATGCAAAAAAGACACTATGAAGATTTGGGTAAAAAAATAAATATTCCTCTAGATTATAATGATTATGATGAAGAAGAAACTGGATTATTCACAACCAAAAGTGATTATTTAAGAATAATAAATCTGGCTAAACTTAGAAATATTTCTTTAGATAAACAATTTAATTTACATGAACACAATCAAGATGTTGAATATGATAAACTCGTGATTATTGCTAACGAATTAGAAAGATATAAGAAGGAATATAGTCTGCTTGATTTCAACGATATGATTTCAAAATTTATTAAGTCTAGTGCCTGTCCTAAATTTGACACAGTTTTTATAGATGAAGCTCAGGATTTGTCTTTGATGCAATGGGATATGGCCCGTACTTTAATGCATCGTTCAGAGGATGCATTTATAGCTGGTGATGATGATCAAGCTATTTTTAGATGGGCAGGTGCTGATGTAGATTCTTTCATAACACAAACAGGAAAATTACTGAATCTGACTAAATCAGTCAGGATTCCACGCAAAGTACATGATTATGCAATTAAAATAATAGGGAGAATATCAAATCGTTTACAAAAAAATTGGGAGCCAAAAAATAAAGAAGGTCAATTAAGCATGTATGATTACTTTGAAGATATTAATATGTCTTCTGGAAAATGGTTAATTTTAACAAGAACTCGCCATATGTTAGAAGAATTAGAAGATACCTTGAGAGAAAAAGGTTTCTATTATGAAAATAGATTTACTAAATCATATGAAAAAGACATTCAAGAAGCTGCTGTAGATTGGGAAAAATTAAAAAAAGGAGACATCTTACCCTATCAAAAAATAATAAACATTTCTCAATACATGGGTCCTAATCATTGGGAAAAAGAAAAAATACATGCCCTAGTAAAAGATGCTCATTATGGAATTGATTCTTTAACAAAAGATTATGGACTTAAAACTAATGAGGTTTGGTATAAAGCATTTAATAATGCAGGCTGGAGAAGAGTTGAATATATTAAATCCATGAGAAGAAATGGAGAGAAATTAAATCAAGAACCTAGAATTAAATTATCTACTATACACAGTGTTAAAGGTGGAGAAGAAGATAATGTAGTTTTACTAACTGATTTAAGTAACAACACTAAAAAATCCTACGATAAAAATGAAGATGATGAAAACCGTCTATTTTATGTAGGGGCAACAAGAACAAGAGAACATTTACATATTATAAGACCAAAAAATTATGAGAAATGTTTTCCAATGGAGGAGGTAAAATGAAAGATGCTATATTAGCCTGGATTGAAAGAACATCAGGTAGAATTCATAATTGGGCCTGGGATAAACGATGGAAGTACCGTGACTCAAAAGAATGGATTAAAGGCTACCGCGAGTGGAAAAAAAATAAATGTCCTCATAATTAAGATGACAAATTTTCCATATGAAATTGGTCTCGCGGCCATGTTTATTTTTATAGTTTTATATTTAATTATGAATACTATTATATGAGTGCGTATAAAAAACAAATTGGAGGATCCCATTATTCAAAGTTTAAAATTCAGCCAAGTAAATTCATAAATGATAATAAGTTGCTGTTTGCCGAAGGAAATGCTATAAAATATATTTGCAGGCATACATATAAAGGAGGAAAGGAAGATTTGAAAAAAGCTATTCACTACATCGAAATGATTATAGAGAGGGATTATAGTGTATAAACCTTTACCTAAAGAATTACGGTTAGGATTTTCTGATATTCACGATATTGGAGTCTTTGCCAAAGAAAATATCCCACAAGGAACTAATTTTGGTATGACCCATGTACAAATTAATGACACCCTGGTTCGAACGCCACTCGGCGGATTCATTAATCACAAGGATATTCCTAACTGTGAAAAAGTTAAATTACGATTTACCAGTGAAGACAAGCAACCTGCTTATCATTTTAATAAATGGAACTTAATTACCATTAAAGACATTAACGAAGGAGAAGAATTAACGTTGAATTATACATTTTATAAAATATAATTATGCAAATTCCTTTATTCAAACCCCAAACTGAATGGATTCCACCCGAAGAATTTCCAGATTTAAAAAATGAATGCGAAATAGCAATTGATTTAGAAACTAAAGACCCCAATTTGAATGTAGGAATGGGTTCAGGTTCTGTTGTTAAAGTTGGAGACGTAGTAGGAATTTCAGTAGCAACAGAGTTATGGTCTGCTTATTATCCAATCGCTCATGAAGGCGGGGGTAATATGGACCGTAAAATGGTCCTAAAATGGTTTCAAGACGTTCTTAATACACCTTCTGATAAAATATTTCACAATGCCATGTACGATGTCTGTTGGATTCGTTCTTTAGGTTTAACGATTAAAGGAAGAATTATAGATACTATGATTGCCTCTGCCTTAGTGGATGAAAATCAACTTCGTTATGATCTTAATAATTGTGCTAGACGCTATATTGGTCAAGGAAAAGATGAAGCAGCCCTCTATGCTGCCGCTAAAGAATGGGGAGTCGATGCTAAAGCAGAAATGTATAAACTTCCAGCCATGTATGTTGGAGCTTACGCTGAAAAAGATGCAGAGATTACTTACCACTTATGGCAAGAATTAAAAAAAGAAATTGAACATCAAGACATTCAATCCATATGGGAATTAGAGACAAATTTATTTCCATGCCTTGTGGATATGAGATTTCTCGGAGTACGAGTAAATCAAGAACAAGCAGCGAAGGAAAAGAAAACGTTAGTAGAACAGGAACAAAATTTACTCACAGAAGTGAAGAACGAAACAGGAATAGAAGTTCAAATTTGGGCAGCAAGATCCATTGCTCAAGTTTTTGATAAACTTAAACTGCCTTATGATAGAACGATAAAGACTCAAGCTCCATCATTCACTAAAAACTTTTTACAGAATCACCCCCACCCACTGGTGAAACGAATAGCCCGGGCACGTGAGATTAATAAGGCCCATACCACATTTATTGATACCATATTAAAACATACACACGAAGGTAGAATTTTTGCAGAGATTAACCAATTAAGAGGAGATAATGGAGGAACCGTAACGGGAAGATTCAGTTATGCCAATCCAAACTTACAGCAAATTCCAGCACGTAACAAAGATCTTGGACCACGGATCAGATCATTATTTATTCCTGAAGAAGGATGTACCTGGGGCTGTTTTGATTATAACCAACAAGAGCCACGATTGGTTGTACATTATGCAGCCCTGCAAAATTTATACGGAGTCACTGAAGTTTTAGAAGCTTACAAAGCTGGAGACGCAGATTTTCACAGTATCGTTGCTGATATGGCTGAGATACCGCGTTATCAAGCAAAGACCATTAATCTTGGTCTGTTTTACGGAATGGGAAAAAATAAATTACAAGCTGAATTAGGAGTAGCTAAAGAAAAAGCGGAAGAACTTTTTAGACAGTATCATTTTAAAGTTCCGTTTGTGAAACAAATGATGGATGCTGTAATGAGAAGAGCTCAAGACTCAGGGAAAATTAGAACTCTACTTGGAAGATTATGTAGGTTTCATTTATGGGAGCCAAATCAATTCGGGATTCATAAGGCATTGCCTCATGAGGAAGCACTCAGGGAACATGGACCAGGGATCAGACGAGCATTCACTTATAAAGCTTTAAATAAATTAATACAGGGTTCAGCAGCCGATATGACAAAAAAAGCTATGTTAGAATTACATAAAGCAGGAATTATACCTCATATACAGGTACACGACGAACTAGACATTTCTGTAAAAGATGATAAAGAAGCTAAACAGATAGTGGAAATTATGGAGTCCGCAGTTGGACTTGAAGTACCTAATAAGGTAGACTATGAATCAGGTAAAAACTGGGGAGACATAAAATAGGAGGAAACTATGGATATGATAAAAGACGGAATAAAAGACCTATGGACTAATCACAGAAAAAAGGTGATTGGTGCAGGTGTTGTACTTATCATTTTAATAATCGCAGCACTATAAGGATTTTATGATAGATGGCATACCTAAACGCAAATATTCCTGCGACCTACGCGCAGGTCAGGAGAGAGTATCTCTATGACCTTAAGGCCCACCATGGAGAGGTGGAAGACTGTATTATCTTTGGTATGGCATCGCTTGCAGGGTATGCCATACTCTTTCACGCAATTATGGAAAACGGTGCTATCTTCTATCGTCTACCGATTAGTGCCTTCATACAAACAGGATATGATGTCAAAAAAGTTCCTAGGATGCGACTTGACGAGTTGGCCAGAAGGTAATATAGTCGATACGGATCATTCCGAAATTCCGCACGAACATAAGTGCGCACACATACTTGCGTTGGAAAACGGCAACTATGCGGCTCAGCCAAATAATAGATTAATATGGAGCATTCCATCTTTTACTGTAAAAGATGAAGTTCCAACTGATTGGAAGGTACAGACTAGTGATTGGACTGTTGAAAATAATCGTAGATGGACAACTGAGGACTCAGACAAGTTCTTCTACGGAATTGAGGAGAAGAAGGATGATTAAAAAAATATGGGGTGTCATCTGTTGGCCATGGACTAAATTTATTAAATGGCTATCAAGTGGATTACCTAAGAGAAAAGATGGACGATAAAACTTGTAAAAAATGTGGACATCTATGTCACTGTGTAGAAGCAGATCATGAAAAATGTGATTGTAGCAACTGTGATTGTAATGGGGAACAGGCTGAGCAAGCCACCTATGAACATAATCCAAATACTTCTAACTTTAAGACTGGCGAAGTAATTATAGATGACACACAAGATTGTGAATGGTGTCAATGAAAAAAT
>LUMD01000411.1_pt1 | contig 12151 bp, 10 predicted proteins | sample 729651 | NCBI WGS metagenome assembly LUMD01 (sample SAMN03860272, study PRJNA289734) | marine metagenome | biome: seawater column; feature: ocean; material: water; isolation source: Red Sea water column Station 34 - depth 258m | place: Saudi Arabia: Red Sea | collected 2011-10-15 | depth 258 m | reverse complement strand
CTGTGGCTGCAACTACCGCATAAAAGTAGCTGCCGGTATTCAACATTACGACAAAAGCCACTAATGCCCCAACCAGCATTAATCCTTCCATACCAAGGTTTATCACTCCCGCACGTTCACTGATAACACCTCCTAGAGTTGCGAATAACAATGGTGTACCCATTCCTACAGCAGCGATCAATATTTGAATAAAAAAATCCATAATTCTTTGTTTATTCCAAAAGTGATAAAACTTTGGTGCTTGGTTTTTAAGGTGGATTCAGAGTAAAAAATGTTGGCTTTGATTTAAAAAATCAAAGCAGTAAAAAATTAGTCATTCCCGTGTACTGCTTGCAAACAATTGTCTTTTCAAACGCAGCCGGTAATCTGTGAAAATATCTGTACCCAAAACTGTAAACAAAATTATTCCCTGATACAGGTAAACCATTGCTATTGGCAAACCGTACTCAATTTGCAAAACTTCTGCGCTTACAAAAACAATAGACATGAAAAACGCACTTAAAATAACTCCCAGAGGACTATTCTTTGCCAGCCAGGCCACAATGATTCCGGTGTAGCCATAGCCGATAGAGATGTTTTGCTGTAAGCGATAATGAATTCCGGTTACTTCACTGAAACCGGCAAGACCCGCAATTGCTCCACTTGCGGCAAAAACCAGTATTGTCACCATGCGTATATTCACACCAGAGTAGCGTGCTGCGTCAGGGTTGTCTCCGCTTAATCGAATCTGAAATCCCAATTTGGTTTTCCACAATATCCAGGAAATAATCCCAACAGTAATAAAGGCAATGATAAGTCCGGCATGTACTGAAGTATTTCCAAATGTCGGCAGTTGTGCAGCTTCAGAAAATTGTCTGGTCATAGGAAAATTATTTGTATTTGGATCACGCCACGCCCCAAACAGCCAATGATCTATCCATGCTGCAGCAACATAGTTGAGCAAAAGAGATGTGATGATTTCATTTACTCCGAATCGGGCTTTTAAATAACCCGGAATACTACCCCATAATCCACCGCCAATCATGGCCATTAAGAACATCATTACAATCAGAATGCCTGCAGGCAATTTGCCGTCGTACTGTAAAACAAACCAGGTAAGTGCAAATGTGCCCATGTGGAACTGACCTTCAGCGCCAATGTTCCACTGTCTCATTTGTGCGGCCAAAGCTACAGCAAGTCCTGTGAAGAGTAAAGGAGTCATTTTGACCAGCAGGTCCTGCCAGCCGTACGATGTCAGAAAGACTTCCTCTCCAATGATCTTGTATGCTGCAAAAGGTTCAATACCTACTGCCAGAAAAAAGAACAAACTTATGAACAGCACCAGAAATAAGGCAGCAGCAAGCACAATAACACGCCCCCATGGTGACGTGTTTACTCGCTTTTCCAAAAAAAATCGCACAGAAAGGTTTTAGTTTTTTGGAGACTTAAGCTCTAAATAAAGAGCAGTGAATAAGCTATGGAAGTGAATAAGCTCCCCAATATTGTAAGCTCTTAAAGATGGGGAAGGAAGATCGACTTTATTTCAATGTGGCAATATATGCTGCAATATTTTTTATTGCTTCGTCATTGGCTAGAATCATGGCCATAGGTCGCATTTGCATTCCAAACATATCGCCGCTTTTTGTTCCGCGAATTCCTGCTTTAAAGTTCTTCAACTGTCTCACAACATACCAGTCCTGCAGGCCGGATAATTTTGGTGAGTTTAACGCTTTACTACCTTCCGCGGAAGGACCGTGACACGCCTGGCAAATGGCATAACCTGCCTTCCCTGCTGCGACATCTCCTTGGATTGTCTTCTCAGTTGTTTTTCCCTCAGGCAAGCTTGAGACATAAGCAGCCATATCCAGAATGGCCTGGTCATTGGCTAAAGTTAAGGCCATCGGACGCATTTGCATTCCAAAAGTATCTTTTGGATCAGCCCCCCTAATTCCCGCTTTAAAGTTTTTCAATTGCCGCTCCAGATACCAGGGTTCCTGACCGGCAATTTTTGGTGCGTTTAAATTATTATTCCCCATGCCATCCGCTCCATGACATGCCATACAAACAGCATAACCCGCTTTCCCCTTTACTGGGTCGCCTGCAGCATAGATTTGAATTGCAGACACGATTCCAAAAGTTATTGCAATTACTAATGCAAACAGTTTCTTCATAGTTAAGTTAATGATTCAGAAAATTAGTATAACTACCTACATAAATCTTGTAAAACAGCAAAAAGTCTAGTTAGGAAATCTACGTATATATTACTTTAGCGTTGAAATGTATGCGGCTACATTATCAATTGCTTTATCATCCGCCAGAGTCATGGCCATTGGGCTCATTTGTTGACCAAAAGTGTCTTTTGGATCTGCACCGCGAATCCTCTTCTTAAAGTTTTGCAGTTGTCTTACTATGTACCAGTCATACTGACCTGCCAGCCTTGGAGCATTCAAGTTAGAGTTGCCTTCTCCATTTGCTCCATGACATGAAATACATAACGCGTAAGCGGCTTTTCCGGCGGAAGCATCACCTTGAACAGTTTTTTCAGACACTGAACCTTGGAGCGTGTTTACGTAAGCCGAGACATCCGCAATAGCCTGCTCGTTAGTAAGGGTCAAAGACATTGGTCTCATTTGCTGTCCAAAGATATCTTCATTATGAGTTCCTCTTAATCCGGATTTAAAACCTGCCAATTGTCGAGCAACATACCATTCCTCCTGTCCGGAAATCCTTGGTGCGTTAAGTGCTTTGTTTCCGGCACCGTCTGCTCCATGGCATGAAACACATACAGCATATAAAGCTTTTCCATTTGCTGCTGATCCTGTTGCAGATACTGCTGCAGTTTTTGTGGCGGTTGCTTCAGGGTTGCCACGTATGACGCCACATTGTTGATAGCTGTATCATCTGGGAGACTAAGCGCCATCGGACGCATCTGCATTCCATACACGTCTTTTTTGTGTGTACCACGGATACCTTTTTTAAAACTGCTTAACTGCCTTGCTACATACCAGTCTGGAAGTCCGGCAATTTTTGGTGCATTGAGAGCCTTGTTACCTTCACCTTGTGCGCCATGACAGGCAATGCAGGTTGCATAAGCTGATTTACCGGCAGCAGTGTCTGCTTGGATCGTTGGTTTAGATGGTGCGCCTCTTAGTGTGTTGATAAACGCCACTACCTTGCTCAAATCCACATCATTTGCCAAAGTCATTGCCATTGGCCGCATCTGTATTCCGTAAAAATCTTCCGAATGTGTGCCACGTATTCCATCACGCCAGTTACGCAATTGCCGTTCAACATACCATGCATGCTGTCCTGCCAAGCGTGGTGCTCCTAATTTTTGGTTTCCTTCCCCTTCTGAGCCATGACAGGATGCGCATGGAGCATAAAGAGGTTCGCTTACAGGACTCTTAACAACAGCTTCAACTTGTTCTGATTTGACAGCTACAGGTTTCGGTGTGGAAACTCCTTTTAAGGTTGCCACGTATGCTGTCACGTCACGAATTGCCTCATCGTCTGCAAGAGTCATTGCCATCGGCCGCATCTGTTGCCCGTAGATATCTTTTGCATGCACACCTCGTATACCATTTTTGAAATTTTTGAGCTGCCGCTGTACATACCAGTCCGGAAGTCCTGCAATCTTTGGTGAGTTAAGAGCTGTGTTTCCTTCACCGTTTGCCCCATGACATGTAACACAAACAGCATAAGCTGTTTTGCCTGCCTGAATGTTTCCGTTAATACCAGAATGTTTCTCACGTCCATCCAAAGTGCCGATATAGGCCACTACATCTTCAATTTCCTGATCAGTGTACAGGCTCATTGCTATAGGACGCATTTGCATTCCTGTAATGTCATCAAGATGGTTCCCTCGAATACCATTCTTAAAATTATTGAGCTGTCTTGCTATATACCAAGGCTGCTGTCCGGAAATCCTGGGGGCATTTGTGACTTTCCTTCCTTCTCCGTTATCGCCATGACAGGCAATGCAAACTTTGTATTTTGCTTTTCCTCGCTGCACGTCTCCTTCTGCATATGCACTGACTGAAAAAACTGTTAGTGATAAAAGTACAGTGATTACTGAGATGAATTTCTGCTTCATGTCATTTCCTTTGAAAATCCAAGACTTATGTTGTCAGGTATAGGTATGTATAACTTATAATTGAAATAATTTGATAATGACCGACAACTTTATCATAGAGTTATAAAAATTGGCAAATACTTTACTGATTAAGATTTTTTTTCACTTAATCAGAATCCAGGCGATATCTAGCCGGTGCACGGCATTCTTCATAAGACTGTGCTTTATAACTGTATCCATTCCCCACTCTTACTTTCTGACGGTCCTCTTCAAGTTCAGGAACACACTCCTGATAGTTCCGTTGGTTTAGTGACGATCCGCAGCCGCTGTTGCCAAACAGCAAAATACTTCCGAGCAAAATGCAGAGCAAAAAAAGCGATAGGTTTGTCGACTGATTTTGCTCACTGCAAAACATTTTTGGATCAATTATAAGTTGTATTGTTTCTGTTGCAGACGTTGAATGTGATAAGTCAGGCGCTCCAGAAAATGATCAATTTCAGCCTTGGTTGTTGACCAGCCCCAGCTGATTCGCAGGCTTGATTTTGCTTGGTCACGGGAGAGTCCCATTGCTAACAGTACATGGGACGCTTCCATAGCTCCGGATGAACAGGCTGACCCTGTTGAAACTGCTATACCATCCAAATCAAGAGAAATCAACAAACTTTCTGCACTGATTCCGTCACATCCAAAATTCAAAGTATGAGGCAAACTGTTATCCAACTTGGTATTAATGAAAATACCTTTAACAGATTTGATTTTGCCAAGAACAGTTTCCTGTAAATGAGAATATTGTGTTTGAAGCCTGGCTTGATTTGCCAGGTACCATTCTAAAGCTTTTGCAAAACCAACTGCAAGAGTCACGTTTTCGGTACCGGCTCGTCGCACACGTTCCTGTTTCCCGCCGGTTATCAGAGGCAGAAATGCTGTTCCCTGTCTGACGTAGAGCAGCCCTATACCGCGCGGACCTCCCAGTTTGTGCGAAGTTGCGGTCGCAAAATCAACTCCGGACGTTTTCAAATCAAGTTTTATTTTTCCTGCTGCCTGAACCAGATCAGTGTGAAAAGCTATTTCATGATCTTTTGCAATTTGACTTAATTCATCAATCGGCTGCAAGCACCCGGTTTCATTGTTTGCCGTCATCAAAGATATAAAAGACGTTTCCGGACGGATGGATTTAATCAATGAATCCGGATCAATCAGTCCGGATGAGTCAACAGGAAGTTCTGTTAACTGAATGTTTGGCAGGTCAGCGAGAATGCGGATTGTTTCCAGAACTGAAGGGTGCTCAATTGCTGAAGTAATTAGATGCTGCTGTCCGGAAGCAAATAATAATTGTCTGAGTACAGAGTTGTTGCTTTCTGAACCACCGCTGGTAAAGAAGATTTCCCGGGATTCAGCACCTAAAGATTTGGCAAGGCTTTCTCTTGCTTCTTCAAGCGTATTCTTTGCTTCGCGTCCAGCCCAATGCGGGCTTGAAGCATTGCCGAATGCCTGCTGTGCCACTTCACTCATTGCGGTCTGTGCCTCAGGCAGCAATGGTGAGGTGGCGTTATGATCCAAATAAATTTTTGTTTCCGTCACTGTCAGTTCTTAAGAACAATGCTGAGAGAGGAAATAAAACAGTGAAGTGGAACTAGATGAACTGGCAGCCACAGCCGAGGTATTAATCAGCCGGTCAGCAAACCTCCATAGTTAATAAAAAACGGCACAAAAACCAGGCTGAGTATAGCTGAAAGCTTTATCAGAATATTCAGTGATGGCCCTGATGTGTCCTTGAATGGGTCACCTACTGTGTCTCCAACTACTGCTGCCTTGTGTGTTTCAGTACCTTTACCTCCGAAGTTGCCTTTTTCTATGTATTTCTTTGCGTTATCCCAGGCTCCACCGGAGTTTGCGGAAGAAATGGCAAGCACGCCGCCGGAAACAAGTGAACCGGCCAATATACCAGCAACAGCCGGTACTCCAAAAAGGAAGCCCACCAAAAGTGGTGTGCCCATGATCAATATTCCCGGAGGTATCATTTCACGCAGAGCTGCAGTTGTGGAAATCTCCACGCATTTCTCATAATCAGGCTCAGCTTTTCCCTCCATAATTCCTGGAATTGTGCGAAATTGCCGTCGCACTTCTTCAATCATGTCAAAAGCTGCTTTGCCTACAGACTTCATGGTCATCGCGGAGAAGAGGAAAGGCAACATTGCCCCTACGAATAATCCTGTCAACACAAGCGGATCAAGCAGGTTAATACTGTTCATGATATTTGCCTGTGGATCCAAAAGATCAGCACGGGTTAAAAATGCTGAAAAAAGTGCAAGTGAGGTAAGTATTGCAGAGCCAATGGCAAAACCTTTGCCTATTGCGGCGGTAGTATTTCCAGCAGAATCAAGTACGTCTGTTCTGTCGCGAATACTTTCGCCCATCCCAGTCATTTCAGCAATTCCGCCGGCGTTGTCCGCAACAGGACCGTACGCGTCAATAGTCAGCCCGACTACCAGGGTACTTAACATTCCGATTGCCGCAATTGCTACTCCATACATGCCCGCAAGTGTGAAAGGCACGAAGATACTTACGGCAAGAAGTAAAATCGAACCGGTTGCGCTGTGATAACCCAACGCCAGACCGAATATGATATTGGTTGCGGCGCCGGTCTCAGATGATTTTGCCACTTCACGTACTGGTTTGAAATCATGTGAGGTATAATACTCTGTCAGCAATCCTACCAGTAATCCTGCCACAGTACCTGTTAAATAGCAGAAATAGACATCAAGGTTAGTGTATATTTCATTGTTTATTTCAAATGATTCTGGCAGTGCCCAGAGAGAAACAAAAAGCATCACCAGTGCGCTCAGACCGGTGGCAACAATCAGGAGTCTTTTCAATGCGGGAGCGACGTCTTTTTCTTCCTTTACCCCTGCAGTAAACATGGTAACAAGGCTGATTGGAATCCCAACTGCTGAAATCAATATCGGGAACAAAAGGGCTTCTGTATTTGTAGCAAATGCCACCGCGCCGATCACAAGTGCCGCACAAGTGCTTTCAGCACACGATCCGAACAGATCAGCCCCCATTCCAGCCACATCACCCACATTGTCACCTACATTGTCCGCAATCACTGCCGGATTACGGGGATCATCTTCCGGAATGCCCTGTTCCACTTTACCAACAAGGTCTGCGCCCACGTCTGCTGCCTTAGTAAATATACCTCCGCTTACACGGCCAAACAGCGCGATCGAGGAACCTCCCAGTCCAAAACCTGCCATGACTTCCATAAGTATGTGTGTATCGATTCCTGGAAGAAGTGCGTCAAGAGCCAGATAAATAACTGCCAGACCTAAGACTGCCAGTCCCCCCAGACCAAAACCCATCACCGCTCCTGAATTGAGAGCCACATAGAAGGCATCCGCAATAGAATTTTTTGCCGCTGTGGTAGTTCTGGCATTTCCGATAGTGGCAATGCGCATCCCGATAAATCCTGAGGCAATAGATATCACACATCCAAGCAAAAATGAAATTGCGGTATAGAGTCCTTCACTTACATCCGGTGTGTGAGGATCATCAATCAGAAAAGCTATCAGGATCGCGAATCCGGCCATAAAATATGCCATGTATCTATATTCCGCTTTCAGAAAAGCCATTGCTCCAACTGCAATTGCACGGTTGATTTTTGTGAGTTTTTCTGCTTCTTCGGCATTTTCAATTCCTTGAGTAAGTGGAATTGATGAAACTTTGATCCAATAAAAAAGGGCTGTGGCCAATCCAAGTATCGCTGAAGCTATAATAACTGCGATCATTAATTCTCCTGTGTTTTGGTGTTACATATTAATTACATTTGCAGCGTCCCTGAAAAATGAACGCTTGCGTACAAGGCAGGAAAGAGGCATTCTGCACTAAATTCTTTCCTGCTTACCGATTTTACTGTTATATTGTTGATTTGCTATTTTGTGCTGCAGGAACAAATAACATTATGAGAGCAACTATCATACACATTTCTGATTTGCATTTCCACTCATATCCTCAAAAACTTCAGGATTGGAAATCAAAAAGAATATTAGGCGCGGCAAATTTACTCATTCGACGTGCAAGGGAATTTCCGCTGCAGAGAGCAAAGCTTCTGGTTGATCGTATCCAGGATATGAACTGTGACCATCTTGTTATCAGTGGCGACATGACACAGCTTTCACTAGAAAGAGAATTTTCTCTGGCCCGAGAAATTCTGGAACCGCTGCTTGCGCAACCAGAACGAGTAACGATAATTCCTGGTAACCACGACCGCTATGTCAGGCAGCCGTCCGGCACCGATTTATTCACTCAATATTTTGGTGAGTTTTTTGGTACAAATGAATTACATGTGCGCAACCTCAATCAGGAATGGGTCATAGTCGGATGGGACAGCGCTCATCATAATGACTGGATTACTGCGGCAGGAACAGTGAAGGGAAGCACCATAAAGGCTACTGAAACACTTCTGAAAAGTTATCCCGAAAAGACTAACTTCATAATTGCCAATCACTACCCGCTAACATTTCCGGAAGACTGGAAATTCGACAGGTCTCATGAGTTGTATAATCTTGTTCCGGTACGGAATTGGATTTTGCAAAATCAGCAAATCAGTCTTTACTTGCATGGACACATTCACAGGAATTGGCTTCACTGTCTTCCAAGAGATTCAGGTCCGGATTTGATGTTGGTTAACTCAGCGGCATCCTGTTCTAAATTGTATTCCGGACAAAACTCATCGTTTCATCAGATTGTTTTGGATGACGGCAATGTCAAAGTGACTCCGGTTTTGCTCAATTGAAAAATGCGATTATTGTTAGTTTTTTTATGCATGCTCAATTATTCTTTTGCAGTTGGAAAAGAGTCTGAAGACACACAGGGAAATCGATGCAAACTGGCTGTAAATCAAAATACTGAATATCAGGTAACAGGAATCTACGGCAGTCCATTGGAATCTGAATGGCACCCTGCTGCGGCCTATGTGTTAATAAGAGAAATGTATCGATTTGAAGTGCTGCGCAGAGAATTTCAGCAAAAAACGGAACTATGGCGCTTTGAGTTTGCAGAAATGTCCGTAGGAAAAACAATTGTTTTTGTTTATCATCAAATCCAACTAGCAGGTTATTGCGGCGGACCGAATGCATTTTTTGTGATCAAGAAATAACAAAATGTGAAAAGTAAAATTGATATCTTTTTACGAAACATTCAGTTTTTATAATTGTTACAAAAAAAAAATTCTTCCAAGATAATGATATTAAACGAATTATTAAATATTTTAAAAATAAGTCAAAAAAATTGTTTTTTTTTCTTGACAGGCTTTTGAAGTGGGAGTAGGATTTTTATTTTGAAGTCAATATTAGTGAATGATTTCAATATGTTGTTAGTAAGGTCTAAAATTTAATGATAGCATACACCAATAATAAATTTAGCAGGTGCTAATTTATTATTTTTTATGTATCTGAAATAGAAGATTTAGGTCTTTAATTCTAATAGGGTAAAAACCATGATTGAAGGAAGAATAAGCCATCTGGATCTTGAGAACCGTTCAGCGCTGATTGTTGAAGGTAACGGCAATGAAATTACGGTTAATTTCGCGCTGCGCACTAATGTGGAGATTATAGAAGATGAGACAGTCGGACTGATGGGCGGTGAATTGGAGGACCTTGAAGAAGGTTATCAAGTGGAGCTTGAGGTTGCTTCGACTAACGATGATGGAAGTATAATTTGTGATTCCATTGCGTGTGTTAGTTGATTAATGAATCTCCTGAATCTGAAAAATCAGTTTTTTGTTTAATATCAGACAGGAGTCCATACGACCCTATGCAGCACACTGCATGAGGGAAGTTTACACAGGGCCTTTCAGGCCTTAATTAATGAACACTTTCTGAATCATTAGGAGGATGAAATATGGAGAAGGAAAAAGGTTCGAATAGAAGGAGTTTTCTTCGCGGAGCACTTGTAGCTGCGGGAGCCACATCGGCTACCATCATGACTGCAGGTTCGGCCGTCGGGAAAGCAGTAAAAACAGCTTCAGGTTCAACCGGTCCTGTTTTGTATCGACGGACCAAGGAAGCTGAGCGATATTACAAAACCCTATATACATGAGAGGAGGATTTATGAAACTGACCAGAGTTACAGAAAGTGGCGGACAGTACCCAAATCCTGCTTTGATGGACGGACTCCAGACAGGAGTAAGTCGCCGAGGTTTTATCACCGCGGCAGGAATGGGTGTTGGACTGGCTGCAATGGGGCCATCGCTGGTGAAGGAAGCAAAAGCCGCAACTGATACGGGAGGAAATCCTCGTAAGCTGAATCAGATTAAGACCATCTGTGGAAACTGTGCTGTTGGCTGTGGTTTCATCGCAGAGGTGGAAAACGACACCTGGGTCAGCATTGAACCATGGTTTGAGCATCCTATCAATCAGGGCAGCCTTTGTTCAAAGGGCTCTGCGGCCAGAGAGCATGTGATCAGTGAGAAACGTCTCAAGTCTCCAATGAAGCTGGACGGCGGAAAATGGAAGCGTATCAGCTGGGACACGGCAATGAGCGAAATTACTGCAAAGTTGCAGGATATTCGCAAAAAGCATGGACCGGATGCATTGATGATTCTGGGTTCTGCCCATCACAATAACGAAACTTCATACGCGCTGCGCAAGTTTGCGGCATTCTGGGGGAGTAACAATATTGACCACCAGGCTCGAATTTGCCACTCCACCACTGTGGCCGGGATTGCTAATACCTGGGGTTACGGAGCAATGACAAACTCCATGAACGATATAAGAAACAGTCAGTGTGTTTTCATTATTGGAGAAAATGTTTGCACCTCGCACCCTATTGCTATGCAGCATATTTTAACAGCGAAAGAGGAGAATAAAGCGCAAATCATTGTTGCTGACCCAAGATTTACTCAAACCGCAGCATTTGCTAATAAATTTGTGCAATTTCGTTCAGGTACGGATGTGGCCTTAATCTATGGCCTTATCAATGTTATCTTGGAAAATGGCTGGGAAGACAAAAGCATGATCAATGATCGTACTTATGGATTCAGTGACTTGAAAGAAGAACTGAAGCGCTATGATCTTGAGACTGTTTCTGACATTACAGGGGTGCCTGTTGCAGATATAGTGCATTCAGCCCGGCTGATGGCAGAGAACAGACCAGGCACACTCATATGGGCCATGGGCCGAACTCAGCATGCTAATGGTACATCAAACACTCGATCATACGCTGCTCTGCAATTAGTACTGGGTAACATGGGTAAGCCTGGAGGTGGTTGTAATATCTTTCGTGGACACGATAATGTCCAGGGAGCCACAGATCTTGGTGTGTTATCAAATACCCTTCCCGGTTACTATGGTCTGGGTGTTAACACTGCATACAAGCATTGGTCAAATGTCTGGGGTGTTGAACACAACTGGATTAAATCACGATTTAAGGATGAGAAGATAATGGGTAAGAAAGGGTTCACAGTGGCACGCTGGTACGAGGGTGTACTGATGGATACAAAGGAGCTTGGACAGGATGTTAATGTCCATGCGGCCTTCTACTGGGGGCACTCCTGCAACAGTCAATCCCAAATGGACCGGATCAAGACTGCTCTGGACAAAGTAGAGTTGCTTGTAGATATTGACCCATTCGTAACAACCACTTCCATTCTTCCTGATCGTAAGGATGGAGTTTACATCCTTCCAGCTGCAACAGTATATGAGCAGTCTGGATCAGTGACTAACTCAAACAGGGATATCCAGTGGCGAAACCAGATTGTAAAACCTGTTTGGGAATCTCGGAAGGATCTCGATATAATCCTTGACCTTGCAGATCGTCTGGGTTTTGGCAAGGAGTTCAAAAAGAACAGAAATGGTGCCTGGAAAGAGTTGCCGGAGGATATTACACGCGAGTGGAACCTCGGTATGCGTACCATTGGAATGACTGGCCAAACGCCTGAAAGGATGAAACGGCAGCAGGAATGGGGTCACGCGTTTGACCTTAAAACAAAAATAGCAGAGGGAGGTCCATGCGATGGTGAGCAGTGGGGAATGCCATGGCCATGCTGGACTGAAAAACATCCTGGTTCTCACGTACTGTATAACACAAGCATTCCGGTAG
>LUMD01001171.1_pt1 | contig 12182 bp, 12 predicted proteins | sample 729651 | NCBI WGS metagenome assembly LUMD01 (sample SAMN03860272, study PRJNA289734) | marine metagenome | biome: seawater column; feature: ocean; material: water; isolation source: Red Sea water column Station 34 - depth 258m | place: Saudi Arabia: Red Sea | collected 2011-10-15 | depth 258 m | reverse complement strand
GTTAGAGTAGTGGCCTATGGCACCATTAAACCACCGGCGAAAGAATCATTGCCCAACCGATTAGAATATTTGAATAGTCACATGACAGAAATACTGGAAAAATTTGAACCCCAATCCATGGCCATAGAAGATACATTCCATAATAAAAATGTAAAATCAGCATTATTATTGGGGCAGGCTAGAGGTGTGCTCCTTTTGGCTGCTGCATCCAAAGGAATTCCATCCGTGGATTATGCCCCTCGAAAAGTGAAACAGAGTGTGGTCGGGAATGGTGCTGCAGACAAAGGTCAAGTACAGTATATGGTACAGCAAATTTTAAAATTGGATGCACCACCTAAACCAATGGATGTCTCCGATGCATTGGCCATTGGACTCTGCCACATTAACCAGAATAAGTACCTATGAGTTTGATAGATTCCATTTCAGGTAAGTTATTTGCCAAAAACCCTACCGAAGCCATCGTTGAGATTGGCGGCATTCGGTTTCAGGTTCACATTTCAGTTTCTGCTTATGACAGTCTACCCGGGCAGGGCGAGCCCGTTGAACTCTTGACTCACCTCCATGTGAAAGAGGACATATTAGATCTATATGGGTTCAAAGATCATGCAGAACGATCATTATTTATGAATTTAAATACAATTAGCGGCATCGGTCCGCGTTCTGCGATGAATATTCTGTCCGGTACCAACCCTGATGAATTTAAAAGTCGAATCATTGCTGGTGATGTGAAATCGTTAACAGTCATCCCTGGAATTGGGGCCAAGACGGCCAAGCGTATCATTGTAGAATTGAAAGAAAAATTTGACGCTGCTCTTGATGGTAAAGATGAATTAGGTTTTACAGAAGATGGTGAATCCAGTGCGGTGAAGGATGCAGCCAATGCTCTCCAATCCTTGGGATACAAAGCGGGGCAGGTGAATAAAACATTGAGAGATTTAGAAAGCGCCGGTGAACTTTCTGGCGGATTAGAAGAAATAATACGCAAAGCATTAGCGAAAATGATTTGAGGAGAGCATGCAATACGCAGATCAATTAAAAAATTTAGGGACTGAAACCGCATTTGCGGTTTCGGCACAGGCAAGAGTTTGGGCAGCAAAAGGTCATAAAGTATATCCATTCCATTTGGGGGATATCAATTTGGCCACACCAGAAAATATTGTGGATGCCACACTTAAAGGTATTCGAGATGGAAAAACAGGATATTGTCCTTCAGAAGGTATTTTGCCATTGCGAGAAGCTTTAGCCCATGATGTTGGATCAAGAAGGGGTATTTCATTTGGACCGGAAAATGTGTCTGTTCAACCTGGCGGTAAGCCCACCATTGGCAAATTTATTGCCGCCGTAATGAATCCTGGCGATGAGGTGCTGTATCCTAATCCCGGGTATCCCATTTATGAATCACAAATTGAATACCAAGGCGGCCGTGCGGTACCCTATAATTACGTTCAGACCGATTCTGGTTTCGATATCGATATGGATAAATTGAAAGCATCTATTTCAGATAAAACAGTGGCCATTATTTATAACAATTATCAAAATCCTATTTCAGCAGAATCTTCTCAAGAAGAAATGGAAGCAGTTGCTCAATTGGCCATTGAGCACGATTTATGGGTATTAACAGATGATGCTTATTATGAAATAATTTATAAAGGAGAAGCTCGGTCTATTGCGGCACTTTCGGGGATGAAAGAGCGAACAGTTATCCTATATACGTTTTCAAAAAAATATGCCATGACAGGCTGGCGTGTGGGTGGCTCAATCGGCCCTGAAAAGATTATCAAAATCATTTCAAAATTGAATGTGAATGCAGAATCTTGCACCACACATTTTATTCAGGATGCAATGGTGGAGGCCCTCACAGGCGACCCATCTGGTGCCCAATCCATTTTGAACACCCTTAGGGACAGAAGAGACGCTGCTGTGGCGGGATTGAATGCCATTAATGGCATCAATATTCCTACCCCTCGGAGTACTTTTTATCTCTTTCCCAATGTAAATGAAATCATGGCGCGAAAAGGTTATAACAGAATTGATCAGCTCCAGCTGGGCGCCCTTGAAAATGCCAATGTATCTTTCTGTACACGGGACCATTTTGGTCGTCCGCAAGATGGGGAAACCGATTTTTTTATTCGATTTGCCTATTCCGGTATATCAGTCGATGATATCAATGAAGGTATGGCCAAGCTGAAATCATATTTCGAATCTAAATGAAGCAAACACCGCTCTATGAAAAACATGTGGCCTTAGGGGCCAAATTGGTGGACTTCGCCGGATATGAAATGCCCATACAGTATGTAGGGATAAACCAGGAGCATATGGCTGTACGTTTATCTTCCGGATTATTCGATGTGATGTTTTGAAAATGGTGGTATTATCGACGATCTATTGATCTACCGTTATCCGGATTATTTTATGCTGGTAGTGAATTGCGCCAATATGGAGAAGGATTTGAATTGGCTCATGGCCCATAAGCCGGAAAATGTGGATATTATAGATATGAGCGACCAGATTGGACTTATTGCTTTTCAGGGCCCAAAATCCCGTGAGATTCTTCAAAAAGTGGTGGATATTGATTTGAATGCTATGGGCTTCTATTGGTTTGGTGTAGGTAATATTAATGGGCATCCGGCGACGATTGCCCGAACCGGTTACACCGGAGAACTGGGTTTTGAAATCTATGCGGATAACGATGCTATCGGCGGTATTTGGGATGCCATCATGAATGCGGACGGCGATGCAGTTGCACCCGTGGGGCTTGGTTGCCGCGATACTTTGCGGATGGAAATGAAATATGCCCTTTATGGGAATGATATTGACGTAACAACCAATCCTGTAGAAGCTGGATTGGGTTGGATCACCAAACTGGACAAAGGTGATTTCATCGGTAAAAATGCATTGGTTCAAGCGAAAGAAAATTTATCCCGACGGTTGGTCTGTATTGAAATGATTGATCGGGGTATACCCCGAAAAGGCTATCCAATTATGGTGGATGGTGAGCAGGTGGGTGCGGTCACCAGCGGCACTCAATCTCCATCACTAAAACAAGGGATTGGCATTGGTTACGTGGAAAAACAGCATGCTAAAATTGGTACAGAATTGGGGATGGAAGTCCGCAATAAAAATCTGAAGTGCAAAGTCGTTAAACCACCATTTTATAAAGAAGGTACTGTAAATACTTAAAATATAGGATTATGGGAAAAACCTTGGGAAAAACTATACTCGTTACGGGGGGTGCCGGTTTCATCGGCTCTCATCTCATCGATCGTTTATTGGTAAACGATAATCAAATTATTTGTCTCGATAATTTGAATGATTATTATAATCCGGAAATCAAAAAGCTCAATCAATCAGAACATCTCAATCACCTAAATTATACATTTATAAAGGGGGATATTCGAGACGGTGAAATGATTAGAAATCTTTTTGAAAAACACCCAATTGATATCGTGGTTCATTTGGCAGCCATGGCGGGGGTCCGTCCTTCAATCGAAGATCCGGTTTTATACACGGATGTGAATATCAACGGCACCCAAACCTTGCTAGAAGCCATGATGGGTTCATCTGTAAAGAAATTTATTTTTGCGTCCTCTTCATCTGTTTACGGAAATAATAAAAAGACGCCATTTTCTGAAGATGATATTGTGGATTTCCAAATTTCCCCCTATGGCGCCACCAAGAAAATGGGAGAAGTCATGTGCTATACTTACCATCACTTGAGCGGGATTCCCACTTCTTGCCTCCGATTTTTCACTGTGTATGGCCCTCGACAACGTCCGGAAATGGCCATCCACAAATTCACACGGATGATGAAAAACGGTGAAGCAATCCCCTTTTTTGGTGATGGGTCGACTGCACGGGATTATACATTTATCGAGGATATCATTAATGGTATTCTCGCAACAATCACCGCTGATGATCAGTTTGCAATTTATAATTTGGGCAATTCAGAACCGGTGAAGTTAGATGAATTGGTACATGTTATTGGGGAAAGGGTGGGCTTGGATGCAATTTTGGATCGCCAGGAATTGCCTACTGGGGATGTGCAGCAAACATTTGCAGATGTTTCTCGTGCCAAATCCCGCTTAGATTATATGCCATCAATCAGCATTGATGAAGGGATTGACCGGTTTGTGGATTGGTATGAATCCATGCTGGCTTCCCACGGAGCATTATTTTAATGAAAGAAAGACGACTTGAGATCCTCGGCATTTTGTCTGTAGCAGTATCGCTGCTCATATTTGTCAGCCTACTCGGATATAACCCAAATGAAGATCCGGGCATTTCACCCAATGTCCGCGTAGAAAACCCCATGGGCATCCTTGGCGTATGGATTGCCTACTTCTTTATCAAACTCACTTTTGGGTATAGCTCATTTATTTTGCCATTGATTGCCATTACATGGGGCATATGGTTTTTTACTCATAAAGAATTTAAAGCCATCAGCCGGTTATCTGGTTATTTGGTGGGTGTTGTTATCCTTTCTTCCATGACTTTAGGGGCAGCCCAGATTTTTAGGTACGGTATTGAAAACACTACTTATCGATTTAGCGGTATGATTGGCGGATTAATTTCTGGTTTATTTTATGACTTTTTGGGTGGTATTGGTTTAGTTATCATCCTGTTGGCTCTTTGGCTGGTATTAATCCGTGGCTATTTTGGATTTAGCTATTATTCACCAATTAGAGACTTGTTAGATCAATTCAAAAAGAAACAGGCAGATAAAAAGTTGGTGACAGAGCAAAAAGAGGTCGAAGATGAAAAACGTCGCCATACAAAAAATTTACTTTCAAAGATAGATGCCCAGCGAAAACGGGATGAAGAACAGCCCACGGCAATAGAAATGGGTACTGAGCCCGAACCCGAATCAGAGATCGTAGAAGAGGTTGTTGAGGAGAGCCTGCCAGAAGACACCGCTCCGTCGGAGCCCCTTATGGCCAAGACAGAAGCAGAACCCATGGAATCAATTGAGATTCCGCAAGATGAAGAGGAGTCTCATGAGGTACAGGAAGAGTCAATTCCTGCACCTGATGATTCTGAACCAAAAGATATTGAAGTGGGTGAAATGGCTGAAGTTGAAGAAGTGGACTTGGATGCGGTTCAAGAACGTAAAGCGCCACGAAAGGCCTATCAGTTGCCTTCGGCTGAATTGTTAACCAATCCTGTGAATGTGCAAAGTGGAATGAGTCGTGACGAATTGGTAGAACGGGCCAATTTTTTACAATCTTCATTAGAAACATTTGGGGTCATGGGTAAAGTGGTAAATGTGAGTCCCGGGCCAGTGATTACATTATTTGAAGTGGAGCCTGATGAGGGTGTTCGTGTGAACAAATTTGTTGCCCTTTCAGATGACTTGGCTAGAGTGATGGAGGCCAGTCGTGTCCGTGTAATTGCGCCCATTCCCGGTAAATCTTCTGTGGGGATTGAAATTCCCAATCGCAACCCGGATTTGGTCTATTATAAATCAGTCATCAATTCAGAAAAATTTGCATCCTCTGAATCGAAACTGGCCTTAGCTGTGGGTAAAACAACCACAGGCGAAATTGCCACATTAGATTTGGCCCAAATGCCTCACTTACTCATTGCCGGAACCACTGGATCAGGGAAGTCCGTTTGTATGAATACCATTTTGGCAAGTCTCTTATACCGTGCCACACCGGATGAAGTGAAGTTTGTGATTATTGATCCTAAAAAAGTGGAAATGGCTGTTTACCGCGATTTAAAGGATTACCATTTATTACAAATTGAAGATATAGCAGAACCCATTGTCACCACTCCTGAGAATGCCGTGTTGGCCCTCCGTGCTGTGGAAAAAGAAATGGGCCGGCGATACGATGTATTGGCGGACGCAGTCGTTCGCAATATTGGTGAATACAACAAAAAAATGAACGATACAGGGGAGCCGGTGATGCCATTCATTGTAGTGTTGATTGATGAATTAGCAGACCTCATGATGCTAAACGCAAAAGAAGTAGAAGCACCCATCGCTCGATTGGCCCAATTGGCCCGGGCAGTCGGAATCCATTTGGTGGTGGCCACACAACGGCCTTCTGTTGATGTTATTACCGGTGTTATTAAGGCGAACTTCCCATCTCGGATTGCATTTCAGGTGGCGACTAAAATTGATTCCAGGACCATTTTGGACAGTCCCGGCGCCGAAAAATTGATTGGTCGTGGTGACTTATTGTATCTAGGGCATGGATCCTCCGAACCATCTCGATTGCATAATGCATTTTTAAGTTTAGAAGAAATCGAATCCTTAATGGGTCATATCACCCAGCAAACCAAAGCAGAAGAATTGGTATTGGCCAGTCCGAGAGAAACCATGGGTGCCGGTGGTTTAATTGACGGCGGAGATGGGGGTGGATTTGATGAATTATTCGATGAAGCGGTAAAATTGGTTGTCATGCATCAACAAGGATCAATCTCCTTGATCCAACGCAGATTAAAAGTGGGTTATTCCCGCGCTGCTCGTCTTATCGATGAAATGGAGCAGGCAGGCATCGTGGGTGCATTTACGGGCAGTAAGGCTCGTGAAGTCCTTGTGGACAAATCCTATTTGGATTCAATCGACTAAAAATCATGAAGCGAATTTTACTCTTTATTGTCCTGTTCTCTGCGGGGGCATTTGGGCAATCCAATCCGTGGGCGCAGAAATTCATTCAAACCATGAATGACTCCAGTGGTGTGTCTATTGCCTTAAAAATTGATCAACGACAATTTGATTCAATATCCACAGAATCAGGACAAATCGAAATTCTGAAGAAGAAGCATTATATTTTGGATTTACCCACTGAATCAGTTTTTGTGAGGGGAGATACTATCCAGACATGGAACAAATTGACGAATCAACTCATTATTGATCAAACCATCCCAGGAGAAGTCAATATCTTTGATTTGCTTACGGGGGATTTTGACGATGTAAAATTTGGTCAACCATCCGAACGTAAAAATGATGTGCAGATGGAGTTTGATCTTCCTCAAATGGGGTATGGAGGTGAATTGATAATTAAAAAGAATGGTGAGCCCAATTCGGTGAGGGTGGTGTACGGCCCAGATCAATCAGTGCTTTTGACTATCAAAAATTTTAAAAAGGACAATTTAAATTTATATAATGGATTTAACCCAAAAGATGCAGAGGTAATCGACCTCCGTGAATAAGTGGATTAAACTTATTATCAGTATTGTCATTAGTGCGGTGGGCTTGTATTATGCCTTCGGCAAAGTGGATTTGGACGCACTTTGGCATCATTTGAAAATGGTTAACCTCATTTGGCTGTCTCTGGCTGTATTTTTGTTGATCTTTTCTGTGGCCATACGTGCGGAGCGATGGCAGCTATTAATTGAACCTATCCAGAATATTCGATTTCACCCCTTATTTGCCGCCACCATGGTGGGCTATTTTGGGAATGCAGTATTACCTTTCAGGTTGGGCGAGTTATTGAGAGCCTATACCATTTCTGCCAGAAAAAATGTTGAAACATCCGCCGCTTTTGGCACCATCATTCTAGAACGAATTTTGGATATGGTGGGATTGGTGGGCACCATCCTGATTTTCGGATGGTTTTACCCTTTTGATGAAGGGGGCCGAAATGTAGTTATCGCCGTGGTTGTGTTTACCTTGTTAGGGTTTGGATTTGTACTGGCATTGGGCCGAGCCCAATCCCACTTGATAGAAAAAATCGAAAAATGGTCGATTTTTGAAAAAGCATGGGCACACCGTATTTTGACCATTCTCCATAGTTTAGTCAATGGATTAACCTCTATTCGAGCCACCAAACATGTAGGGCAAATTGTTCTTCACACCATTTTTATGTGGATTGTATACTTCGCAATCACGTATTCAGTCATCCTTGCTGCGGGTATTGATGTGAATTGGATTTCAGTGGGTGTAGTGTTGATTTCCACATCATTGGCCATTGCGATTCCAGGCACTTACCATGCCGCTGCTATATATGTATTAACCACGTTTTTTGCTGTGGGCCGGATAGAATCTCAGGCCTTTGCTGTAATCCTCCATGCAGTAGGATTTGTACCCCTCATTATAATTGGGGCCATATACTTTCTTCGCAGTTCTGTTCAAATTAAAGATATATCCGATCAGCATATTGTCGAATGAAACAGTACGATACCATATTTTTAGATCGTGACGGCACACTGAATCCGGATCCGGGCTATATCAACAGTCTTGATCAGTTTACCTTTTATGATTATACCATGGATGCGCTCAAACAATTGAGCGATTCAGGTAATCGGTTTTGTATTATCACCAATCAATCGGGGATAGCCCGCGGTATCGTTACATTAGACGCATTAGCAGAAATCCATGATTATGTTTTGAATGCATTTCATGAAAATGAATTGGATTTACTGGGGATATATTTTTGTCCGGATCATCCAGATGAAGCCACAGAAAACCGTAAACCGGGGATTGGCATGTTTCAAGAAGCAGCAACAGATCATCAGATTGATTTAGCTAAATCAATTATGATTGGAGATGCTGTTTCCGATATAGAGGCGGGTGTAAATTCAAATATGGATACCATGCTTCTATTATCCGGGAGGGGTGAGGATGCTCAGAAGAATCTGGGTGAATTTTCACCTACTTATATTGCAAAGGATTTGGCTGAAGGGGCTGGTCAAATTTTGGGGATGTTTTCATGAAAATAGGTGTCATGTATGGGGGGACCTCTGTAGAGCGAGAAGTGTCCTTAAGTTCAGGGCAAGCAGTTGTATCTGCTTGTGAGACTTTGAGGCATGAGGTTATTTCTTTGGATCCAAAAGATGGCTTATCAAATCAACTGACAGAATTAAAATCAGTAGATGTGGTCTTTAATGGCCTTCATGGAGGTGATGGCGAAAATGGTGTCATCCCGGGGTTTTTGGAATCGATAGGCGTACGCTACACCGGCTCGGGCAATGAGGCATCGGCCATATGTATGGATAAACGCGTGAGTAAAGCATTGGTATTTCGAAAAGAAATTTTAACCCCTGAATGGGTGTCTTTATCTGTAGAAGATGAAATACCCATGGACCATGATTTGGGATATCCTTTGGTGGTAAAACCAAATGGTCAAGGCAGTACGATCGGATTGACTGTGGTTTCAGAACCTTCCCAATTGAAAGAGGCGGTGGCATTGGCTAGAAAATATGATACAGTGGTGTTAATGGAATCTTTCGTGGCAGGGCGGGAAATCACTGTTACGATTATCGGGGATAATGCATATCCAATTGTTGAAATTGTACCCAGCCATGATCTATATGATTATGAATGCAAATATACCAAGGGCATGACCGAATATTTTTGTCCTGCAGATTTAGATGAAACTTTGACCCAAGCAATACAAGATACTGCATTGCGTATTCATAATTTATTGGGATGCCGTCATTATTCTCGAGTGGATTTCCGGTTGGACAAGAACAATAAAGCCTGGTTTTTAGAAGTGAATACATTGCCGGGAATGACGGAGACCAGCCTCGTACCCAAGGCAGCAGGGGCTGCCGGATTAAGTTTTCCGGATTTAATACAAGCCATCATTAATGAAGCGTTAAAAGACTAATGGATTTACAGTGGATAGCTGTCCGGTCCAAGCCCCGGGCAGAAAAGGTTGCTTTTGACCAACTCACTAAAAAAGGAATTGATGCCTATCTGCCTTTGGTGAAAGAACGGCGAAAATGGTCCGATCGAAAAAAGTGGGTGGAGTTGCCCTTGTTCTCCAGTTACTTATTTGTAAAAGTGGAACTGAAAAATTCCATTTATGTGCTCCAAACCCATGGGGTAAGTTCCATTGTAAAATTTAATGGAACCATTGCCACGGTGCAGGAATCCGTTGTGAATAGCATTCGCTGGGCCCTTGAAGGTGGTTATGAATTAGAGCCAACAGAATATTTTACTCAAGGGGATGAAGTAGAGGTCATTGAAGGCCCCATGAAAGGTACGAAAGGCATTGTAGCCGAAGTGAAAGGCGAAGGCCGTCTTATCCTAAAAATTGATGCACTTCAGCAGGCTGTGGCCGTCCATATTGATACCAAATTCCTTCAATCAACAGGAAAAAAGCGTGCTCCAATTTTATAATTCACTTACCCGAAAAAAAGAGCCTTTCATTCCTATTGAAGAAGGAAAGGTAAAACTTTATACCTGTGGACCTACTGTTTATGACACGGCACATATCGGGAACTTCCGCACATTTTTATTTGAAGATTTTTTGAAACGCGTCCTTATTGCTAGAGGATATAAAGTCTTTCATGTGATGAATATTACCGATGTGGATGATAAGACAATTAAAAAGACGGTAGAAGAGGGGAAGTCTCTATCTGAAATAACGAGCCATTATACTGATTTATTTAATCACGATTTAAAGACATTAAACATATTGCCTGCAGATCACTACCCTGCGGCGACAAATCATGTGGATGACATGATTAAAATGATCGAAGTGTTAATTGAAAAATGCCACGCTTACAAAACAGACGATGGATCGGTCTTTTTTAAAATTGAATCATTTAAAGATTATGGTTTATTGACCCATATCAATATGGCCGAAATGCAACAGTCTGATCGGGTGGATTCAGATGAATACGGATTGGATAATCCTCAAGATTTTGCTTTATGGAAAGCTTATAAAGAAGAGGATGGGGATGTGGCATGGGATTCGCCATGGGGCAAAGGTCGCCCCGGGTGGCATATAGAATGTTCTGCCATGTCCATGGCATTCTTAGGAGATCATTTTGACATCCATTGTGGCGGTGTGGATAATAAATTTCCACACCATGAAAATGAAATTGCCCAATCGGTTTGTGCCAGTGATACGCCATTCGTAAACACATGGCTCCATTCAGAATTTCTAATGGTAGATGGTGGAAAAATGAGTAAATCATTGGGGAATTTTTACTGTATTTCCGATCTGATAGAAAAGGGATTTGCACCAGAAGAAATTCGTTATATCATGCTCAGCGGCCACTATCGAACTAAAATCAACTTTACTTTGGATAAGCAGCATGAAGCAAAAGCGAGTATTCAGCGGATTCAATCATTAAAAGATCGGCTACAAGATTTAAAAGAAAATGATTCCGATGAATTCCCTGCCGAAAAATCAAATTTTGATACTGCATTAGAGAACGATTTGGATGCCCCCAATTCATTGGCCTTATTCTTTGATTGGGTGCGCGCCACCAATTCTGCCTTAGATAAAGATGCACTATCAAGGGATGATGTGGCAAAAGGGTTGAATTTCATTTCATATTTTAATGATGTATTTGGTGTGTTGCCCAACTCAGGAATGATCCCTCAAGATGTAATGGACTTGGTTTTGAAGCGGGAAACAGCGCGACAGAGTAAAGATTGGGCGAAGTCCGATAAATTACGCGATTTGATTGGTTCAAAAGGGTGGGTGGTAAAAGACACCCCAGATGGCCCTAAATTAATTTCTAAGTAAATTAATTTCTTTCAGCAATTTTATTCAAAAATAATTGTCTTTAAATAAAATTTGACCTAATTTTCGAGGCTTTTTTCGGCTGTCCTAGGGTGGGGTGTTAACAATAACCATGCCATGCGGACAGATAGCCGACGACAAATAGATCTGAAACAACGGGTAAAATCCAGATTTATAAATCGAAAAATGATTTAGGATTTGGTTCCGACTTGCCGGTGTAGCTCAGTTGGTAGAGCAGCTGATTTGTAATCAGCAGGTCGGGGGTTCGAATCCCTTCGCCGGCTCAAGATAATGTCGGGTGGATTTCAGTCGAAATGCTTATTAACAAGGCAAACTGCAATTTTTGGGGAAATGGCCGAGCGGTCAAAGGCAGCAGACTGTAAATCTGCCGACGTACGTCTACGGAGGTTCGAATCCTTCTTTCCCCACGCTGCGGGTGTAGTTCAATGGTAGAACCCCAGCCTTCCAAGCTGGTGGCGTGAGTTCGATTCTCATCACCCGCTCGAAGTGCCTACGTAGCTCAGTGGTAGAGCACTTCCTTGGTAAGGAAGAGGTCGCCGGTTCAATCCCGGCCGTAGGCTCTCTTTCAAGATCAAATGAATTAATCAGGAGGATTAATAAAAGATGGCAAAAGAAAAATTTGAACGGAGTAAGCCCCATTTAAACATTGGGACGATTGGTCACGTTGACCATGGTAAGACGACGCTAACGGCGGCGATTACCATGACTCAGGCCAATAAAGGATTAAGTGAA
>LUMD01000841.1_pt1 | contig 12193 bp, 12 predicted proteins | sample 729651 | NCBI WGS metagenome assembly LUMD01 (sample SAMN03860272, study PRJNA289734) | marine metagenome | biome: seawater column; feature: ocean; material: water; isolation source: Red Sea water column Station 34 - depth 258m | place: Saudi Arabia: Red Sea | collected 2011-10-15 | depth 258 m | reverse complement strand
GTATAGGACTCATTAACATTTCCAGGTAATTGTATATTTTGTGCGTAGTGAAAATTGTCTGACATGTTTAAATGTGGGGTGAGTTCTACATTAGATGATTCATTTGAGTTCTCATTAATGATTTCTGCAGTAACTTCGAGATAAGCAACATGCCCTCCGATTGGAGATCCTGACGGCGCATTTGAGGACCAATTGGCTAGGACTTCTATATGAATGTCCGTCGCATATTCATCTAAATAATATTTTGCTGGAGTAACATCGTCTTTGATGCCTCCCTCAAATATTAAGTCAATTCCTGGCTCTATTGATGATTGACCAATAATCAGTTCAGGCAACGAGTTGACTTGTGTTGCCGTAAACATAATTAGAACAGCTGTCAGGTAGTGATATATTTTCGTTTTCAATTAGTTTCGACTTTTTAATTCGTAAGGTAAAAAATTCCCAATAAAATAAGTATGGTTGAGATAGTTCCTTTAATAATAAAAAACCAAATCGATCCTTTTACCGTGTAGCCCAGTATCTTTTTTTTATTTGTTTTTATTTTATTTAAGAATTTCAAGAGTTCTCTAGCATACTATAAAGTTACATAATAATGATAATCATTATCATTTCAATTGTTTTCTTAGACATTAAAATATCCAATTATAATAATAACCATATGATTCAAATTCTGAGTTATAATTCGTCAATAATTCGTTGTTAGATTAATCAATTAAATGGCATCAAAAAAACTATATAAAGTTACTTTTAGTAATCAGGGTAAACTGTATGAGATTTATGCTAAAAGTATAGCCAACAGCAATCTTCTTGGTTTTATAGAAATAGAATCCCTTGTTTTTGGAGAAAAGACATCGCTGGTAGTGGATCCCTCGGAGGAAAAAATAAAAACTGAATTCGAAGGCGTGAATCGAACCTATTTGCCGATGCATTCCGTTTTAAGAATTGATGAAGTCGACAAGCAGGGTGTTAGCAAAGTCAGTAAAGCTGAAGGCGATAATGTGACACAATTGCCAAATACAGTCTTTGTTCCAGATGATAACTCTAAGACTTAGTTTTTTATCTGGAGTGAAAGATGATCACCATTGAAGGCCCTCCATCTCACTCCCCGTTCAGACTCCATCAACCTCTAATTGAATTACAAAATCTAGACCCCGTCATTACTTCATTAGGGGCGAGGTATATTCATTTTATTGACAACATTACAACCCTCAGTGAGCAAGAGATCCAGATTCTGGATTCACTGCTGACCTATGGACCAGATTGGGAGATAGGACCGGATCAAGGTGATAAAGTTCTTGTCATTCCAAGACTGGGTACCACTTCACCGTGGTCAAGCAAATCGACGGACATAGCTCACAGTTCAGGGTTAGGAAACATTAAACGAATAGAGCGAGGTCTAATGTTCACTTTAGTGTCTTTATCAAAAGATCAGGAAACAAGAAATCAGTGTATCTCTAAACTCTACGATCGAATGACTCAACAGGTGTTGTCTGAAAGTGAGCAGCCTGACTTGATTTTCCAAACAGAAAAACCAGTCGCACATGCTGCGATTCCTATTTTATCTGAAGGTCAAGCCGCGTTAGAAAAAGCGAATACGAATTTAGGCTTAGCTTTAAATAATCAAGAAATTCACTATCTGTTAGAGCAATTTCAAAATTTAGGAAGGGACCCGACGGATGCAGAGTTAATGATGTTTGCACAGGCTAATTCAGAACATTGCAGACATAAAGTCTTTAATGCCGAATGGACCATAGATGGAAACAAAGAAGAATCGAGCTTGTTCGATATGATTAAAGACACGTATAAGTCAAATCCAAACGGCGTATTGTCTGCTTATAAGGATAATGCGGCAGTCATGCAAGGCGGAGAAGGGCGTTGGTTCATGCCCTCCAATACGGGACAAAGTTACTCCTATGTCAAAGATAATATTCACACGATGATGAAAGTTGAAACACATAATCACCCAACAGCAATTTCGCCCTACCCAGGGGCAGCCACAGGTTCCGGTGGTGAAATCAGAGATGAGGCTGCCACGGGAAGAGGAGGAACCCCTAAGGCCGGTTTAACTGGTTTTTCAGTTTCACATCTAAGAATCCCCAATGATATACAAGCCTGGGAGAAAACCATCGGCAAACCTGATCGGATAGCGTCAGCGTTGGACATTATGTTGGAAGGGCCGATCGGCGGCGCATCATTTAATAATGAGTTTGGGAGACCAAATATTCTCGGGTATTTTAGAACCTTTGAGTCGCTTATAGATCAGAGCCAAACCAAGTCTTGGGGGTACCATAAACCCNGATTATCGTGCTCGGTGGGCCTGCTATGCTTATCGGTTTAGGCGGCGGATCTGCTTCATCACTAAATGCAGGCGCAAGCAATGAAGATCTTGATTTCGCTTCCGTGCAAAGAGGCAATGCTGAGTTAGAACGACGAGCTCAAGAAGTGATTAACCGATGTTTCTCTCTAACACTCGATGAAGCACATGAGTCCAACAACCCTATTATCTTAATTCACGACGTTGGTGCTGGAGGGCTCTCCAATGCTGTCCCTGAAATCATTGATCACAGTAAAATGTCGGCTGATTTAGAGTTGAGAAAAATACTCAATGCAGAACCTGGGATGTCTCCTCTTGAAATTTGGTGCAATGAAGCACAAGAGCGTTATGTGTTATCTATCGACCTGGACAATCTAGAACTTTTTGATCAAATTTGCCAAAGAGAGCGATGCCCTTATAGTGTGATTGGAACCGTGAACACTCACGGCTATTTGAGACTTAAAGATGATCAGTTTAATAATTTTCCAATCGACATGCCGATGGAAGTCTTATTCGGCAACCCACCCCAAACTGAACTGGTAATTTCTACGCAATCCTCAGAAGTCGATTGTAAGACATTGGATGGGATTGACATCGAGGATGCTTGTAAAAAAATTCTCCGATTTCCAACGGTTGCAGACAAAACATTTTTAATCCATATCGGGGATCGAACAGTAGGTGGATTGGTTTCTCAAGATCAGTTTATTGGTCCTTGGCAAGTACCGGTGAGCGATGTAGGGGTAACCTTGAGAGACCATTATTCATCGATGGGGGAAGCTATGTCCATGGGAGAGAGAACCCCTGTTGCGACGATTAATCCATCAGCATCAGGCCGGTTGGCAGTGGCCGAAGCAATAACGAATATTCTCTCTGCTTCCATCAAAGAGATTTCAGATGTTAAATTTTCAGCCAATTGGATGTCATCGATTCAAACGGACGCTCAAAAACAAGCCCTATTTGAAACTGTCAGAGCAGTGACCGTTGATTTCTGTAGCCAAATAGGGCTGACCATACCGGTTGGCAAGGATTCATTGTCTATGCAGACGACATGGACAGCAGACGATCAAGAGAATCAAGTGACCGCTCCGTTGTCGCTTATTATTTCAGCGTTTGCTCAAGTTGATGATGTCAATAAAACAATTACCCCTCAATTAAAAAGACAAGGCGACAGCTTGTTGTTACTTATTGATTTAGGAAAAGGGAATAATAGATTGGGAGCTTCTTGTCTCGCTCAAATTTATAATCGATCACTCGGGGAGTCACCTGACATTGATAACCCAGGTTTATTAAAGACATTCTTTGACGCCATCACAGACTTAAAAGCTAGAAACACTATACTTGCTTATCATGATCGATCAGACGGCGGGTTGTTTGCTACTGTTACAGAAATGGCATTTGCTGGGAATACTGGAGTGAGTGTTCATTTAAAGACAGGCACAATAGATGAAACTCTGTCGTTGCTTTTTTCCGAAGAGATCGGTGCAGTTTTGGAAATTGACGAAAATAATCTAGAGACTGTGATGAATACTTTACAGGAATACTCGCTCGAAGGCTTAACATCAATCATTGGTAGAACCCAGGAGTCTAAGCAGATTAGTTTGGAAACAGATCATGGTTATTCTTCGACGTTTACCTTGAGAGAATTAAGACAATGTTGGTCAGAGCTATCTTTTAGAATGCAATCTCTTCGAGATAACCCTGAAACAGCTAGGGAAGCGTTTGAAGCAACGCTAAATGTAAGTGATCCGGGGATTACGGCAAAAATTAATTTTACCCAAAGAAATCCTGACCAATCGATGCGCCGCAAAGACAAAAGACCAAAAATAGCTGTCTTAAGAGAACAGGGAGTAAACAGTCACGTTGAGATGGCTGTGGCCTTCCATAAAGCAGGTTTTGAAGCTATTGATGTGCACATGACAGATATTATTGACGGTCAGAATGGATTAGATGATTTCCAAGGTTTAGTGGCATGCGGCGGGGTTTCTTATGGCGATGTTTTAGGTGCAGGGGGAGGTTGGGCTAAGTCCATTCTATTTAACCCTAAAGCACGAGAGCATTTTGAAGATTTTTTCAATCATTCGGAGACCTTCACTTTAGGAGTGTGCAACGGCTGTCAAATGCTGTCTCAATTAAAAGATATTATTCCAGGAGCAGATCACTGGCCGCAATTTGTTAAAAACCTCTCGGAACAATTTGAAGCCAGATTGAGTCTCGTAGAGATTACCAAAAGCTCTTCGTTGTTCTTAGAGAATATGGAAGGATCAATTCTACCAATAGCCACTTCTCACGGTGAGGGTCGAACCCAGTATCATGGAAACGATGATAAAGAAGCGTTAGAACAGCATCGTCAAATTTCACTTAGATACGTGGATAATTATGGTCACCCTGCTCAATCGTATCCGTTCAATCCGAACGGTTCAGAAGACGGTCTAGCAGGTTTTTGCTCAAAGGACGGACGAGTCACTATCATTATGCCGCATCCTGAAAGGGTCATAAGAAAGCAGCAACATTCATGGTGTCCTCCGGAATGGGCTGAAGACGGACCTTGGCTACAAATTTTTCATAATGCCAGAGACTGGGTCGGGTAATTTCTCCCTATTTTGCAAAAACAATCGATCTATTCAATTTATCTAAGTAGAATTTGCATACTTAATCCTGAAAATAATTAATATGAGTATAGAGAAAACAATTAATGATCTTGATCCTGATTTAGCCAAAGCAGTAGCGCAGGAACAAAAAAGACAAGAAGAGCATATAGAGCTTATTGCTTCAGAGAATTACACCACACGATTAGTGATGGAATTACAGGGTTCCGTATTAACCAATAAATATGCCGAAGGCTATCCTGGAAAACGCTATTACGGTGGATGCGAACATGTCGATGAAGCTGAAACCCTAGCTATCGAAAGAGCGAAACAGCTCTTCAGTGCAGATTATGCTAATGTTCAGCCGCATTCTGGCTCACAGGCAAATATGGCGGCCTATATGTCTTTATTAGAACCTGGGGATACTATTCTTGGTATGAGTCTGTCCGATGGAGGACATTTAACCCATGGTGCCAAGGTTAATTTTTCAGGAAAACTGTATCGTGTTATTGCGTACGGTCTAGATCCTAACAGTGGTGAGATTGATTACAATCAGGTTGCAAGCTTAGCAAAACAGCATTCACCAAAAATGACTGTGGGTGCATACTTAATGGTTGATATGGCTCATATAGCAGGATTAGTTGCTGCAAATTGCTACCCAAATCCCGTGCCGATAGCCGATGTTACCACCTCCACAACCCACAAAACTTTGAGAGGTCCCAGAGGAGGAATAATCTTGGCCAGAGAAGACCAGGAAATTCAAACAGCTATTAACAAACAGGTTTTCCCCGGAACTCAAGGCGGTCCTTTAATGCATGTAATTGCTGCCAAGGCTCATACTTTTCTTGAGGCAATGCAACCAGAATTCAAGGACTATCAAAGGCAGGTTATTGATAATGCACAATTAATGGCTCAGTCGCTCCAAGGTTTAGGCTACGATATCGTTTCTGGAGGAACTGATTGCCATTTATTTTTAGTCGATCTAACCAAGCAGAATATCAAAGGGTCCGATGCTGAAACTGCCCTAGGGAAAGCCAATATCACCCTTAATAAGAATTCTGTGCCTAATGATACACGATCGCCCATGGTTACCAGTGGCCTTAGAATAGGAACGCCGGCAATCACGACACGCGGTTTTGGCGAAAACGAAATTGTATTACTTGTGGGAATGATTGATTCAATACTGAGAAATATTGACGACCCTTCATCGATTGCCTCAGTGAAAGCTAATGTTAAAAAGCTGTGTGAGAGATTTCCAGTTTATATATCCTGATTAATTATGTTCTGCCCTTTTTGCGGTAATCAAGAAACTAAAGTTGTGGATTCACGATTGGCTGGTGATGGTTATCAAATCAGAAGAAGACGTGAGTGCATAAAATGTGCAGAAAGATTTACCACCTTTGAATCCGCAGAGCTGGTATTACCAAAACTAATTAAAAGAGATAAATCAAGAGAACCGTTTAACGAAACAAAGTTAAGAAACGGTATCCTTACTGCCACTGAAAAGAGACCCATCAGTATAGAGACGATAGAAGAGCTTATCTCTAGAGTGATCAGACAAGTCCAGAAATTGGGAGAAAGAGAAATCCAATCCCGAGCATTGGGCGACATTGTGATGAAGGAATTAAGAGAGATCGATGAAATAGCTTTTGTTCGTTATGCATCGGTCTATAGAAGATTTCAAGATATCGAAGAATTTGAAAAAGAAATTGAAACACTCAGAGACACCCCTACAGAATCAGACGTGCGATCTCAGATTTCCATCTTTGCTGATGAGGATGAAGAATAGTGAATAACCACGAAACAATGATGCAATCAGCAATCGATCTGGCAAAAAATGGGATGTTTAGTTGTAAACCGAACCCAAGAGTTGGTTGCGTCATAGCCAAGAACAATAAAATTATTGGTCAAGGTTGGCATCAAAAAACAGGCGAAGATCATGCCGAAGTTAAGGCCATCAAAGATGCCGGAGACAATACAAAAGGAGCAACCGCTTATATCTCTCTAGAGCCATGCACTCACCAGGGCAAAACACCTCCTTGTGTTCATGCCTTGATAAAAGCTCAGGTTAGTGAGGTTATCTTTGCCATGGTTGATCCTAATCCTGAGGTTTCAGGGCAAAGTATTCAACTCTTAGAAGACGCAGGAGTTAAGGCTTCATCAGGTTTGTTAGAACATGAAGCTAGAGAACTTAATATTGGTTTTTGTCAGCGTATGTCGATTGGTAGACCCTATCTAAGAACTAAAATTGGCGCCAGTATCGATGGGCAAATTGCTCTGAATAACGGAAAGAGTCAATGGATTACTAGCAAGGAATCCCGACAGGACGTCCAACAATGGAGGGCGAGAAGTTGTGCTGTTCTTACTTCAGCTTCAACAGTATTAATAGATAACCCTTCAATGAATGTAAGGCTCCCCAATTTTTATGAAGAACATCAACCTGCCAGATTTATTATTGATAGTCAGCTAAAAACTCAAGGCAGTGAAAGGATATTCGAGTTAATGGGCGACAACTTTATTTACACTTTAAACAACAGTGAAGTTAAAAGAGCAGCAGACAACCTATTATTTCTTGAAGGAGAAAATGGACATGTGAACTTGGAGGATGTTGTGATTGACTTGGGCAAGAAAGAATACAATGAAGTTTTAATTGAGGCAGGACCGAGGCTTAACGGAGCTTTGCTAGAACAAGGTTTGATCGATGAAATTATTGTTTATCTTGCACCCTCCATAATGGGAAGCTCGTCTAAAGGCATGTTCGAGTTACCGATGTTTGATCAATTATCACAAGCTTTTAATTTTTATTTCGAATCCGTTGACCAAGTAGGCCCGGATCTTAGAGTGACGTTGAGAAATTAGTAGTGGCCTATTGGAATTATAGCTATTGACGACCTTATAGAATTTGTTATGTTAGCCAGACATACCGAAGGGAACTTAAAGAAAAGAATAGAAAAGCATGAACAAAACAGATCAAGAAAACCTTAATATTGCACCGATCGAGCAAATTATTCACGATCTAAGCTCAGGCAAGATGGTCATTATTCTGGATGATGAGAACCGAGAAAATGAAGGCGATCTTATGATTGCTGCTGACAAAGTTAGCCCAGAGGATATCAATTTTATGACTCACAATTGCAGAGGTTTAATTTGCCTCACTTTGACGCAAAGCAAATGCAAAGAACTGCGTTTACCTCTCATGGTGACCCACAATACGGGTTTAGAATCCACCAAGTTTACTGTGTCAATAGATGCATCAGTAGGTATTGCAACCGGAAGTTCAGTTCAAGATAGAACGAGGACAGTAAAGGCAGCAACTGCCCCCAATGCAAAGCCTGAAGACATAACACAACCAGGACATATTTTTCCATTGATGGCCGATCCAGGGGGGGTATTGAACAGAGCAGGACACACGGAAGCAGGGTGCGATTTGACAAGACTTGCTGGGCTCACATCAGCAGCGGTCATTGCAGAAATCTTAAACGAGGATGGCACCATGGCAAGAAGACCTGAATTGATGAAGTTTTCGAGAAAACATCAGATCAACATTGGCACCATAGCTGATTTAATTCAATACCGTATTGTAAATGAGCAACCCGTTAAGAATTCAGCATCCAATTAGAAACATTGACGAATGACAGTTTTGAGTTTTAGGTATAAGTATGAAGTTAATAAGAAGACCTAAGGCGGATGATCCATTGTTCAGCAACGGTTCCGTTATAACTATTGGCATCTTTGATGGAGTCCATTTGGGCCACCAGGCTTTAATTAAAAAACTTAAGCAGAAATCAGTGCAGATGGAACTTCCATCCATTGTGTTTAGTTTTGAACCAACGCCGAATGATTATTTTTTTAAAAAACAAAATAAAAAACTGACCTCATTAAGAGATAAACACAGATTGATTGATAAACATAAGATTGATTATCTCTACTGCCCACCTTTTGATTCAACAATGGAGAATTTATCTCCGAATCAATTTATAAAAAAACATCTGATTGATTTGTTCAGTCCCCGGTACCTGATTATTGGGGATGATTTTAGATTTGCGAAAGACAGGAAAGGTTCTGTCAAAGATCTTGTGATTTCAGGAGAGTCAAATAATTTTGAAGTCGAACAGATCGATAGTATCAGTCATCACAAGACTAGAATTTCGAGCAGCCTAATCAGAGACTCTTTATGCAATTCTAATCTTGAGCTGGTAAGTCAAATGTTGGGAAGGAATTATTCATTAACAGGCCGTGTTATCCATGGCCAACAGCTTGGCGAGTCATTGGGGTTGCCCACTGCAAATATTGATCTTAAAAAGACAAACCATCCTTTGCGGGGTGTTTATTGTGTAAATGTTTCTATCGAAAATAATGATAAGCTCTATTTTGGGGTTGCTAATATTGGTTATAAACCGACGGTTGATGGAGAAACACTGACTTTGGAAGTGCATATACTCGATTTCGATCAAGATCTTTACAAAACACATATACGGGTTGAGTTTTTGAGGCATCTTAGGGATGAAAAGAAATTTAAGGATATTGATGAATTGAAAAATCAGATCAACGATGATATTCAGCAAGCTCGTAATTATTTTTACGGACCGGATTAAATGAATATACAGATAGATAAAAAAGAACAATTATCAGGAACAGGCAGAACCGGTTCTAGGCAGTTGTTGTTACAAGTCTTCTATCAGCGTCTAATCAACAATGACCATCTTGACGTTCTTGTTCAGCAATCCAAAGACAGAAAAGAATATGCTCGAATAGATCAAGAATATTTTGAAACTTTATTGCAAGAAATGATCGACAATCAGGAGAATATTGAGCAACTAACTTCCGCTCATTTAGATCGTTCAATAGAACAGGTGAATCCCGTTGAGAAAATTATTATATGGATAGCAGCCTGTGAGATTTTATTTCATAACGATGTCCCCGTTCCTGTGGTTATTAACGAGGCGGTTGAACTAGCCAAACTCTTTGGGGCAGAAGGGAGCTTTCAGTATGTTAATGCCGTGATTGATGGTTTTCAAAATACTCATTCCCGCAAAGGTTGATAGGTGAACGAGAGAGATATTATCGATGCTTTAAGACTTGCAATGGATCAATCTTCACCTGATGTTCTATTACCTATTGGGGATGACGGCTCCGTAATTCAGTTGGGGGATCAAAAACAAGTGATCACCGTCACTGATGCCATAACGGTTGATGTGCATTATCCAGCAGGAATAGAGGCAAAAGCCATTGGCTACAGATCTTTAGCCGTTAATCTAAGTGACATGGCGGCTATGGGAGGGAAACCAAGGTGGGCAAGTTTAGTCTTTAGTATGCCAACTATTGACCCAGATTGGGTGAAAGGGTTCATTGATGGATTCTCAGAACTTGCTAATCAAAACAACGTTAAATTAATTGGTGGAGACACTATTCGAGGACCTGAATTTTTTGCGGTTTCCCTTCAAGGGTACATCGAGGAGAATCAATACATCACCCGCACTGATGCGAAAGTTGGAGATTTAATTTATGTGTCTGGACAGCTTGGATCAGCCGCTTATGGATTGGAATTAATCCAGCAAGGCAATGCAGGTCAGAGAAATGATTTTATCGATGCATTTCTTTATCCTAAACCAAGGAACAACGAAGGCTTGTTAATTGCTAAATATGCCTCGGCTATGATTGACATCTCAGACGGTTTTTTTGTGGATCTGCAGAGAATCTCCAGTCAAACAGGTTTAGGGTTTAAAGTTGATGTCACTCAACTGCCTATAGATGCTAATTTAATCAAAGAATTAACTGCAAATAAGGCGATTAAATACGCACTCTCAGGCGGCGATGATTATGAATTGTGCTTTACCGTTCCAAATGAACTAGAACAACAATTTTGTAACGAGGTATCTTCACAATCCAATGTAGACTTCACTTGTGTAGGTGAAATTACAGAATCAGGTCAAGTGTTAACTGCCGACGGTGTATTGTTCGATCCCCCTCGAGAATTGTTTGATCATTTTGCTTCATGATTATTAATTTTAAAACATTGCTAACCAAGCCATATTTACTGGTATCGACTGGGTTTGGTGTTGGTTTAATTCGATTCGCACCGGGAACTTTCGGCAGCGGTCTAGGATTGGGTTTGTATATCGTATTTGCCCATTTTTCGATTCCTAATTTAATTGTATGGATTGTTTTTATATCGTTGCTGATTATCAGTCTTTTGATCGTCGATCGTTCACTCAAAGAAATGGGTTACCAGGATCATGATGAGATTGTTTTGGATGAAATATTAGCGATGATGCTGGTGGCTCACTTTATTCCATCAGATCCCAGATGGGCAATAGCAGCATTTTTAATTTTTAGGTTCTTTGATATTGTGAAGCCTTTTCCAATCAGACGCATTGAGAGAAATTACAACAATGCATTTGGAATCATGGTTGATGACCTGATAGCGGCAATTTATTCTATAGTTTTGATTCTGATTCTGAGATTTTTATTGATCTAAAGTTTGGTCTGTATCTTTTAATTCACCGTCCATTAGAATTTTTATTTTCATCTCTGCGTCTTCCAAGGTTTTTTGGCATTCTCTAGATAATTTGACACCTTGTTCAAACTTTTTAAGTGCCTGATCTAACTCAAGATCACCAGACTCTAGCTCTTCCAGAAGGGCTTCAAGTTCGCTTAATCTTGTTTCTATACTTTTGTTGTTTTTCTTGCTTGAAGTCATGTCTATTAATTATAACGGAATAGCTCTGCTTTAATATTGTTCATTGCAAGAATTTTAGATAAAATTAGAACCATTCTAAGAAAAACCGGTTAAGGAGAGAATCAACTATGTCTAACGATAGCGAAAGCAAATGTCCAGTGATGCACGGCGCACTCACTACCAATAGAACTTCAGGAACTTCAAATCAAGATTGGTGGCCAAACCAATTAAATTTATCCATTCTTCATCAACATGATCAAAAGTCTGATCCAATGGATGAGGGGTTTAATTACAGTGAAGAATTTAAGAAGCTCGATTTCGATGCATTAAAAAAAGATCTAAATGATCTTATGACCGACTCACAAGATTGGTGGCCTGCTGATTATGGCCATTACGGCCCTTTCTTTATCAGAATGACTTGGCATGCCGCAGGAACCTACAGAATTGATGATGGCCGAGGTGGAGGGGGCACTGGAAATCAGCGTTTCGCACCACTTAACAGTTGGCCAGATAATGGTAACTTGGATAAAGCACGACGTCTGTTATGGCCGATTAAGCAAAAGTACGGTAACAAAATTAGTTGGGCAGACTTACTCATTCTTGCTGGTAATGTAG
>LUMD01000229.1_pt1 | contig 12202 bp, 8 predicted proteins | sample 729651 | NCBI WGS metagenome assembly LUMD01 (sample SAMN03860272, study PRJNA289734) | marine metagenome | biome: seawater column; feature: ocean; material: water; isolation source: Red Sea water column Station 34 - depth 258m | place: Saudi Arabia: Red Sea | collected 2011-10-15 | depth 258 m | reverse complement strand
CATTCGCTGTCGGTTCGGCTGAGGTGTGGCTGAAGCTCGGCGGCGGATTGACAAACGTCGGCCACATCGAACCGGGAGTATCCGTCAAGTCTCTCTTCATCGCCCTCGTCTTCGCCGGCGCCGGCGGCACTGCCAACCTTTTCTACTCCTTCTATCTGAGGGACAAGAACATCGGCATGGGGGCGAAGATTCCAAGGATGAACAGCCCCTTCCGTGGGAAGGTGGAGGCGGTCCCGACAACAGGATTTCTGTTCGACGAGACGCCAAAAAACTTAGAGCGGTTCCGGTCGTGGTGGAACTACGTGAGGGTGGATCAGGCGCTCTTCTTCTGGTTCCTCAACACATTTACCATCCTCCTTTTTGTTTTCGGCGCGCTGGCGGTGCTCCATCCTCGAGGGATCGTCCCCGCCGCCGGAACGCTCATCTGGGATGAAGCGGAAGTCCTTGCCCATGTCTGGGGGGAGACGGGCAGAACAGTTTTCCTTGCCGTCGGCTTCGCCACGTTGTTCGGGACTCAACTAGCCTTGGTCGATGGCTGCAGCCGAACGATTGCCGACATTGTCTATACCGCCAGCAGGTCAGCTCGGAAGAGGGGACTTAGTTGGCTCTACCTCATGGCCGCCGGAGGGTGGATGGTGGCGGGGTGCGTCATCACCTTCGTCATGGAACAGTATGGCATCACCGATCTCGGTTTTCTCCTGAACGCCGCTTACATGGGCGGCTTCGCCATGGCCGTATACGTCCCGTTGACGCTATACATGAATCACCGCTACCTCCCGAAACCAATCCGGCCGAAACTGTTCGCCACCTCCCTCATGGGCGTCGCCTCACTGATCTATGTGGGATTCGCTGTCGCTTCTATCGTCTGGGAAGTGACAAGCCGGCTCTAGTCCGTCGCCATCTTCCCGGCGATCTCTTTCACCATTTTCGCCGCCACCATGGCCGTGACGCCGTTCACGTCCCGCTGAGGGTTAAGCTCCACCACATCGGCGCCGACGATGGGGGCGTTGATGCTGTGAATCAGTCCGATCACTTCGCGAACGGTCATCCCTCCCGGTTCGTGGTGCGATATGCCCGGAGCAAAGGCAGGATCAAAGACATCGACATCGAGAGAGACATAGACCGAATCGGCGGCTGAAAGGCCGAGGTCGGACGGCACTTTCGGCAGTTCAATCATCTCCACGCCAAACTTTTCCGCCTGCTCCCGCTGATGATCGTTGGTGGTCCGGATGCCGATCTGGATCAGGCGGTCTGTCGAACCCTCCTCCATGATTCTGGCAAAGGGGCAGGCGTGGGAAAAACGGTCCCCCTCGAACTGATCGTAAAGATCGGGATGAGCATCGAAATGGATGAGGGTAGATGGGCGATGGGTGAGGGCTAGCGTTTTGACCAGCGGGAACGTGATGGAATGGTCGCCGCCGAGGAAAATGGGGCGCGAGTCAGCCGTTAGCAACCTTGAAGCTTCTTCCTCAATCGTGCCGAATCCTTCGTCACTGTTCTCAATTCTCAGATCTGCTGCCTCCCTGAAACCGTCCACCTCGCCGAGATCGACGCCCGTTTCACTGAACAGATTGGATGCACCGGAAAAGAGCGCTTCCCGAATGGCTTGGGGCGCTTCCGAGGGACCCTTCAGGAACGACGACTTGGCGTCATAAGGGACGCCGATGAGGTTTATCGTGCCTGCGCTCATGTTGCCTTAGAGGGAGGAGAGCACCTTCCACAGCCGCCAGTTGGCGCGGCGGGCGATGTCGGGCCAGTCGGTGGCGGGGAGGAGCGGCGGCAGTTTGGAGGCCGCTTCTTGATCCCATCGATTCTCGGAACCGGAGAGATCCCACAGCAGGTCCACCCCGTCCAACCCCAACTCAACCACTGACGGGTCAGGATTCGAGCCGTTGTTCTCCATGACGTTTCCGTGAATCCAGTTCCTGTCAGGAAGGGGATCGACGTCGTATACGGCGTCGGCGCCGAATACAATATCGAGACTCACAAGGCCGATGCCGGTGGTGTGGTTTCCGGTAATCTCGTTACCTGTCACCTCAACCTCGTCAGCGGCCATGATCAGCAGACCGGTGCCGGGCGGGACGAGGCTGACGATGGCACCTTCATCGCCAAAGTTTTCGTGGTTGTTGTCGTAGATCCGGTTGTTCACCACGCGGCATCCGACAGAAATCTTAGACGGGTTGTTGGGGAGAAGAAAGACAAGAATCCCCGCCGTGTTGTTGTAGGTCTCATTGTTCTCAACCAAAGCGTTCACGCTGTTCTCGATCTCGATCCCCGCCACGTTCCCGTAGGCGACGTTGTCGCGGACAACAATATCGCGGGACTGCCCGACGTAGATGCCAGCGTCCCTGATCTTCGTCACTTCGCACCGCTCCACCGTAACGCCGATACACTCGATGGGATAGACACCGTAGAGTCCCGTGTCGTAGAGATAGAGATCACGGAAAACGACATTCCGTCCGCCGTTCAGCATGAGGCCGTTGGCGGTGTAGTTGCGGACTGCAAAGCTCCGAATTTCCACATCGCTCCCCGATCCGACCATCCCGTCCGACAGGACGTGCTGCCCGTCCAGAACAGGCCGGCGGCCGTTCTCTTCGGCGCCAAGAAGGGTAAGCCCAGAAATGTCCACAGTCAGCGTCTCGTGGTAAGTCCCCGGCATCACAAGAACTGTGTCCCCCGGTTCGGCCATGTCGATGGCGTCCTGGATATACTGCCCCTCGTTCACAGTGATAACATTGCCCGTTTTCTCGAAATGAGTCTTCGGTCTCTCCGCTGGCTGATCCAGAAATGCCGCCAGTTCAGGCGACTGGTTCTCCAGCGGTTTCACCACCTCGTAGCCTGAAGGAACCGCCTCGGGAATCTGAGGCTTCGCCGATTCATCGGTAAGCGTGTGGAGGAAAGCAATAAGATTGGACCGTTCCGTCGGCGTGAGCGTGAAGCTTCTGATCTTGTCGTCCATGTTCGGCACATCGTTCCCCTGACCGGGCCCGCCGCCGCCGGAGTAAAAATCGATCACCTCTTCAAGTGTACTGAAAATGCCGTTGTGCATGTATGGCGCTGTCAGGGCGACGTTCCTGAGTGTTGGCACTTTGAAGGCGTGGTTGTAGTTCTCACCTTCCACTTCTCCCCGGCCAAGGTCCGGTGGCTGGCCTTCCAGTCCGGGAACGCCGATAATCTTGAAATCGGGGTTGGCAAACGTCGGGATGTTGTGGCACTCAAAGCAGCGCGTCTTGAGGGAACGAAAAAGGTTCAGCCCGCTCCGCTCGGCGTCGGAAAGGGCCGTCCGGCCGCCACGGGCGTAACGGTCAAAGCGGGAGTTGTTGGAGATAATTGTCCGCTCGAAGGCGGCGACGGCGTAAGTGACATTCTGGAACGTCACGGCGTCCTCACCGCCCGGGAACGCCCTTCCGAAAAGCTGTCTGTATTCGGGGACTGCCTTCAGTTCATTCACCAATTCGTCGGCGTCCTGGGCCATTTCTGACTTGTCCTGAATAGGGTTCCCGGCCTGATCTTCAAGGTCAACTGCTCGGCCATCCCAGAACTGACGGTGATTGAAGGCGGCATTCCATATGGTGGGCGAACCTCTCCGGATGACGGAGCCGCCGGTCCGGCCTCGGCCGACGCCCTCGCCCCCCTTCCCCATGGACTGACCCCTGTTGTCGGAAAAGCCGAGATCGGGGTGGTGGCAGTGAGCACAGGAAATGTCATTAGCGCCAGAAAGGATGGGATCGAAATAGAGGAGCCGTCCCAGTTCAACCTTCGCCCGGGATTGGGGATTGTCCTCTCTCATCACCATCTCTGGAAAAGGGCGGTCCAAATTGCGGCTCTCTTGAACAATGGCAAAGAGACCTATATCCTGAGGTGCGTCATCCATGGAGAATTCGAGACTGGAGTCAGACGGCTTTTCCAGTCCCGGCAGGGGAAGATAGATCAGCGAAAGAAAGAAGAGGATGATCAGTGAGACGACAGTACCGAAGTTGTTCTTCATCGTTACGCGGAAGGATAATTTCCTTAAAGACGACGCAGTTTAATGGTTAACTTTCAGAAGGTGAAGCTGTTTTTGGCCTCCACTCACTCACATATCGAACCGTGATCGATTCAGCAGATTTTTCCATCGGCGAACGGAAGTTCCGTGCCGATCTCGACTCCGGCGTCTCACTCGCCATCAATCTCGATTTCGATGGTGATCAGCCCCGTGTCTTCGGCTCTCCGCCTGCCAAAGCGGCGCCGGTCGTAGCCGGTGACTACGTCGGCTCGGTGCGTGAAGGCGGGCCGTGCAACGTGGAGCAAATCACCGTCTCGTTCCACACATCAGGCACGCACACGGAGTGTGTGGGCCACATCTCCCGCAGTCGAATCTCCATCACCGATGTCGTTGAAAACAGCCTCATCCCCGCCACGCTCATCACCGTCACGCCGGAAGCTATTGGGAGCGATTCCTACCATGTACCCATCGAAAAAGGTGAACTGTTCATCACGCGCTCTAGTCTGGAAGAAGCACTTGCTGAATCAGATGGAAATCTCATTAAAGGACTTGTGGTGAGGACACTGCCGAACGACGAATCCAAACTGACGCGGGATTATGACAGAGAGAGTTTTCCGTTCTTCAGCAATGAAGCGATGCGGCATATCCGGGAGTGGGGCGTCCGGCACCTGTTAGTAGATATTCCCTCAGTGGACCGAGCCGATGACGGCGGCCAGCTCGGCAACCACCGAATTTTCTGGAACGTGGCGGCGGGAGATTCCGATATCGATCCTGAGAACTGCTCCCGGCGGACTATTACCGAGATGATTTTCGTCCCCGATTCGGTGAAGGATGGCAATTATCTCCTCGGTCTGCAACTGCCGGCGTTCCTCTCAGACGCCGCCCCAAGCAGGCCCATTGTCTATCCCGTCCATGAAGTCGACTGAACTTCTCAACAGCTTTCACGTCGATCCGGAGCGGGGGTTCCTCCCGAATCCCGATCCCCTCAGCGAACTTCCACCCCAATTCAGCAGGTGGGACGACCTCGGCGTAGCCACGCCAGAACTTCTGAAAAGCGGAGACTTTCACCGCGAGGCGGAAGAGCTGCCGGAAATAGACAGTGACGATCTCCAACACGGCCCACAGCTCGATCGTGCCATGATGTTGCTTTCCATGTTTGCGAACGCCTACGTCTGGGGCGGTGATGAGCCGGCGAGAGTCATCCCTTCGTCTCTGGCGGTCCCGCTCTGCTCTGTTGCCCGGCAGTGTGGCCGTCCCCCCATTGCCAGCCACGCCTCTATCGTCCTTAATAACTGGCGACGGATCGATCCTGACGGACCCATTGAACTGGAGAATTTGGCGACAGTCCAGAACTTCCTCGGCGGTCAGGACGAGGACTGGTTTTTTCTCACCACTGCCGCCATCGAATCGGTGGGCGCCGCCACAGTGAGCGCATCGGTTGAGGGACTCGCCGCAGCCTCCGCAGGAGATGCTGAAAGGGTCCACACCGCTCTCCACAAAATCCATGAGGCGGTGCAAGATTGTTTATCCATTCTGGATCGAATTCCCGAGAGGTGCGCGCCTGAAGTGTTCTATTCTCGAATCCGCCCCTTCCTCACCGGCTGGCCGGAGGAGGGGATCATCTACGAAGGGGTGAGCGACGAACCGAAAACCTTCATCGGCGGGAGCGCTGCCCAGAGTTCACTGCTCCAGTCCATAGATGCGGCACTGGGTGTCCGCCACACACACGGTGACTCGGGGCCGTTCCTCATGGAGATGCGAAAATACATGTCGCCGAAACATCGAAATTTCATCGAACATCTGGAGTCACAGACCTCACTGCGCACGTATATTGAAGGAGGAGGCAGCGCCGAGCTGAAGGACAAACTGAATGACACTATCGGAATTGTGGACAGATTTCGGAAGGGTCACATGAAGATCGCGGCGCAGTACATCCTCGAGCAGGCCGGAGAGGACGGCGACATCACCGGAACAGGCGGCACCGAGTTTGTCACTTTTCTGTCGAGAACCCGGGCCGACACTGGCGAGAGCAAGATTCCGTGACAGCGGGCAAGTGCCACACCTGCGCCGGCGGGTGCGCCTCAGACGGCGACGCTGGCTTCCAGATCAGCGAGAGGTTTGAACGGTTCAGCCAGAAGGACGACGTCTTTAACCGGTCATTCTGGGATTCGGCGGTGAGGTCGGACAAATCGGACGCATTTTATGAATCGTACCGGAAGCCGCTGAAGGAGTGGCGCCATGTGGACGGCTATGACCAGAAGGACTTTGCCCTGAGGAACGCCGGCTGGCACGTGGCCGATTTCTTCGCCGAACGCCTTGAACAGCAGGACCGGCGGGAAGGGTTTCTCGACTATCTCACAGCCCATCGCAGAGGCGCTTCCGAAAAAAGGGAAATTGAATCGCCGGAGGAGATGGCGAAGGAGATCAAGAAAGTGGCGAAACTGTTCGGCGCCGAATTAGTGGGGATCACCTTCTTCGATGAGCGGTGGGTCTATACGCACAAATACAGCAGGCGGAGTGAGGACGAGCAGGAGATGGACCTTCCTGAAGGACTCACATCGGCCATCGTGGTGTGCCACGAAATGGATCACGCCCTGTTAGAGACGGTCCCTTCGGCTCTAAGTGGAACTGCCACCGGCGTCGGCTATTCACAGGATGCGGTGACGCTCCTCGCCCTCGCCCAGTACATTCAGAACCTCGGTTATAAGGCGGTGGCTAGTATGAACGATACGGCCCTCAGCATCCCCCTTGCCATTAAGGCGGGGCTCGGTGAATACGGCAGGCACGGCCTCCTCATCACGCCTGAAATGGGCCCGCGCCTCCGCATCGGCAAAGTGTTCACCGACCTACCACTCGTTCACGACAGTCCTGTCCGGTTCGGCGTGAAGGAGTTTTGCGACATCTGCAGAAAATGCAGCGACGCTTGCCCGCCCACGGCCATCCCCGATGGCGAACCGTCAGAGGTGACTTATAATCGATCGAATATTCCGGGAATCAGCAAATGGACCGTTGATGGTGAAAAGTGTTTCGACTTTTGGGCGAAGCAGGTGACGGACTGTTCAATTTGCCTCCGCGTCTGCCCCTACAGCCGGGATTATCCTGCACCCTTGAATCGGTTTCGCATCAAACTGATGGGAACGTTTCTTCGTCGATTCTTGCTCTGGCTGGACAACTTTTGTGGCGGTGGAGACCGGAAACCGCCCAGTTGGTGGTGGTTTGACTCTTACACAAAATGAAAAAACTAAAAGTAAAAATATTTTCCTTTATTTTTGGATTTTCTGCTTATGCCGCTGAACCTTTAGTGGATGCACAATGGTTAGGCAATAATTTGAATAATAGTAAAATTTTTATTTTGGATATTAGAAACATAATTGATCAAGGATCCTATGATACTTTTATTAAAGGTCATATACCAGGCTCCATTCATTCGCATTATCTTCAAGATAAATGGCGAACAACAGTTGATGGAATTATTGAACAATTACCACCAATAAAACATCTTGAACAGTTAATCGGCAATCTTGGAATTGGAAATAAAAACCATGTAATCATCGTTTACGGTGGTGCGAATTCGACTGATTTTGGCAGCGCAGCTAGAGTATACTGGACCTTTAAAACGCTGGGACATGACAAAGTGTCTATTTTAAATGGTGGTCATAAAGGTTGGGAGTATCAGGGTTTTAAAATTCAAATTGGTGACCATAGTCCAAGGCCTGTAAAGTTTATAGCTAAGTTTAATGATAAGTACTTTGCTAATGCTGGAGATGTTATTAAAGCTATAGAAAATAATAGCATTGGTTTGGTTGATTCTAGGCCCGCCGATTATTTTGTTGGAGTCAAGAAAAAAACCAAGCTTTAAGAGCAGGAAGAATTAAAAATTCTTTTAATCTAGAACAACACGACTTGGTTAACAGCGATGGTCCTTTAAAATCGTTAGAAAAAATTAAGACACTAATTTCACAAGCTGGTTTGTCTGGTAAAGACGGCTACATAACTTACTGTAATTCAGGACACTGGTCATCTACAGTTTGGTTTGCTTTAAGTAAAGTAACTAAACAAGAAAATGTAAAAAATTATGACGGTTCTATGGTCTATTGGACATCAGATCCTAAGAGAGAAGTTATAAAAGATTAGTTTGGTTAATTGGTTCATCTCGTACTGTCAATTTATACTGAACCTTATAACTTACTGGTTTCTAAAATTCCAGCATGACCCCCCCTACAGGCATGGTTTTATACTGCCATACTTCTCTTTTTGTCCCGTCAGAACTGTAAGCGTAGTCCCAGATGTTGTTCCGATCGTAGACGTTCATAATGTTTACGTAGGTCACAATATTCATCTTGGGAAGCATCGATCGCTGCAAAAACATAAAATCAAGTCTGTGATATTCAGGAAAACGTTGACTGTTCCAGTCAGCATCTTCGCGAGCTACCCAGTCCCGCAATTCAGAGAAATATGTCCGTTCAGTGTAGGGCCGGCCGCTGTTGTAGCCAAAGCGGACATTCAGTTCAATTTCATCAGCTATAGGATTCAAAGGTCCTAAAAGAGTGGATGTTATCCGGTACCATTTTTTCTTTTTTAAATCCTTATACCATTCTTCTTTATGGAATTTCTTTTTCCACCCTCCGATAAAGGTGAGCTGATGCCTGATATCGTAATCCCAGTCATACCACTCCCCTCCACTTTCTTTATCGTTCAATGATCCACTTCCTGTAAAAAAGAGCCGCATATCTTTCGCTTGGGAATGACTCCAAGCGTAACTGAGGAGAAGATGCCAGTTCTGTGTCATCTTTTTTTGCAGGAACAGCTCAAAGCCACGACTCCTCGCTTCCCCCTGGTTAATCCAGTGAGATCTGTGTTTCAAAGTTAATGGATATTCTTCCTTCGGGTTGGTCCAGTAATAGTGGGTCGGGAGATTTTCGTACATCTTGTAGAATACTTCAAGTGAACCGCGAAAATCTGGGGCAAAGAAGTGCTCGATTCCAACAACGAACTGATTAGTGAACTTCGCTTTGAGATCGCGATTCAGATCATCGGGATCTCGATAGACAAGGTTGTATCCCGGGTACTGGTAGTGTTTGCCGTAGCCGAGGTGAAGATTGGTGTCCTCATTAATAAAGAACTCTATATTCAACCGTGGTGATAAGACTAATTCTTCAGTAGCCGTAAAATAGTCCGCCCGCCCTCCGGCCGTAACTTGTGATCTCTGACCAATACCTGCCTGCCATTGTGCATAGCTTCCCATTTTCCAAGTGGTTTCCATCTCGTTAAAATTAAACTCGGGTTGAATGTGTGAAATACCAGTCCTAGGAGGATTATCAACCATCCATTGTGCACCGTCCCAGAAGGAAGTATCATACAAGAAAAGAGAATCTGTTCCTCCCCATTCATCATATGAAAACCCGATGTTTCTTAATAAGGCACCGACAGAAAAACTTCCCAGATCTGACCTTAAAGACCAGTCAGACTTTAAGGTATGTTCAAGAATTGTGTTGTCTCGGGTGAACCATGGATTGTCCTTTTCGCCAAAATTGTAGACCCAGGTAAAGGATTTCTTGCTTACTGTGGATAGTGTTGTCAAACCGTAACCACGCTGACCGAGAAGTGTCTGTAGACTGGCACCGGCAACATAGACTTCCCCTTCCCAATCAACACTCTCGGCTCCACGGGTAAGTACTTCATTTTCGGAAATAATGTTTATCTGGTCAAATGCAGCCAGAGCATTAAGTATTACTCGTTTACTGCTTGATAAGTCATAAACGACCTTTACCTGATGATTGTTGTACTGTGGCACAGCTGTCATACCGATACTCTCAACAATCAGATCCAAAAAACTCCAGGTGGTACTTGCTAGAAATGCTCCCCTACCGCCTGCAAGGGGACCCTCAGCGTTTATTCTTGCACCAGCCATAGAAAGATCAAAAGCTGTTTCAAGCTGCTCCCGGGACCCTTCCCGCATTTTGATGTCCATGACGCTACTCGCTTTGTCACCATAACGAGCCGAGAATGCTCCAGGTGTAAACTCAATCTCACGAACAAAGAGGGGGTTGATCATATTAATGGGGCCACCTCCAGCTCCGTCAATACCGAAATGGTTGGGATTGGGTATCTCAATATTGTCCAGAAGGAACAGGTTTTCTCCTGGCATACCCCCCCTTGTGATGATCTCATTTTCCTGATCGCTGGCTGACGTTACCGATGGTAAGGATTGTACCATCCGCTGGATATCGAATACACCACCAGGATCACTGCGAATTTCAAAGTTGTCTACATGCATGGTACTCAGGACAGATGCAGAAGAACGTGTAAAAGCTTTGCCTGTGACCTCTACGGCTTCCCCCTCAAGAGATTCCATATTCAAGTTAATGATCAGATCCAGAGGACGAGCAGCGGTGACCATCAGGTTAAGAAACACTCTCTGCTCGTAGCCAATCATACTTACCTGAAGGTGTCTTGTGCCCGCAGTGATTTCTCCTATCTCAAAATTCCCTTCCAAATCTGTTGCATCTCCCAGTTGAGTATCGATAATCATGACATTTGCACCAACAAGGGGCTGGAGTGTGTTTGCATCTCTCACCACACCCGAGACAGTACCGGTATCAGCCGTCAATAAAGAAGATATTAATAAAACAAATATTGGCGCTTTTATATTCATTTCCTGTGAGTCTTTGCACCTAATTAACGCTTAGGGGGACAATAAAAATAATCTACTGTTACAAATAAGTTCCTTTCGATCTAAACACTTTTCAGTCAAAGTAAGTTTCTTAATTAGGAGCCGATCCCATCCCAAAAATTACAGCCAAAATCGCTTTATAGACTCTTTCCAGACTTGATACACTGACCCATTCATCAATGGCATGGGCACCGTGACCGATTGGTCCAAACAAAACAGCGGGAATTCCGGCTTCTGCTGCAAGGGCTGAATCGGCCCAGTAGGACATGCCAGCCAGTTCAGAATCCTGCGTAACCTGTTTGATACGGCGGACGATATCGGCCGATTCGGGGGTCTCCATGGGGGGACGGCTGAACTGTTTTTTCGCCTCAACAATCGCTTCACCGCCGGCGCTTCTTGCTGACGAAACAATGCGCTCAAATTCTGCGTCAAGCTGTTCATCGGTCTCGCCGGGGAGGATTCGCCTCTCCCAGTCGATCCGGGATTCAGCAGCGATGACAGGGAGGTTTGTCCCGCCTTTTACCATCCCCACGTGCAGAGAGCTGTGGCCGAGAAGGGGATTCGGCTCTGCAGCGGAGAGCTCCTCACCGATTGAGGTGATCTCACTGATAAGGGCGCCCAGCGGTGTGATGGCGTCCACCCCCTCTTCGGGACGGGAGCCGTGGGCCGCCTTTCCCTCAATTTCTATCTCGTACCAGGCAAACCCCTTGTGGCAGATTCCGATCTGCTCCTCCGTCGGTTCAAGGATGATGGCGGCCGAGGGCGGTTCATCCAGAGAACTGAGCCAGTCACCCATGAGGTGCTCCATGCCGATGCTCAAATCTTCTTCATCACAGACAAAGGTGAGGTGGACGTCCCCTGGCGGCGGTTCCGCAGCAAGCGCCTCCCCCAATCCGAGCATGACGGCGACGCTCCCCTTCATATCGTAGGCGCCCCGGCCGTAGAGCCTGTCGCCCTCCCGGCGGAGCGTGAAGGGGTCGTACATCCCTTCCACGCCGACCACGTCCACATGGGAATTCAGCAGGAGGCTCGGCGCCTCGCCTGTTCCCGAGACGGTACAGACCACGTTCGTCCGGCCCGGTTTCACCTCATGAATCTGAGGATTGAGCCCCGCCATGGAAAGAACATCAGAAATGTGGCGGCAGACGTCCGCCTCGCCGGGACCCCCCTCCCACGCCGGATTGACAGAATTGCAGGCGACTACGCCGGCTAACAGTTCTTCGAGCCGCTTTTCCATCAGTGGAGCTTTTGCAAAGGTGGCGGCAGGTCGTCGATCCGGACAGAAAGGATGTAGGGCGATTCCCCCTCCTCCCAGTGACCGTAGGTTGTTGTCACGATGGCGCCGCTCGGGAGCACCTCCACGCCGGGATAGGTGCTGTCCCAACGGTTCTTATTATCCTTGATCCGAATCCGAAGCTGGCCCCGCCTCCCCGCCACGAGGTCGTCATAGGTTCCTACCCACACCACCCAGTCGCCCCGTGTGGGGCTCCCTTTCGCCATGTCGCGGAAGGAGATAAAGAGGCGGCCGTCGTTGAGGTACTTGC
>LUMD01001054.1_pt1 | contig 12280 bp, 7 predicted proteins | sample 729651 | NCBI WGS metagenome assembly LUMD01 (sample SAMN03860272, study PRJNA289734) | marine metagenome | biome: seawater column; feature: ocean; material: water; isolation source: Red Sea water column Station 34 - depth 258m | place: Saudi Arabia: Red Sea | collected 2011-10-15 | depth 258 m | reverse complement strand
GTCACCTGCCATGCCGCAGCAACTGCTGGTAATGGGGTTGACCGTCAGTTCAGGTATCCAATTCAGGACGGTTTCAACGTCTTTGGCAGTTGCAAATGCTTTTTGGTGGCAATGGCAGTGTAACGCTGCCCGTTTGTATGGTGTGGGTCCCAGATTCAAAGAAAGATCTGCCGATTGTTGAACCAGATATTCTTCGAGAAGAAAGACCATATTATTAAGCCCTTTCGTTTCTGATGGCGGTAAAAGTACGTCGTATTCGTCTCGCAGTGTCAGCAAGCACGATGGTTCCAGTCCGACTAGCGGTACCCCTTGATCGATAAAAGGTTTCACCGCTGTTAAAAGTCGTTGGGCTTCGTGCCTGGCTTCGTCTATCAGGCCAGCTGCTAAAAATGTTCGACCACAGCACAGGGGGGTTTTATCATGCGCTCCAGCGACGTGTACCCGGCAACCAGCACCTGCCAAAACGTTGACCATCGCTTCACCATTACTTGGTTCGAACCAGCGACTGAAAGTGTCCAGTAGCACAACGACCGGCTTGCCATCAGTCGGCCCAGCATGAGTAACGCTGTTGAGACGTTTCGACCGGTGCAGTTGAGGCAGGCGGCGGTGGCGCGTGAAGCCTGTCAGGGTTTCAATACACCTAGCGGCACCTGGCAGTTTTTGAAATGCATTGAACAAAGGTCCTATGCCCGCAATTGTCGGAGCGTATCTTGGCAAGTAGGCTACGAGGCGTTGACCCCTATTAAGTCCATGGGCAGCAGTTTGCCTCGCTTGTAATTCAAGCTTCATACGGGCCATGTCTACACCTGTTGGACATTCCCGCTTGCAGGCTTTACAGCCGACACACAGTGACATCGATTCGGCCATTTCACTTGAGGAAAAAGCATTCGGCCCCAGTTGTCCTGTTAGTGCCAGGCGAAGCGTATTGGCACGGCCCCGAGTCGAATGAGTTTCGTCGCCCGTTGCACGAAATGAAGGACACATCACTGCGGCGTCACGCTTACGGCAGGCACCATTGTTGTTGCACATTTCAACCGCACCGGCAAACCCACCCCAGCTTGACCAGTCCAGTTGTGTTGGACTTTTACCGTCTAAATAATCGGGTCCGTAGCGGAACAAAGAGCGATCATCCATGCGCGGGGGGTCAACAATTTTGCCTGGGTTAAAAAGGCCACCTGGATCTATTGTTTCTTTGACTTGTTCAAAAATGTTCAGCATTCGATCGCCAAACATGATGGGGTGAAATTCTGAACGCACGATGCCATCACCGTGTTCACCGGAGTGAGACCCTTCATATTCCCTCACAATGGAAAATGCCTGCTCTGCAATTGAACGCATCTTTTGAACGTCTTCAGAACTTTTCATGTTCAGTACGGGGCGTACATGAAGACAGCCCTCTGAAGCATGTGCATACCAGGTGCCACGTGTTCCATGTTTTTCAAAAATTCGGGTCAGTCGATCGGTGAACTCTGCAAGGTGTTCTAGCGGTACTGCACAATCCTCAATAAACGACACTGGCTTGTTGTCACCTTTCATCGACATCATGATGTTGAGCCCAGACTTTCGGACTTCCCAGACAGACCGCTGGTCTGCCGTGTTGACGATGTCCACGACAGAGTCCGGATGGCCCAGGTCAGCCATAAGGATCGATAGATCGCTAAGTCTTTGATGTAGGTGGTTCGGATCTTCTCCTGCAAACTCAACCAGTAGCAGCGCGTCAGGATCACCCTTTAAAAAACGTGTCAACGTATCTCTGTATATTGGAATGTCCAACGCCAGGTCTATCATGGTTCTGTCGACCAACTCGACCGCGTCTGGTGCCAGACCTACGATGTGTTGCGTCGATTCCATCGCCTGATAAAAGGACGAAAAATGACAGATGCCTAGAACTTTGTGTGTGGGTATGGGTTGTAGGCGCAGCGTCAGTTGGCGCGTAAATGCCAGCGTGCCTTCTGAGCCAACCAGCAGTTGCGCCATATTTTGTTCACGTTGTTGTAACTCGGGTGGGAGCACGGCATCAATGTTGTAACCACCGACGCGGCGATGCACTTTGGGAAATCGCGTTGTAATTTCATCGGACTCGCGATTGGCAAGCTCGATGAGTGATTGTGTCAGTCGACGATAAATCTCGGGTCCTTGCAGAGCAGTACCCTGAGGCCGAATTGGGCCAAACTGTGCTTGTTCGCCACCGGCAAGTACTGCATCGATGGTCAGTACGTTATCCCGCATCAGCCCGTAGCGTATTGATCGGGCGCCGCAGCTGTTGTTTCCTGCCATGCCTCCCAGCGTGGCCTGACTGGCCGTTGATACGTCGACCGGGAAAAACAAGCCATGAGGTTTCAACTGCGCATTGAGTTGATCTAGAACTATTCCAGGCTCAACAGTAACTGTCCGGTTTGCTGTGTCTAGTTCGACAATTTGATTTAAATGTTTTGACACATCAATCACTAGTGCCAGGCCTACGGTTTGGCCGCTTTGTGATGTGCCGGCACCACGAGGAAGCACCGGTACACCCTCCTCCGAAGCGATGTCGATGATGGCCGTTAGATCGTCCTGAGCCTGTGGAATGACAACGCCAATCGGTTCGATTTGGTAGATTGACGCATCTGTGCTGTACCGTCCACGGCTGAAGTGATCGAATAGCACTTCACCCTTGATAGATCTCGACAGTTTTTGCGCGAGACTGCTGTCGCCGATTCGGGACTTGAGTGGAGAATTGTCGTAGTGACTCATACGGTGCACAATAGTCGTTCGCTGAATCGCAGATTAACAGGGTGTCGGTACGGATGTTGGATCGACATGGTATCTGCTGGCAGTGTAGTGTAGAACGAGGGATTATGACTGGAAACCAAAGCGGACGACATTTTCTGCAGATTCCTGGACCGACCAATGTGCCGGGGCGTGTACTGCAGGCTATTGAGCAGCCCACGATCGATCACCGCGGCCCACGTTTTCAGCAACTGGTGCGTGATGTTCTTGATCGTCTACCACTGATATTTAAGACAGACAGCCCGATTATTATTTTTCCATCGTCAGGTACCGGTGCCTGGGAGGCGGCACTGGTGAATACATTGTCCGCTGGGGATAAAGTTCTGATGTACGAGACCGGGCATTTCGCCTCGTTATGGTGTGTGCTTGCTGAACGATTGGGCCTCGATCCTCAACTGATCGCAGGAGATTGGCGTAGCGGCGTGGACGCGGACGCCATCCAGTGCATACTTGAGGAGGACAACGAGCACAACATCAAAGCTGTTTGTGTTGTGCACAATGAAACATCGACTGGTGTCACCTCCGACATTCGGGCAGTGCGAAACGCAATAGATTCGGCTGGGCACTCGGCGTTGTTGATGGTAGATACGATCTCCTCCTTGGCTTCGATCGATTACCGACATGATGAGTGGGGTGTTGATGTCACCGTTGCTGGGTCCCAGAAAGGTCTTATGCTGCCACCCGGGCTTGGATTTAATGCCGTTAGTGAGAAGGCACTGTCTGCGACAGAAAAGGCAACTCTACCAAGATCATACTGGAGTTGGGCGGAAGTTCTGGAGACCAATCAATCCGGTTTTTTTCCGTATACCCCAGCGACCAACCTGCTCATGGGGCTGCAGGAAGCTATTGAGATGTTGTTGGGAGAGGGGCTTGAGAACGTATTTTCCCGCCACCTGAGATTTGGTGAGGCCACACGGCGTGCGGTACAGGCTTGGGAGCTGGAGTTGCTGTGCCTGAATTCGCTGGAATTCAGCAATTCTTTGACTGCCGTAGTGATGCCTGAAACAATCAATGCAGATGATTTTCGGCGGATAGTGCTGGAACGATTTGATATGTCGCTCGGCAACGGGCTGGGACAGCTTGCCGGTAAGGTGTTCCGAATTGGCCACCTGGGTGATTTTAATGATCTGATGCTGATGGCTACTTTGTCTGGTATCGAGATGACATTGGATGTATCTGCTGTGCCTCACAAAAAGGGCGGTGTACAAGCAGCGATAGACTACATTGCAACTCAGGCTCAGGCATAAATGTTCCCTACTTGTCGGTTGCTTAATTGAGAACGGAGGATGAAAGGATGACAATCATTGAACAACGAAACCAGGCCGTAGCCGAGACAGTGGATCGGGTACGCTTAATAGAACAGCAGCACGGTGTTAATTACGAGGCGTTGGGCAATATTCGGAATGAGCTTATCGAACTCACTCAGGATAAAGAATTGTTTCCGCGAAGCAGTTTTCCTATCGCTGACGATGGTGGATCGGCGGTCTATCGAATTTCTGAAGATTCAGACCACCGCTATGCACTCTATGCATCTGTTGGTGCTGCAGGTAAATCAGTGCCGCCCCACAATCACACGACCTGGGCAGTCATCGTGGGTGTCTTTTGTCGTTCGGCACGGAAATGGTGTTGTTTTTCTGCCGGACGATATTCATGCGATCTCTACCGATGATCCAGAGCCCACAGTGCATCTGCATATGTATGGGCTCGCCTTGGATCACCTGCATGAAAGACTGGTGTTCGATCAAGTAGGGAAAACAGTGAAGACCATGTCTATCCGAGCTGACATTCAGACGCCGGTTGCTTGACTGATTTATTCACCTATTTTCGTGTGTTGAGCTGAATTCACGGCTGAATTTGATTGGTCTGGCCTGGATGAATGAGACGACTATTCCAAGCGAGGAGCCGTTGAGATGAGTTTTGTATCACCGAGTCAACTAAAAGAGAAAATTCTCGAGCATAAAGAGCTCGCGTTAGTGGATGTCAGAAGTGAGGGAGCCTTTGCAGGCGCCCATCTGCTATTTGCGATCTCGATTCCTTTGGCAAAACTTGAACTGGAGTTCCGGCATTTGATTCCTAGATTAGAAACACCAATTGTGTTGTGTGACGATGCCAGCGGCCTGGTGGATATTGCCGTGGTACGCCTTACCGGCTTTGGCTATACACGGGTGCAAATTCTGGATGGTGGGATAGAGGCATGGGAAAAAGCCGGTTACGAGATTTTCTCAGGTGTAAACGTACCCAGTAAGGCTTTTGGAGAATTTGTAGAACATAAATACGGCACGCCTCGCCTACCAGCCGCGGACATAAAAGCCAAACTCGATGCCGGCGAAAATATTGTCATTCTGGATAGTCGGCCAATGAAGGAGTTCACCACCATGAGTATCCCGAACGGGATTTGCTGTCCCGGTGCTGAACTTGCTTACCGTGTCAGCGATGCAGTCGAAGATCCACAAGCACTTGTGGTGGTTAATTGTGCAGGTAGAACACGCAGTATTATTGGTGCACAGTCACTAATAAATGCGGGTATACCGAATCCAGTTGTAGCGCTGGAAAACGGTACCATGGGATGGCATTTAGCAGGTTATGGGTTAGACCATGGTCAGGTTCGACGTGCGCCAAACGTAACAGAGAATGGACTTGAGCGTTCACGGAAGATGGCTGATATGGTGGCCGAGCGGTTTGGTGTTAAAAAGGTATCGAATGCTGAACTGGAAAGTATTTGTACAGAAAATAGTGAGATTAGCCTATTTGTGCTGGACGTGCGTTCGCCAGAAGAATATATGGCCGGACATCTTCCGGGCTCTCGATCTGCCCCTGGGGGCCAGCTGGTGCAGGCTACAGATGAGTATGTTGGTGTTCGAAATGCCCATCTCGTCCTGGTTGACGATACTGGCGTGCGTGCGACCATGACCGCATCCTGGCTGATCCAGATGGGGTGGGATAACGTCTATGTACTGGACAGTGGGTTGACGCAATCTGATCTTGAGGCAGGACCGGAACAAAGAGAGGTTTTGGGTCTACGGGATCTGGATGTGCAGCTTGTCGAGCCGTTTGTGCTCAACGAATTAATCACGGCGAAAAACACTGTTGTACTTGATTTGTCAGATAGTCTCGAATTCAGAGCAGGACACGTACCGGGGGCCCGGAGAGCCTCTCGTAGTGGCCTAGAAGAGATATTGGAGAAAATTGAGGGGGACAACCCGACGTTTGTACTGACTTCACCTGACGGTGTTCTCGCCCGATTCGCTGCTGCCGAGGTTTCTCACCGAGAAGACCTTAAAGTGTGTGTTTTGGATGGCGGTATCGAAGCTTGGGCAGGTGCCGGCTACGATCTTGAATCGGGAGACGATCCGGATGCGGGCGAACTGTCAGAGGATGTCTGGTATAAACCGTATCAGCAGACCGATGCTATCGAAGATGCGATGCATGCTTACTTGACCTGGGAGGTGGCACTGGTTGAGCAGATCGAGCGTGACGGTACAACGCGTTTTCGACACTTCCCCTCCTGATGAATCTCCACGAGTTGATCCTGAAGCGGCTATGACCCAAGCTCGCCGGAAACAGACTGAACTTGATGCAGGGTCGAGCGCACCGTTAATCGGTGTTCCGACCGGAGTTAAGGATATTTTCTACACCGCCGGTGTACCGACGACTGCTTGTTCCAAGGTTTATGCGGATTTTGTTCCTAAACACGATGCAACGACTGTGGCGCGTCTTCAGGAGGCGGGCGGAATCATGTTGGGAAAGACAGTTACCACCGAGTTTGCCTACCGCGATCCATCCCCAACCCGTAATCCTTGGAACACCGACCATACGCCTGGCGGTTCGAGCAGTGGCTCGGCCTCAGCGGTTGCCGCTATGATGTGTCCGGCCGCATTCGGGACTCAGACACGGGGTTCGGTCCTTCGGCCTGCTTCGTATAACGGCATTGTGGGTTTGAAACCAACTTTCGGGCGGGTGAGTCGATTCGGCGTCGTGCCCTTGAGTTGGTCCTTTGATCATGTCGGCTGGATGGCGAGATCCGTTGAAGATGTGGCCCTGATGCTTCAAGTGATGGCAGGCCCAGACAAAAACGATCCGACCACTTTGTATGACGACATTCCGGACTACTCCGCCGGGATTAGGAACCCAGGTCCACCCCATATCGGTGTGTTGCAAGATTATTTTTTTCGAAATGCGGATGACGATGTACGCACGCACACGCAGGAAGTCGTGGAACGTCTGTCTCGCGAAGGTGCCAGAGTCGAATATATTGAACTGCCGGAGAGTTTTGAACGCGCTATGGAAGATCAATTCACTATCTTGAATGTGGAAGCTGCTAATTTTCATGAACCACTACTCAAAGAGAAAGCGGATCTTTATGGGCCTAACATTCGGGAACTGGTAGAAACAGGCCTTGGCATCGATGCAGTGACCTATTCGCGGGCATTGGAGAGTCGCCTTCAGTTTATCGCTGATGCCGAGAGATTATCGAACAAGGCACAGGTCTTGTTGACGCCGTCCACACCAACGCCAGCGCCGGGTGATCTAAGCGTGACAGGCAGTGCGATGTTCCAGGGCCCATGGACTTCCACTGGATTGCCGACTGTGACGGTGCCTTCGGGACTTTCTCAATCCAACCTACCGCTTGGAATACAGCTTATCGCGGCTAGGCTGGAAGAATCTAGATTACTCAACGCTGCTAGCTGGTGTGAGCAGGTGCTTGGCAAGATGCCAGCACCACCTCTATAGATTTAAAGTCCTTCAATTTCTGCCAGAAATTCTTTCAGACTGTTATTCATCAGCTACAGTGACGCCACTCTGGATAAATGTGGCGATTTCCTCATCGGTGTAGCCAACGTCGTGCAAGATAGACCGCGTGTGTTCGCCGTAACGGGAGGCCGGTTGTTTGGGTCCGCCAGGGGTCCGTGAGAATTTAACAGGCAAACCCAGCGTTTTAACCGGACCGGCGTCAGGGTGGGATTGTGTAACCACCATGTCCCGTGCCAGTGCTTGTGGATCATCGTGCATCTGTACAATAGTGTTGATTGGACCAGCGGGTACACCTGCTTGCTCCAAGAGATCCAGCCAGGCCTCGGTGGTTCTTGCGGATAACTTGTTGTTGAGATGTTGCTCTAGGACTTTGAGATTTTCCATGCGTGCTTCGTTGGTAGAGAACCGCGGGTCCGCAAGCATATCGGGGTCAACAATTTCCGCAAACCGTGTCCAGGTGGGTCCATTGGCAGCCCCGACCGTGATCCATCCGTCTTCAGTCTGAAGCGCCTGATAAGGTGCATTCAACGGGTGTCCAGATCCCAGTGGTTCAGGTGCCAGGCCGGTGGCAAATGCTATCGCTGAGTGCCAGTAAGTCTGGACAATGCCTGCTTCGAACAAAGAGGTATCTACCATTTGTCCCTCACCGGTGACCTCGCGGTGCCGAAGGGCGGCACAGATACCCATTGCGAGGAGGATTCCGGCGGTGATATCGGTCATGGGTACACCTGGTTTGACTGGGTTTCTCCCCGGCCCCTCACCAGTGACACTCATAATGCCAGACATTCCCTGAGCGATAAGATCGAAACCAGCACGTGCCATATATGGCCCCGTGCGTCCAAATCCACTGATAGCGCCATAAATAATTTGGGGATTGAATTTGCGAATATTGTCGTAGCCTAAATCGAGTCGCTCGAGCACACCGTGACGAAAATTTTCCAGAACCACATCGGCACCCAACAGTACCTTTTTTGCGACAGCACTACCTTCTGAAGATTTTAGATTGAGAGGCAATGTCTTTTTGTTGCGATTCAAGATCATGTAGGTGGCCGACACACCGTTGATAGAATAGGGATCGCTGGCATTACGTGCTTCATCAGCTTCGAATGGTGCCCGTTCGACCTTGATTACTTCAGCACCCATGTCTGCGAGCATCAAGGCGCAGGTTGGGCCTGCCATCGCATGGGTAAAGTCGACGACACGAATTCCGTTGAGAGGTCCATACCCGGTTTTCATCAGTTCTCTCCGTGGGTAACGACAGATCAATAAATTTCTGGATTCAATAGGTCTTTTCAAGAATCAGCACTACGATGCCGACGACAAGCAACATGACACCTACAATTTCCTTGCGGCTGACCTTTTCTCGAAAAATTAAAACAGACGCTAGAAATGTAAATAGTAGTTCTACCTGACCGAGGGCACGCACAAAGGCCGCGTTGGTCAATGTAAAGGCAATGAACCAGCAGATTGAGGCTATCCATCCAGCAAAGCCAACCGTGGCACACCGCCGCCAGTGGGTGATTGTGCCTGTAATTTGGCCAGGTTCACGGTTGTATAGCCAGACGAACATCATGATACTCTGAATCACAGTTGCAACTGCTAGGGTATAGGCGGATGTTGCCAATATCGAATCAGCCTCCAGCGACAGTGCAGCACCACGAAATAGTACGGCGGATAAACCGAGGAAAAAACCGCACGCAAGTCCAATTACGGTAGATTTCTGGCGCAGTCCGGAAACCAGGCTCCTGATGGAGAGCTTAGATTTTCCGGCAGTCATGATCAGTACTCCTGCAGTCGCAATCACAACGGCGGCCGTGGCCAAGCCAGATATCAATTCTCGCAGTAGTATGGCTTCGAGCACTACGACTTGTATGACCTCTGTCTTGGACAGTGCTGTACCGACCGTAAAATTGGAGAATGAGAAAAGCCACATCAACAGAAATGTAAAAGTGATCTGTGCAATAGAGCCAGTAATGATCCACGTCACAAAAGCAAAATTTGGTTTTGGCAGTTCCACTCCAAATCCGAGGGTTAGAAGTACAAGCCACGCTAGAGCAAAAGGGCAGGCGTAAAGGAAACGCACAGAAGCCGCGCCCATGTCGGAGAGTTCCGATTTAAGGTGGCGTTGGACGGCCGAGCGAAGGTTTTGGAAAAATGCGGCCGCAATCGTGACCGGAACCCAGAGTATTGTCACAGGTATAGGCCCGGTGCCGGTTGTCGTCTCACAATGGATCGAATGATATCGAGAACGATTGTCGACTGCATTAGAAGTATTGACGTGGCAGTACGGCAGAGCAGGTAAAAAACAATTGAATCATGGGTCAGTGTGTCCGGTTGACTTCGAATCCAGCGGACTCAGGTTCGTCATCAACAATCTCCTCCGGAAAACCCGGGGCGAGTAGTTTTTCGTTACAAGCCTCTTCGAGCCGACGGACAATATTAGGTGACCATTCACGCGGTCCGTAACGGTTCTGGCCATCTTTGAAAATGTCGAGCAGCACCGGTGCAAGTTCCAGCGGTACGTCGGTTCTATCGGCAACGGCCTGAAACAGGCTCATATCCTTGACTACAAGATCAAGTGTGAAATTGATATTTCGGCTGCCGTTGAGTATCACTTGGCTTTCGGTTTCGTGTACGAATGAATTGCCGGATGAGATGCGGATTGCGTCATAGCTTGTATTCAGGTCAAGGCCTGAACACTTTGCTGTCATCAATGCTTCTCCCAGTGCAACAAGATTTACGGAGGCCAAGTAGTTTGTGATTACCTTGAGTACGGATGCAGACCCGAGAAGGCCGGTATGTAGGATCTGCCGCCCCATTGCACTGATAACAGGAAACGCGCGGTCAAATGTGTGTCGTTCGGTACCAACTAATATAGAAATATTCCCGGTTGCGGCCCGATGGCATCCCCCAGAGACCGGGCAATCGATCGCCTCGCCACCCGCATCCACAACCAGTTTTCCTAGTCGTTTCACTTCATGTTCGTCAGTGGTGCTCATTTCAGCCCAGATTTTGCCGTCCGCCATTTCGGACAGAATGCCGTCTTGTGCTTCCATGACTGCAGCGCTTGCACTGGGGTTCGGCAGACAGGTGATTACCATATCAGTCTGTCGGGTCATCTCCGCAGGAGACTCAGCCCACCTCGCTCCCCGGTCAATAAATGGTGTCGCCACCTGTCGGTCAAGGTCTCTAACCATCAGATCGAAACCATTCCGCTGCAAGCTGCTGGCAAGTTTGCCACCGATGTTGCCTAGGCCAATAAATCCGATTTGCATCTTTTTCTCCAGTTCTAGTGGACAATTATGTGGTGACATCAGGTGGCGCATATGATGAGTTCGAAGGGCGACAATGGCAAGTCGAGCGCCAGACCCGGCCATACTGCTGGGCAGAGACGGCTATGAGCGACAAGCACTGGATCTCTATCGGTTGCGGTTGGCGTTAGAATGAGCACTCGTCAGCGTGTGGGTATGGACTGGCTCCAAGTCGGACACCTATCGGTACAGCAAGAGGCGTCGAGAAGGATCAGATTATGAGTGTCGCTAATACAGTGTCGGAAGTGGTCGCCCGGGCTCGTGCTGCCCAGGCTGAATTCGAAACCTTTGATCAGGCTGCAATAGACAATGCAGTTTGTGCTCTGGCCTGGGTGGTTATGGAGCCAGGCCGGAATAGATTGCTCGCTGAACAGGCCGTCGCTGATACCAGACTGGGTTCTGTCGAAGATAAAGTACTCAAGAATTATCGCAAGACACTGGGTCTTCTTCGAGATCTCAAGGAGGTTCGGACTGTCGGTGTGATTGCCGAGTATCCAGAGCTTGGACTGACTGAAATTGCTCGCCCTGTCGGTGTGGTCGGTGCGGTAACGCCATCGACAAACCCAGTTGCTACACCCACAAATAAAGTCATCAATGCTGTTAAGGGCGCTAATGCAGTAATTCTCGCGCCATCTCCCAAAGGCGAGGCAACGAGCAGCAGGCTGGTTGAGTACTTCCGTACTGCACTCAAACAGATTGGAGCGCCCGAGGATCTCGTACAGAAACTACCAAGCCCTGTTAACCGAGAAGCAACTCGGGAATTGATGTCACAGGTTGATCTGGTTGTCGCGACGGGATCGCAGAACAACATTCGGGCGGCCTACTCCAGTGGCACACCGGCGGTGGGTGTTGGGCAAGGCAATGTTGCAGTTATTGTCGATGAGACTGCCGATTGCAGTCTGGCAGCAGAAAAAATTGTCGCTTCAAAGTGTTTTGATCACGCAACGAGTTGTTCGTCGGAAAATAGTGTAATTGTCGTCGATGGCGCCTATGACCAGTTTTGTGAGGCGCTTGTCCATCAGGGTGCCGTCATTCTCGATTCGGCAGAAAAGCAGGCCCTGCAAGACACCATGTGGGTCAACGGGAGTCTCAACCCGTTGGTCCTGGCGCGCTCGGCTAAGGAAATTGCCGATCTCGCGGGTTTAGAGCGTGTTGATTCGGGTACAAGTATTCTGGTCGTGTTGGAAAGCGGGGCAGGGCCTGCATATCCATTTTCCGGCGAAAAACTCTCACCCGTTTTAACGCTGTACCGTACGTCGGATTTCGGCACAGCCTGTGAACAAGTGCGGGCAATATACGGCTATCAGGGAGCGGGTCACTCAGTTGGATTGCACAGTAGTAACGCGGAGCGCGCGGTAAAGATCGGTCTCAGCTTGCCGGCTTGTCGTGTGATCGTCAATCAGGCACATTGTTTCGCGACTGGTGGGAGCTTCGATAATGGTCTCCCA
>LUMD01000219.1_pt1 | contig 12336 bp, 31 predicted proteins | sample 729651 | NCBI WGS metagenome assembly LUMD01 (sample SAMN03860272, study PRJNA289734) | marine metagenome | biome: seawater column; feature: ocean; material: water; isolation source: Red Sea water column Station 34 - depth 258m | place: Saudi Arabia: Red Sea | collected 2011-10-15 | depth 258 m | reverse complement strand
ATCTGGAAACACCAGATGGAGAAATCATTGATATAGATATTGAGTTTGATGAAGATGGAGAGTTGCAAAGATCTTTCATTGCATTTGCTAATGAGAAAGATTATGTAGAATATCTCAGAAATGATGATGAGTTAGTGAATGAAGAAGATTCTCTTTTGTTGAATGAAGTTCCTCTTTTGAATTAGGAGATATTATTATTATGAGTATTTGTAGTTGTTGTTATAATCGATTTACCAATGAAGGTTTTAATGTCGGCCATTGGTGGAATAATGACCCAGATATTTCAAAGGTCTGTTCGGTTGTATGTAAAGATAAGTTGTGGCAAATGGTGCAGGATGGTACTTGGATGGATCATAAACCAGTTGCAATGTTTCCATCGGCTGGAAGGAAAGATGTGGAAATTCGGCAGTTTGGAATTCGGGGTGAAGTCGTACCTAAAGTTTCAGGTGATGAAGAAGTTAAACAAGCGACACAAAACTGGGCAAACAGTGAAACAGAGATACGGAAAAACGGCCCGGTTGCACTTACAGATAAACAGTTTGGAAAAACAACATGAGCGAAAATATGGAAGAGTGTGTTTCGTGTGGCACACAAACTGACATTAATATCGATACACATGTTGATTATCGTAGACATTATATTTCTGGTGTAGGGCAGTTATGTGCCAGTTGTGGAGAGAAATGGGACAACCCAAATGAAGAAGGTATCAGAATTCCCCATCCAACCAAAGGGAAAATGAAGGGTAAAAAAGAAGATGAGGTTTTCATGTTTGGTCCAGATGCGATGTAGGGGGGAGAAACAATGGATAAGTTAACAGAATTGTTGATTATCACAATGGAAGAATGTGGTGAGTTGACACAGGCCTGTTCCAAGGTTTTACGAAAACGAGATTTTGAGGAGGAGCGGGAGTTGAAGGGTAAAAAGACTCTTGAGGAATCTATGAAGGATTTGACTAAAGAAGTCGCAGATGTTCAGTGCATGATTGAATTGTTGCAAACAGAAGGCCTTGTGGATTGGGCCGATATCAGACAAGGTGTAGCAGAGAAAAGAACGAAACTCAAAAAATGGAGCTGTCTTATATGATAAAATTTCGTTATCTATTTGGTATTCCCTATCTGTTCTTCCTTGGTATGATGGGCGGAGACATAATATATGATGCGCTGGTGATTGGAATTCTTGCTGGGTTTACTGATATAATTCGAGAAGGAGGCAACGGCCCTCGTTATGGCAGATAAATATTCCTAGTCACGCCGAAAAAAACTTGACATCCTGTCATGTTTATGTTATACTATAATCTGATTGGTTGAGAGATAACCCTTTGACAAAAAAAGGATATGGCATACATCAGATTACATTCCAAAGGTTTTGACACAAAATTCAAACTTGCAATGTACGGCATGGCAGAGTTTGCACTTTCAAGGTTGATACCTTCAAAGAAATTGAGAGATAATATTGAAGTTCATGTTCATCTGAAACATCATTCCAATGAAGGTGAAGCGATGTTGGATGAGGAAACCAATCGGTATCGGCCGAGATCTTTTCGTGTGATACTTGACCATCATCGAATGAAGACAAATGAGATGACAGGTGAAGAGAGAACGGATATGGAGTGGTTTGTTGAAATTCTTAAAACTTTGGCCCACGAACTGGTTCATGTGAAACAGTATGTGATGGGTGAGTTGAAGTGGAGAGATGCTGGACTTCTGTACAAAGGAGTCAATCATGATGTGATGAATCTCATGGAGTATTTTGAACTTCCTTATGAGATTGAAGCTTATGGTAGAGAGAAAGGACTCCTGTACGGATTTCTGAAAGTCTGGAAAAATATCGAATCTGAATTAGGACTAGAATGAGAAACGAAAACAAATTAGGTAGAAAGTTTGCTGCATGTTGGAGCAGACCAAGAAACAGATTTGCAAGACGAATGGCCAATAAAGGTGTTCGTAAAAATGCAAAAATCATTTTGAAAAAGGTTGCGTAATGAATGATTTCAGATTTGATAAGATTTTTCTTGAGCCATTCGTTGCTCATAATGAAGATGATGAAGAAGATATTTTATTTGGTTGGATGGATGAGGCAGATGATTTTCCAGAAAATTTTATTGATGGAGATGAGGTTGAACATTTTTTTCCTGAAAAAAACTTGACATTCGGTGGTAAAGTGTGATATAATGTACCTGTGAGTGAGAGAGATAACCCTTTTGGAGATTTGATATGGCGTTTGCAGACAGTTCAACATACTTTAATGTAGGTGACAGTTCAATTATTGGTTCTTTTGAATCCAAAGAAACTGGTAAACTTTTTGAGTATTCAGAAGCTAAGGAAGAGGATTGGGTTGCGTATGTTGATTATGGTTTGAAATCAGAATATGTTCATCGAGTCTGGGTGACTACTCCTTGGAAAATGGACAGGGGATTTCGTATGGCAAAGGTTCTGAAAACTGTAGTCTATATTCTTCTGGATGAAGATGATGAAGGTGAACCTGTGATTGAGAAATGGAAAATCAAAAAACATAATGTCTATTCAAGAGAGAAGAAACATTACTGGTCTGAATATAGAAAATAATTTGACATTCCTTTGAAAATTTGTTATAGTATAAATGTGATGATGAGAATAACCTCTAATGAAAAAAATGATTATGAGTGATTTCAAATATGTGATTTCAATTCCGTTGGATGATGAGCCGGGAGAATATGAGACTCTTGGTTTTCCCGATCTCGACAATATGTATGGATTTTTGAGTCTTCTCTTAGAGAATGGATTGGATGTTTCTCGTATCATCTTACCAGAAGGTTCGTTGGTATGAAAAATAATTTGACATTCATTGAAAAATTTGGTATAGTATAAGTGAGTGATTGAGATAACCCCTTTTGGAGATTTGTTATGGGAATGGTAAAAAAAGAGTTTACAGAGTATGAGATTGGTCTTGAGAGTGTCGAGGCCGGTTTGGAATTTTTGACTCGTTACGGAGTCAAGACTTTTCGAGACTATACTGGTGAGTGGGTTGAGGTTCGCTGTTCACGAATGGCTAACTTCTTTGATAGTGAATTTGAGGTTTATCCTCATCTTACAATGGAGTCTGTATGACAGAAAAAGAAATGAATGATTATAATCGTGGTAAACGTGATATCATGTTAGAGATGGCCAACGAAGATTTGGTAGATGTGTGTTCCCGAATTGCTGTTCTGGAAAGTGACCTTGATGGTGCTCGAAGAACAAAGTGGGAACTGGTAAACAAGATTCGGCTTCTGGAAGAGGGGTCTTCTCTTGAATGTCTTGAAAAGGGAGAGGCGTTGACTCTCCATGAAAAAATTAACATCATTAAAGAAGGGTTTACATTATGAATGGAGCGAAAATCGCAAGTGATATTGCAAAGGTACTTCTTGCAGAAAAGAAGATGAAACTCAATGCACGTATCGATGAGGTTGCAGCTGAAAAGAACATGTCGGTTTTTGAGAAAGCGAAACTTCGTGCTCGTGCAATTGATGCAATGGATCGTGGTGAACTTGTAATATAAAAGGAAATGATATGATTAAAATGACAGATGTTGAATTTGATACTAAAATGGCCGCATACGATAGAGATGTTTTGGAAGCGCTTAAGAAGTATGAATATTGGACTGAAGAAGATTTGATTCGGGCTAGGAAAATGGCCGAAGAGATGATTCTGGAAGGTGAAGAGATAGTCTGGTAGGACTTTTGAAAAAAACTTGACTTTCTATCTCGTTTTTGATATACTATAAGTGAAAGGTAAAAAAAGAGGTAATTATGAAATCACTATCTGAATTGAAAAAGTTTGATGCGTTATTGAGGATGTCTCGTTTCAGCACCAAACGTAAAGGGAATGACAAAAAACGTCTTTCCAAGAGGGCTTGTCGTGGTAAGGTAACATGGTAGGTCGAACTTTAGATTGGATTGTTCATGGTTTTATCTTTTATTTGATTGTAGGTGAAATACTCTTTATGGTATGTGGGATAATTCTTCCTACATTTATTTTTTGAAACTTCTCTAAAGGAGATTTGTTATGAGTGATGTTGATATTATTATTTCTGAAATGGATGACTTGAAGTCTAAAGTCGATATCCGAAAAGTTGAAATCTGTAAAATGGAAGAAAGAATTGAGGAACTTGATGAGTTACTTGGTGTTTCGGTATTCGATGATGAAGGAATGGTAGTTGAGTAATTAAGTTTTAGGTATAATATAATTGTTGGGTTGGGAGACAACCCTTTTTTGAAACTTCTCTAAAGGAGATTTGTTATGAGTGTAGAAACACGTTTGTTTGAAAGTGCCCACGAAGCGGGTTTGAAAGCTGGTCGTGAGGTTGGTGTTACTCCGATGGTAGTCGGAACTCCTACCGAATTGTTCGGTAATGAGATTGATTGGGACAAGTCAACATATCATGTTTCAGATGGTGTGTGTGGTTTCGCTGGTGTGGTTATTAAACCGGCTCGTGGGAAGTTTGTTTCTTTTCTCAAAAAGATGGGACTTGGTTGGAAACACTACTATGGTGGTTTCTATTACACTTGTCGAGAGTTCAATCAGTCACTCACAAGAAAAGAAGCATATTGCGAGGCATTCGCAAGAGTTTTGGGTGATGCAGGACTGAGTTGTTATGTGGATGCACGCCTTGATTGATACTTGGAATGAATTCCAGATCTATCTGTTTCGGAAGATATGTGAATTTCTGAGATGGATGGATCTTTCGGAAGAGCAATGGGTATGGTTAGATCAAAATATTTTTAATGGAGCTTTATGAAACATGAATATACAGTTGAGGTCTTGTATCATTTCAATTGCGGAGTCTGTTCGAATTGGTGGAGTTATGCAGTAACCCCAATAATTCTTTCTAATGCAGAAATGAAAATGCCAGATGATATAGAACACCATTGTCCACATTGTGGAGTGGCCGAAAAGGTTGAAGTCAAGAAGGGATACAATGTCGCTGCGTGAAAAAAAGTTGACATCTGAGGATATATTTGGTATACTGTAATCAAGTGAGTGAGAGAATAACCCAAACGGAGTTTGTGATGGAAAAAGAATTAATTGGTTGGTTTGATGATAGTATGTCCGATGAGGATGTTATTGAAATGATCAATGAGATTGAGGCAGAAGAAGAAGCTCGTCTGGAGCTTGCAGATCACGCAATGAATTTTGAGGTATAATATGCATAATGATGTGAAGACAAAACTTATTAAGAATGTAATGAATTCCCTTATGACTTCTAAGGGCCGAACTTTTGTTTGGAATCCACGAAGTAAGTTTAATGTTAGACGTAAGATTAAAGATGTTCGTTTGACCTTTGGGAATAGTGTAGAATTGGCCTTTTTTCGCCCATTGCCTGGAAGAACTAGTAATTTAATGACAATTGCTCCTAAAGGAGCTAATTTTCAAGATTTTACAATTATAGATTGATTATTTGATTATGAAACTAGGAGATAAAATAAGATTGATACCAAAGACACGGCACGGAAAGAATCGTGTGCGTGAACATGGTGATTCTGCTGTTGTCGTTCATATGAGAACAGCTAGTTTCTGTACTGAAACCCCCGATAAAGATTGGCGGTGGATAGATAATAGTAATGATAAAAACTTTAATTGGGAGATTATAAATGATTAATGTAGATAAGATTGCAGAGAAAGTTGCAAACGAACCACTAGAAGAAGATGTGTTACAAGAGGATAAGAAAGAAGTTCCTCAACACGTTATAGATGAAGCAAAAGTTGATGCAGCTCTTGAACGAATGAGAGAACAGAGAGAAATGGATATGTTCAATAGTGAAGATTGGAATTGGAGTGGATTACGTTAAAAAGGAGAATTGATTATGGAAAAAAAAGATTATACGGAGCGCAAATGGGTAACGAAGATGCATTGGGAAATGTTTCTTGAAGAATTTGAACTTCCAGTATCTCAAAGACCTATTCCGAAAAATGGTCGCAAGTGGTGTTCAATTTTAAATAGGTCGTGGCCGGATAAATGTGAATGTGAGAGATTAGAACAGGGGTGGACTTTAAAAGAGTATAAAGAAATTCTAAAAGAAAGAAAGAGAGAGATTGAGGAAGAACAAGAAATTTATGCTTTGTGGGATCCAGATGGTGGTGAATTGAGAAGGGCTGGATTATTTACTGGGTTTCCTGACTCACATCCATGTCGATAATTAATCATAATTCAAGAAAAATAGAGGATATGATGGAAAAAATTGAATATGTTGATCGGATGAGATATGCAACTGATCCTGACTTGTATTACTACGATGATGTTGAGGTTGAGAGTCCTTCTGAAATTCTCAGAGAGGCCTCTGAGGAACATGGGGAAAGGTTTGCATCTCAACTGGAAGGTGTTGCCGATTCTCATTTTCCAAAGAGATATGGTGAAGAAGGTTTGAGAGTTGAATGGGGGTATGACTATCTTGATTCCTTCTGGAAAGAATCGATGAGAATTCGGAAAGATGGAAAAGTTCATCGACAAGATATTAAATCCAGAAAATCCTATCTGGTACATAGAAGAGGATTTGAATTGGAAGGTCATTGTGAGTGTGGATGTAGATTCACTAAGAAATCTCAGAAGTTGAGAAAGAATTCTTTTTACTACCAATTTCCCGAATACGATAAAAGGAAATAATTATGGAAGATTATCTTGGTCCAATAAAATCAAAACCTGAGTTGTTTTTAAAACTGGTCAAGAGAGTGAGGAAACCAGATTATATAATGAATATCATGGAAGACCGTAATGGCCGAAAAGCGATGTTCTATAATTACAAAGGAGAAGAATTCAAAGAAGACGATTGTATTCTTCTCAAAGGAACGATTGCAGAACATCGTATAAGTACGTTTGATGGTAGACCATTGACTTATATCAATCGTGTGACAGTTCTCAAAAACATGGGTTCTAAGAAAAATGAGAAAAAAGAAGATGTTGTTGATATTGAGAAACAGGAATCAAAAGAATCTCTGAAACAACAAGAACAGGGAGAAGAAAATAATAGTAATAGTACAATTGAATCTAGATTTCGTGAAATATATAATAAGAATAAACCAGTGAAAACATGGCAAGAACAACTTGCTGAAGAAAATGAAATAAGCTAAGTCAACTGAGGAATGGTAGGAAGCGGATTCAAGACGCTATAGTAAGTTAACGACTTTGATGCGTGGGTAGTTCCCGATTGGAGATCCTTGAAGGTAAGTTGATTATGAGAGGAAGGTGGTTGATCCCCATCTTCCTCTTGCTTTATTTACAGAAAATTATTATGACAACTAATGCTGGAAAATATAATCTATATTATAAATCAAATAAACCATTGTATTCTGTACAGGAAGTAAGAGAAATAAACAAAATTTTAAATGAATGTGATTTGAGAAGAGAAGATCAAACTGCGCCCGCTAGTGGTGCAAATAAAAAATCTAAAGTATCTGTTGTTACTTGGTCTGAAGTAAAAGAACATTTGAAAAAAATGGAAACTTTTATATACGATGCAAACAAAAATCATTTTCATTATGATATAATTCCGATACATGATACACATCATGTCAATATAAATGATTATAGTAAAAAAGAAAGTTATGATTGGCATATTGATTGTAATTCTTACCCATCTCAATATGATTTGAAATTGACTTGTTTGGTAAATATGACAACCGAAAAATATAAAGGTGGAATGCTTTTTCTTTCTGGTATGAAAAAAATTGATAGTGATAATTTCAATAAAGAGTTTGGTCAGCCTGGAGCTGCAGTTATTTTTACATCTTATAGACAACATAAAGTAACGCCGATTATAAGAGGCACAAGAAGGACGATATCATATTGGGCTCGAGGACCAGCATGGATATGATGTTGAGAGAAAAAATAAAATTACCTGTAGATTATACAAAATTGTCTCCTAAGATTAGAAAAAAGGTTCGTGAAAAATATTGTAAATTGCAGGATTGGTTGTGTTTATATTGTAACCATGATTTACATGATGATCCGCCATCTACTATAACAGAGAAAAAAATAAATTTCAGTATATTTCCATCTGGATTTTTAAAATGGCCAATTCATCTACAACACAATCATGAAACGAATATGACAGAAGGTGCAGTACATGCTTATTGTAATGCAGTAATGTGGCAATACGAGAAAAGATAATATGGCAGAACAAGATATAAAACAAACAATTCTTGATACTCTTAGAGGTGTAGCACATGAGTTTGGAAAAATGTCTTCACCAACAGCAGGAGTTGATACTCAAGGAAAATCCAAGAAGGGCAAATCTTATGAAGGTTTTACTTTTGGAATCTCTGCAAGAATGGATGGTGAAGTTAGAGTATTTGGGAAAAATTTTATTCTGATTAACTGGCAATGTGGCCGACAATGGGACAATCAAGTGTGTCGAAGTTTGAATGAAGCAGAAAGTTGGTTTCGTTCAGAAACCTGGGCAGGAAATGATGAAGTAGAGGTATTTTGATTGAAGTGGATGTTGGAATACATAAATATAATTACATTCTTTTAACTACTATGGAGGATTTCATATGTTAGATAAAGCTTTGGGTTGGATTCGCCAACTCACAGAACTAGGACTCGCCGTTATTGCATTGGGTGTAGTCCTTCAAATTATTTTCGGAGCAGCAATTCCTTTTCTTGGATTAGACATTGTTGGTTCGGTGGTTGGTCTTGTGAAACAATTTGGCTCAGAAGGTTTAGTCGGATTAGTTGCAGTATGGGTACTATGGGGAATTTACCAAAAGAAATAATCCATAGATAGTGTACAATAAAATGAATTGTGTGGGGAGGGGTTCTTGTAGAGCTCCTCCCCATTTTTTTTGTCTGGAGAAAAGTAAACATGAGAATTGAAGAAGATATAAAACTTGATTTCACTGATGTTTTGATTCGTCCAAAACGGTCAACTCTTGTTTCTCGTAAGAATGCAGAATTAGATAGAAAATTTACTTTTAAGTATTCCAAACATCATTGGAAAGGTGTTCCTATAGTTGCATCCAATATGGATCATACTGGAACAATTGCAATGGCTGAGGTTTTATCAGAACGAAATATGCTCACTGCATTATGTAAGTTTGAGAAATTTCCAGAAAATGATAATTTGAATTTTTTAATGAAAACGATTGGTCTTGATGATGAATTAGAATTTGATACGCCACAATGGTTGTGTGTTGATGTGGCAAATGGATATACTGAAAGATTTATTAACTACATAAATAAAGTTAGGGAGAAACATTCTAATTCAATAATCGTCGCTGGGAATGTTTGCACTCCTGAAGTCACGGAACAGATTTTATTGGCAGGAGCCGATGTTGTTAAGATAGGAATAGGCCCTGGTTCGGTTTGCATAACACGCAAAATGACAGGGGTAGGGTATCCACAACTTTCTTGTATAATAGAATGTGCAGATGCGGCTCATGGATTGGGTGGTCATGTAATGAGTGATGGTGGTTGTATTTCTCCTGGCGATATTGTGAAAGCTTTTGGTGCAGGAGCTGATTTTGTAATGTTGGGTGGAATGTTTGCCGGACATGATGAATGTTATGGTGAGATAGAAGATGGAAATATGATATTTTACGGTATGTCCTCTGAAGAAGCACAATTGAAATATTATGGTGAGAAACAACATTATAGAGCAAGTGAAGGAAAGGTAGTTCAAGTTCCTTATCGTGGTTCAGTTGATAAAACCATTGAAGAAATTCTTGGAGGGTTAAGAAGTGCCTGTACATATGCAGGGGCTCAAACGTTAAAATCACTTCCGAAATGTACAACTTTCGTGAAGGTAAATAGACAATTAAACGAGGTTTTCAAGTGATACATGTTTTAAAGTGGTGGCTTATAGCGTGTCTTACTATGTTGGGTATTGGAATATGTGTATATTTTGATTTACATATAAACTTATATAATTCAGACATGACAAAAATAAGTTATTTGATTCTTCTAATATTTGCATGTACTTCTATTTGGGTTGGTAATAAAACTTATCTCGTAGACAAGTTACAGGATTATAATCAGAGAGCCGATGTAGGATGGTTCGTTGCAGAATCATGCCTTGCACTTGGAATGGTGGGAACTGTTACAGGGTTTCTTATAATGTTAGGAACTGCATTTTCAAATATAGATGTTTCAAATGCAGCAACATTACAACAAGCCTTATCTGATATGGCTATAGGGATGAGCACAGCATTGTATACCACTTTGATTGGATTAGTATGCTCTCTCATTATTAAAGTTCAACTTGTTAATCTCGAAGTAGCATTGAATGAATGAAAAATATAAATCTTCAATTGGTTTCATTGATCTTCTTTTCAACATTCTTGTTGGGTTTGCTTTCCTTTTCATTGTGGCCTTTATCCTTATTAAACCAGAGTCCAAGAAAAAAGATTTTGAACGAAGGGCAGAATATATTGTTGTATTGGAATGGGATAAGGGAGTACCAGACGATTTAGATCTATATGTTAGAGATCCACTTGGGGGGTTGGTAAGTTTTCGGCATCCAAGAGTTAATTTTAGTCATTTAGATAAAGATGATTTGGGATCACGAAATGATTCTGTTATAATGTCAGATGGAACTTTGAAAACTATTCCAATAAATCGAGAAGTAGTAACAATTCGTGGAATCATTCCAGGCGAATGGATAATAAACGCACATTATTACTCTCCATATAATTTGAATAGAACTAAAGACGAGGCACTCAATGTAAAGGTGGAACTTCATAAGGTCAATCCTTATAGTATTTTGGGAATATGGGAAAAGAAATATTATCGAAAGGGACAAGAAGAAACTTTTGTTAGATTCACTATAGATGCTGAAGGGAAAATGGTTGGATCTTTTAAATATTTAAATAAGAAATTTGTACTTCCTAATGGTACTACAGGAAATTCTGATACATCAAGGGGTTGGTAATGATTGAATTTTTAATATTTGGATTACTTTCATTATCTGTTCTTTGTTTGTGGCTTTTAATAGAAGGAAGAAAGAATCCTAAATTTTTAATTTGGTTTATCCCTGTCCTGCTTGTATTGACTACTTCAACTTATGTTACATATACTTCAATATTAGGAAATCCAAAAAGAGAATTACCAGAAGAAGGAATATATTTAAAACATTATATCGATGAACCATTTTGGATATATCTTTGGATTGTGGGCGAAAACAATATTCCAAAAAATTTTCAGATTCCATATACAAAAAAAGGACATTCTTCTTTGGAGAAGGTAGAAGTAAAATCCGAAGAGGGTAAATTTATGATGTTAGGAAGACAGAAAAATAAAAATGGGGCACCAAGTGAAGATGATGAAAACGAATCTTCTGGTGGACATACTCTTGGGGGAGATATTAGTTTTTATGAATGGAAATATGAAACAGATATGTTTCAAAAAGAATAAAGGAATATTATGTTTAGTTTTTTTACAAACAAAAAATGGTTTTTATGGTCGTGGTTGGGCTCAATAATTATTTTGGGGTCACTTTGGGTTCAAGTTGAAATTGATGTTAAAATAAATGAATGGTTCGGCGTCTTTTATGACATGATTCAAAAGGCTCTTGCAACACCAAATGCAGTTACAATAGGAGAATATTTCGATAGTTTGTTCTCATTTATTACACTTGCAGGAATATATGTTGGACTCTATGTTATAATAAGTTATTTTACTGCTCACTATTTGTTTAGGTGGCGAACAGCAATGGTCGAGTGGTATCATAGTGTGTATGAACAAGCTAGAACAATAGAAGGTGCATCTCAAAGAGTTCAAGAAGATACGATAAAATTTACTCGTATCATGGAAGGTTTGGGAACATCTTTCATAGAATCAGTTATGGTTTTGGTACAATTCATTCCTATACTGTTCGGATTGTCAATGGGTATTCCGATATTCTTTTTTGGTGAATGGCAATACGGATTGATTACAGGCGCGTTACTTTGGACCATAGGTGGTACTGCATTTTTGATTCTTCTGGGGTGGATACTCCGTTTGGTTGGTATAGAATACGACATACAGAAAAAAGAGGCCGCATATCGAAAAATACTTGTGATTGCAGAAGATGATGGAACTGTCAGACCAAAGAAGATTGAAGAATTTTTCGATGATGTTCGGAAGATTCACTATTTAAGTTATTTGCGGTATCTGTATTTTAATATCGGAAGAATGGCTTACTTACAAGCAAATGTATTGTCTGCATATGTTTTCCTAGCACCAGCAATAGTTGCAGGAGTAATGACTCTAGGAGTAATGCAACAAATAATAAGAGCATTTGGTAGAGTAGAGGGGTCGATGCAATATCTTTTAAAGTCATGGCCAACCATCATTGAATTGATGAGTGTCTATAGAAGGTTAAGAGAATTCGAAGCAAAACTATTGGAG
>LUMD01001062.1_pt1 | contig 12342 bp, 12 predicted proteins | sample 729651 | NCBI WGS metagenome assembly LUMD01 (sample SAMN03860272, study PRJNA289734) | marine metagenome | biome: seawater column; feature: ocean; material: water; isolation source: Red Sea water column Station 34 - depth 258m | place: Saudi Arabia: Red Sea | collected 2011-10-15 | depth 258 m | reverse complement strand
ATTTTTCAGCTTTGGAACAAATGATCTAACACAAGCAGTGTTTAGTTTTAGTAGAGAAGATGCAGAAGGAAAATTCCTTCCGGAATATATGGAAAAAGAGCTCTTAGAGACTAGTCCATTCCAATCTATCGATGTTAATGGAGTAGGTCATCTAATGAGAATCGGAATTAAACAGGGAAGGGATGTCAAAAAAGACTTGGAAATAGGAATATGTGGCGAACATGGAGGAGATCCTAATTCAATCAAATTTTGTCATTCGACAGGCGTCTCCTATGTTAGTGCATCACCACATAGGATTCCTATAGCGATACTTGCAGCAGCACAAGCTGTTATCGAGCAAAAAAAACTAAAAAATCAAAAAAATAATGCTGTTAAGTAATACTAAAATTTTTATAATGAAAATTTAGTGGGTAGTTGTGCTACCAAGTCTGGAAACGATAAAGGAAGAAAGAAAGAAACTGAATATGACACAAAAAAGGCTGGCTGCTATGACTGGTGTCAGTACATCCATGATAAATCAAATTGAATCAGGAAGATGCAAGCCATCATATGATACTGCAAAAAGAATTTTTGAAAGTTTAGCAAAGCTTGAGGGTCAAACATCAACACGTACGGCGGGCGATATCTGCAGTGAAAAAATTGTTAGGTTAACACCGAGCAATACAGTTCGTGAAGCAGGAAAAAAAATGCATGAAAAAACAATTGATCAGATACCAGTTTTTGATAATGATGAGCTCAAGGGATTAGTTACTATCGATATTGTTAATGAATACACAGAACGTAAGGATACTAAAATTAAAAATGTGATGAATCCAAAACCGCCTGTAATTGATTTTAAATTTCCAGCAAATGCACTTTCACAATTAACTAGGATTTCTGGTTGTGTCCTTGTGGAAAAAAATTCTAAAATTATAGGAATAATTACCTCGTCAGATTTGCTGAAAATGATGTAATATTATATTTTTTTTATTTCTGGTCTATCACGATTACCAATATCATAACCATCACGTCTAAGATATTTCAGGGTAAGTTTGTATACCAACTCATCATGATTTACAGTTTCCAATATCGTTGACCATGTTAACTTACCATCTTCACTAATCTTTGGCTTTAGTTGTGATGTAAAATCTTCAGCTAACTGCTTACATTCTTCATACGTTTTTCCATGTCGGTATTCTGTACCCCTGCCACAACTATCCATTGGAACATAGCTCCGTTAAAACTCCCTTCATAGATTTTGGATGAATGAATGTTACTTTTGTTCCAGCTGAACCATCTCTAATTTTTCCCAAGAACTGTATTCCGCATCCTTCCATTCTAGATACCTCACCTTCTATGTTTGGTGTTTCAAGAGCTATATTCAATATCCTTTACATCAAGTGCGTCTTGATATACCCTGGCTGCATCCTCAACATTTTCTACAGCAATTGCAACGTGATTTATTTTCATTAGAATACCTCCTTTGGTCTATATTCACCAAAAACCTCCCTGAATGTGTTACTAATCTCACCGGTTGTGGCATAAGCCAATACTGAATCCAAAATAAACGGCATCAAATTCTCATCAGTTTCTGCTGCCTTCTGCATTTTTGATAATGCATATTCTGTTTTCTTATTATCACGTGATTTTCTTATCTGTTTTATTGCCTTTTCTTGTTTCTTGCCTAGTGAATCATCTATTCGTAATAGATCATGCTTCCTTTCAGATTCCTCACTGAATTTGTTTACACCAACTAGTGTCCGCTCATTATCATCTACTTCCTTCTTCAGTCGATATGCATTTTGTCTAATCTCTGATTGGAAAAATCCCTTCTCGATTGCCTTAAGTGCTCCACCCATCTTATCAATTTTTTTGAGATAATCCCATACTTGTTCTTCAATTTCATCACAAAGTGATTCTATGTAATAAGAACCAGCCATAGGGTCCACTGTCTTTGTTATCCCACTTTCATACCCAATGATTTGTTGTGTTCGTAATGCAATCTTTGCAGCTTCTTGTGAAGGAAGTGCTAATGCCTCATCCTTCGAATTTGTATGAAGTGACTGTGTTCCACCAAGAACAGCAGCCATTGCTTGTACCGCTACACGGACAATGTTATTATCAGGTTGTTGTGCTGTTAATGATTCACCACTTGTTTGTGTATGAAATCTAAGATGCAATGATTTAGGATTTTTTGCATGGAATCGTTCCTTTAGGATTTTTGCATATACTTTTCTTGCAATTCTAAATTTTGCTATCTCCTCAAAAAATTCTATAGTGCAACAAAAGAAAAATGAAAGTCTTGGTGCAAAATCATCAATTTTTAATCCACGGTCAATACATGTTTGAATATATTCAATTCCATTTGCAATTGTAAATGCAATTTCTTGTACAGCTGTAGCACCAGCCTCACGCATATGGTAACCAGAAATTGAGATTGGATACCACTGTGGTACATTTTTTGCACAGTAACCAATCATATCACCGATTATTCTCATAGATGGTTGTGGGGGATAGATGTAGGTATTCCTTGCTACATATTCTTTCAATATGTCGTTTTGAGTTGTGCCCCTGAGTTCCTTGCTTGAAATTCCCTGTGATTTCCCTACAGCAATATAATATGCAAGAAGTGTTGATGCTGTTGCATTGATTGTCATGGATGTTGAAACCTTTCCTAAATTAATTCCATTGAATGCAGTTTGCATATCTTTGATTGATGCAATCGATACACCAACCTTTCCAACCTCACCTTCCGCATGTGCTGAATCAGGATCATGACCAATTTGTGTAGGTAGATCAAAAGCCATTGAAAGACCAGTTTGACCACTATCTAACATGAATTTGTAACGTTTGTTTGACTGTACAGCATCACCAAAGCCAGAATACTGACGCATCGTCCAAAGTCTATCACGATACATCCCTGAATGGATTCCACGTGTAAATGGATATTCCCCAGGACTTTCCGTTGAATTTTTTGATTTACTATAAAATGGTTTAACTGAGATATTAGAATCAGTTACGAATTGTTTAGGTTTTACTTTCTCCTTTGCCATACAATCACTTCATTATACTGTTAGATATTTTCTCTGCAGCTTCAAACGGATCAATTTTCCTATCTTGGACTTTTTTGAGATAACCTGAATATGTTTTATTTGAATGGAGCATTGTTGCAACTTTTTGGTTAATGGTATTTAAGATAATATCATCAAGTTCTATGGAAAGCCTTTGCTTCTCTGATAATTTTTTCTCTTTCTTTCTTTTTTGTATAATCTTTTTTAATTCTGTTACAAATTCAGTAACTCCTTTACCTGTCTTTGATGATACTTTAAGAATTAGTGGATTTTTTTCTGCTGTTCCAATAAAATCTTGAACTGATTGAAATAATTGTGAAGCGCCTTCAAGGTCACTTTTATGTACAAGATAAATATCGCCAATTTCAGTAATTCCCGCCTTTATAGTTTGAATGCTATCTCCCGTATGCGGATTGAATACTACTACTGTAATGTCAGCTATGTTAGAAATTTCAATTTCGGTCTGCCCTGCTCCTACACTTTCAATAATTATTGGATCAAAACCAGCATATTCTAAAACACGTATACTATTTCGTATAGATCTTGAAATTGCACCAGTTGCACCTCGTGATGCCATACTTCTGATGTATGTTCCAGAATCAGTTGATTCTGTCATCCGTACTCTATCACCAAGTATTGCACCACCAGATATGTGGCTTGTTGGATCAATTGCTAAAACCGCTGGCTTCAAGCCAGACTTTTTCAATTTGGTTGAGATTTTATCAATCAATGATGATTTTCCCGCACCAGCTGGGCCGGTTATACCAATAACTATAGATTTTCCTGACGTCTTGAATATTTTTTTAATTAATTTTCTTGATTCCTTTTCATCATTTTCAAAAATTGATATTGCTTTTGCTATTGCTCCACGCTTTGACTTTTTTAAATCAGAAATTATGTCCAAGTACAATTATCTTTTGTTTCTGCGATAAATATTGGTTATCTTTCACCTTTAGGTTACACTAATAATACACACTCAAGAGTTTGCCTCAATGTCATCTTCAAGGTCTTCTCCAAGACCTTTCCACCATTGATCAAGCTCCTTTGCCATTTGAAAAATTTAGATAATTATTATATATAGATCTGCTGGTTGCTAGATTTTGCTATAGATTATCCTGGGTTTTGACTCACCCTGCTCATAAATCTCAGTTTTTAATCCAATATCACCAAATTCATCGTGATTTATAGAAAATACAACTGGGATAGTGGACCATCCATACTTTGGTTCAGAATTAATTTGAACAGTCTCAACAAATGAGCTTTGTGCAAATTCTTTATGAAATGTTTCTTCCATACCCAAAATCTCAAGTGTAGTTAAGTTTGTTTTTTTAGAATTATCGTTATACGTAATTTTAACAATTTTGTTTTCTGGTTCATATACTGCATCAACAAAAATTGTCTGAGATATTATAGATTCATCCAATGTTGAATTAGTTGTGACTGACAACACTACAGCTATTATCGCGATTATCGACGCAACGGTAATAATTTTCTTATTCATTCTTATGCAAATTCGACTTTAATACGCCGTAAAAAGTTTGATCTAATTCTAACCCTTTCTAATGTTTGTTCTATAACACGTTCTGTTCCAGGTAATGGATTTCTTTTGAAAAAGTTACGTACATCTTTTTCCTGTTTATCATCAATTACACTACCAACACTAGCAACAATTCTATTTGCAAGTGGATTACCAACACCAAACTTTCTGACTAATTTTTTCCAATAACTCTTAAGCCATGGCCAAAGTACAGTCCTACCATGAATATTAGATGATACACCCATAATTGGAACACGAATATTTTGTGAACGTACCTCAGGAGTTAAGGCTAGATTCAGTGTTTTAAGCAATAGATTCTTTTGTTTAAAATTACACATTGCTGCAAGAAACCGAATCTTTTCTTCCTGTAATGTGGATTTTCTATATAGTGACAAAAGTTTATTGTAAGTTTTTTTATCTCCTTGCCATGCCATCAAGACAAAAACTGGTTCCTGTAAATCAGCGGTAAGCGAATTTTTATTTTTAAGGAAATTATTGAATCGTTTTCTTGCTTCGTTGAGTATTTCTTCATCACCAAGTTTCCCAAGTGCAGTGATAACAAAGCTACGTAACAATGAATCTGTATGCCTCTCATTTTTCTTTGAATCCCAACCAAGGCGGTCAAATATGGAACCTAAAAATTGTGCAGTGTATGCACGTATTTCATCAGTGAATCTTTCATTTATAGTAAGTTTGTATATGCTGTAAAGATTTTGTGCCAAATTGAGTAAAGTGATATAATCATCTTCATCATGATATGATGTCGTAAAATCAAGATATTCTTGTAACTGCTTTGTACCTGCCACACATTGTGAAAACAAATCGTTCTGTAATCCCCATCTATCAACGTGATTTAGTATTTTTTCGTCAATCAATAACGAAAGATTTGCCAAACTGTGATCATCATATTGAACTCTGTAAAATCCATATCGGCCAGAATTTATGATAAAATTTGAATCCTTATTTTTGAGTGACATAACACTGGTTCGTGATTTCATTAGGATTGAATTTTCATGGTTTCCTTCCTCAATTTGTATTGGAATTGCCCACCTATTTTTAGAGGATTTACTACCATCAGATAAGAAACGTCTTTGTGTCAATGATAATTTTGAATTATTTCGTTTAACATCAACAACCGGGTAACCAACCTGATCAATCCATGTTTTCATCATTATATGAACAGGTTTTCGTGCGACTTTACCAATTGAATTCCATAAATCATGTCCTTCTGCATTTGAATATTTATGCAATGTAAGATAATGTTTAAGACCCTTACGAAAGTTTTCTATTCCAACATAGTTTTCTAACATACGTAAAACACTACCACCTTTATCATAGCTAATTGCGTCAAAGATTTCTCTAATCTGCGCTGGATGATTCACATTAACGTTTATCGGGTGAGAATTTTTTAATGCGTCAAGACTCATAGCCTCCAACATTGCATCGTCTAGAAATTGATCCCAAAGATTCCATTCTGGATAAAACTTATTCACGATTTTTGTTGCCATGAATGTTGCAAAGCTTTCATTCAACCAAAGATCGTTCCACCATTTCATCGTGACAAGATTACCAAACCATTGGTGAGCTATTTCATGTGATATCACCTCTGCAATGTACTGTTTTGTTCTAGTCGAGGATGTTTTTGGATCATAAAGCAAAATTGCTTCTCTAAATGTAATCGCACCCCAATTCTCCATAGCACCAGCAGCAAAGTCAGGAATAGCTATCATGTCAAGTTTTGGTAGAGGATATTTTATTCCAAAGTACTTTTCATACTCACCAAACCCTTATTCTTGTTACCCTTCGTAGTAACAATTCTAATCTTGATATTTCGCAATTTACCATACAAATATTCAAACTCACCCACACCAAGATACAAAAGGTACGTAGACATTATTGGAGTTCGTCCAAATTTGTACAGAATTTTTTCTCCAGACTTTTTCTTGGATATCACCGGCATGTTTGAGATGGCGTCCATATGTTTATCGACTAGAAGTGAAACATCGAATGTTGCTTTAACTGCCGGTTCATCCCAACAAGGAAATGCTCTTCTCGCGTCAGCAGCTTCAAATTGTGTTGTAGCAAGATACTTAGTTTTTCCTTTTTTATCCTTATACTGACTTTTGTAAAATCCTAAAAGTCTATCATTTAATGTTCCAGTAAATTTGATGGAAAGTTTTATTTTCCCTTTTATTTTCTTTGCAAGTTTAATGTTCAGTTTTTCATCTTTCTCATTTAGAGACGATTTTGTAGGGATGATTTTTCTTCCCTGTATAATATGAGATTCTTTTATGCTAAGTTCTGCCGCATCTAGCTTGATTGAATTAGTTGGTTTTGGTAAATTAAGAGTAATAATTTCTTCACCGTTAAACTTGAAGTTATGGAATAATGGTTCGAACATAATCTCATAGTTAATTGGTATTACGCCTGCCATACGATGCATAATTTGAAACGTTATGTAAGTTTATTCAGATTCAAAAGATTTTAAGGGAAACATGAGTATGTTATAGTATGAGGCAAAAGACTGCATCTCGTAAGATTAAGATCCTTGTTGCGAAGCTGGGTTTGGATGGTCATGATAGAGGTGCATTAGTACTATGCCGTGGATTCAGAGATGCTGGCATGGAAGTAATTTACTCCGGATTATTTGCGACACCGGATAGAGTAGCACAAATTGTTGAAGATGAAGATGTGGATGCAGTTGCACTTAGTCTTCTAAATGGAGCACATGGAACACTGTTCCCCAGAGTTGTTAAAGAATTAAAGAAAAAAGGAATCAAGGATGTGCTTGTTGTTGGTGGTGGAACAATTCCCGAGGAAGATAAAAAAATGCTTGAAAAATCTGGTGTGAGTGGAAACTTTGGACCAGGAACATCACTTGATGACATAATTAGTCATATTACAAGTGGTGTATCAAAACTTAGAAAATTATAATTATTCAGTAGAATCAGGCCACATCATTTTTCGCATTTGTTTTCCAACCTGCTCTATTTGATGTGAATCTAATTGCTTCATATATTTATCAAATGCTTCCTTCCCACTTTTTTCATATTCGTTTAACCATTCTTTATTGAATGTTCCATCCTGTATTTGATTTAGAACTTTTTTCATCTCTTCTTTAGTTTGTTTGTTCATAACCATTGGACCACGTGTTAGACCACCATATCTTGCAGTTTCACTTACACGTCTCCACATTCCATTAATTCCATATTTCTGAATCATATCAACAATGAGTTTTAGCTCATGTAAAACTTCAAAATATGCAATCTCTGGTTGATACCCAGCTTCAACTAATGTTTCAAATGCATTAACAACCATAGAAGCAGAACCACCACAAAGATCCGCTTGTTCACCAAACCAATCGGTTTCAACTTCTTCCTTGAATGTCGTCTTGATCAAACCAGCACGTGCACTTCCTATTCCCTTGGCAATTCCAAGTGTTCTATCCCATGCTGTTCCAGTTTTATCTTGTTCTACCGCAACAATTGAAGGTGTTCCAAAATTATCAAGATATGTTTCTCTTACCTTAGAACCTGGACCCTTTGGTGCAACCATAATAATATCAACATTATCAGGTGCTTTTATCCATCCCCAGTAAATTGCAGCAGCATGTGAAAACGCTAATGCGTTGCCTTCAGAAAGATTTGGTTCTATCTCATCTTTGTAAACTTTTGATTGAACCATATCAGGAATTAGGATGTGTATGATGTCAGCATTTTTACAAGCATCTGCCACAGACATTACTTCATGTCCATCATTCTTTGCTTTGTCCCAACTAGAACCGCCCTCCTTGAGTCCAATTATCACTTTGAGACCTGAATCTTTGAGATTATTTGCCTGTGCATCTCCCTGTATGCCGTATCCTATGATTGCTATAGTTTGGTTCTTGATTGGGTCCAAACTAATATCAGAATCTTTCCAGGTTTGTGCCATTGAAAAAATTCAAAATTCTACACATATAATCTATATCTTGTATTCCCTATTGCATTTAATGCATCTGACTTTGACACCGTCAGAATCAAGTCGTTCAAACTTCTTTGAACCACAATTCGTACAGATTGGGCATGCACGCGCTGATTTCATAGATAATATCTTGATGAACTACATTTGAAGTTAATTGATTTTTCCACTACCTATTATTCGTACAGTAGTTGATTCCGGCTTTATGAGAAGGCAAGTATCATTTTTCTTACAGATTATTGGCTTCTCCAATGTTAACTTAAATGGTGACACTGATGAAATCTTTGCAGTTTTTATTTGAAGTCCAATATTAATAAGGCACATTTGATTATCAGAAATTTTTTCTTTGTAATATGGTGACTGGTTAAATGTAATTAGTAATTCAGTTTTGACTTCTAATGAATCATCAATTGTGAGAATATCACCCCTTTGAATTTCATCTGGTTTAATTCCCTTTAATGAAAGTCCAACTCTGGCAGGACAAATTGCCTCCTTCATATCATCATCATGCATCTGAATGGATTTTATCATAACTTCAGAGCCAGATGGTAAATGTTTTAGTTTATCATACTGCTTAACTATTCCTTGTAATATTTTACCCAACACCACAGTTCCAACTCCTTTCACATCAAAACAATGATCTATCACAATTTGTATTGGGCCATCATTTGTGATTGGATCAAAACTAAATAATTCCTGCTTGATATTTGGTGAGTCAATCCTCTTGTAATTTTTTAAAACAGTTCCCTTGATCATAGAATTAAACTGATTTTCATCAACTTCATAAGAATGGCTTATAACCCCATCACTTTTTCCCAGCATATCCAATGCAATAATCTGTTCTCCAACATACCTATCGAGTGATGCAACATAGAAAATTACATACTCTGCGATGTTTATAGCCTGTAAAAGTGGTTGAATTTTTTCTGGAAATCCATTTGGGACAATCCATGTTCTAATAATATCAGATTCCTTCTTATCATAAAGTGTAAGATCAGTTGTGGTACCTTTCTTTCCAAAATCATTTACAATTGACTGCTCTCCAAGCATAACAAAATTGATCGATCTCATGTTAATGCATATAATACAACTATAAATAATATTTGTATAGCCAAATTCAGAAATTAGATGAATTAGCACTATAATTTAGATCATGATTATTTTTTTATACCCCTAAATTATGTCGCTAAATTATGGGAATGAACAAAAAGGGAGCTGCAATTGCCATTGGTATAATTGCCTTCATAATTTGTATTGGTGTAGGTAGCGGATAACATTATCACTGTTTGACTATTCAACAACATAATACTTGTTGATTTTATGGAAATGAATTGAGAACTTTAGCATAACTTACAAAACGATGGTTTTTTGGTTTTACCATTGTTTGTACATATTTTGTTATTGTCTTTCCGTAGGCTCCCTTGTAGCCAATTGGTGCTATCACCCAATTCCATTCATGTGCTAAACGTAAAACATCATCATATGGACTATAATAATTTCGAATTTTTGTAGAAACAATTTTTTGCATAGAAGAACCGTTACTAGGACTAAATGAATCGGCAGGGATAGAACCACCAAAAAGATAGACTGCTTTTATTATTCCATCATTTTTTACATTTTTTGCAAGGTTTTTTACAGTGCTCTGAATCACGTGTGCCCCAAGTGAATGCCCAACTAAACGAATGTTAGTGTTGGGACTTCTTCGTTTAAAATCAATTACAAACTTGGCTAAATTTCTTCCATTTTTATTTGCGATAGTTATGCCAGTGTATAACGCTTGAAGTGCATATGAAATGTATTGTGCACCAGATGTGTTTGAATCATAACTGTAACCTATTACAGGATATTTGTATCCAAGTTTTGTTAACCTTCTTTTTGCAATTACAAATTTTGCTAGTGCACCAGATGAGTTATTCCTTAATCCATGAACAATTATAGTAATTTCCTTTGAACCAATCATCCTCTCAAACTCTTTTTTTGGATACAAATGGTATGAATCATGATTAATTGTCGTTCCTGAATAAAGGTCATAAAATCCTCTAGTAGATATACGTGGGAAAATTTTTTTCAATTTAGTTATGATTCCCAAGTTTTGATTTCTGTTCCTCTATGACTGATTCTTCCACTTTTTCAAATAATGGAGAAACTGAACCTAACTTGTGATTCTGTTTTAGTGCAATATTTGAAATTTCAGCAAAGCCTTGTGCTGAAACATCTCCGTCCAATCCAAGCTGTGACCAAATTTTCTGTGATGACTCTGGCATGAATGGGTAAATTGCTATTGCCAAACTTCTGACTGCATTAACTGATAAGAAAACACAAGAATTGGTTCCTGGACCATTTTTCCATGGTTCCTTATGCTGAAAATATTGGTTAAAGTGAGCAGCGAATTGTAATATTTTTTTTAATGCTCTGTCAAGGTGATTTTCCTCCATTAGTGCACTGAGATCTAATGTAAGGTCATTGATCATTTTTTCTGATTCCTTATCCATGTTATCAAAATCCTCAGGATTTGGAACAATACCATTAAAAGATTTTACAGTAAAACCAAGCGCACGGTTAACAAGATTGCCAAGATTTCCTATCAGCTCTGAATTAATTTTTGTTGCAAACTCATCCCAATCAAAGTTAAGATCATCCTGTGAGTATGGATTTATCGAAACAAGATAAAATCTTAGATAATCTGCAGGAAAAATTTCTAAAAAGTTTTTTAGACCAATATACCAATTTCTACTCTTCGAAATTTTCTTTGATTGTAATGTAAGATGACCTCTAGTTGGAATATAATCAGGAAGTTTGTATTCCTCATTAATTCCTAAACGCATTGCAGGTAAAAACAGATAATGATGATATACTATATCCTTGCCAATAAAATGATAGATGTCTGATTCGTTCCAAAAGTTTTTCCCATCTTTACCATTATCATTTAGAAATTTTACTGCTGATGAAATGTATGCAAGATGGTTATCAAACCATCCATAGAATACTTTTTCCTTTTCACTATCAATTGGAATTGGAATGCCCCAAGATATGTCTCTGGTTATATCCCAGTCAGTCAGACCCTCTTTGATCCAGTTTTGGACGTATTTTTTGACATCTTTTTGAAGATTGTTGTTGTTATCAAGGTATTCAGTTAGTTTATTTGAAAAATTTTTCAATTTGAAAAAGTAATGTTTTGTTTTTTCTTTAACTGGAGTCTGTCCACAAATTGAGCAACGTGGATCCTTAATTTCATCCGGAACACGACCACATTTTTCACACAGGTCAGAGTATTGATCATCAGCATTACAGTATGGACATATTCCAATTACATACCTATCAGGCAAAAATTTCTTGTCAGTGTTACAATAAAGTTGTATAATTTCATTTTCATAAATATGTCCACCCTCCTCAAGTTTTTTGAAAACATCTTGTACAAACTGTTTATTTTCTGGGGAACTAGTTTTGTAAAAAAAGTCAAATTTGATGTTAAATGCTTCAAAATCTTCAAGATCACGTTTATTCCAATGTTCAACATAATCTTCAGGTGTCTTCCCCTCTTTTTCTGATTGTATTAGAATAGGGGTACCAAAATCATCAGATGCACATATGTAATATGCTTCAACGGCTTTTTGTCTTAAAAATCTAGTTGTAATATCAGCTGGTAGATATGTTGATGCGACATGACCTAAATGGATTTCTCCATTTGCATATGGAAGTGCACTTGTAATGATGGCTTTTGAATTCATTTGATTAGAATTTGTAAAGTTTGGTTAAGAAGTTTACCAACTGCTCATGTATTTGATTTGTTCCTTT
>LUMD01000945.1_pt1 | contig 12372 bp, 13 predicted proteins | sample 729651 | NCBI WGS metagenome assembly LUMD01 (sample SAMN03860272, study PRJNA289734) | marine metagenome | biome: seawater column; feature: ocean; material: water; isolation source: Red Sea water column Station 34 - depth 258m | place: Saudi Arabia: Red Sea | collected 2011-10-15 | depth 258 m | reverse complement strand
GTATTAACGTGAACACCTGAACACTTAATCACATTTAAATAATGAATAGAATTAAACTGGGAATAATTGGGTCCACAAAAGGTACCGATCTACAAGCCATTTTAGATGCCATCCAATCTGGTGAGTTGAGCGCTGAAGTATCTGTGGTCATCTCCAATCGAAAGAACGCTTACATTTTAGAGCGGGCGGAGAATCACAATATGCCGGCGGTGTTCATTTCTCATAAAGGAAAAACGCGGGAAGAGTTTGACGCTGAAATGACTTCCGTACTCAATGAACATTGCGTGGATCTGGTTTTGCTCATTGGTTTTATGCGGATTTTGTCCGCAGAGTTTTGCAACACGTGGCGTGACAGATTGCTGAATGTGCACCCATCGCTTTTACCGAAATACGCTGGAGGGATGGATATGAATGTTCACGAAGCAGTGCTGAACAACGGTGATACGGAGACAGGCTGCACCATCCACTTTGTGACGAATGAAGTAGACGGCGGACCGATCCTGATCCAGAAAAAATGCGCAGTGGCAACCGATGACACGGTGGAATCACTGAAAACAAAAGTACAAGAATTAGAAGGACGAACCTTCATCGAAGCAATCAAGCTGATTCAAAGTGCCAATGTGTAGACGTGTTCACGTGTTTAATAGAACCACCACCGACACTTTATCACATGAACATCTAAACACTTAATTGTCATGATAGAAAAACCAGCATTAAACCAAGCACCCATAAAAATCAACCGGGCGCTTCTTTCCGTCTTTGATAAGACAGGCGTGGTGGAGCTGGCCCAATCTTTACATCAACACGGCGTTGAAATTCTCTCTACAGGCGGTACAGCTAAGGCGCTGCGTTATGTCGATATTCCCGTCACGGACGTAAGTGACTACACAAAATTTCCGGAGATCATGGACGGCCGCGTAAAGACCATCAATCCGCTGGTGGAGGGCGGCATTTTGGGCCTGCGGGACAAACACGGCGCCGATGCGGAGGCCAATGAGATAAAGTGGATCGATCTTGTGGTCTGCAACCTATATCCATTTTCAGGGTCTGTGTGGTGGTTGACCCAGCCGATTATAATATCATTTCGGATGAAGCAGTGTCAGGAGAAATTGCCTTTGAAACCCGCCGTAGATTATCGGCAAAAGCCTTTGGTCACACAGCCCAATACGACACCATTATTCATAATTATGTAAAAGATGAAGATTTGTCTCATGACCTTTCCCTGACCTTTTTGAAACATTCAGAAATGCGATATGGAGAAAACCCCCACCAGTCCGCAGCGTCGTATAAAATACCGGGAAACAATGAACCCAATATTCTGAACGCAACCGTTCACCAGGGTAAAAAACTCTCTTATAACAATATCATGGATGCAGACGGTGCCCTGGCCTGCATTCGGGAATTTGATGGACCCGCCTGCGTGGTGGTGAAGCACGCCAATCCTTGTGGCGTGGCCACGGGAGATGATCTTCTGGACGTGTACAACCGTGCCTTCAATGCCGATTCACTTTCAGCATTCGGCGGCATCATCGCATCCAACCGCACTTGCACCAAGGACGTGGCAGAAGCGATCACATCGGTCTTTGTTGAAATTGTATTGGCGCCGGACTTTGAACCGGAAGCACTGGAAATTTTTAAAAAGAAAAAGAATTTGCGGGTGCTTGAAATCGGCCAGTTCGACAAGCGAACACCAAGTCTGGAGGTCCGCAATGTTGACGGCGGGGTGCTCGTTCAGGAAACAGATACGAAAATATTAACCAAAGAAGATTTGAATGTTGTAACGGAAAAGGAACCGTCCGAAGCGGATATTGAAACCGCTCTGTTCGGCTGGAAAGTATTGCGCCACGCCAAATCCAATGGTATCCTGATCGCCAAAAATAATACCACTGTGGGGCTCGGGGCGGGCCAAGTGAGCCGGGTGGATGCGGTTCATATGGCCTTGCGCAAGGGGGGCGAAAATGTGGCTGGGGGAATCCTGGCTTCCGATGCCTTTTTTCCTTTTCGCGACAGCATTGACGCTATCAGAAATTCAGGAATTTTATTGGTGGTTCAGCCCGGCGGCTCCGTTCGGGACCAGGAAGTGATCGATGCCTGCAATGAATACAGTATTGCCATGATGTTCACCGGTACGCGGTGTTTTAAGCATTAGAATGTGCCATTAACATTTTAGCCACCTGTAGATTTCTTTCTGTCCACAGGTACTCTCTGACAAGGATGCTAGTATAGGTGTCAGTATAAATTTGAGATGACATCTTTCCCTTGAAACATGCCATCTCCGCAATCACCGAAGCAGGAGCGCTTTCTTGGTGCGGGATTGGCCGTCGATGGAGAGGCGAACGAAGTAGACACCTGAGGGGAGAGGCGCCCCTTCCCCGTCTGTTGCGCTCCACTTCATAACATGCCGTCCCTTTGGTGTAACACCGCTTGCCAGTGAGGAAACAGGTCTTCCCAACATATCAAAAACCTGAAGAGAAACTTCTTCTTCTCTAGTGATGGTGAATTCTACCTTCGTCTCCCCGTTGAACGGGTTGGGGTAATTCTGCTTCAGATCAAAGGCACCGGGAATCATCCTCGGTGAATCGGTTGAGAGTGTCGGAGAACCAAGATAGTAGTACCCGAAGAGTATCATCATCTCATCTTCACTGAGCAGTCCGAAACGCAACGTTTCATCCGTCCAGTTGTCGTAGGTGACAATCAGTCTCATCCCCTCCCCTCTCTGGACGTGCAGGGGAGGATCCAGTTCGAGGATAGGCGGATGTTCCCAGTCGTAAGCGATGTAGATCAGTTCGCCGTCCAGCTCGCCGCCGACCATCTCAACTCTGAACTCTAACATATGTTCGTGGGCGTGGGACATGAGCTGGAAGACGCTCACATCCTCGGGGAACAAGAAAGTTCTCTCCAGTGTCGTTATTTTGTTGGGCGGAAGCTCTAAGTCGAAGTTATTGAGGGAGAGTACCTCGGCAGCGTGATCGATCTCATCAGGCTTCGCCAGATGCATATTGACGTAGACTTCGCCAACACTGGCGCTGTCGGTCCGGTTGATGTAGTGGGAGTTGAGGTCGAGCCCCAAGTCAGCATCAATTCTCAGCGCCACGCCGGGCGGAAACTGGTAATTCAGGTATGGCCACTGCGTGCCGAATCCGAAACTGTGCCAGAGGGTGGCAGTCAGATTTCCGGAAATATAGGAGCCGTCCAGATTGCGAATGTCCCGGTAGGTCTCGGCCGTCAGGTTTGCCCAAGAGGGGACCTCTTCTGAAAACGAGTAGGCGATAAAGTGGTGGCTTCCGGGCCGCATGATGATTTCAGCCCGTTCAAGGTAGAGGTCGCCGGTAGTGTCCATAGGCTGGAAGTAGTAAAACTCCCGTTCGAAGTTCGGAGGCACATCAAAAGGGCCGAGATGAAACTGAATCCCCTGCTCCGGCGGCTCCAGTTCAACGAACTCAGGCGGCTCGTACCGCGTCGTGTCTTCGAGAAGGGACTCCTCCGCTTTGGCCACCACCCCTTCTTCCGGCGCACCGCCGAGAATCCACTCTTTAATGAAGGCGAGCTGACCGTTGGTGAGGTACGGTTTTCCGAGGGGCATGAGCGCCCCGTAATGGGGGTGATCTGAATAAAAATGTTCCCTCTCCTCAGCGTTGATCTTTTCCCAAAGGAAGCTTGTCTCGAGGCTCGCGAGTCCGTCCGTCCCAACTCTGAGGAGTCCGTCACCGCGTGCCGAGGCGTTGTTCGGGACGGAATTCACCAACTCCCCGTAGGCCACATCCTCCGTAAGGAGAAGGTCAGACTGAGCCGCAAAGTTGGAGCCGACCTGATGGCACTCCACGCAGGTGGGAGTGAGAATCTCCTGCTGGATCACTTCCCATGTGGCTCGCTCCTGACCGACGAGAGCCGAGAACAACAACGCCGCTGGAGCCGTCCGCACCGCCAATCGCTTAAGCATACATTCCATTGAGAATCTCACTGTATCGCTCCACAATTACTTTCCGGCGTATCTTGAATGTGGGCGTAATCTCGTCCTTATCCTGATCAAAATCTTCCTCAAGAATACGGAATTTCTTGATTGTTTCATACGATGCCAAATCGCTGTTCTTTCTGTCTACTTCGCTGTCGATAAGGTCGATCACCTCGGGCTTTGTTGAAAGGTCGCCCAAATCCTGATAGAGCAGTTGCCGATCCCGAGCAAACTTGGCAATCTCGTCCTCATCGAGGGTGATGAGCGCTGTGAGGTACGGCTTCCCATCGCCATAAACCATGGACTGGCTGACGTAGGGGCTGGTCTTCAGCAGGTTTTCGATGTTCTGCGGCGCCACGTTCTTCCCGCCGGCGGTGATGAGAATGTCCTTCTTCCTGTCGGTGATGAAAAGATACCCGTCTTCATCAAGATGACCGACGTCTCCGGTGTGGAGCCAAACGTTCCCCTTCTCGTCCGGTTGGAGAAGTTCGTCAGTCGCCGTTTCGTTCTTGTAGTAGCCGGCGATGTTCTGTGATCCTTTCACACAGATTTCGCCATCCTCCGCGATCCTGATCTCCGTGTCGGGCATAGCCTGTCCCACCGAGCCGATCTTCATGTGGCCGGGACGATTTGCTGAAATCACTCCCGAGGTCTCCGTCATTCCGTACCCTTCGTAAACATCGATACCGACCCAGCTGAAGTAGTGGATTATGTCCGGTGCAATGGGGGCCGCGCCGGAGATCATGAAGCGGATGCGGCCGCCGAATATATCCATCACCTTATTGTAGATGAGGCGGCGGGCGACGGCTCCCTGCAAACGGAGCCACAGATTCAGAGGTGCGGACTCAGCTTTTTTCTCAGCGATCTCCTTGCCAGTCCTGAGAGCCCAGTGATAGATAGTCCGCTGCAACCGTGTGGCGTCACCGATCCCCGTTGCGATTTGGGCATAAAACTTCTCGAACACACGAGGCGTTCCGAACATCACTGTGGGGCCGGTCTGGCGGAGGTTGTGGGGCAGATCCTCAATGCTCTCAGCAAAGGCGGTCTGGTTCCCGTAAGCAAACTTTATGAAGTGCCCCAACAGCCGCTCGGCGATGTGCGCGAGAGGGAGGTAGGCGATGGAAAGGTCGCTCTTGCTGATGCCTACCATGTCGGGAAGATGCCGAATAATGGAGATGACGTTCAGACTGTGGAGCACCCCCGCTTTAGGGTGCCCTGTTGTGCCGGATGTGTAGACAAAGCTGATAGTGTCGTCCGGCCTTCCTGCCTTGATCCTTTCTTCAAATTCTGGCGGATTTTCAACTCCATACTTGGCGCCCTCAGCCCTGAACTGCTCCAGCGTCATCACATTGGGGAGATCGTGGGGAGTATACTTGTCAAAGATAACAATCCTTTCAACCCTCGGGAGCTTGTCCCATATCTCCAGCATCTTATCGAGCTGTTCCTGATCTTCCACAAAAGCGAGGCGGCTGTCGCTGTGCTCGGCGATGTAGTGAACCTGCTCCGGCGTGTTGGAGTGGTAGATGGGGGCGGTGACACAACCGATCCCCATGATGGCCATGTCGCATACCACCCACTCCGTCCGCGTCTGGCTGAGGATGGAGACCGAGTCGCCTCTGTTCACTCCTGAAGCGAGAAGGGCGTTTCCGATATCCCGGGACCATCGACCGTACTCCCCCCAAGTCAACGCTTCCCACACCCCGCGCCGCTTCCGCCAGATGGAGACGTCATCACCGTGCTCCTTCACGTGGTACCAGAAGAGCTTGGGGACTGTGTTATGTCGCTGGAAGTCTGGAGACATCATTAGTTATTGAGTGACTGAGTCATTAAGTGATTGAGGGATTGAGGAATTGGGTCGTGGTCATTTGGTCTTTTCGGTTAGCTTTGTCATAAGTCCCTGAAGCATGGCACTCACTTCTCCTGCCTGTTCTTTCAACTTACCGTACTGACCCTCGATCATGTAGTTAAGTTCTTTCGAGATTGTGAGCAGGGTATCGATCTCGCTGAGCGATCCGGAACTGATGTAGAGGAACTGAAGAAATTCACGATCATTGTGCCGAGCGGCTCCCTCTGCCACATTTGTCGGAACTGAAACTGCCGCCCTCCTGAGCTGAGAGACAATGCCGAATTTTTCCGAATCGGGAAACCTTTTGGTCAAGGCATAAATCTCTGTCACAACACCGATTCCCTTTTTCCATACCTCCAGTTTCTCATGCGGCCTGCTCATATTTTCTTCCCTTCCTTTTCAGCGTTTCCTCCTGCCTAATCACTTCGTCACTTAATCGCTTAATTACTCTCAAGTAACTCCCCAAAGTTTGGAACGCCGGACGTACTTCCCTTCACCAAGGTACATTTCCCTCACTTTCTCTTCCCGGCGGAGTTCTTCATAGGTGCCGCTGAGAAAAATCTTTCCGGAAGTGAGCACATAACCGTAGTCAGCGATTCGAAGGGCCTGGTTCACGTTCTGCTCCACAAGAAGAATGGTAACACCGGAACGATGGAGTTCTTTAATGGTGTCAAATATCTCCTGAACCAAAAGGGGTGACAACCCCAGCGACGGCTCGTCCAGAAGGGGCAGCTTTGGTTTAAGCATGAGGGCTCGAGAGATGGCGAGCATCTGCTGCTCGCCGCCGCTGAGCGTTCCGGCCAATTGATCCTTCCGTTCTCGAAGGACTGCGAACCGGTCAAAAATTTCCTCCAGCCGAGTTTCCAAAAGGGACCTGTCGCTCACAAGAAAACCGCCCATAACAAGGTTTTCATAGACAGTCAGCTCAGGGAAAATATGTCTGTTCTCAGGAACGTGGCTGATACCGAGGCTGACAATCTTTTCGGCGTCGAGCCTGTCGATCCGCTCGCCGTCAAAATGGATTGTCCCCATTTCCGGTTCCACCACACCGCTGATGGTCTTCAGGATTGTCGTCTTCCCCGCCCCGTTGGCGCCGAGAATGCAGACCAGCTTCCCGTCAGGCACCTCAAGAGAAACGCCGTGAAGCGCCTTGATCTTGCCGTAAAAGGCTTCGACGCCGATGAGCTTAAGCAACGGCCGCTTCCCCCAGAAATGCGGAAATGACATCCGGATGTGCTTTCACCTCAGCCGGCTCTCCGATGGTTACGACAGTCCCGGAGTCGAGGACGCAGACACGGTCCGAAACAGCCATGACGAGGCTCATATCGTGCTCCACCACCAGGACGGTGACGCCGAGGTCGTCACGAATTTCTCTGATGATCTTGGCGATCTCCATGGTCTCCTGGTCATTCATGCCGGCGGCAGGCTCATCGATGAGAATGAGTTTCGGCCGTGACACTAACGCCCGAGCGATTTCCACAAGCTTCTGAATACCGTATGGCTGACCTGAGAGGTACCGTTGTTCATAATCTTCAATTTTCCGCGGCCGCTGAGATATCCACCGCCTGACAGTCTCCCTGTTGCCGATGCCGCTGTGATTGCCGAGAAGGACGTTATCTAAAACAGTCATGTATGGAATATTCTGGAGGTTCTGAAAAGTCCGGGAGATGCCCACATCAATGATACGGTGCGGAGGAATACAGAGGATGTCCTTATCACCATACTGGATTGTGCCGCGGAGAGGTGTCACAAAACCGCTGATGCAGTTGAACAGCGTTGTCTTTCCGGAGCCGTTCGGCCCGACGAGAGAGAAGATTTCTCCTTCCTTCACTTCTAGGGAGACACCGTCCAAGGCAACTACGCCGGAGAAGTGCATCTTGAGGTTTTCGACGGTTAAGTCAGCCATAGCGACCGTACCAAACAAACAGCAGAGGCGGTGGAAGAGATGGAGAAGTGGAGCAAAGGAAAAGGAAGAATTAATCCTCCATCACTCTATCTTTCAGCACTCCAATCTAAGACTACTCGATCCAGTCTGAGATGATCCTCTGCTTCCCGCCTTCATTTATCACAAGAACAACTGCGTCAGTACCGGCACGGTCGTTCGGGCCGTAGGAGATGCCCGGGAAAACACCCTTCCCGTCGAAGTCTTTGATTCCTTCCATGGCCTTGATTAATCCGTCTCGGGTGAGACGCTTTCCGGCTCGTTCCAGCCCTTCGACAAGAATCATGGCAGTCATAAAACCGTAGAAGTTGTACATCCCCATCACTTTTGGATCGGTGCCCGACGCAGCAAACTCCACATCTGAATTGTACAGTTGTGCAAAGTTCGCCGCAATGAACCCTTCTCCCGCCTCACCGGAACCGAGGGCCACGCGGTGATCCATGGTAGGACTGATGCCGAGGAACTGAGGTGCGTACCCCATGGCTGCCGCCGTTTTCATGGCAATGATTGGCTCCCGAACTACACCGCCGATGATGACGTGTGTCGCGCCGCCCTTATTCAGGTTCATCACCTGCCCTGCAAAATCGGTGGCGCCTCTCTGAAAAGCTTCCTTCTGAACCGTCACGCCGTGGCGCGCCTCAGCCTCAGCAATGCCCTTCAGTACGTTTGCGCCGTAGTCATCGTCCTGATAGAGAACGGCCACTTTGGCCTCGGCGTTCTGTTCATAGGCGTAGTCCACGAGAATGTTCGCCTGCTTGTCGTAGCCCGTGTCGGTGTGAAAAATGTACTTCCATCCCGTTCTCGACCGGTCGGACATGGTTCCGGACTGCGTCGCCGGGGCGATGAGCGGAATCTCGTTCTCTTCCAAGAGAGAGCGGATGGCCTCGCAGGGCGACGTGCCGATGACCTGATAGAGACAGAACACCTGATCCTGCTCAATCAGTTTCTTGGCCGCGGCAACAGCCTTCTGAGGATTGTACTGATGATCCTCCATGGTCATTCTGATCTGCCGCCCGTGAATGCCCCCTTTATCATTGATATAATTGAAGTAGAGGTTGGCGCCGTGCGGAAGGGCCATCCCCAGCTCTTTCATGGGGCCGCTTAAATCCTGGATATTGCCGATAAGGATTTCAGTGTCGGTGACACCGGGGGTCGGTTCGCGCCCAGCGCAACCGATGAAAAGTGCCATCAGCAAAATCGATGAAACAGGTGTGCGGAACTTCATAACAAGTCCTCCTCTCAGGTGAATCGTTTTTTGGGGTTAAACGGGAAGAGCTTCCAGTAGATTCTCATTTTCAGCCACATACCGTAAAGTCCCATTGGCTGGAATATAATAAACAGGAACATAATTAGCCCGAAGATTAGAGATTGAATATCAGCCACTTCAACTGCCACGAAAGAACCGAGCCAATCTTTGAAAAGGGGGATCGCCAGAAAGTCGAGCAATACGATGAAAAGCGTTCCCACCACTGCACCGTAGACGGTGCCGACGCCTCCCACAAGAACCATGATGATAAAGTAGATAGAGAGGAGAATGTCGAAGTGATCCGTGCTGATGAACCGCATGGTGTGGGCGAACATTTCATCACTCTCCGAATAGAGACAATTACAAGAATTACAAAGGTGTAGACGAGGAAATAGTTGTCCCAGTCGTTGTTAAACGTAAAGCCAAACAGAAGAGGCTTGGTCACCTCCAGTCCGGCCGAACCTTCCGTCCATGTTCGAAGTGCAATGATGAGGCGCCGGACAATGAAACCGAATCCCATGGTGGTGAGGCCGAGATACATGCCGGAAATCCTCAGGGCGGGGAAGCCGACAACAATGCCGAAAAGTCCGGTGATGAGGGGCGTGATGATCAACGACAGGCCGAACGGCACGCCCGCCTGATCCACAAGAATAGCAGATGTATAGGCGCCTATTGCGAGAAAGCCGGCGTGGCCAAGTGAGACCAGTCCGGTGTAGCCGCTGAGGACGTCCAGTCCCACCGCCAGTATGGTGTAGATGCCGGCGATGTTCAGGACATAAAGATAATAACGATAGCTGAATGTGGCTCCTCGGAGAAGGAACGGAAGGAGAATCACCAGCAAGATAAGCGGAGCGATCCACTTCAGGTTTTCGTCGGCGTATCTACCTTTCATTGAAGGGGGGACGTCGTATGTTGCACGTTAAATGTTAGACGTTACACTCTAAGGGTTCGGGGTTTGATGTTGAGAAGAGTCAAGAAAAAAGATCCAAGCTTCAAACAATGTGTTGTGCTCTCAATCACTCCGTTACTTATTCTCTCAGTCACTCGGTCACTTAATCACTTCTTCAGACTCGATCAATCTCTTCCCGGCCGAAGATGCCGGCAGGTCGAATCATCAGCACGGCTATGAGGACAATCCAGACGATGATGTCGTTGATCTCCTTCACCCACGGAAAGTGGAAGGAGAGGGTCCCCATGCTCACCGTTTCGATGACGCCGAGAATCACTCCCCCGACAATTGCGCCGGGGATGGAGCCGAATCCGCCAAGCACGGCTGCGGGAAACGCTTTAAGTCCCAAAAAACCGATGTTCGTATCGAGCAATGTTTTCGGCGCCAACAGCACACCGCCGACGGTCGCCACCACCATGGAAAAGATCCAGACATTGCGGTACACCTTCTTCACCGGAATACCCACCAGGCTGGCGGCCATGGGATCTTCCGACGTCGCTTTCATGGCAATCCCCCACTTTGTTCTGTTGAAGAAGAAATAGAATCCGCAGACAAGCGCCACCGCGCTCGAGATGATGAACAGGTCGTGCACTGAGATGACAATGCCGCCGATCTTGACCACCCCGGAGCCGAAGGGAGAGACAGGCAGGCGCGTCATGGGGCCGGCAATGAGCGCCATCACTGCCCGAAGGATGATAGCCATACTGATGGTCGCCATGATGACGGAGAAAACAGGCTCATCCTTCAAAGGTCGATTGATGATGAGATCGAGGAAGGTGCCAAAGAGAAAAGCAAAGGCGACAGCGCCTGCAAAGGCCAAAAGAAAGCCCATAGCGCCGTTCAGCAGAGGGATGTCCAGCAGGGCCGTCACGATGAAGAAGTTGACGTAGGCCCCCACCATCATCAGTTCGCCCTGAGCGAAATTAACCACCTCCGTCGCCTTATAGATGAGTGTAAAGCCGAGAGCGATAAGGGCGTAGATGCAACCGAGGGCGACGCCGCTGACGACCTCCTGAGTCAGCCCCCCGAGCGTGTCAGTCATCGATAGAGAGCGCGGCCCTTCGTGATAACTTCCTCTTCGGACTGATTCCCCATGGTGCAGAGCCCCTGGAGAATAATCCCGTCAAGGCCGGACGCCCTGGCAAATTCGTTGTCGATATGAATCAGGTTTAAATCGCCGCTAGCACCCCCATAATGGTAGGAGAGATATTTGTCTATCTTGATGGGTTCACTCATCACTACCTCTTTCAACAATGGTCCAACGACCGAAGCAAACCACCTCTCCGTCTTGATTCACCGACTCGGTCCGAACCAGTAGTAGAACATTCTCGATTCCCTCCCTATTCTCTTTCACAAGAATATCTCTGATAGTGGTGGTGGTAGTGATAACATCACCCGATTTTACTACTTCACCGAATTCAAATGTCTGTTCCCCGTGAACAACTCTCGGGATGTTCATTCCCAGCTCCTGATCTTCAAAAACCATTCGCATGGCGTTGTGGCAGTAGACAGCGGCGAATGTGGGCGGCGCTACCACAGCACCGTAGTGAGAGTTCGCCGCAAAGTCGGGGTCGGTGCAGTAGGGATTTGACGACAATGTGGCGCGGGCGTATTCAAAAATCTTCTCCCTCCCCACTTCGTAGGTGACGGTTGGATACATTTTTCCTTTTAGGGCCCTGTTCATGAGAAATGGCGCTCTTTCATTAACTTCATTCTGTGAATTTAGTAAAACCGTCTAACATGCGACTTCAGCATTTTCGTTGGTTCGGTGTTATCTCCCCAAGTAAAGATCAACCTCAAGAAAACGGTAATTTTTTATTAATCAAGAAATATGGGCACTTGTTCCTACAACACTCCATTTAACCCCATCACAAACCAAAATGGCATTTTGACCATAGTAACCAATGTTATCTTAATAGATCGTGATATATGGCTATCTGAAATCTCATTTAAATAATAACCGTACCACTACCCCGATATAAATCTGGCTAAGCAAAATCCGAATTTATTGGAACCAAACAATCTGGTTTCAACATTCATTATTATTGTATCACAATAAAATTCAATGCTAATTCTGAGTCTGTGACTAGTGGAGCAGAGCCCCTATTAACAAAGAAAAAATCCCACCCACTTGAAGATACATTAAATGTATGAACTTCTATTTTACTATCACTTGTACAACTCATTATTACAATATCATCAGCAGTTGCTGTATTATTTTGAACTGTAAAAGTGGCCGAGTTTACAGAACTACTAACTGGTGAATGAGTAGTAAGAGTGTATTTTCCTCTTCTATTATTATTAGCTGATAAAGTTGTTCCACTTGATTCATCATGAGCCACATTAGAACCAGATGTTGTATTAATTCCTTTAGCAGCACTACCAATTGTGAAATCACCTCCAAGAGTAAGGACACCACTGATATTGACTTCTGTAG
>LUMD01003260.1_pt1 | contig 12428 bp, 11 predicted proteins | sample 729651 | NCBI WGS metagenome assembly LUMD01 (sample SAMN03860272, study PRJNA289734) | marine metagenome | biome: seawater column; feature: ocean; material: water; isolation source: Red Sea water column Station 34 - depth 258m | place: Saudi Arabia: Red Sea | collected 2011-10-15 | depth 258 m | reverse complement strand
GTCCGGGGCCTCGATCACCACCGATGCGCCGAGGCCGTAGAGGCCCGTCCCGGCGTCGTCGTTCGAGGCCACGAGGTCGTCGTCCCGGTAGACGCTGACGGCCGGATCGCCCAGCGAGTCGACCTGGATGCGCACCTGCTGGCCCTCACGCAGCGCCAGGCGGAAGGTGTCGATGTCGTAGTAGTGGTCGATGACCCCCGTGGGGGCATCCCCGAGGCCCAGCGGCTCGCCCGCCTCCTCGGCATCGTCCAGTGGCACCAACGGGTGCGAGGACTCGAAGGACAGGATCTCGCGGTCGTCCATCGACCAGAAGCCGGCGGACACCACGTAGCGGCCCGGCAGGAGGCGCACCTCGAGCTGCTCGGCGCCGCCCTGATCCAGTACCGTCCGCGAATCGATCTTGGACGACACCTGGAAAGACATCCGGGTAGGAATGTTGGCCTTGATCAGGCCGGTTATCACATCAACCGACGGCCTCTGGGTAGCGAGGATCAGGTGAATACCTGCCGCCCTTGCCTTCTGTGCAATGCGGGCAATCAGCTCTTCAACCTTTTTGCCAACGATCATCATCATGTCGGCAAACTCGTCGATCACGACCACGATGAATGGCAGGGTGTCCAGCTCGGGACGTTCCTGTTCATCATTGGCGAGATACTCGTCCGGCTTCCAGAAAGGATCCAGAAGCGGTTCACCGGCGGCCACGGCGTCTTTGATCTTCCGGTTGTAACCGGCCAGATTCCGGACACCGAGGCTGGCCATTAACTTGTACCGGCGCTCCATTTCAGCCACACACCAGCGCAGGGCGTTGGCCGCCTCTTTCATGTCGGTGACCACCGGCGCCAGCAAATGTGGAATGCCATCGTAGATGCTCAATTCCAGCATCTTCGGATCCACCATGATGAAACGGACATCTTCCGGCCCCGCCTTCAGCAGCATGCTGAGCAGCATGGCATTGACGCCAACGGACTTACCGGAACCGGTGGTACCCGCCACGAGGAGGTGCGGCATTTTGGCAAGATTGGCCACCATCGGGTTACCACCGATGTCATTACCCAGCGCCAGGGTCAGAGGGGAACTGGATTCCTGGAACACCCGGGCACCAAGCACCTCGCTCAGGCGGACCATTTCCCGTTCTTCATTCGGAATCTCGATACCAACAACAGACTTGCCGGGAATCACCTCGACAACCCGAACACTCAGTACCGCCAGGGAACGGGCCAGATCTTTGGCGAGGTTGGAAATCTTGCTGACCTTCACGCCCGGGGCCGGCTTGATCTCGAACCGGGTGATGACCGGGCCCGGATTGACTTCGACCACTTCCACGGATACCCCGAAATCACCCAGCTCTTCCAGCAGCGAAGGCTGCTTGCTGCCCTTGTCTTTCGACTGGGAAGGCTGTTCGTCCTTCTTGAAGGGAGAGATCTTCACCGAACGCCCCGTAGGCTGAGAGGATTCGTCAGGTTTGGCAGGCTTATCTTTAGCCACAGGCGCGTCATCCCGCGAGCTGAAACTTTCAAGCCGAGCCGGCTCTGGATCAACTTCGGCCGAGAAACCATCCAGGCCCGGTTCCTTTCGAGCGGTTTCGGGCTTTGAAGCAGCCTTCGGGGCCTTGGGCTTCTTCGGACCGAAGCCGGGGATCCGTTGCCACCAGCGAGGCTTGTCGGGATCCGGGCTTTTCAATGCGCTATCGACAGCTGGCACACGATCCTTTACCACTGGGGGCTCTGCTCTTGGCTCGACCTTGGCCTCTGGTTTTTCCGATTGTTTCGGTTTTTCCGGCTTCGGCTTGCCCTTGAACAGACTGCTGATCGCCAGCCCTGTCCGAAGGGTCAGACCACCGACTTGATCCATCAGCCAGAACCACGACAAACCGGTTGTAACGGTCAGTGCGAACAGAAAGATGGCGATCAGCAAAAGCGTTGTTGCCGGCAGGTTGAAAAACCGAACCATGGCATCAGCTACAGCCGTACCAAGCACGCCGCCCGAGGAAGCCCCGAGACCAAATACGGAATAGAGCGACAACAGGCTGGTTGCCGAAAGAAGGATCAACAGGAAGCCACCGAACCGCATCATGAACAGCGGCCAGTGCAAGTCCAGGGAATCGTTGCGCCGCCGGATAAGCATCAGCGCGTAGCCGGCGATCATCACCGGAAACAGATAGGCGACGTGGCCGAAGAAATCCATGAAAAGGCTGGCGAGCCAGGCGCCGGTACGTCCGGCATAGTTCTGGACGCTGGTGTCATGACCAATGCTGGCCCAGCCGGGATCTGAGGGACTGAAGGTCACCAGCGCCATGGAAAGATAAATACAGAGCGCTATCAGAGCAATAACGGCGCCTTCCCGGGCGCCCTGGGCAGCCAGGCGGCGAAAGCGCAGCTGCTTCTCTGTCAGTTCCTGTGGTGCTTTCTTCGCTTTTGCAGATTCGGCCATGAATGCTCAGACGTTATCGGTGCTTGCGTTTCGAAGCGCCTGGAAGCCCCTCTCCAGATCGGTTTTCAGGTCTTCGACAGCTTCGATGCCCACGGAAATCCGGATCAGGTTTTCCGTAATCCCGGCCCGCGCCTTGTCCTCCGGCGATAAGCGCCCGTGAGTGGTCGTAGCCGGGTGCGTGATCGTGGTCTTGACGTCACCCAGGTTTGCTGTGATGGAAATCATTCGGGTGCCATCAATGAAGGCCCAGGCCTCCTCCCTCGCGCCCTTGAGCTGGAATGACAGCACGCCGCCAAACCCGGTTTGCTGCTTTTTCGCCAGCTCATGTTGGGGATGGCTCTGCAGACCGGCGTAGAACACACGTTCAACCGCCGGTTGTTGCTCCAGCCACAGCGCCAACTCTAACGCATTGTCACAGTGGGCGCGCATACGAATTGGTAAGGTTTCCAGACCCTTCTGGAACACCCAGGCGTTAAAGGGACTCATGGTGGGACCAGCAGACCGAAGGAAGCCATAGATCTCTTCCATCATCTTCTCGGACCCGACCACAACACCGCCGACACAGCGGCCCTGGCCATCGAGGTATTTGGTGGCCGAGTGGATCACGATATCCGCGCCCTGCTCCAGCGGACGTTGAAGCACAGGCGTACAGAAACAGTTATCCACCACGAAAAGCGCGTCGTTATCCCGGGCCAGCTGCCCGAGGGCCGCCATATCTGCAACTTCGCACAGGGGATTGGATGGCGTTTCAATGAACAGCATCCGGGTTTCGGGGCGCACCGACGCCCGCCACTCTTCCATATCCGTCAGACTGACAAACGTGGTTTGGACTCCGAAACGGGCCATGTATTTCTGGAACAGCACGTTGGTGGTGCCGAATACACCCCGGGAGCAGATTACATGGTCGCCGCTCTGCAGCAGCGCCATGCAGGTGCTCAGGATCGCGGCCATACCGGAGGCGGTAGCAACTGCCCGCTCTCCACCTTCCATGGCGGCAATCCGGCCTTCGAAAGCTTGGACCGTCGGATTGGTAAATCGGGAATAGATGTTGCCCGGCTCATCACCGCCAAATCGCGCCGCTGCCTGCGCGGCACTGCCATAGACGAAGCTGGACGTAGGGAAAATGGCATCGCTGTGCTCGAGCTGCCCGGTGCGGATCTGCCCTGCCCTCACTGCCAGTGTGTCCACCGACATACCATCAAGGTCCGACTCGGGAATCCAGACAGTCTCTTCACGGCGAAAGGTCATCAACTACTCCTGCCTGCTACGGCTCTTTCAGTCTTCGTCATTGTACAGATCGATAATACCGTTATCGCCAGATGTGGCGCCGGCGCTCTAGAAACGCTTGTCATCGTTACGCAGTTCTTCCAGACGGTTCAGATACGCTGCATCAACATCGCCGGTTACGTAGTTGCCGGTAAACACGGAACATTCCCAGCCTTCGATGTCGTCATTGACATCACTGACACAGGTTACCAGATCCTCCAGATCCTGATAGAGCAGCCAGTCGGCCCCGATCAGTTCACGGATTTCCTCAACGGTGCGGTCGTGGGCGATCAGTTCACTGGCCGAAGGCATATCGATCCCGTAGACGTTCGGGTAGCGAACGGGGGGTGCCGCAGAGGCAAAATAGACCTTGCGAGCACCGGCATCCCGGGCCATCTGCACGATTTCCTTGCAGGTGGTGCCTCGCTTTCTGGCCGGGCATGATAAACGTCCGCCCGATATAGCGATTCTTGATGAAGCCTTCCCGGAATTTCACGCCCAGACGGTGGGCCATCTGCATGGCTGAGGTGCGACTGGTATCAGGTATGGGCATCACCACGTCGATGTCGTGGTCCGGCGTCTCGCGAAGCACCTTCTCGGCCAGGGTCTCGCCCATGCGCAGACGGGCTTTGTAAACCGACACCTTGTCGATAATGGAGTCCGGACGGGCAAAATACACGTGTTCGAAAATACACGGGTACAGATGGGGCTGCTCGGCGCATTGCTGGGTATATAGCGTGCCGTCGGTTTCAATGTAGACCGCCTCACCCGGCGCAATGTCCCGCACCAGTGTGTAACCTGCCGCATTGAGGGCAACGCTTTCCGAGGCAATCATGTATTCCTTGCGGCCATCTTCGGACGTGCGCTCGCCGTAACAGGCAGGACGTATGCCGTTCGGATCACGGAAGCCCACAATGCCGTAACCGGTGATCATGGCAATCACGGCGTAGGCACCCCGGCAGCGTTTGTGAACGGCTCTCACTGCGGAGAAAATCTCGTCCTTGGTCGGGTCGAGCTTGCCGAGCTTCTGCAGCTCGTGGGCAAACACATTCAGCAGAACTTCCGAATCGGAGTTGGTGTTGATGTGCCGCAGATCGGTCCGGAACAGGTCCTTGCTCAGATCATCCGCGTTAGTCAGGTTGCCGTTGTGGGCCAGGGTAATGCCGTAGGGACTGTTTACGTAAAACGGCTGGGCTTCAGCGGAACTGGAACTGCCCGCTGTCGGATAGCGCACGTGGCCGATGCCCACGTTACCCACCAGCCGGCGCATGTGCCGGGTATGGAATACATCCCGCACTAGGCCATTATCCTTGCGCAGGAAAAACCGATCATCCTGAAATGTCACAATGCCCGCCGCGTCCTGGCCCCGGTGCTGAAGTACAGTCAGCGCATCATAGAGCGACTGATTGACGTTGGAAGTACTGACGATGCCGACAATGCCACACATGGATAAAGGTATCTCCGAGTGTTAAAACTGAATGTTAGCGGGACGCGGACGCAGGTTCCACGCCTTCCTGCTCTGTAACGGGTTCCGGTTCCAGCGCGTTTTCCGGTGCAGGCCCCAGAAAGCGTGCAAATTCATCGCCCAGGGTCCGTCTGGACCAATCTTCCACCACGGCCAGGCGATCAATGATAATTGAGGTCCGCCACCAGGTGTCCTGTGCCAGCGGCGTATACCGCGTAAACGCAATGGCCACAATCACCACCACCACACCGCGCAGAAGTCCAAACCCCATACCGAGTACCCGGTCAGTGGCCGACAGCCCAGTGGCCCTGATCAGATGGCCAATCATGTTATTGATGATGGCGCCAACAATAAGGGTTCCAAAAAAGAGTATGGCAAAGGCAGCGATCAGCCGGACAAGTGGCGTTTCAACCGTACTTTCCAGCAGAGACTGCATCTGGGGGTGGAAGGTTCTGGCCAGGATAAACGCGCCCACCCAGGTCACCAGCGACAGCGCTTCCCGAACAAAGCCCCGTTTCAGACTGATGAGAGTGGAAACTGTAATGAGGGCGATAATGACCCAGTCAATCCAGATCAGCGCTTCCATTGAAAACCCGGTGGAGAAAAGGAAGCGCGAATTCTATCAGGAAACCCCTGCTCGCCAAACCGCCAGACACACATTAACCGGACCCCGAGCGTTATTTTTCGCCGGAGGTGACCAGGCTATTGAGCCCAAAGGCATCATCCAGAGCCCTCTTGGCAGATTCAGCTTCGGATTTGGATGCGAAGGGACCACTGAATACCCGGGTTAACGTGGTATCGCCCCGAACAACTTCCTGCAGGTGGGAGCCATAGCCTTTTTCTCGCACCTGGTCTCTGAGCCGGCGGGCATTATCGGAATTGCCGAAGCTTCCCAATTGAACCACCCAGGCGCCTTCCAGGGATCGTTCGTACTCAGCGGTTTCCGTGGCAGAGCTCTCCGAGGCTTGATTGTCGGTCTCGGCGGAAGCGCTGGACGGTTCCTGAGACGTGCTGGCTTGGGACTGCGGGCTTTCGGACGATGGTGCATCCCCGGAGGCTGTCTCCTCGCCCGGGTATTCCTCAAGGATCCGATACCCCAGCGAATCGGCGCTTTCTTCCTCGACAGCCGGTATCGTTACACCGCCTTCGCTGGTTTCAAGGCCGTAAGATGGTGGGGGTTCCACCCCGGATTCAGGTGCTTCAACCTCGGGAAATGGCGGTTCCTCTGGAATCTTTATGGTGGTGGAAGTGCGCTCGGAATGAGGCTCATCGAAGAGCATGGGAACAAAGATAACCGCCAGGGAAACAAGGACCAGCGCCCCGATTATTCTCTGTTTCAGTCCATCCACGTCGTAAGGCTCCCAACTGTTATGACTGCGCGGTTTCGCCTGGCTTCGGCCTGATTCTTCAGCGAAGCAGAATCTCGCGACCCTCTGCGACCGTGAAGAACGAGCCGAAAACGACCACGATATCCTCGGGACTGCAGGCTGACAAAGCTGACTTGAGGGCCTCACCTACGGACTCGAAAGCCGAGGCATCAGCGATACCGGCGTTGGCCAACCGTGCCTGCAAATCATGGGCAGACAGCCCCCTCGGCAACTTGAGACTGGATAGATACCAGGCATCAACCACACCAGCCATTGCTTTTCCGACACCTTCCACGTCTTTGTCTGCCAGGGCACCGTAGACCGCATGGACTCGCCGGCCAGAGGACTTCAGGCTATTCAGTTGTCCGGCCAACCATTCTGCGGCATGGGGATTATGCCCGACATCCAGATAGTCCAGAATCACCTCAGGAAACCCGGAACCAGACTGCGGTTCTGAACTTAACTGATAGTCCCGCCCCAACATCGCTAACCGGATCTTCTGAGCCGCCGCCTGCTGAAGCACCGACCGCGGCGGATCGGTATCCGCATAGACCGCCGGAATACCCGGTCGGAGCACCCCTGCTTTCTCAAAACCGATGACTTCCCGGTTATCGCCAAGAAAAGCCACGTGGTCGATGTCCACCGATGTCAGTATGGCGAAATCTGCATCCAGAACATTGACTGCGTCCAGTCGTCCGCCCAAGCCAACTTCAAGGACCCAGTCGTCCAGGCCTGAGTCGGCAAAAGCCACAAACGCAGCAAGAGTCCCGAATTCAAAATAAGTCAGCGACACACTGCCGCGGGCGGCTTCAACCGCTTCAAAGGCCCGCACCAGTGCGTCGTCGGAGATATCGTCACCATTGAGGCGCACCCGTTCGTTATAGCGCTGGAGGTGAGGCGAGGTATAGGCTCCGACACGACGACCGGCGGCGCGCAAAAGCGCTTCTGTAGCGGCCACAGCACTGCCTTTGCCATTGGTGCCGGCCACCGTGATGATCCGGGCTTGCGGCTTTCGCCGGAAAAGCCGCCGCATAACCACGAGCACCCGATCCAGGCCGAGGTCAATCTCTGTTGGGTGTATCGCTTCGAGGTAGGCAAGCCACTGATCAACAGTGGCGCCAGCCCCCGGTGAAGCCGGGGGCTGGTCCGAACGGTTACTCGGCGGGGGCATCGGTTTCAGGCTTTTCCGTCACTTCAAACTCGATGGGCTCCTCGGTTCCTGGACGTTCCTGGCCGGTGAACTTGGCCAGCACGTGGGCAATACGTTCACGCATCTGGTGACGATGGAGAATCATGTCGATTGCGCCATGCTCCAACAGGAACTCACTGCGCTGGAACCCTTCCGGCAGCTTTTCACGCACGGTCTGTTCGATGACTCGGGGACCGGCGAAACCAATCAACGCATTCGGCTCGGCAATATTCAGATCACCCAGCATGGCCAGACTGGCTGAAACGCCACCGAACACGGGATCGGTCATTACCGAAATGTAGGGAATCCCCTCCAGTTTCATCCGCTCAAGGACCGCCGCCGTTTTCGACATCTGCATCAGCGACAGGATGGCTTCCTGCATCCGGGCACCACCACTGGCGGAGAAACAGACCAGAGGAATTCTTTCTTCAAGGGCAACATTGGCAGCCTGGACGAATTTTTCGCCGACGACCTGGCCCATGGAGCCGCCCAGGAAACCGAATTCAAAGGAGCAAGCAACCAGAGGCACGCCAAGTGTGGTGCCTTTCATGGCCACCAGAGCGTCTTTCTCACCGGTACCTTTCTGGGCCTGGGACAGACGATCCTTATAGCGTTTGCTGTCTTTGAACTTCAGACGATCCCAAGGCTCCAGCTGGGCAGCAATCTCTTCCCGACCATCCGGCTCAAGAAAAACGTCCAGACGACGGCGGGCCGTCACCCTCAGGTGGTGATTGCATTTGGGGCAAACATCCAGGTTTTTTTCAAGTTCCGGCTTGTAGAGAAAGGCGCCGCATTTGGGGCATTTCTTCCACAGCCGTCTCATCCTGTCCTTTGACGCCTGTTTGCCCCGCTCCTCTCCAATCAGGAGGCGAGACTGTCCAGTGCTTCACGCATCGGGTGGAGCAGATCCGTCAATGCCCGCTTGAGCTGGTCGGTATCTGCCTGATTTCTGGCTATTGTATCGACCAGGACACTGCCAACAATTACACCATCGGATACCCGACCCACGGCGGCAGCCGTTTCCGCATCGCGAATGCCGAAGCCGACACCCACGGGAAGCGCGGTCAGCTCGTGAATATGATTCACTTTCTGAGCGACCTCATCCACGTTGATGGTGGCGGAACCTGTCACACCCTTGATAGAAACATAGTACACATAACCGGATGAGTGCTCACTGATTGCACGGATCCGGTCATCGGTCGTGGTCGGTGCGAGCAAGAAGATGGCGTCGAGATTTCGCTGGGTAAACAGCGGGGCAACCTCGTCAGCCTCCTCTGGCGGCAGGTCCACGGTCAGGATCCCATCCACGCCGGCCTCCTTGGCGGCGTCGGCAAATTGCTCGTAGCCCATGGCTTCCATCGGATTCAGGTAACCCATCAGAACCACCGGGGTCGCATCATCCGTCTTGCGAAACTCCTTGACCATGGCAATCACCTGTCGCAAGGAGGTGCCATGAACCAATGCCCGCTCGCAGGCCAGCTGTATAACCGGCCCGTCCGCCATCGGGTCGGAGAAAGGAACACCGAGCTCGATAATATCGGCACCTGCTTTCACCAGCGTATGCATCAGATCAACCGTGACATCGGGATGAGGGTCACCGGCGGTAATGTAGGGAATAAGTGCCTTGCGACCCTGTCCTTTCAGGGCCTTGAGGACCCCTTCAATTCGGCTCATGCCTGCTCCTGTTAATTCTTCAGATCTCGATGCCTTCAAGCTTGGCAACGGTGTTGATGTCCTTGTCTCCGCGGCCGGAAACGTTGATCACGACGGTCTGGTCTTTGTCCATGGTCGCAGCCAGTTTGATGGCGTATGCGACAGCGTGAGCCGTTTCCAGAGCAGGCATGATGCCTTCCACACGGGTCAGCTTCCGGAATCCCTCCATGGCTTCATCATCAGTGACTGACACATAGCTTGCCCTGCCGATATCCTTCAACCAGCTGTGCTCTGGCCCCACACCCGGATAGTCGAGACCGGCGCTCACTGAATGCGTGCCCGCAATCTGGCCGTTCTCGTCTTCCATCAGGTAGGTTCTGTTGCCATGGAGCACGCCCGGGCGACCGGCGCACAGGGGCGCTGCGTGCTTGCCGGTATCAATACCAAGGCCGCCCGCTTCAACACCATAGATTTTGACTGACTCGTCAGCGAGGAACGGATAGAACATCCCGATTGCGTTCGAGCCACCACCCACACAGGCCACCAGCGCGTCCGGCAGTTTCCCGGTTTTCTCCAGTGCCTGGCGGCGGGTTTCACGACCGATCACGGACTGGAAATCCCGGACCAGCAGAGGATAAGGATGCGGGCCTGCAACGGTGCCGATGATGTAGAAGGTATCGTCCACATTGGCCACCCAATCACGCATGGCGTCGTTCATGGCATCTTTCAGGGTTTTGGTGCCACTTTCCACGGCATGCACGGTTGCACCCAGAAGTTTCATACGGAACACGTTCAGGGACTGGCGCTGGACATCTTCCGCACCCATAAACACATGACACTCCAGACCCAGACGAGCACAGACCGTGGCAGTGGCAACACCGTGCTGGCCGGCGCCGGTTTCAGCGATGATCCGCTTTTTGCCGAGAAAGCTTGCAAGCAGGGCCTGGCCGATGGTGTTGTTCACCTTGTGAGCGCCCGTGTGACAGAGATCTTCGCGCTTCAGCCAGATCTGGGCGCCACCGGTTTCACGGCTAAGACGTTCGGCGAAATACAGCGGCGTTGGCCGACCAACATAATCGGCGAGCTCTTTGTCGAACCGCGCCTGGAATTCCGGATCCTTCTTCAGGCGGGCATATTCTTTCTCGAGGGTCATCAGGGAATCCATCAGGGTCTCGGAAACAAATCGCCCACCAAAGGCCCCGAAGTGACCCCGCGCGTCCGGCAGTGCGCTCAGCATTTCTTCAGTCAGTTTTACAGACACGGTGAACCTCTTTAATGAAATGAGAAATTTTCTGGATGTCCTTGATACCTTTGGCCTGCTCAACACCGCCACTGACATCCACAGCCCAGGGTTTCACCTGCTCTACAGCGGCAGATACGTTATCAGATGACAGCGTCTACCAGCAAACCAGAAGCATTCCGGAACTCGTCAAACGCGGCTTCTATCTGGCCGGTCTCACGAACCCCAATAGCCTTGATCCAACGGCGTCCAAAGCCGCCACAAAACCCGGCCTCTTCGTCGCCATGGAACTGCAGCAAGTCGAGCGGCACCTGTTCCAGAACACTCTCGACAAACTGCTGGCTGGGGTTTACGAATAGCCCCACGACCGACACAAACGCCGGAACGCGTTTTGCCAGTTCCACGGCCTGCTCCACAGTCACGGACCGGGGGCTGGGCTCATAGAACACCAGGCCCAGGGCGTCGGCGCCGGATTGAACAGCACCATCAATATCCTCGGGACGGGTGAGGCCGCAAATTTTAACCCTTGTACTCATTGGCTCGGAACCCGCTGCTTGACATGGATGTGCGTTGGTCTGACCGGGCTGTTTTCGGCCTTGGTGAACCATGGCCGCAGAAACCCCGGCCCACATTCTGCTGCTGGTATCCCGAGCTCCTCGGGATAGCCCACGTCGACCAGGTACAAACCATGGGGAGGCGCGGTAACACCCGCAGCTGTCCGGTCCTGGGCAACCAGTATCTCATGAATCCACTCCGGTCGCTCTTTTCCAGAACCAACGGCCATGAGGGCACCGACAATGTTCCGGACCATGTGGTGCAAAAAGGCATTGGCCTGCACGTCTATTACGACAAAGTCCTGTTTCCGGGTTACCGTAATCCGCTCGAGAAACCGGATGGGCGTCCGGGATTGGCAGCCGGCGGCCCGAAAGGAGGAGAAATCATGTTCCCCGGCAAGTACCTGCGCCGCATCATGCATGCGCTCGGCATTGAGGGAACGAAATGTCCAGCTAACCTGCCCTCTTTGAATGCCGGGGCGCACGGGGTGGTTATAAATGATGTATCGGTAACGCCGGTACGTGGCGGAAAACCGGGCATGAAAATCGCCAATGCCATTTCCGGCCCAATGAACTGAAATGTCTTCGGGTAAAGCAGTATTGATTCCCATTACCCAGGAACGGAGATTACGCACCGACGGGGTATCAAAATGGGCTATCTGATAACTGGCATGGACGCCGGCATCGGTTCGCCCCGCGCACACCAGCTCGACCGGATGATCCGCAACCCTCGATACAGCCTTTGTCAGTTCCGCTTCCACCGAACGGACGCCGGATTTCTGCAGCTGCCAACCATGAAAACCTCGCCCATCATATTCAAACGCGAGGGCGACACGCCCTGCCCCGATGGCATTATCCGTAGTCAGTTGCTGGGTTTCGAGAAACAAGTGTGAATCCGGAAAGAGTGTTGCTGTAAAAACAAAACGCCGGCTTGTTGCCGGGTGTTTACCCGGCAGCCGGCGCTTGCTGCCTGTCAAATCCGATTATAACGAATCAGGACAGATTTTTAAGGAGGTCCTGCGCCTCCGCTTTCTGATCTTCGTTTCCTTCCAGTGCAACTTCCTCAAGGATATCGCGGGCTCCGTCAGCATCGCCCATCTCGATGTATGCCCGTGCAAGATCGAGTTTGGTGGCCGCCTCGTCGGTGCCTGCGAGGAAATCAAAGTCATCTTCGTCACCGAGCTCGCTTTCTTCAATATCGGCGGTCTGTGCTTTACCTGATACATCAGAAACTTCATCGGAAGCCACCGGCAGATCCAGGTCT
>LUMD01000777.1_pt1 | contig 12449 bp, 14 predicted proteins | sample 729651 | NCBI WGS metagenome assembly LUMD01 (sample SAMN03860272, study PRJNA289734) | marine metagenome | biome: seawater column; feature: ocean; material: water; isolation source: Red Sea water column Station 34 - depth 258m | place: Saudi Arabia: Red Sea | collected 2011-10-15 | depth 258 m | reverse complement strand
AGAGGAACCTGTTAATGAGCCAATCGTTGCTGTTAGATTACTTAGAATTGCAGAAGAGGAGATTGAACCCGAAGTTGATGAAGAAGCTCTTGAAGAAGGAGCTGAAGCTGAAGGTGAAGAAGGAGCTGAGGACGCTGGAGATAAGGCTGCTGAAGGAGATACCGAGGAAAATAAAGAATAGCAATAGTATAGTATTCTTATGCGACCTCAAAAACTTATTCCCAGAGTCTTTATTGGGTTGGGAAATCCAGGTAAACGCTACACTAGAAACAGACACAATCTTGGTTATCAAGTTTTAGATAAGCTCTCGGATAAATACGACTTAATTGATTTCAAGAAACATGCAAAAGTTTCTGGTGTATTCATTAAGACAAATCTAAGAGATCAAGAGATTATTCTCTTTAAGCCGTCAAAATTTATGAATGAGAGTGGTTACTCAGTTAATCAGTTAATAAAATTCTATAAACTAAAACCCGAAGACATTTGTGTGATTCATGATGATTTGGATATAGAGCCAGGCAACCTGCAACTCAAGTTTGGAGGAGGGCATGCTGGACACAACGGCTTAAGAGATATCATCACATGCTGTGGAAGTTCAGATTTTACAAGAATCAGAATTGGCATAGGTCATCCATCAAAAGGAGAGGTGATTGACTATGTACTTAAGAACCCTTCACAAAACGATAAAGACAAAATAGAGGCTTCAAAACTCTATGCAATAGAGAGCATTGAAATAATATTAGATCGCGGTCTTGATGAGGCCATGAATCATTTTAATCGGTAAAATGAAAAAAAAATTTAAAGCGACCACTGCTGGAAGCTTGCCAAAATACGATTGGCTTGCTGAGACACAAACTTTATGGCCTCAATGGAAGGTCTCAGGTTATGAGCTTTGGGATAAGCAAAAAAAATCAGCCAAGCTTTGGATTGAGGAGCAGGAAAATGCAGGCTTAGAGATTGTTTCTGAAGGCGAGCAATTTCGTATACATTTTGTTCATGGCTTTCTGGAAAAGATCAGCGGTATAGATTGGGATAAAAAAACCCAAATGGGCATTAGAAATGACCGATACACCGTAGAAGTCCCCACTGTAACTGATGCGGTTCAAAGACAAGGCTCTGTGCATCTTAAAGAAGCCAGTTTTTTAAGAGAAAATTCAAAGAGCATCACTAAATTTACTCTCCCTGGACCACTTACCATCTCCGATACAATTGCCAACGATTATTACACCTCATCACAGGATATGGCCATGCATTTCGCAGAGCTTCTAAATGATGAAGCCAAGGAACTAGCAAACGCAGGGATTGATATCATTCAATTTGATGAGCCAGCATTTAACTCGTTCACCACTGAATCTATTGACTGGGGTATGGAGGCATTGGGAATAGCTGCAGCTAATCTTGATTGCAAGACTGCTGTTCATATTTGTTATGGTTATGGAATAGAGGAAAATCTTAATTGGAAAAAAACATTGGGAGATCAATGGAAAGAATACGAATCACTCTTTCCTGAAATCAATAAAAGTAATATTGACCAGATTTCATTAGAATTTGCTGGTTCAAATGTTCCACCAGAACTCATGCGTCTACTCCCAGATAAAGAAATCATGGTCGGAGTGATTGGAGTAGTTAATGATCATATAGAAACACCAGATGAGGTCAAAGACAATATCTTAGAAGCGCTTAAGCATATGGATTCTGAAAGATTAATTGCCTGCAGTAATTGTGGCATGGCTCCAATTTCTGTAGATGTTGCTAAGAGAAAGATAAGAGCTTTGGGTCTAGGTGCCGAGTTGGCTTATCAACAGATCAATAATAATTTATAGCAATGGGTATTCGATGCGGCATAATCGGAATTCCAAATGTTGGGAAATCGACACTATTTAACCTCTTATCAGACGGATCCGCTGAAGCTGAGAACTACCCTTTTACTACCATTGAGCCAAATATTAGGGCGAAGGATTGGGTAATAAATTTTTAGCAAACATTCGAGAAACAGATGCCATTATTCATGTCGTTCGTTGTTTTGAGGATAGAAATATCATGCATGTCTCTGATGAGATTAACCCATTAGAGGATCTTGAGATTATCAACACTGAACTATTACTAGCCGATATCCAAACCTTGGAAAAACGACTTTTAAGAGCAGAAAAACAATCTAAGACGGGTGATAAGGAGCAATTAGCAAAAAAAGCTTTTTTAACAAATCTAATGGATCATTTAAGCTCAAATCATCCAGCCCGGTCATTTTCAGTGGCTAAGGATGAAAAACAGTTGATGAAAGAATTATGCCTACTTACAGCAAAGCCCATGTTGTACGTAGCAAATATTGATGAGTCTTCGATAACTAATGTTAATAAACATGTTCAGCAATTAGAGAAGTATGTGGGTGAAACTCAAGACACAGTAATGGTTTCTCTTTGCGTTTCACTAGAAGCTGAGATTTCTAAATTAGATGCTGCTGAGAAGGAAGAGTTTCTGAAAGGGCTTCAGCTAAATGAGCCAGCAATCAATAAATTAATACGGTCTTCGTACACACTACTTGACCTTCAAACATTTTTCACAGCAGGTCCTAAGGAAGTAAGGTCCTGGTCTGTCAAACGAAATTCAAAGGCTCCAAAAGCAGCTGCAGCAATACACACAGATTTCGAAAGAGGTTTTATTAAAGCCGAAGTAATTGCATATGATGATTACATCAAATATAAAGGTGAACAAGGTAGCAAGTCTCAAGGCAAGCTAAGACTAGAAGGAAAGGATTATATTGTTAAGGAGGGAGATGTAATTTATTTCAGGTTCAATGTTTAGTCTCTACTCAGATCAGCCATAGCATCTATGATCTCAGGATAGCTTGCATAAAATTCCTCAGACTCACCCTCAGACCTCGTGTTTGGTGTCTTGATGTCATCTTCCATGTCTAAAAGCCCTATTCTTTCGAGGAAACGTGAGATTTTTAGAAATCTTTCAATATCCTTAACATTGAATCTCTCCAGGATCCCCCAGTCTTGTTTAGATCCAGAGGTTGGAAAATATTTCGTTATTCTTGTAAAGATCACATCATTGTCTCGGTCAACAAAGATATATTGGCCAAATTTCCCACTGGCATTAAAGATTTGTCCTTCATCATCATTTTTTGAAAACCACCAATGTAGAGAATAACCACGGTTCAGATCTGTAAATCTTTCTGGAGTAAATTCCCAATAAGGTGTGAAAGTCTCATTAACATAATCGGATGAGATTATTTGATTTTGTTCCCATTTACCATTTCTGGAAAAGAGGAGGCCAAATCTTGAATAATCTCGTGCTGACATATCAATGCAACAATAGGTTAGAACATTATCTGAGCTGTCTTTCCATAGTGTTGAATTATCAGCGCCGATAGGCTTTAAAATTCTTTCATTAAGAAGCTCATCCGCTTTCTTTCCAGTGGCCATCAGTAAAATCTCACCAAGTAGCATCGAATTGACATTGTTGTATTCAAAGAGTTGATTAGGTTGTTTTTCTACCCCTATATTTTTTGCATAAGCCAGATGATCTTTTTTGAAAAACATTAGCTCGTGTTCATGTTCTGGGAATTGCAGGCCTGATGCCATATTGAGGATGTCTCTTATTGTGATTGCTGATCTTTCATCACTGAAGTAATCCAAATAATCACTTACTTTGTCGTCCAGACTCTTAATTTCTCCTCGGTCAATTGATATGCCTATTAGGCTCGCATAGAAGCTTTTTGCCATTGACCAAGAGGTTCCAAAAGAATTCTCGTCAAAATCTTCAGCGTAACGCTCACCAATCAGGTACCCGTCTTTAATTAAAACAACTCCTTGAGTTGCATCGTCCTCAAAGGAAAGGTCAAATAATCGGTCCACTTTTTCTTGATCAATATTAAGTTCTGAGGCAGATTTTGTTACCCATTCATTGCCTGGAAATACTTTAGATTGCCCTGAAATAGGAGCGATGAACCCTAGGGAGAACAAGAGTATAAAAAAATATTTCTTTCTATTTGACATAATCCAATATCACAAACTTAGTTGAAAATAGCTCTTCTACTTGACAGAAAGGCTTTTGAGATTGAAAATCCAACCTTTAGAGAACTTCGGTGATGTAGCTCAGCCGGTTAGAGCGTCGCACTCATAACGCGAAGGTCGGTGGTTCAATCCCACCCATCACCACCAAGTTTTAACCCATAGGGTTGTTAGCTTCTAAGAAATCGCAACAAATTGTGTCAACACCTTGCTCCTGAGCGGCATTAACCATATGACTAATAGCCATATCCATGGCAAAATCTGGAACCTGAGTTAATGTTTCACAAGCACAGTCATTAAAAGTAATTCCTTCTGCTGCGCTGTTGGCTTTTTCTTTAATCGCTTCTGCGTCCATTATTTTTTCCTTTAAATAAAAGTAATTAGTATTGATTGTGTCAAATTTTTAAGAAAACATGAAGTAAGGAGGCTAAAAAAATTAATCAATGATATGCGATAGTAGCCCGTCTAATAGTTTAGGCTCAAACCAAGTTGATTTAGGCGGCATGATTAGATCGGCATCCGCAACTGAGATTAAGGCATCGATGGGTGTTGGATAGAGTGAGAATGCTATCGCCATTTCTTTTGAATTGACCCTTTTTTCAAGTTCTGACAAGCCCCTGGCTCCACCAACAAAATCAATATTGGTGTCCACTCTTTCATCTTTGATCCCCAGTATTGGGTCTAAAATGAATGTATGCAATATGCTGACATCTAGTGATTCCACTGGACTGAAATTATTATAATCTTGGGTTAGCTCAAGTCTGAACCATTGCCCATCAATATACATTCCAAATGATTTGTCTATAGACGGCTTTACTGGAATATCTGAAGGCACGCATTTGAAATTTTTTTCAATCATAGCGATTAGTGCATTCAGAGAGTGCCCATTAGTGCTCTTAACTAAACGGTTGTAGTCTAGTATTGTTAGCTGGCTTTTGGGAAAAGCAACAGCTAGAAAATAATTATATCCCTCGCTGCCGTCATGCTCGGGATTGGCATTCATTCTTGTTTCTCTTACCTTACTGGCAGCAGCAGAACGATGATGGCCGTCTGCAATATAGAGAGATGGCAAGCTATTTAGTGCTGTAGTGAGATTATGAATGGCGTTAGTATCATCAATCTTCCAAATTGTGTGATTGATATTTTCTGTACTCATAACGTCATAGATGGGTTCGTTTTCGAAGATAGACTGGTTGATTAGGACATTCAATTCAGAGTTATCAACATAGGTCATCAAGACGGGCCCTGTTTGAGCATTAAGTGCTTGCATGTTATTAATTCGATCCATTTCTTTTATAGGTTTGGTGTACTCGTGTTTTTTTATCGTATTACTTTCATAGGCATCGATTGAAGCTACAAAAGCGATCCCAAGTTGATCGAGATCTTTTGTGGACATCTTGTAAACATATAAAGATTCCTTGTCATCTCTTACCAAAATATTTTTACTGATCATTGAATTTAAATTCTGAGGAGCTATGACATCATCTGCATATTCAGGTAGAGGTCTTAGAGCTCTAAAGCTTTTGCCAAGAATTTTTTCTTTGTGATCCATGGAGATTAAAATTATTATTATCCTAGGCGCATTATATTAAATAATTTCAATCAATATAGGGGCGATATCTTGGTTCGTTTAATAAATAAAACAATTTATGTCCTGTTCTTAATCCTTCTGATTAATCCTAAGACTGTTGCTGTAGAAGAAATACTTATTGATGGTTCCTCCACAATATTGATTAAAAATGTGATGGTTTATGATGGAACCGGCGCCATGCCCTTTAAGGGACAAGTCAGAATAAAGGGAGATAGAATTCTAAATATAGAGCGGGGCAGCCCTCCAGAAGTAAGTTCTGATAGCCAAGTTATTGAAGGCAATGGCTTAGATTTAGTGCCTGGTTTTATCGATACACATTCTCATCATGATATTGGTCTAGATCTAGAACCAGAAGCATCTGCTTTGATCACTCAAGGTGTAACTACTATTGTTAGGGGAATGGACGGGTTTTCAGATGGAGCAGAAGATACAGATTATTTTACAGTGAATCAGTATGCAGAGTATTTCCGAACGATTCCGGTTGCTATCAATGTCGCTAGTTTTTCAGCTCATAACAGTATTCGTCTAGAAGTTATGGGAGAAGATTTTAAAAGAGAAGCCAGTGAAGAAGAAATAGAGCAGATGGCATCCTTAGTTGATTTAGACATGCGATCGGGAGCCTATGGATTGAGCACCGGGTTAGAATATGACCCAGGTATATTTGCTTCTACCCAAGAGCTAATTGAACTGGCTAAAGTTTCTCAAAGTTATGGCGGCAAATACAAAAGCCACATCAGAAGCGAGGACAGAGAATATTGGCAAGCTATAGATGAAACAATAGAAATAGGTCGACAGGCAAACATTCCGGTCAATATTGATCACTTCAAATTAACTGGGAAATTTAACTATGGACGAACAGATGAGATTTTATCGATTTTGGATAAAGCCAGAGAGGAGGGGATCAATGTCACCACGGATGTTTATCCATACGAAGCTTGGTCTAGCAGTATTACCACTCTGTATCCTAAGAGAAATTTTGAGGATCCAGTGGAAACAAAATTTATATTGGAAAATCTATCCTCCGCTGAGGATATAACCTTCGTTTATCACTCACTGCATCCTCATTATGTCCAAAAGACAGTCGCAGAAATTGCAAAAGAGAACGACAAAAGTGAGGCTAAGATGCTTTCTGAATTAAGTAAAGAAAGCTATGCATTAAGCACTGCAGCTGCTCCAGTTGAATACGTAGTCGCTAAGGGCATGTTGGATGCTGATATTCGGCTGCTTCTTAATTGGCCTTTTAGCAATGTAACCAGCGATGGAGATTTAGTTTGCTCACATCCAAGAGGATGCGGTAGTTTTCCTAAAGTGATTTCTAAATACCGAGGTGACAATGGTCTAGGACCCCTTGAGCGAATCATCAATAAGATGACGCTTTTATCTGCAACAAACATAGGTTTAAAAGACAGAGGTGTGATCAAAGAAGGTGCCTTTGCAGATTTAGTGATGTTTGATGCGGGTAATACTAAGGACAATTCGACTTTTGCAAACCCTGCACTAAAATCAGAGGGGATTCATTCAGTCTGGGTCAACGGAATCAGGGTTCTAGACAATGGGGAGTTTAGTGGCCAACTTCCAGGAAGAGTTTTACTAAAAAATAAGGAGTAAACATTGATTGCAGACTATATATTAAATGCTGTAGCACATAAAAATAGGCCAGATTCAGATCGTGAACGCGATGCCAACAGAAAACCGGCCGAGCTTCTGCATTTTTTTAACATTAAAACAACCGATAAAGTTGGCGAAATGAATTCTGGGCGAGGCTACTTTTCCTCAATTATGGCTCATGCATTGATAGAAGGAGGTTTAGTTTATGCCCATACTTCGCCAATGAGCGTAAAACGTTGGAAAGGAAACCCTATTGAAAAGAGGCTCAGTGAATTTCCTCAAGATAATTTATTTCCTGTGGTGGGTGAGATGGAATCCCCTAATTTTCCTGAAGAACTGGACAAGATTTTCAATATTATGACTTATCACGATTCAGTTTGGACCAAAGCAGATAGGGACGCTATGAATAGAGCTATTTTTGAGTCACTTAAATCAGGTGGAGTCTATGGGATACTCGATCATAATGCCAAGGCGGGGCAAGGCATTGATAATTGTCACGATATTCATCGAATTGAGAAAGAATTTGTTATCGATGAGGTGACCTCTTCAGGTTTTATTTATGATGGACAGTCAATAATTCTTGAGAACCCTGAAGACGAGTTAACTGATATGGTGTTTGAAAAACATATAAGAGATCGCACAAGTCGTTTCATACTCAAATTTAAGAAACCTGAATAACTATAAACCTCTTTGAGTCACAAGGTAAGTTGCGAAACTTCCCAACCAATGACCTCCCTCATAGAATTCTCCGGTTACCGCTGCCAAACCAGCATCTGAATGCTCTGTAGCCGCGGACAATAAACTTTCAATTCTTGGGTCATCTGGCGGTAATCCGCTTGCTATACCTTCTAACATCCAAGCTCGGCTGAGGTTTAGGCCGTCTAAATGAGCAAGCTTTGGATCTGAAGGATCACTCACTATTGCAGGTTCTAACCAATCCTCATTTTCGCCTATAGGAATGTTTATAAAGTCATTGAGCCACATTGAGAAGTCTGCAGGTTGCAACACTCTTCTCATTAAATCAGCTTCTGCTAAGCACGGGGAAAGAAAATCAGCACCGGATGGCTCATAAGAAATAGGGCAGTTCTTATCATTGATAAAGTAATCAACACTTCTTTGCTCAATGAGAGAAGCCAAATCCTCATTGCCGGTGGTTTTTGCCCAATCCATGATTAAACCCAGTGCGAAAGCTGTTTGCGAATGCTGACCACTTCTTACAGGATAGGTGAGTTTTGGAAGCCAGTCTTCGATGCGTTGTGACAAAATATCCTCTAAGGGCCTAATATTTTCACGCCATCGGTTAGCGGATTTATTGTCTATCCATTCCTCAAGTTCACTCACCAATTGAAGTAGCCAAGCGATGCCGTATGGACGCTCAAAGGCTGTTCGACCTTTTCCTCTAATATAATGTGACTCTTTCAATAGATTCTCAGCAGTGAGACTGATATTGAGTTTTATGACCGACTCCGAGCTCAATTCATTTTCTGGATAAAGTCTAGCCAGTCTGACTAATAACCAATGACCATGTACGGAAGAATGCCAATCATAGCAGCCATAGAATGCTGGATAGAGATCTCTTGGGGGCTTTACATCGTCATCATTTTGCAAGGTGTGAGAAATTTTATTTGGGTATTCCTTATGCACACATTCTAGTGCCAATTCAGCAAACTTTTCAGGCGTTATTGAATTTTCAGCAAAGGAGGGTGGAGAAACTTGGAGCAAAAGAAATAAGGTTGCTACCAGTAATCGGACTTTGGCAGTTTCCTGATTCACAATCTATGCATCTAAAAATGTATTGTGTTTGTCTATAAGGGGGTCACCGGTCTCAATTCCCAGCAAAAACCTACCGGTAGGAGTTGTAGCGTTGTCCCAGTGTATGGCGCCATGAGTAGACATTGTTCTTAAGTCTCTAAAATGTCTTTGAGCAGGGTTGCGTCCAGTTTGACCAGTTACACCCATCATTCCAGATAGGCGAGAACCTGATTTCATGCACAGTTGAGCAGCCATTGCCGTTTCTCTTCTTATTTTTAATCGGTCATCGCCAACTATAGTTTCTCCTGCTTGACCTTTTTTATGTAGAAAATCACACAATTTATCAATTATTAGATCACTGGTCCTGAGTTCTTCATAAGATTCCCCAATTTTCTGCTGAACTGGCGCTTGTTCTGAAACTCTTTCACCAAACATTGAGCCAAACCTTGTTCTGGTTTGGTCCAAATATTCAAGCAATAATCCATGGGTCGCACCAAGAATAGGACCTGATAGGAGCGTATTAAAATACATACCCATCTCCACTCGATATATGTAACTCTCGTGTAACTCTGATCCAGGTGGGTTTTTACCACCTAGTTCAAGTGATTTTACGGTTCTATGTTCTGGAACAAAAGCATCGACCACTTTAATGTCTTTGCTGCCAGTGCCCTTTAATCCTTCTGGGTGCCACGTGTCAATAATTTCATATTGATCTGGCAAAATGAGTGCCATCCTATAATCCAAGCCTGTTCCAGATTTGCTATTTGTATTTTTATATTGCCCTGCAACAATTGAACAATCGGCATGATCAACACCGCTGGCGAATCTCCATAAACCATTAAGGATATATCCTCCTTCCGTTTCTTTTATGTCACCTCCGCCAGCAAAAGCTGTAGCAATGATTGCATCAGGGCAAGATGGCCAAAATTCCTCCTGAGCTTCGGCAGGAAATCTTCCTAAGTTCCATGAATGTGACATTACCACTGATGACATCCATGATGCAGATGCACAACCTTTTCCTAGTTCTCTAGCTACATCAACCTGAACTCCCCAATCCATTTCAAACCCGTGGTATCGCTTTGGTGTGAATATTTTGTGAAAACCGGCATTTTTCATGTCCTGAATGGTTTCTTCTTGCATGGTTCGAAGATCTTCAGCTTCCTGCGCTCTATCTCTTAGTTTTGGTATTAAATCAGAGGCTGCTTTAGTAATCTCTTCTCTGGTGGGAATATTAGTATTGGATGTTTTTTGAGCCGATTTCACCATAAATTACGCAATTTCTACAGTCACTTTTCCATCCTCATCCATATCAGAGATCTGAAGTTCAACCCCCACTGCTTTACCGTAGCCTAGATATCTTGGTCGCCACCACTTATCGAAGACTTCTTCTTCAGTGAGATCAAATTGGCCTATACCTCTTGCGGCATTGAGCACCTTCCTAAATGGAAAGGTAAATGTTCGTTTACCTGGCTCAGCTTGCGGATCTAGAAACATTTGGAAAAAGCAGCCAGTTCTTTCAAAATTCATGACCAAAGCCAGTTCCTTATCACCTGTGGCTTCGATCATAGCTTTGGTCCGTTCAAGCAATGGCATCATAGTGTTTAAATCATGTTCAATATAGGCTTCAAGGAGGCCATTATTCTTAGCAAATTGAACAGCATTCAAATGTGCTTTTAGCAAAGCATCGTTTGTGTCATGCGGATAAGGTTTTTGTATTTTCATTGTTTTGACTAAGATTTGCATAGCTTTGGCCAAATCTTCTTCTCTCCCTTCCATGCCTGTCGGGGGAGCTAAAGTTTCTGCTGTCATAGCCTTCAACGGAGGGCCTCCACTCGGTTTTTCTTCATTTTTTGGTTTATTGCTTCCTTGCATCATAGCCATATTACTACCTCATTTATTTACTGCTTTGATTTAAATCAAATAAACAATATATCAGTTAACAATCTTTTTTGATTTATATATCGTATTCTACTGTTAACGAAATTAGATTAAAATATTAGTCAGTTGTGCTTTTATGTAATTTGAAGGGAGGAGAAAGTGTATATCAATTTTTGGTATCCAGTAATTTTCAGCGAAGAATTAAAAGATGAGCCTGTAAGAGTCAGAATGTTGGGTCAGAATTTTGTTAGTTTCAGAGATTCCAAAGGTGTACCTCAGACTCTGAGTGATACATGTATTCATAGAGGCGGATCTTTATCTGGCGGTGTTATCAGAGAGGATTGTATCCAGTGTCCCTATCATGGATGGAGATTTAATGGCAAGGGAGAATGCAAGAGAATCCCATCTTTAGGCAAGGATGCAAAAATTCCAAAAAGAACGAGAATAGATGCTTATCCAACAGAAGAGAAGTACGGCATAGTTTTTGCATTTCTAGGAGACTTAGAAGAGGGTAAGAGGCCACCTATAATGCCGATTGCTGAGCTAGAAGATGAAGAAAACTGGAGAGCGAATTGGTTAAATTATGAGGCAAAAATAAATTTTGAACGTTCGATTGAAAATGGCCTAGACGCTGCTCATAATGAATTTGTTCATCCAACGCACGGACACGAGGGCGAAGACGAAGATTATAAGGTCAATGACCTAAGATTTGTGGATAATATGTTTGGCCCTAAAAAATGGGGCTTTGGGTTTTGGCATGCTTTTAAATCACCGGCTTCTAAACAAGAAGGTCCTCAAATAAAAGAAGCAAGCGATGAGCGAATGGCAGGTTCAGGAGTCGTAGGGCCGAATCAAATGTGGACCTATATTGTGTTTAATGAGAATTCAGAATTTAGACAGTATATGTTTGAGTGTCCAATTGAAGAGGATCATGTGAAAATATTCTTAGTCAACATGAGAAAAATGATGCTGGATGAAAATATGGATAAGCCGATTGCTGATAGGTGCATGGTGATAGCACAACAAGACATAACTGTTTTAGAGAAATTAGAGCCAATACTTACACCCAGTTCAAACACCAAAGAGTTTTTGGTTCCTGCTGACGAGCCTTGTATTAAATACAGAAAGCTACTTTCTAGTTGGGCAAATAAGGGCTGGAAAATTGATACAAACGCAGTAAGACAAGAACATGGTAAAAAAGCGTTTGCAATACCTTCACCAGAGAGGAAAAAACAAAAAGGCTGGGTTCTGGATAAAATCCCAGTTCAGTAAAAATATAGTAGGTTAGTTTATGAAAATAAAATCGAGTTGTAAGTCATATTTAACAATGCTGATGCTGTCAGTTTTAATGATAGGGTTTACATTTAATCATGAAATCAAATCAGAAGAAGAGGCAACCTATACTCCAACGACCTTAATCACAGGAGCGAACAGAGGCATAGGACTAGAGTTTACAAGACAGTATTTAGACCTGGGTTGGAACGTAATTGCCACTTGTAGAACCCCTGATAAAGCTGATGACCTTATTGATTTAAAAGAAAATTATATGGATCTTTTTTAAACTTGCTAGTTTCGCCCACGTAAGTTTCTTTAATTTTATTAAC
>LUMD01000422.1_pt1 | contig 12477 bp, 9 predicted proteins | sample 729651 | NCBI WGS metagenome assembly LUMD01 (sample SAMN03860272, study PRJNA289734) | marine metagenome | biome: seawater column; feature: ocean; material: water; isolation source: Red Sea water column Station 34 - depth 258m | place: Saudi Arabia: Red Sea | collected 2011-10-15 | depth 258 m | reverse complement strand
GAGCAACGGAAGACCACGAACGGGACCTTCCAAAACAATTATGACAGCACACATCACAGCAAAACCGATAGAAACACCCAAAAGAATTGCCTTTTGATCATCCACTTTCTCAACGTTTCTGGATTGAAATAAAAGACACAAAACGATGAATAACATACCGGCCATAACATATCGTTGAGTTATTCCTACTTCCAAAGCTAAACCTTCTGCATCAGGGTATGTCCCTAAAATAAAAAAATGTGGTACAGCAAGAAAAGCAAGCCCAAAAACTAGAGGTATTATTGCTGCTACAGTCATCATTATTTTATATGGCATATAAACTCCTTAATAAGGGTTATGGTTAAAAATGAGCATCTTAAATCTCATTTCATGTATGTCAAGGACTTTTGATCTGGATAAATCCATACCAAGCGCAGAACAGAATTTTACTGTAAAAATTTTCTGTTCCACGCCTTCGCACTAATGTTAAAAGATACTTTGCACTCCAATTTGTACTGCTAATTAGAGTTCATCATGGCATTTACTTCCTGCTCAGAAAAATGCACCATCAAATGCTCTATTGGAGATTTTGCTGCCATCACCCAACTGGCTTTCGGATGGTCCGTATCATACTTTGTAGACATTCCTGACGTTTTTTCGTTGATCGGAAACGGCAGAATCATAAGGTGAGGTGTCATGCGTACTACTTTGGCCCCGGACTTGGCGACAGTTACCTCAAACTTCGTTCCTGAACCAATGTCCAACATACCTCCTGTAACAGGCATTCCGGCCAGCATCCAGCACAGACCAGGTTCGGTCGGATAGGGAGTTGAGGGTTTCATAGGGTTTTTTTGCGATAAGAAGTGCCGCATAAATTTCCAGGCATTTTGATCAAGGCACATTGGGTCCGGGTATGGAAGGGGAGGTCTACCAAGACGTGTTGAGAAGAGACCGCTGGCAATGCAGACGTAAGAACCCTTTCCACTACGAAGCAGTATCATCTGTCTATTCGTGTCCCAGGCATATATGGTTGCATCCTTTGTTACTATTGGTGGTGCAGCTGTCAGAGCGTCTGCAATCATTTTTGCTTTCCAGTCATCACTTCCCGAAAAAACGGAAGTGGCGGTAAATGTCAATATTGCAAAAAAGGTTGATGTGTAAGTGATTAAATTTCTAAGCATATTTACCTCTTTATAAAAATGTTTATAAAATGTTCGTGACTTTATTAACGGTCATTGTAATTTAAAAGTTTTCAGATAACAAGCATAAAGAGATAAGGTTTAATTTGAACCTTCTGCTCTAATTACACCGTCATGTTTATGTTCAAGCGTTATCCCCAAGTCTTCAGAGGATTCTTTTCTGTAAGCTTCAATCCTGGCCCTATGGTTGTCAAAAGCTTCTTTACTTGGAGGTGTCTGACTGTGATGAGTTAGAAGATTCTGGAATGAAGGACATCTAAAAAGCTTGAAGAAATCTAATTTATATGATTTATTATATATATAATCAAATAAGGATTCTATGAAACAAGTTCAATTATCTGACAGACAGAGCAGCTTTATCTTCTACCTCGTCCATCCGGGTGGGGTTGGGATGTCCCTACTTGGAATGGGTTGTGGGTCCTGTATTAGAAAGGAGGAATATTAAATGGTAAAAGAAGAAAAGAATCCTGAAAAAAAGAAAATGACCTGTATGGACTATGGAAACATTATCATTAGATATGCAAATGAGTCAGGTGGGATTGATAAAGAAGAACTCATCCTGGCAGGTAAACTATTGGGCAGGGGTCATCCAAAAGTATTTGCAGAATTTCTGGATTCAATGGACACTGCCCCAAGAGAATTGGTGTTCCAAATCTTAAAAGATTATAAGAACAGTGTCTGACTGTGAAGAACTAGTGGAGTCATCTGAAGGTAGTTCCAGGCAGAATCAATAACTTCTGATGAAATAATAGGGGCATTCGAAATTTCAACCATACACAATGGTCATCCGAGCTATTTTTCTGGCATTCCAAGTAACATTAAAGTTTCAATATAATCCTGAAAAAATTCTTCATTTTCTTTGCCCACAAAATTAGATTTTTTGATGCCTTGCTTAGAAATTGGATTTTCCATTTTGGCTTGTTGGCCGAAGTATTCGAGAGCTAAGTTTTGCTCACCTTCCTTAGTTGCAATATAAGCTAACATCATTAGCCACATTTCGTTGATGCCTTCCTCAGAAAAATTCTCATTGATTTGAGATTTTATAAAAGCCTTAGCAGTTGAAAAATCAGTATTCTTTTCTTCAAAAGTTTTCATTAGGAACGTTACAGCATAAGCCTTGTTCATCCAAAGACCAATGTGTGGAGACATCTTGAGTGCTTTTGCATAAAGTTTGAGCGATTTTTTATATTCTCCACAATTTCTAGCTCTACTAGCGATCATTTCAATATTAGAAGCGTCAGTCGATATCTGTTCTAGCTTCTCCAATCGTCCACAAGCAGTTTCAAGATCACCTAGGTATTGACTTTCAAGCAAGGCAGCTAAATTAGAAGCATAAGCGTATTCAGGATCTTTTTTAACTACATTTAAGGTCAGCCGATGGGCTTCATTTGCATCCGTTTCTATATTTTCTGAAAGCCCTAGCCATATTCTAAGCATATAAAACCAAGCTTCATCCATATCCAGATAAATATTGTTTGGTTCAAGTTCTCTGTTTAAATTAAGTAATCTTTCATACTCATAATAACCCTCTACTGTGAAACTATCAAAAGCCACCCTTCCTTTAAGCCTGTTGATATGAACCTCTGGCAAAAATTTTCTTTTCGAGTGTGTATCTCCTACAGTCAAAGATAGAACCCCAGGAATTATGTTTTCTAAAATAGAATTACTTAAAGAATCTTGAACTTCAAAAATATCTTGATCCCTGTAATCAAAGATTTCAGACCATATGACTTCATTCTTTTTTAAATCAGTTAACAGGACATTAATTCTAGTTTTTGTCTCTACGACCTGGATAGTCCCCTCCAACATAAATTGAATACCATATTTTTCTTTTAGTTGAGTGTTTGTAACATTTTTTGTTCGTAAAAATTCTGCTGTACTCTTATCAAGAACAAAAAGTTTGTCAATTTTGGACAAAGTGGTAGCTATGTGGCTACTAATTCCACTGGATAAATATTGATTATCATTGTTCCCTGATTGATTTTCAAAAGGAAATATTAGTAGAGATAATTTTTCTGAATCAAGAATAATTTCTTCCTTAATTTCAGAATTTTGAGACTTTATATTAAAGACCTAATACTATTAACAGTACAGTTATAATACCAGCATAGAATGGCATTCGTGAGGATGATTTGGGTTGAATGATTCTTTTATGTGATGGATCTATAAGTACATCAATTGCATGAAGGACTGTGTTCTTGACTTTCTGTTCTCCTAGATCGTGAAATTCAAAATCTGTTTTCTTATTAACTATTTCATGAACATTTCTTGACAGGCAGATCCCCCCAGGCTGGGCCAGGGCCTCTAGTCGAGCAGCAACATTGACACCTTCTCCATAAAGATTTTCACCCTCAATAACGACATCCCCAAAGTTTATTCCTACCCTGAACTGCATCTTCTCCTCTTCACCGACAGAATTGTAGCGTTCCTTGATTGTCTTTTGAAACTCTGAGGCGCAGATCACAGCCTCAACAGCACTTTGAAACTCTGCAAGGACAGAATCTCCGGCAGTGTTGAAAATTCTTCCATGATATTCCTTTATCAGACCTTCAATAATGTTCCGGCAAGACTTAAGGTTTTTGAGTGTCTGGTCCTCATTTTTTTCCATCATGGTACTATAACCCACAACATCTGTCGCAAAGATTACAGCAACCTTTCTTTCTGATTTTGACTCTGACATGGCTAAAACTTTGATAAAATTCTTGAAGAGTATTCCCGATCTGATTTAGTTTTTGATGTTAGTCCATCAATTATCGGTAAATCAACAGATATATCTAACATCAATCAGTAGATTTTACAAGAATGTGGGGGTTTTACTTGGAGGGTGTCTGACTGTGAAGAATTAGTGTTGGTCAGTCTCAGGGAATGATTGTGTATTCTGTAAATGTTTTAATCTTCTGGGTTCCAGCCCGCCTTGATGAGTCCCTCGATGATGGGGTCAGCCAGCGTGGAGTTGGGGACGAAGATGCTACGGTAGTCGTCACGGGTCTTGAGGTTGGGACGTAGGGCAAGGTATTGCTCCAGCGTGGTCTTGGCCTCAGGTCGCTGCAAGTGCCCCAGCACCGCCGTATGGAACCCCAAATGATGTCCTGCATCCGGATCCCGGAGCAATGCCTTTTCTATTGCCTCAAGCGCCTCTTCGTATTTCCCCTGTCCTAGGAATGCAAAGTAAAGCAACCCAAGAAAGTCGCTCAAATCCGGGTCCGCTGGGCTTAGTTCCAAAGTCTTGAGAGCAGAATTTTCTCCTTGTTGATATTCTCCTGAATGAACCTGAGCCAATCCAAGCCAATAGTGACTCAGAGCAAAACTGGGATTGAACTGTAGCGCACGCTGGGCATGATCAAGTGCCGCGTGATGTTTTCCGCGAAAGAAGTGGACAATTGAAATGCCAAGCAGGGCCAGCGGATTTTCCACGTTCAGACTCTCGGCCTTGCGTCCATGAGCAAGCATCTCATCCAGTGTTTTATCTACGTCTTTCGTGATGCGTTGGACTAAATGCGCATCGCCAAAAATAGCAAGATATGCATGTGCATCCGAGAGAGTCGGGTCCAACTCAATAGCCTTCTCGAAGTGTTGCCGCGCCTGTGTGAGTCCGGAGTCTTCATAGTCGGTACGCTGACGTTCGTAATAACAGCGAATCCCTTGCAGGTACTCCTCCCACGCGCTGAGGTTTTCCGGTCGCTTGCGGGTCAACCGCTTCTGCTCGTGGCCTGTTACCGAAGGGGCCACCCTGCGGGCAATTGCCTCGGAAACCTCGTCCTGTACGTCAAAGATGTCCTCCAGAGTGCGGTCCCACTTTTCCGACCAGAGGTGGTGGTCCTCATCCGCGTCAATTAACTGTGCAGTGATGCGTACACGGTTACCCCCCTTCCGGACGCTGCCCTCCACGATGTAACGCGCGCCGAGTTCATTTGCGACCTGCTTGATGTTTTTCGACTGCCCCCGGAAGGTGAAGCTTGAGTTTCGAGAAATTACGGGAAAGGTACGCCAGAGCGATAGATTGGTGATGATATCCTCGGTGATTCCGTCCGCGAAATACTCCTGTTCCGGATCGCCACCCATGTTTGTGAATGGTAAAACAGCTATTGCAGGTGGAATCTCGACATAATCTTGATCTGAAGTAGAACCTTTATCTTCTGCTGAAGTTTCAATGGTGGGCTCAGACTCGGAACTAGCTTCTGTTTTAGGAAGAGAGGAAACTTCAATTTTATAGGTTGGAACTGGATTGGTAATGTTTTTCATTTCCTGCTCTCCAGTGCTGACAAAGCTCATGTCAAGTTTTCGGCATACCTCATCATGAAACTTTCCTGAAAGTGTGATTCCTCCCGGTTCAGCTGAAGCTTCAAGTCGAGCAGCAACATTAACTCCGTCACCATAAAGGTTATCTCCTTCTATAATTACATCCCCAAGATTTAAACCAACACGAAACAGCATCTGGTCCTCATCTGAAACACCTTCGTTTCGGTCTCTTAGATTCCTTTGAAACTCTGTAGCAGCTACCACTGCGTCTACTGGACTGGCAAACTCAGCTATGATTGAATCACCTGCACTGCCAAAAATTCGACCATGGTTTAACTTGATCGCCTCATCTGTAAGAGAGCGGCAAGCCTTCAAATTCTTGAGGGTTCTATCTTCATTCTCACCCATCAATTTGCTGAAACCGACTACGTCGGCGGCCAGAATTGCTGCAAGTTTACGTCTAGGACCGGACTCTGCCATATTAATATTTATCAGAAATAGGAGCTAAAAAATAAAAAACTCACCCTCTTTATGTAATAGAAAGTGTTTATTTTTACAATGGTTGTCTACGTCAATTTAATACATAACATCAATTTACAGATTTTACAATAATGGAAAAGGTTGTGAAGGTTTGTCAAGACTTTTTATCTGATTTAGAGGGGTATTTTACAAGAATATTGGATTTTACTAGGAGAGTTGTCTGACTGTGAAAAATTAGTGGGGGTTACTCGCAGGAGGTTGTAGCTACTGAATAGTACTGAATTTCAGGGCTGATAGTCACCTATATGGACACCCAATAATTTACATCGTGCTCCAAATATCTCATTTGATCAGCACTAAATAGTAAAAGATAAGTAACCGTAATTTTTGAGGTTTATTTTTTGACTTCAAGAGTTACCTTACCCATTGCTTTTCGCTCTTTAAATATATTGAAAGCAGAAACAAAATCATGCATTTTAAAAGATTGATTCACGGCAGGCTTGATTTTACCCTGTTTAAAGAATTCAAATAATTCGTCCATATTAGTTTCATACGCCTCTGGTTCCTCAGTCGCAAATCGCCCCATAAACACTCCTATCATTGAAGCTCCTTTCAGCAATGCAAGGTTGGCTTTATATTCAGGAATTCTCCCGCTTGCGAATCCAACAACTAACAATCGGCCATTCCAATTGATGCATCTTGTTGCCTGGTCAAAGAGATCACCTCCCACAGGGTCATAAATAACATCGGCTCCTTTACCTTTAGTCAACTCTTTAATTTTTGTTTTTAAATCCCCGTCGCTGTAGTTGACAAGTAAATCAGCACCAGCTTTTTTAGCAAACTGCAACTTTTCTTCAGAACTAGCTCCTGCAATCACTTGAGCTCCCATCAACTTTCCTAATTCAACAGCCGTTACACCAACCCCACCGCTGGCACCAAGGACTAAAAGTGTTTCTCCTGGCTTTAAATTAGCTCGCTGTTTTAATGCATAGTATGAAGTGGTATAAACCATAGGGAATCCGGATGCAGTTTGAAAGCTCATACTGTCAGGTATTTTTCTCAAACCACTCACTGGGACACATACTTGCTCTGCCATGGCACCAATTCCCGGAGTTGCCATAACACGGTCGCCTTTATCAAACCCTTTAACATTTGGACCTAATTCTTTAATAGTCCCTCCTGCCTCCGATCCGGGTGTGAATGGGAAAGGATACTCCCACTGGTATTTTCCTTCAATCTGTAAAGTGTCAGGGAAATTTAATGCAGCAGCATACACCTCAACCAGTGCTTCTCCCTCTCCAGGTTTTAAATCTTCTCCCTCTTTAAGTACCAGGTTTTCTGGGGGACCAAAAGATTTGCACAAAATTGCTTTCATAATGATTCCTTCAATGTATCAAAATTAATTGTTTAGCAGCGATTGGGCAATACAAAGGCATGGTCCTAGTTTGAATCGAGAATAGTCATTGGACATATATGCCGCTCCTTTTTCACCACTGCTCTTCACACGTTTTAATTTTCTTAAGTCTCATTCCCTCTAAACGTACTCAAAGTAGGCGTTGGAGACTACAGTTTTTTCTCCAACCGCCGCTTCGAACAGCACGCGACCGGGACCATCGTTCCAGGCCTTGATGTCCAGCTTGTCGTTGAGAAACACTGGGGACGAGAAACGGACCCTGATCTTTTTGAACCTTTTTGCGTCGTTGTCACAAAGTGCAGCCAGCAACAACTGGGCGCAGTGTCCGAAGGTACATAATCCATGGAGTATGGGTTTGTCGAAACCGCCAAAGCGAGCCGCCTCGGGGTCAATATGCAAAGGATTGTAGTCCCCTGAGAGTCGATAGATGTGCGCCTGGTTATCGTGAATGACAGCGCTGCAAGTCACATCCGGAGCTCTCTCTGGGACGTCAATTTTGGCAGAGTAGGTTTGACCAGCACCAGTGAAGGGTTCGATATCTCCCAGCACTTCTACACCGCGGCGGAATGAACAGTTAACCATTTTGATACAGGTGTCGCCGTCTGCATCCGTGACAAGACTCTCTGTCTCCACTAAGCCGTTGCCGCGACCTTTTGGGTGTACGCCAATCAGGCGGGATCTGACCTTGACCTCGCCTCCCACTGGAAGGGGTTTCACCAATTCCAGGTAACGTTCGGCATCGATGTTGAGTGGCCCCGGGGACGGAGGGACCAGCTTTTGATCGATGGGGGTGCCAGCACCACCCCAGCGAATTGGGAAGGTGGGAAAAACGCAAAATTGGGGATGTCCTTCGTAAATGAAACCGAGATCCAGAATACCGATACCGACGGCATAGAGCAGAACATCCCGTAGATCGTAACTGATCAGAACATCATCGCCCCATGGCCCTGGCGCATTGTTTGGCAATGCGGTGATTGCATTATAGGTTGCCATAGTCACTCCTTTTCTTTGATTGATTGTTTCGATCGTTGCTCGGGTTAACGTACTCTATTGATTCCATCTTCAACGACGGTATAATCGACTCTGGGAGCCGTCACCGATAGGTCAATAATGCCTTACCGGATTTCGATGCCAGCGACTGGATGAACAAATGATCATTAAAGCTGGACAGCGACATCTTGTTTCCACTATATAGAATCCTGGTGACCGAACAATTGAACAGCGGTTCGTAAAACTTGTAGACCCGCTCTCCTGTAACGCCGAGTACATGGGCCACGACCGTGGCGATCGTTCCGCCCGAAGTAAACACCCCCACATTCTTGCCGGAGCCCTCATTCGCTACGATCTCTGCCAGTGCGCGATGTACATTGCCGGAATACTCGGCCCAGCTTTGTAAATTGGGATAGTCTTTATCGGACGTGACCCAGTGTTTGAATACGATTTCGAGTGCTTTCTGGTAATCTTTTGACGAGTGTTCGCCTTCCTTTACAAAATTTTCAAGGTTTGATGAGGTCTCGACCAGTTGCGGCACAAGATGCTCGAAAACTTTGTCGATTTCGATTTCGTTAAGACGCGGATCAATCTCGTGGTGCACATTGTCGGGCTGCAGTCCGAGCACAATGTTTGCCGTCTTCCGCTGCCGTTCCAGCTCACCGCTGTACACTGCATCAAAATGGATGGCGTAGTCACGAAAATACTCTGCAAGCGCTTTGGCCTGACGACAGCCAAGTGGAGACAAACGATCGTAGTCTGCCGTACCAAATGACGCCTGTGCGTGCCGTATCAGATAAAGCTCTGCCATAAAACTAAAATAATTTCAAATTTCATTTGATATCATTTAACGCCCTTTAAAGTTCGGTTGTCGTTTTTCCATGAAAGCGGCCACTCCTTCTTTATGATCTTCGGTTTGGCCGCATCTCAAATGAGTGAGGGCTTCTCGGTCGAGGATCGTTTTAAAATCAGAATTGGCAGAAAGATTGATGTTTTCCTTCATATAGCGGTAACTCACTTGAGGACCATGAGCGATCTGGGCTGCGGCTTCTTGAACTTTTGCAGCAAATTCTTCTTCAGAGAAAACCCGATTTGCCAAACCAATGCGCAAGGCTTCTTGAGCGTCCACAATGTCTCCTAGAAAAAACATTTCTTTCGCTTTGGCTTCTCCCACCAAACGGGTCAATTGCCATGTTGTTCCATAGTCTCCACCAAAACCAACTTTGGCAAAAGCCGTCCCAAACTTTGCTTTTTCAGAGGCAAGTCTTAAATCACAGCACAGCGAAATTCCTAGCCCTGCTCCCATTGCATACCCATTGACCGCGGCAATAGTCACCTTTGGAATATTGTGAAGGAGCCAAGGCATTTCATGGTCAGAACGTTGACTGTCAATCGATTCTTCATAGGTCAACGTAACACCGTCTTGCCCTGCCATTGAAGACACATCCCCTCACGCACAAAAAGCCCGACCTGCGCCAGTCAAGACAATCACTCCCACAGCGGGGTCGACCGCAAATTCTTGGAGATGGTCTTTGGCTGATTGAATGAGCTTCCAACTCAAAGCATTAAACTTGTCAGGACGATTGAATGTGAACGTAGCAACTTTGTCTTCAACACTGATTTTCAAATCTTCTGTTTTCATTCCCATATTTCCTCTTGATTGCTCAATGTAAATGTTTATTAATTTCAAATTATAGATCTTTGAAACCTTTGCCTTCTTCTGCCAGCTTCTTCAATAAAGGAGCCGGAGCCAGATGTTCTCCATATTTTTGGGCATATTTTTCCAAATCCTCAACAATATTCTTCAAGCCGATTTGGTCGGCATAATAGGTCGGACCCCCACGATAAACGGGCCATCCAAACCCATAAACCCAAACCACATCAATATCGGAAGGGCGCAAAGCAATTCCTTCTTCAAGAATTTTTGCTGCTTCATTGATCATGGCGTAAATCATCCGTTTGAGCATGTCCTCTTCAGAAATCGACTCACGAGTGATGTGAGAGGCTTCCGAGACTTTTTTGATGATTTCTTCAACTTCCGCATTGGGAATCGGTGTTCGACTCCCCTCCTGGTAATCGTAGAACCCTGCCTCAGTTTTTTGTCCCCGGCGATTTATCGCACAAAGCTGATGTTTGATATTTGTCTCTTTGTCAGGTGTTTGGTCGCCTTTCCAACCAAGATCCAAACCCGCCAAATCCTCCATGGCAAAAGGCCCCATTGGGAAGCCAAATTCATAAATCACTTTATCAATTTCCTGTGGTAAGGCATTTTTTAAGAGCAGACTTTCTGATTCTACACCACGAGCTGCCAGCATGCGATTGCCCACGAATCCGTGACAAACCCCAACCACGACGGCTACTTTCCCAATTTTCTTAGAAAGAGACATCAACGTGGCAATGATGTCTTTGGACGTTTTTTTGCCGCGAACGATTTCCAAGAGTTTCATCACATTGGCAGGGCTGAAAAAGTGAGTGCCAACCACATCTTCTGGACGTGAAGTAACACTGGCGATTTCATTGACATCAAGATAGGAGGTGTTGGACGCCAGAATGGCTCCCGGTTTGCAAATCTTGTCCAACTCTGCAAACATCGTTTTTTTGACTTCCATCTCTTCAAAAACAGCTTCAATGACCAAATCCACATCGCGGAACACACTCTTGTCCAAGTGACCTTCGAGCAGGGCCATGCGATCTTCCACATCTTGCTCGGTTATACGGCCTTTATTTGCAGTATTTTGATAGTTTTTTCGAATGATCCCTACACCTCGGTCCAAGGCTTCCTGTTTGATCTCCACCATTTTCACCGGAATTCCTGCATTGAGGAAATTCATGGCAATACCGCCACCCATTGTGCCGGCACCCAGAATACCCACTTTTTCGATTTGACGAGTGGTGGAATCTTTAGGGATATCAGGAATTTTGTTTGCCAGCCTCTCAATAAAAAAGAAGTATCGTTGGGCTTCAGATTCAGGGCTGTCGTGGCATTCTTTAAAGATTCTCTGTTCATTCTTCATCGCTTCGTCAAATGGTAAATTCACCGCACCTTCAACACACCGAATAATGGCTTCTGGCGCTTTGAACCCTCTACTCTTTCTGGCAATGGATTTTCTGAAATTGTTGAACAAATCCGGGTCATTTTTCGCTTCTTCCAGCTTTTCATTCTTATCCCGAATCTTGACCAAGGGACGCCCTTCTGCAACAACTTTCCTTGCAAATGCAATAGCACCCTTTTTTAGGTCTCCTTCGACTATTTCATCCACTAATCCATAGGAATGGGCTTCTTTCGCAGAAATAGGATTTCCAGACACATTCATCTCCAAAGCCTTTTGTACACCCACAACCCGAGGCAAACGTACCGTTCCACCATCTCCTGGAGGTATCCCCAAATGTACCTCAGGCTGCCCTAATCTGGCGGTCGCGTTCGCCACCCGATAGTGGGCTCCCATAGCAGTTTCCAATCCTCCTCCTAATGCAGTACCATGAATAGCCGCAACCACCGGTTTGGAACAGGCTTCGATGGCATCAATCGCTTCCCGCAAGTGTGGAGCACCTGGAATGGGAGGTTTACCAAATTCAGAAATATCAGCCCCTGCCATGAATGTTCTGCCTTCACAGTGCATAACGATTGATTTTACCTCATCGTTTGCTTCTGCTTCTTTAATTCCATCAAAAATTCCTTGCCGGACATGGTAACTCAATGCATTTACAGGTGGATTGTTAATAATGATTACTCCGATGTCTCCATCCACCTCAAAAGATACGGATTGGGTTAGTTCCTTCATAATAGGATTTTAGGAGAACCTGAGAATTCCGCACTCAGTGAATGAAGATAGGCTTCCAGAGCAAATTCGTCTATACGGTGTGCACTCCGAACCGTAGTGATTTCTGGTGCATCTTTCATAGCTTATTCATCTAATTTTAAAAAAGATTTAATACACTTCAAAAAGTCCGGCAGCACCCATTCCACCACCGATACACATGGTACAAACGACATACTTCGCACCTCGCCTTTTTCCTTCAATCAACGCATGTCCTACCATTCTCGCACCACTCATCCCATAGGGGTGGCCAATGGAAATCGAACCCCCATTGACATTGAAAATTTCATTGGGAATGCCCAGTTTATCCCGGCAGTAAATCGCCTGCACCGCAAAAGCTTCGTTTAATTCCCAAAGG
>LUMD01000907.1_pt1 | contig 12566 bp, 16 predicted proteins | sample 729651 | NCBI WGS metagenome assembly LUMD01 (sample SAMN03860272, study PRJNA289734) | marine metagenome | biome: seawater column; feature: ocean; material: water; isolation source: Red Sea water column Station 34 - depth 258m | place: Saudi Arabia: Red Sea | collected 2011-10-15 | depth 258 m | reverse complement strand
CTTCAGAAACCTTGCCTACACCTTTTTTGATGATTAATTTATTATTTGAACCTATAGCAATTCCAACACTATCATATCCTCTATATTCCATTCTTCCAAGCCCACGAACAAGTGTAGGAGCTGCTTCATCATGTCCAAAATATCCTATAATAGAACACATAATATGGTAAATGAGGTATGTCCTTACATACTTTTTCATCCAGATTAACTTCCCAGAATAAATTTATGTGATACAAATCTTAAAAACCAAACAATTTGCTTTCATTATATGAGTGAAAAAAAGCTCGAAGAAAATTCACATTCTAATATCGCAAAGCGTGGAAAATTATCTTGGATTGTATTTTTGTTTACACTTTTTGTGGTTTTAACTAGTTTGATCTCTTTTGTTTTTCCCGCATTATTAATTTCTGAGATGGGTTCAGGAAATAATATTGAGCAAACGGGTGTTGAGGGTACATACAAAATAAATCCATACGAGTTAGGACATTGGGTAGTTCCACTTTTTGTTGTAAACATAATTGTATTTACTATGTTTGTACTTTATCGTTGGAACAAATTACCAGATAGTATTAAACATGGGCTGGAGTCTCTTTTCAGTTTTGAAATATCCAAAAAGACAGCAATAGTAATTATTCTAATCATTATGGCTGGCTACATAGCATTTAGTTCTATGGAACTTACTGAGGATGAAACATGGCCAGATTGGGATCAAGTAGAGGTAAGATTACAGGGTGACAAGGCGGTTCCATGTGATATAATAGTGAACAATCCAAATTGTACCGGTTGGCCATATACTAATCCTACTGTATCATCTGGCTTTGAGCCACATGTCAGATACTTTTTGTTAAAGTTATCAATTACACTGTTTGACAACTTCAAAATTTTTCCATTTTTTGCTAGTATTGCGTTACTACTTGTAACATATCTTTTTGCTACTCTCATTACGGGTAAAAGGTTTGCAGGAATAATATCACTGGTAATAATGATACAAAGTAATTTATTTTTGTCATTTGATACGTCACCAACATATTCAAATTTTTGGACTTTATTTTACGTCTTATCACTATATCTTGCAGTAAGATTCTGGATGGTTTCACCTGCAATCTATTTGCTATCCATATTCTCAAAGGTGTTGACTGTAGCATTTCTACCAATGTCTATATTTTTTATTCTATTCTCTGATATACCGAAGAAGAAAAAGGCATTTGTCATTCTAACAAGCATGCTCATAGTAGCTGGTGGAGTAACAATTTTTGCCACCCAAAATCTAGCCGAGGCAGAAGGTGTAGGATGGAATTCTGATGAATTCTGGGCAGGTATGTCAACTTTTGCAAATCAGATTAGACATGATGGTCTTGTCACTCTTTTTGTTTTACCACTTGTTTTTGGACTTTTCATGGTATCTAATAGGTCTAGATATGCAAATTCTATCATGGTTATGATTGCTGGGATGCTCGTGATTGTACCATTAATTTCTGGATTTACAGAAATGACAAATCAACCATATAGATTTGTACCTCTTGTTTTCTTCTTTGCAATAGGCGTAAGTGCATTACTAGCAAAAAGATAATTAGACTAATCTAGCAATTGTCCAAACTGCAGTTACTTCATCACCTGGAGAAGTTAGAAAACCGTCAAATTGGAATCTAGCCGCTGAATAAGTTCGGTCGTCCATGGTTACATTGTAATATGCATTTGCAAACATAGTACTAGAATCAAATTCTGTAACTGATTCTATAATAAATACTTGAAACTTTCTATCATTCAATTCAAAAATTGGTATTTCCATAGATGATGAGAAATAATCTAGTGAATCATTGACGATTTTTTTGTCAACATCAAACAATTTTTCTGATTCCATATAGGTAACAAGATTACCATCTGAATTTCTCAAAGTAACTTGAACAAACATGAAGAAAATATCATCTTCTGGCACAGGCTGGGCAAAGACTTCGGTTGAAAATACTGAAAAAACAATAATCGAAAAAATACACAAAGCATATGAAACTTTTTTCATAAAACAAATTAGAATGGGCTTTTATATTAATTCAACATTATGAAATTTTTCAGCGTAAGAAAAAATTCTCCTCTCTAGTCTCGATAGTATTAAATTTAGTTTCATAACTAACAAATTTACATGTCAGAAATGGATGAATTTGCTGAAGCATTACTAGCACAACTTTCAGTTGAGATAAATGAGGAAAAAGAAATAGATTCGCTTTCAAAAAAGATCAAAGAGGATAATGGCTTTCAAATGGAATTTGGTGACGCTGAGAAAATTGCACAAACTTTGCTTCCAGATTTGATTCAAAAAGTAAATGATTATACGGGATTATCAGTTTCGCCTGATTTGTCTATAGTAGGTTTAGAATTAGAAGAATTGAAGAGATTTAAAGGAAAGAAAGTTTTCACAACAAAGGCTGCACGACAGTTTGTAGATGAATTGTTTTACGCTGTATCAAAAAATGATCTGGAGAAAATATCAGATAATATAAAAAAAGATACCACAAAATTTCTAGTTTATTCCACTTATGTGAAATCATATATTTCAAAAATATCTACTACATACGGAGATTTTTTGGATAATACTATCTATCTTAACAAATTCGTCCTTGATAATTATCCAAAAATAATATTATATAAGCAGAGACCTCCATATGAACCAAATTTTGAATCTGTTAAATCTGGTTATATGGGAGCCGTGAAGATGACAATTCTAGAAGAAATAATTCACTCAACCCAAAATAATCTTCAAAGATTAAACAAGGAGGCGGTTATTCAGGTTAATGATATTAATGAAGAATTAGCAAAAACCATCTTGGAATTAGATGATGGTATTGTCTCGCAACTATCTGAATACTTACAATTACAATTAGTACCAGAAGAATTTGTTATTGCAAAGAGAGCAAATTTATTTTTTATGCTAAATCCGGATAATTTTATCACAAATGTGCTAGGACCAGATATAATGACATACAACAAGGTGGATATTGATTCTAAAATTTTAGAATTTATTCCATCGTTACTAGAGATTTATCAAAGATGGTTAAAACCAATTCAAGCCCAACATGCAGTATTTACAACTATGGAGGGAATGGCAGAGTTTGTAGTTCAAAACATACTAAAAAATGATCCAGATTTTCAAAATTACTTATCTACATTCATTGGCACTGATTATTCCGCGTACAGTGTGAAAAAGAGTATTGGAAAAGAATTTACAGAAAAAATATTTGAAACATTTGGGAGGGACACATTTATCAAACTTGAAACAAATCCGCCTAACACACGAGAGTTAAAAGATCCACAATTATATCTAAATAGAATCAAGTAACACAAAATATAATGTCAGTAGAAAAATTTGAGCCATTTGTTCTTGAATGGATCTCTTTTTCTAAAAACCCAAATCACAATTTAATTGAAAAATCTCTAAAGTTGGCACAAATCTTGGAGTATCCGGAACTGGATATTTCAAAATATGTTAGGAAAATAGATGAAATTGGCAATTCTTTGAAATTAAAAATAGGTAATAAAAAAAATCCAACATATCTTATCTCTATGCTTAATGAGCATTTTTTTGAAGAATATGGTTTCGACGGAGATGATGATGACTATTACGATCCTGGAAATAATTTTTTAAATTTAGTTCTTGATAAAAAAACTGGTATTCCAATTACACTTTCTATTATATACGCTAAAATTGCTAGCTACGTTGGACTTGATTTAAGAATTGTAGGATTTCCAGGGCATGTAATTGTTAAACTTGATGATAAAATAATTTTAGACCCATTTTATCAGGGAAGGTTACTTTCACATGATGATTTAGAAGAAATTTTGTATAGAAGCTTTGGAGATAGTGTTGAATTAATTCCTGAATATTTGAATAAAGCAACTACAGAACAAATTTTAACTCGATTATTAAGAAATTTAAAAAATGCATACACACAATCGTATGCATATGACAAAGCTATGAGATGCACCAATATGATTTTGGGAATGCGACCAGAGTCTCCTGAAGAGATACGAGATAAGGGTATATTACAAGAACGACTTTTGAATTATGATGAAGCTTTGCCTTTACTAAATAAATATCTGGAATTAGAACCAGAAGCAGATGATGCAGATTTTATTTTGGAGTTAATTAAAAACGTAAGAGAAAAAATCTAATCGAATATTGAAGATACGTCATCGCCCTTCTTTATCATTTTGATTTGCTGTCGAGCTAATCTATTTTTCAAAGCGCCTTTTAGAATATCCAGTTCATTTCTAAGTGAAGCAACCTCATCTTCTAGTTTTGCTACTCTTTCATAAATTGTCTCAGCTTCGTTTGAACTCATCTCATCTAAAAAAAAGAAAAAGAACTTAAAAAGTTATGGGTTAATTTGCAAATCAAATATACTATAAGTCAAAAATCTGATTGCAGGAAGGGCATTTTGCTCTTTCTTGTCCTACGGAACCAATGATGAATATTCTACCTATAGTTTTACATTCAGGGCACATACCGGTGGTCACATTTTTTGGACCAGTTTTAATAATTTTTTGTGTTTTTCGGCGTGTCATCAAAAAAATGGATGAACTTGACATTTTTAAGTTTACTTGTAAGAGGCGCGGGGAGGGGGATTCGAACCCCCGTGTTCTTGCGAACATGGAATTAGCAATCCCACGCCCTACCAGGCTAGGCGATCCCCGCTATTGGTTGCTAATTTAATTTGGTTAATTAGTATAACGTGAAATAGAATAGTATTTTGCTAAGACACCTAAGATGTTTTTTCTAAAGTTTGATTAGATAGATAAATTACAATACGGGTTCAATTTTCACTAAATCTGGTATAGTCTTTTACAATATCCCGTAACGGTGTTCTTTTACCACCAACAATTTTTAAATCAACACGAAAAGTTCCATTTTCAATATTTATAATATTATATGAATTTTCAAAGAATCCGCGAACTCTTTCTGATGAAGTAGTTCCAGCGTTTGCAATAGACAATGTATTAAAATCCCAAAGCCAAGGTCTGTGTTTATGCCCACATAAAACAAGACTCACATTAGAATCTAAAACGGCACGTAACACATCCCCTGCATCAATGACTGTTAATCTGTCAGAACCAGTATCTGGAATTCCAATCAGATGATGATGCATGGCTACTATCTTAAACTTATTTTCATATTTTTTCAATGTATGTTCAAGCCAAAGAGTTTGCTTATGACCAACCTCACCATCATCACGATCTGGTCTAGTAGAATTGAGAGTTATTAATATTACATCATTGCCCAAATCATTTTCAGTTTTAAATGGAAAATATTTCTTGAATAATAAGTATCCTGTATTTCTATAATCATGATTACCACTGATTGCAATTATTTTCTCAACGTTAATCTGTGAAATCATTTTTTTACATTTTTCATACTGCTCGACTAATCCTTCGTTGGTAAGATCTCCCGTGATTACAACAGCATCTGGTTTCAATAAATTTATTTCATCAATAACTTTTTTAAAAACTTCCTCTCGAAATTGTGAACCCACGTGAATATCTGATAATTGAACTATTTCCATATTTTAAAAACATGATATACATATTTTAATGTGACACAAATTCGATAAATTAAGAAATTTCAAGGTACGATTAAATAATTAAAAATTAGAACCATTACATGACAAAAAAAGCAGCAGTCATCAAGGGTGATGGAACAGGACCTGAGCTTGTTAATGCAATGCTTCATGTCTTAAAGGAATGTAATACTCAAATTGAACTAGTTTTATGTGAAGCAGGTTCTGAGCAGTGGAAAAAACATGGTGGTCAGACATACATTCCTGAGGAAACTCAAAAAATTATGGAGGAAAGTGATGCCTGTTATAAAGGACCCACTACTACGATTCCTTCTCCAGATGCACCAAGAAGTGTTGCAGTTTCGACCAGACAAAAATTTGAGCTATATGCAAATGTAAGACCAATTAAGACATACGACAGATTATCTCCAGATAAAAAATTAGACTTTGTATGCTTTAGAGAAGCAACTGAGGGACTCTATGCAGGAATTGAATTTAATATATCTGACGACTCTGCGATTGCAATTAGAAAAACTACAAAAAAAGGTTGTAAAAGAATTGTTGATGCTGCTTTTGATTGGGCTAAAAAAAATGATTTACACAAAGTTACAGCAATTACAAAAAGAAACATCCTAAAGATAACTGATGGAATTTTTTGGGGAGAGGTAGAACGCGCTGCAAAAGAGAATCCTGAAATCGAGATTGAAGAGTATTATATTGATAATATGACGCAACAGCTGGTTAAAAATCCAGAGAGATTCAACAACTCTGTTTTAATTAGCACAAACTTGTTTATGGATATTATTTCATTGGAAATGTGTACTCTGCAAACATGGGAGACAATTATGCAATGTTTGAGCCAGCACATGGCAGTGCTCCAAAATACAAAGGAATGGACAAGGTAAACCCGACCGCAACTATACTTGCTGGTGGCTGGATGGCTGAATATTTAGGCGAGCCTGAGATAAGTGATGCAGTGTTTGCAGCAACAGATGATGTAATCAATGAGGGAAAATATGTCACATATGATATTGGCGGTAATGCAAAGACCAGTGAGATGGCTGACGCAGTTGCAAAGATTGCAGCTGAAAAACTACGAAAGTAATTTTTTTGCTTCTATAATTATCAACTCTTCAAAAAATAACTTCTTTTTTGCAACAATACTTACTTTGAAACCTTGCAATTCAGTATAATCAATTAATTTTTTAAAGTTGGATAACGATGATGTTACATAGACTAATTTTCCACCAGGTATTAATCGTGATTTAACTGAATTGATGATTTTCATTGGAATCTCTAATCCTTCATTTCCACCATCAGTACTCACATCCATTATCTCATCAGTGCTGAGATAAGGAAGGTTACAAATTACCAATTCAAACTTATAGTTGAGAGCATCTGCGCCATTACAACATACAGAGTTTAATGTGGGATATCTTCGTTTTTTTAAAACATTAAAACTTAGATCTGTTGCAACCACAAAAGAAAATGATGTTGCTAAAATATTTGCTAAGTAGCCAGATCCAGTACCTACATCTAATGCAGACTTACCATCTACATTCTTAATATAATCAGCTAAAAAGAACGTATCCTCAGATGGAGGATATGGTTCAGCTTCTAACAATTTTTTGTGCAATCTTAATTATTTCATCTCCTGATAATTCATCTAGACGTTTTTTTGAGGTAGAACTAATACCAAATTGTCTTAAAATATTTTGAATGGTTTTGCGCCTGTATGAAAAAATACAATTTACAGTGGAAATAAGCACTTTTGAAAGTACTTTCTTTTGTTTTAGCAAAATTATAACCGAATCTACTTTTGGCATTGGAGAGAAGTTTGATTTTTTAACATTCAGCAGTAATTTTATTTCAAACCCATAATTTGCTAGAATTGATATAGCTTTATGGTCTTGAGTAGAAATTAATTTTTCAGCAAATTCTTTTTGCACCATTATTACTGAACGTAAAAATTTTTTTTGGAGTAACCATTCTATGGCTAATCTACTCTTTGAAAAAGGGAGATTTGAAATAAAAACGGAAAAACTATGATCTGAGGTAAATCCATCACCATGTTCTAAAACCAGATTTTTCATATCAGAAAATTTTGATTTGGCAAAAAGATGTAATTTTTTGTCAGTTTCTATCGATATTACTTTTTTTGAATTTTTGCATAAATATGGTACTAATATTCCCTGACCAGTTCCAATTTCAAGAATAACATCATTTTTTGTAATCTTTGCAAATGAGGCAATTGATTTTGCAATGTTAGTTGAATTTAGAAAGTGTTGCCCCAGATTTTTACGCTTTTTCATCGCTTAACAAAGAGATTCATTCTTGTTTCACCTGAAATCTCTTCTAGAATTCTTTTTGATATGTGTTTTATTGGTTCTTTCAACTTTGTACGACTTTCTATGTCCGAGAAACTTTCAAATGGTTTTTTCTCTCTTTCCTGAATTATAATATGCATGTATGTCTTTCCAATGCCAGGAATTAATTCAAGTGCATGGATTCTAGGAGTAAGAGACTGTGCATTATTTAGATAATCTACAAATCTTTTTTCATTTTTTATAATAATAGATTCAACAACTCCAGGAATCTCACTTTGTGCAGAATCAGAAATTTTTGTGTAGTCAATTTTGCCTAATACTGATTGTACTTTTGTTCTTCCCTCTTTTCCAATGTATATTCTCTCACCAACATCAAAAGTTGAATTTTCTAACCCAAGTATTTCTAACAGTGTAAGCCTGTCTTCACCAATTGCGGTTACAATTATTCCTATCCTTCCTCGGACAGTGGATGAATGGCCACGTGATTTAAAATCTAATACGTAAGCATATTCCTCAAATTTTCGTAACTGGGTATGTATACCCTCCAAAATAATTTCACCGAAAAATTATGAGTATCCCTTAATTATTTTAAGTATTTTTTCAAGAGTTTCAGATAAAATTAGTTTTTTCCACCCAAAAGTAAATGAACGTAGTTCAGGTAATGATGTAGGGCAAATATTGATAAGTTCAACTGCCTCTGCCTCAGTCAATCCACATTCTTTAACTAGTTCCTGTTTCATTTTTACTGCATCCTTAGGATCAATCTTTACAAATTTTGATACATAATCATATGTCCAACGCTGAATTTGATCGAGTGATTCAGGATCTTGTTTATCTAAAATTTCCTTTACCTCAGGCAATGATACCATACGTTTTTTGATTACTTCTTCCATAAGTTAAACACCAAACGGTTTGATATGGTCGAATCTAGTGATTAAGGTTTTCGATTTATCACCTAATTTAATATCAAGAATTACACTTCGTCTTCTAACCTGAGTTACAGTACCAACTTTTCCATGATATCGCTTATGTGGTAACCCTTTATGCTGTCTTGGATCAATAATTACCAAAGCCTTATCACCCTCATTATATTCACGAAGTAAAAATGAAACACCTCTAGGAGCGTTCTTTGTCATAACTGACCTGGATTTGTACCTAAATCCATGAGAACGGCCCCCTGGCTTTTTAGTAGTCATACTCGGAATATGATTTCCAGACCCTTATTTTAATACTTACTCAGAATCTTCAGTTTTACTATCTACATCAACACTAGAATCACTTTTTGATTCAGTCTTTGTTTCAGGTTCTACTTTTGGTTCTACTTTTGGTGATTTTGTAGATTTGGTAGATTTCTTCTTTGTATCTGAATCTGGGTCAGTTACGCCAGCCTCACTTAGAGCAAAGATAACTTCTTGTTCTGGGTGATGTGGACTGTCTACCATTCGTGCTATTCTTTTTTTGCCCGATTTCTTAAAGTAAATTCTGTATGTACTTGTGTGAGCAACTACATTACCACCTATTGGGCGTGTTGGATCTCCAAAGAATGTGTCAGGTGATGCCATTACTTGGTTGGTAGCTAGTGCAGCACAGTTGTATGTCTCTGCAATTCTAACTACCAAATGAACAAATTTATTTAGTCTTTGTTGACGCTCTGAAAGTGTTCCTCTACCTAGATATTCCGACCTAAATAGACCTACCGCAGAATCAACCACAAGTAATTTTATGTTATTTTCTTGAATCATTTGGCTTGCCTCTTCCAGAATTAACGTTTGGTGGGCACTGTTGTACGCTCTTGCTACAATGATCTTATCAAGAACTTTTTCTGGATCCATACCATTTATTTTTGCAATAGTTACAATTCTTTCTGGTCTGAAAGTGTTTTCAGTGTCAATGTATAGTACTGTTCCCTCTAATCCACCTTCCTCTTTTGGTTTTTGAACATTTACACACATTGTATGACAGAATTGTGTTTTTCCAGATCCAAATTCACCATAAACTTCAGTTAATGCTTGTGTTTCGAGACCACCATCAAGTAGCAAATCAAGGCACTCTGTTCCGGTAGTAATTTTACCAATTTCTTGTCGTCTTTTGTATATTTCTGAAGCAGTTACAAAGTCCTTAGAGAGCATTCCTCCCTCAACTAGTGCTTGTCTTGCCTTTTCTACAATATTTCCAGCTGCTTCTTTGTCCATACCAGTAATTTCTGCTAGCTCTACTGGACCTCGTACTATCAAATCCATAATGTTATGTATTCCAGCATCACTCAGTTTTTTTGTCGTTACTGGACCTACCCCAGCCAAACTATCTAATCTCAAATCTTCCATACCGTAATGTACGGTACCTGATTAATAAAAGTATTCATTGATTTTATTGAGCCTAAAGTCAAAATCGCTAAAATTGATAATTAACGACGCCTTCGTCTTTGTCCAGGTTTGTTTTGACCGGGAAACCTAGACAAAATAAATCGTTTCTTAAAATTACTTTTGTTTCTAAGACTGGAAGAAGTACCTGAACGCTTACGTCCCTCTACTTTAGGTGTTTGACCCCTAACTTTTCCTGCTTTGGTAAGCGAACCGTGTGTTGCCATGATAGTTGGATGAAATTATTGAATTTATGTATTTGGAATATCAGTTACCAGTATTGTACCTTGATCTTATCAATAACTCTTTCAAACTTAGGACCTCTTTTTCTTGCAAATTTTTCCATTGCACCAAGTGGAATACCACCTAAAGTTCTGGCAAGACCATTAAATGCGGTTCTTCTAAAAGAACCACGTTGACCAGTTTTGGTCATAAACTTCTTGATCCCATATTTGAAATTATGCTGCCAAGTCTTATACATTACACCTAGTTGAGTTGGATCATTACCGGCGCCTATATCATAAAATTCTGATTTCTCAAGAAGTCCTATGGGAACAAATGTCAGTGGAGTAGCTGTAAACATAGAGTCAGGCTGTTCTTGTTCAAGCTCGCTAATTAATCTGATAGTTTCCCAACCATCTTCCGGTGTTTCATCATTATCAAGACCCATGATTAACGTAAATGCAGGTATCCAATAATTCTCGTTTAAAGTTTTAACAGCCTCTTTGACAACCCAATGCCATTCCTCTGGCTTATATGGTGATAATTTTCTATCTGCATATTTTTCAATCAGCCTAATGCTTCCAGTTTCAAACCCACATTGAATTCCTGTCATATTATCTGGGCCTGCATTAGTTATTTTTGATAAGTTAGGAATCAATCTCTCGTCTGCAATTGCACCTGCTAATGTTCCATGAGTTGGGTTTGTATGTTTAACGCCAGTAGACATAATTGCCGTGAACAATTCCTCAAGAGCCTCACGGTTTGGTTCCATATTTTTTGTAGTAGTAGGATCCAGCCCATAAACGAAAATATCATCACTATGAACCCATGCTCTATCAATACCAGCTTTCTTTATGTTCACTTCAATTTCTTTTTTCACTTTTTCTGGAGAATAATATCTTAATGATCTTAATGTAACATCACAAAACTTACAGCCTCTTCCACAACCACGCATCACCTCTATCATACCATGCATAGATGGTTCAACAATTTCTGGAATATCATCTAGATCTGGTCTATCCCAAAAGTTAACAAATCTTCCATGATGCATTTTGTTATCACGTTTAAATTCTTTAATGTTAACTTGGAAATCCTTTCTTTTTCTGAAAGGATCCATATTTTCAAATTGACCATCGATTAGATAGTTAAAGAAATCACCAGCATGTCCGTCTATCTCCGGAGCAATTCCACCGAGTTCTCCCTCTAAAATTGCATATAGACCATATTCTTCAATTTGTTCAGGTGCATAGTTGTACTGCCAAGTACCAGAACCACCTGCAATAACTTTTGCATGACTACCATTTTTTTTCTTTGCCGCGTTGATTCGCCTATGAAGGTCACGACAATAAAACTCATCATAAGACATCTGTCTCCTTCCATATGTGAATGTCATAGTTACTGGTCCCATTCCAAGTGGGTCCATTTCATGAGTTCCAACAACCTCAGTTTCAGGTCCAATGAATTTTTCAACATAATCAGGGTGGGCAACTACAACATCCTCACGCTTAAAACCATCACGAAGTAGTCCAGCCTCTACTTTGCGCAAACCATATGGAGCATACTTTGCCACACCGTTAGTATGAGGTGAAGAATTACAGATAAAATCAAACAAGATTTTTGGCGTTACTTGGTTTCCTAAAATTTTGTACCAAATACTGCCATGATCACGATTTGGATTAAGCGCAGGCGCACAACCAAAAAACGTAGCCAATGAAAGCCCACGATATTCAGACATTAGTGTTCGATCCGCTGTCAATACAATTTTTGGACTTGTCATTCCGCTAACGATGGATTCTACTTATTTATTTTAAATCTTTTCAGATTGAATATTCTATATTTTTTCCAATATTCCTGATTTTGTCCTAAAATAGTGCCCAAATTCATCATTTTCCATTAAGTAGTCTCCGGCAAAAATAGTACCATCTCTACACACCAAATCTTCATTGATACAACAACTTCCACATATACCAACACCACACTTCATCATGCGTTCAAGGCTTGCTTGAACGAAGATCTGGTTTGATAGTGCTAACTTTACTGTCTTATACATCATTAATTCTGGTCCGCAAGTGTAGACCGCATCAAAGCTGCTCTTTTCAAGTAATTCTTCC
>LUMD01000984.1_pt1 | contig 12594 bp, 13 predicted proteins | sample 729651 | NCBI WGS metagenome assembly LUMD01 (sample SAMN03860272, study PRJNA289734) | marine metagenome | biome: seawater column; feature: ocean; material: water; isolation source: Red Sea water column Station 34 - depth 258m | place: Saudi Arabia: Red Sea | collected 2011-10-15 | depth 258 m | reverse complement strand
GATTCAAACTGATGCAGCAATTAATCCTGGTAATTCGGGAGGAGCCCTCATCGATATGAAAGGAAACCTTGTCGGTATACCCAGTTCAATCTTTACTCGTGGTGGTGGCAATATTGGAATCGGTTTTGCTATACCCGTTAATACTATTAAAAACATCATGCAACAACTGATTGAATACGGCTCCGTCAAAAGAGGGCTACTTGGGGTGATTATCAGTGACATTAACCAAGAGATTGCCGAGCAATTAGGACTGGAAATCACTAAAGGGGCATTGATACAGGAAGTGTCTCCTGACTCAGCAGCTGAAGACGCAGGCCTTGAGGCTGGGGATGTCATTGTTGAAGTCAATGACGCTAACATTGAAAATGCAACAGATCTGAGGAATGCTATTGGCTTAAGGCGCAGCGGTGAAAAGGTTAAAATAAAAATAGTCAGAAACAACAAAGAACTAACAAAATCAGCAAAACTGGGCGAACTTGTTGCTCAAGAGACTGTTCAAGCAGATGAATTAAATACACTGCTTGCTGGAGCGGAATTATCAGATTATTTACCAGATGGTTATATGCAATCCCAAGGTGTGATTATACTATCGGTTGAACCCAACAGTAATGCTGACAGAGCAAGACTGAAACAGGGAGATATTATTTGGGCAGTTGGCAATATGGAGATATCTAATCTAGATGAATTCAAATCGTACACAGAAGACAAAGACATCCTTATTCTTCGAGTCAAACGAAACGGTCGTCAACTCATTATTCAGATGAGAAAATAAACGACTTTTTGAGTAAATTTTATGAAAACTTATCTAGTTGGAGGAGCCATTAGAGATCGGTTGTTAGGTCTGCCTAAACCTTATGAGAACGATTGGGTGGTGGTTAATGGATCAACTGATGAACTTAGATCCAATGGATTCAAGAAGGTAGGTAAATCTTTCCCTGTATTTATAAATCCGGAGACCGGAGAAGAATACGCACTAGCCAGAACCGAGAAAAAAACATCGAGCGGTTACCATGGCTTTGAATTTGATGCGGGTCCAAATGTTAGTCTAGAAGAAGATTTAAGCCGAAGAGATCTTACAATCAATGCCATAGCTGAGGATGAGGGTGGTGAATTAATAGATCCCTTTGGTGGACAACATGACATAGACAATGGAATCCTAAGGCATGTCTCAGAAGCTTTTAAGGAAGATCCTCTCAGGGTCTTAAGAATTGCTAGATTCAAAGCTAAGCTCAGTCAATTTAACTTTACCATTGCGGATGAGACAGCAAACTTAATTAAAGAAATTGTGGACAGCGGTGAATTATCCTCATTGGTTCCAGAAAGAACTTGGCTAGAGACTGAAAAGGTGTTTAAAGCTGATAGCTTTGATGAATATTTTAAAACATTAATTGAGTTTAATGCTTTCAAGGAAATCTATCACGACCTCAGGGATTTAGATCTTGAATTTTTCTCAAACAACAGCATCTTGAAGGCATCTAAGAATGATTATTCTCCAGAAATAAGATTTGCATCAATATTTTTGTCTCTCATGAGAAAGGGTGAGAAAGATATAAAATCTAGGATTGAATCCATGCAGAATAATATGCGATTTGCCAACAGTTACAAAAAGTTGCCATTGCTGTTAAACAATACCTTAGAACTGATTGAAAGAGATATTTCAGTATTTAATGCCAGTCATCAACTAATGATATTAGAAAAGTTAGATGCTATTAGGAATCCTGAGCATCTTGATGAAATATGGAAACTGATCATGTTGGTTGATGATGAGGGTTATGCTGAGAAAAGGAATATGCTCAAACAATCACTAAAGATTGCGACAACAATAAAAATCAACAACTTAGAGGAGAGCAAGTTAGAAGGTAGTGAAATTTCAGAAAAAATAAGAGCCTTAAGAATTCAAGCCATCGAATCCAATCAATAACTAAATAGGGCGACCAAGGTTGTCAGAATAAAGGGCTTTCTCCAACAACGGAAACTCATCAATAACTTCCCATGACTCTATCTCCTCGCTTATGTATACAATACTCAGCTTATCTAATGTTATTTCCTTTGGAAGATCTGAAAGCATATCGATCACTTTTTGTTTTTTTGACGCTAGTTCCATGCCATAAAATAAGCTGATGTGAGGGAAAAACTCTCCACTATCATGACCTAGAATCACATCTAACCTATTCTTTAGATTGTTCAATGGTTCTGATTTCTCTACCTCAATATACAGTGATTGAAAAAACTCATCTTTTATTCCGTATGATTTTGTTTTAATTAATCGTTCTTTATTATTAAAGCTAAATGTTCGTAAGTCTTCTCGAAGACTTGGATTTAATTTGAAAAAGCCTGATAAAGTCAAATGGGGTTCGAATTTTGGACCCATGAGTTTTGAATTAACATTTTGTTGGATCTGTTTTATAACGGATGTAGAAAGATCATCAAATCTCCCCCAAATTGAGTACCTTTTATTCTTATCTTCACTCATTAGACGTCGATTAAATCATGCTCTAGATAGTTAAAATGATTATTAGACCAAGCAAGACTCTATAAATCGCAAAAGGGAGCATGCCAATCCTTCTAACAAATTCTAAAAACCAATGAATGGTTAAAAAAGCGATGACAGCTGAGATTGCCATACCAAAAACAAAACTCACATAGTTAATACTAATCAGATTATCTGTAAACAGTTCATACGATTGGAGAACGCTAGCTGCCATAATTACAGGGATTGCCAATAGGAAAGAGAATCTTGACGCCTCAACTCTAGATAAACCAAGAAATAAGCCCATAGCTATTGTAATCCCCGACCTAGAAGTTCCCGGGATCAGTGCCAGAATCTGAAAAAGCCCTATAATTAGACCTAATCTCAAGGATAATTTAACAACTTTCTCCCTTTGTTGTTGCTTTAAATCCCCAAGATAGAGAATGATCCCAAAGAAAATGCTTGCAGAAGCAATGACCGAGCTTGATCTAAGATTCTGGGAGATAAAGTCATTGAATAAACCACCAACGATAACAATTGGAAGCGTGGAAAGAGCAATGATGCCAAATTGAGAATGGACTAGACTATTCATGTTAGAGAAATGCTCTGCCCTCATCATGTCAGATATTTCAGATCTAAAATAATATAAAACTGCCAAGAGAGTCCCTAAGTGCAGAGCCACATCAAAAGCAATGCCTTGATCAGACCATCCCCACAACTCGCTGATGAGTATCAAATGAGCTGAGCTAGAAATAGGTAGAAATTCGGTGATTCCCTGAACAATTGCTAAAACGATAGTTTGAATGATATCCATAATCTTAGGATTAAAGAGTATGACGTAAATCCCTTATGCCTTCAAAAGAATCTAGATTAATATTTTTATGCAACATCATACACTTAAAGGTTTGACCCATTTGACTGGGCATTAATAATTGTTTTATTTCTTGAGTGAGTTGAATTCGAAGACTGTCATCATCTATTTTATCGAGCTCTCCCAAAATATTCCCATGGATCAAAAAATCAGACTGTGTGGTATACAATCCAACCTCTAAATGCTCCTCCAAGGCTTTCTCAGCCAGTAATGTAAAATCAACTGATGCAGATATATCCTGGATCCCAAGATTTAAAAATGGGTTTTCATGAGCCGTATTTCTGTAATGACAAATCATAGATCCATTTTTTCTATCTTCAGCATAATATTCATTTCTTGAGTAACCATAATCAATAAAGAGCATGGCCCCTGATTTCAGCATTGAACTGATCCCTTTGAGCCAGCGACCGATGTTGAACCTCAGCTCAGAGGTATAATTTTGCCCAAATTCTCTATCAATCGCTTTCTCAATTAATTGTACTTCTTCTGACAAGGATCTGTTGGCTTTGATAGTTGATTCACTGGGTAGCCCCTTTTCTATTCTGACACCTACCTCATAAACCTCATTATCGATGACTCTGAATCGCTTGAACGGAAGTGCATCAATCACCTCATTGCCAATGATAATTCCCTCTACTGGAGTTTCTAAAATGGAGTCCAGCCAAATCACTTTTTGAAATACCTCGTCAGGTAACAGACTCAGCTGCTGCTCTTGGCGCTCTCTAAAATCTGCACTAATCTCAAGAATATAATATTTCTCAAAATCTATGTTGCTGTTTGTTAACTTAGTTAGAATCTCGAAAGCTAGTTTTCCAGTACCGGCTCCAATTTCGATAATTGATGGCGATTCAAAATTATGGAGAAGTGTTATCGCTTGATTTGTTAATGCTTCACCAAATAATTTTGATACTTCGGGCGCTGTGGTGAAATCTCCAGACGCACCCAACTTCTTTGCTCCTGCAGAATAGTACCCGAGCTGAGGCTTGTACATGACAAATTCGAAAAAATGTTCAAAACTGATCCATCCATTATTTGCTTTTATTTCTCTAACTAAGCTTTCTAGCACTAGGTCTGAATGACTCTTGGAAGAATCTTCGTTACTGTTTCTATTCTTTGATAACATTTTCAATCTTTTGTTTGTTAATAATTATCCCTCAAGTTAGTTTTCAATTAAAATAACCAAATGAATAACCAAGATAAAAAATGGGTTCTCATTACTGGAGGAGCTAAAAGGATAGGGGCTATGATTGCTCGTACCTTACATGATGAAGGAATGAATCTTATCATTCATTACAACACCTCGAGCGATGATGCAAACAAGCTATGCGCTGAAATCAATTCATCAAGAGTTGATTCAGCAATTGCCATTGGTGCGAATCTTACCAATCAAAGTGAGGTTGATCATTTGATTCCAGAGATCATTAAGCAAACTGGTCAACTGGATGTTTTAATAAATAATGCTTCTACGTTTTATCCCACACCTATTGAGAACATCACTCTGGATGATTGGGATAATCTTGTAGGAACCAACCTAAAAGCCCCACTATTTTTATGCAAACATGCCGCTCCATATTTAAAAGAATCCAAAGGATGTATAGTCAATATGATAGATATTCACGCTAAAAAACCTTTAAAGAATCATCCAATTTACGGTCCGGCTAAATCTGGTTTAGCTATGTTGACTAGATCATTAGCTCGAGATTTAGCTCCAGATGTCAGAGTCAATGGTATTGCTCCGGGCATGATTCTTTGGCCTGAAAATGAACCGTCTGATGAGATAAAACAAACTGTGAAAGATCAAATACCTTTAAAACGTTCAGGCGACCCAGAAGACATTGCGAATGCAGCTCTATTTCTGATTACGCAAGCCAATTATATGACCGGGCAGATTATCTCCGTGGATGGAGGTCGGGGAATTAATTAATTATTTTGGCAAGGTCGAAGCCTTTAATTCTAATAACAATAAAAGGTCGATATCCAGAGTTCTTGAATTAAATTGACCTGTGCCGGTCTCTCTGCCAGTTTGCCTTTCAATACCATGGAGATGGTCGATGACTGTTTCTGGCGGATGATTGGTAGATGCTTGTATTACGAGATTAAGAAAATCGTCCCCCTTGAAGCCGACAGCTTTGGTTTTATAAATAGAAGAAACTACTAGTTCGCCATACTTTTTGTTGAGTTGATCTCTTGCAAAATCAATATTTTTTTCAGGCTCAATATTGCTTCCAAGACTCAAATAGATGTTGAATGATCGCTCCTGAGTAGTCATTCCTTTGATCGCTCAATCATCAGACTGACATTTTTTGAATCTCTAATTGCATAGGGTTTAGAGATAGTTAACTTAAGCCATTCAACACCAAATTCATTTAGGATAAGGTCTGCAATCCTATCCCCAAGAGTCTCAATCAACTCAAAATGGTTTTCAAGAGCGTATTGCTTAATTCGTTTAGAGACAGCTTTATAATCGAGCGCGTCTTCAATGGAATCTGATTTTGACGCCCGGCTGATATCCGTAGCCATTTCAATATCAAAGATCACCTTTTGAGGATTTCTCTTCTCCCATTCCCAAATCCCTATAACCGTATGAACAGTTAATTCACTGAGTATAATCTTATCCATAAGCGTTTTTCCCTTCATAGATTTTATCAATGGACCACCTTGGATTAACAGTTATTTGGTAATTTTCATTTGCCACGCCCTCTTGGAACCTATAAAGACCTGTTAAGGCAATCATCGCCGCATTGTCAGTACAAAATTCAATACTGGGGTATATAACTTCGACACCTTTGCTGTTAAAGACATCCACCATTTTTGAGCGCAGAGATTTATTGGCGCCAACACCCCCTGCAACAATGACTGAATCAGTGCTGTATTTAGCCACTGCCAGCTCGGTTTTCCCAACCAAACTATCCACAATAGCTTCCTGGTAAGCATAAGACAGATCTGCCTTACATTGATTATCTAACAATTCATCATCTCTCAACTGATTCAATCGATACATTAGAGAGGTTTTAAGTCCACTGAAGCTAAAATTAAGGCTGTGTTTATCTTTTGATAAAGGCCTTGGAAAATTAAAAATGTTGGGGTTACCCATTTCAGCTAACTTAGCAATTTCAGGACCTCCCGGATAATTTAGCCCTAATAACTTAGCTGCCTTGTCAAAGGCTTCACCGGCTGCATCGTCTAAAGTTTGCCCCACCAATTGATACTCACCCTTAGACTTTACTAGAACAAGCAAAGTGTGTCCTCCGGAGACCAATAAAGCAATAAATGGCATCTTTGTGGAATCTTGCTCAAGAAGTGGTGCGAGTAAGTGTGCCTCCATATGATGGATGGGCACAGATGGAATACCTAATGAAAAAGCTAATCCATTGGCCATAACAGACCCAACCAATAATGCACCGGATAACCCTGGTCCTGCCGTATAGGCTATTGCATCAATGTCATTGAGCGATTTATGAGTCTCCTTTAACAAATGATCAATCATAGGTAGAAGTTTTCTAATGTGATCCCTTGAAGCAAGCTCAGGAACAACGCCGCCGTACTTTCTGTGCAAATCGATTTGGCTAAAAACTGTATGACCAATTAAACCTTGTTCTGAATCATAGAGTGCCGTTGCAGTCTCGTCGCAGCTTGATTCTATCCCTAGAATTAAAAGTGATTTCATTTTCTTTGCTTTTTTTAAGCTTAAACTGTATATTTCACGGTCTATTTATGGATTAAGTATATATTTATTTAACTCAACTAAAAGGATATGTTTTGCCATTAGTAAAAGTAAAAGACAACGAATATTTTGATTACGCGCTAAGACGCTTTAAACGCTCTTGTGAGAAAGCAGGAATTATCAATGAATACAGAAAAAGAGAATTCTATGAAAAACCCACTCAAGAGAAAAAACGTAAAAAAGCTGCAGCAGTCAAAAGAGAGAAGAAACGTTCCTCTAGAGATCATAATCGATCAAGAAGACTCTATTAAACTAATTTGAGCTTTCAAAAACAACTCCAAGACCAAATTAATCAATCGCTTAAAGACGGTGATCGCCTTAGAATTAGCACCCTAAGGATGTTGATGGCGGCTATACAACAAAAAGAAATTGACACCAGAAATCAACTCTCCGATTCTGAATGTTTATCCATTGTAGAAAAGCAAGTTCAATTAAGGCTGGAGGCTGCAGAACAATACCAACAAGCAGAAAGAATTGAATTGTTTGATAAAGAAATGGCCGAAGCTGAAATTTTAAGAACTTATCTACCTGAGAAATTAGATGCAGAAGTAGTTAAACAAATAATCTCAGAAATTATCAATGAAACCGGAGCTCAGACTATGAAGGATATGGGAATGATTATGGCAAAATTAAAAGAGCAAGCCGATAATAAAATTGATATGAAACTTGCCAGTCAAATTGTTAGAGAATCACTGTCTAATTAATACTCTGTCTGCAGATAAGTTCTTTTACTTTTATCATTTTTCTGCATAGACTAAATTGTCTAGTCCACAGTTAAGAATTATAAAAAATTTCAATTTATGGTCGAAAGAATTCCTCAAGATTTTATCGATGACCTTATAGAAAGAGCTGATATTAGCGAGGTCATTGGGAGAAGAGTCGAAATTAAGAAAGCAGGCAAGGAGTATAAAGCCTGCTGCCCCTTCCATAATGAAAAAACACCGTCATTTACAGTTAGCCCAGATAAAGGGTTCTATCATTGTTTTGGTTGCGGTGCTCATGGAACTGCTTTGAGTTTCTTAATGGAATATGAGCGATTGACTTTCGTTGAAGCTATTGAGGAAATTGCAAAAATGCTTGGTGTTTCTGTTCCTAAGACAAAAGAAAATATAGCTAAATCTAAAGAACGAAACAGTTTAAAAGATTTATTGGTCAAGATTTCCAGTTATTACGAGAAAAATTTAAAAAATTCTGATTTACCGGTTAAGTATTTGAAACATCGAGGTATCGATGGAGCAACTGCAAAACATTATGCTTTAGGCTACGCCATTGATGCTTGGGACGACATCCTAAAAAAGTTTGGTAAAACAGAACGGGATATAAATCAACTGATAGCTTGTGGCTTATTAATTGAAAAAGACAGTGGTGGATATTACGATCGATTCAGGAATAGAATCATGTTCCCCATTAGAAATAACAAAGGCGAGATTGTGGGTTTTGGGGGAAGAATCATTATCATTAACAATGAAGAAGCAAAATACCTTAATTCACCCGAAACATCCTTATTCAAGAAAGGCGAATTACTCTACGGATTATACGAATCAAAACAATCTATTGCTAAACAAAGAACAGCCATTATTGTTGAAGGTTATACCGATGTTATAGGTCTCTATCAGAACAACATAGGGAATTCTTTAGCCACCTTGGGAACGGCAACTACAGAAACTCATATCTATAAAATTTTTAAAATTTCGGACCAAATAATATTCTGCTTTGATGGAGACAACGCTGGGCAGAAAGCTGCGAAAAAAGCAATGCAACTTTGTTTACCGTTGGTTCGGAAAAATAAGGAAGCATATTTTCTAATACTCGATGGAGAGGACCCAGACGAATTTATTAGAAACCATGGCTATAAAGCCTTTGAGAAACTGATCAAAGAGGCACAATCTCTGGACGATTTTCTCATTACTGTGTGTAATCAAGAATCTGATATTGGTTCTACAAAAGGCAAAGCAGATGCTGCCGAAAATGCCATGATGTTAGCTAATACAATTGGCGATGGCATCTACAAAGATCTTGTGATTAAAAGAATATCTCAGGAATATGGTCTGTCGGAAGAAAAATTAATCCAATACCATCCGAAAAAATCTCCTAAAGAAACTAAAGCAATACATAAATCTAGACAACCAGATTCAGCAACAAAAAGACCGAGTCTTATCAATCAAGCGATTAGGATCTTGTTGAATAGACCTGAATTAGGACGATCCATTGATATTGGTAGTAAATTTCAATTTATAGACGAGAAAGGGATGGATGTATTCAGGGAAATTGTTCGACTCATAAATAAGAAAGGTGACATTAAATTAGCCACCATCATTGAACATTTCCCTGACCCTAGACTTCAAAAATATTTAAGTAAAATAGCAACGGAGCAAAACCTTATCAATGAGAATGAATGGGCTATCGAGTTTGAGGATATTACAAATAGACTGGAGATAGAGGATCAGAGAAAAGAATTAACAAACCTTATACAACAGGCCAAAAAAAACAATCTAAATAAGAACGATGAACGTAGATTAAAAGAATTATCCAGAAAAATAAAATAACGATAAAGAACAAATAGATATATAATAGTCGACCAATTTTTAATCAAAACCAACAATGAAAAGAAAAAAAGAACAGTTAGATACAGAAGAATCCCAAAAACAATCATTAGAGGTTGAGGAATTGATTGATGTTGAGGAGATTGAATCAGTCCTTGGTGAAGATAAAGAAGAAACAATAGAGTCTTCTGAAAAAGAAAAAACCCCGTTCCAAATACTCCTTGAGAAAGGCAAAGCTGAGGGTTTTATTACATATGCTGAACTGAATGAAAACGTACCTGAAGGAATCATTGAGGCTGATAGACTAGAGGAAATTGTCGAAATGATAAGCGACCTGGGTATTGTTGTTCAAGAACATGCTCCAAAGTCAGAAGAAATTGCGTCCTCTCAAGAGAATCAAGGAGATGCGACCAATCCAATAGAGAACGAAATAGGCAAAACAACTGATCCTGTAAGAATGTATATGAGAGAAATGGGTACCATTGAGTTACTGGATAGAGAAGGTGAAATTGTAATTGCCAAAAAAATAGAACAGGGAAATAAGAAAATCCAAGAAACATTGTCAGCATTCATTCCGGTTATGATATTCCTACAAGAAAGATACAAAACAATTCTTGAAGAAATTGAAGCTCAAGAAGAAAAAGATCAAAGCAAAATTTTAGAAATTTTTTCTGATTTTGCTTTCGAAAACGAAGACATCATAGAAATTAATTCTGAAAATCAAGCTGACGAAGTAAGCGTTGATGTCAAAGCTATCGACAAGGAAATAAAAAAATTAATTCGTCAAACCAATAGATTAATCAGGCTTATTGACGAACAGAGTGAGGATGAAATCATTCTAAGGCAGAGAGAAGGAATAAGAGAGACCTTGATGGGAGTAAAGATTGCACCAAAACTTTTCGACATACTGCAAAAGATTATCATTGCCTATATGGACGAGATTAAACGTTTGGAAGGAGAAATTAGAGAAATTGTGGTAGAAAAGGCTGGGGTGCCCATGGCAGAGTTTAGAAAAACCTTTATTGGACATGAAACAAAACTAACATGGATTGAAAAATACATCAGGGCTAAAAGAAAGTACTCTTCGATTCTTAATAGAAATAAATCCAAAATCATAGCCAATCAAAAGAAATTAGCCAAATTAGAAAAATCCTCACACATCAACATACAAGAAATAAAAGACATTAATCGTCAACTAAATATGGGCAGGATCCGTGCAGATCGTGCAAAAAAAGAAATGGTTGAAGCCAATCTGAGATTAGTTATTTCCATCGCTAAGAAATACACAAACAGAGGACTGCAATTTTTAGATCTCATCCAAGAGGGAAATATTGGATTAATGAAAGCAGTGGATAAATTTGAATACAGAAGGGGGTATAAGTTTTCTACCTATGCCACTTGGTGGATCAGGCAGGCAATTACGAGGTCGATTGCAGATCAAGCCAGAACCATAAGAATTCCTGTGCATATGATTGAAACCATCAACAAATTAAACCGGATTCAAAGGCAAATGATCCAAGAAAAAGGAAGAGAACCCAGTGTTGAAGAATTATCTGAAAAAATGGAAATGCCAATCTCTAGAATTAGAAAAGTTCTCAAAATCTCTAGAGAGCCAATATCTATGGAAACACCGATTGGTGATGATGACGATTCATATTTAGGTGATTTTATCGAAGACACAACTATTGATCAGCCCGATGGTGCCGCAACTAAAACAGGATTAAAAGAAAGCACGGTAAGTATCCTAGAAAGCCTAACCCCAAGAGAGTCCTTCACGTAGTGAGAAACTGAAAAGCTTTATGAATGACAGCTAGAAGGATTTAGTTTCTTCTACCCCCTTATCATTATATTATTTTCATCAATAAGAAGAACCAAATGGAAAAAGTATTAGTAACAGGCGCCAGTGGCTTTATAGCCCTTCATTGTATTCAACAACTCTTGGATGAGAGTTATTTAGTTAGAGGCACCGTAAGAAACAAGGAGAAAGGTCAGGAAGTTATTGAAGCCATGACCAAACACTCCAAACAACCCAATAATCTTGAGCTTGTAGAAACTGATTTATTGTCAGATCAAGGCTGGGATGAAGCGGTTCAAGAATGCGATTATGTGCTGCATGTGGCCTCTCCATTTATACTTCATGAACCAAAAAAAGAAGAAGACTTGATTAATCCTGCAGTTGAAGGCTCGCTCAGAGTTTTAAAATCTTGCACCGGTAACGACGTTAAAAAAGTGGTGTTGACCTCGTCATTTGCAGCCATAGGTTACGGCCATGATAAAGACATTTATGATGAGACAGATTGGTCAATCCCTGAATCTACTCGTGGGACTATTGGTGCCTATGCGAAAAGTAAAACATTTGCTGAAAAGGCTTCCTGGGATTACGTTGCTCAGCTTTCAGATGAAGACAAATTTGAATTCACCGTCATTAATCCAGTTGCCGTGACTGGCCCTATGTTATCCAGCGATATTGGTACCTCCAATTCGATGTTTATCCAGCTTTGTAATGGCTCCATGCCTGCTTGCCCAAGAATTCATATAGGCTTTGTAGATGTTAGGGATGTTGCTAAAGCTCATTTGTTTGCCATGAAGTCAGCTGCCACTAATGGAGAACGTATTATTGTTAGCGAAAAGGAAATGTTTTTTGCAGAAATAGGACAAGTATTAAAAAATGCCGGATTCAAACAGGCTCCTACTCGTGAAATGCCAGACTTTCTGGTAAAAATAATGGCACTGTTTATTAAACAACTGAGTGGGCTTAAGAGGTCCTTAGGTCATACGGTCTTTGCAGATAAAAGCAAGGCAAAGAAGTTGTTTAATTGGGAGTATATTTCTGCAGAAGACTCAGCCATTGAAACTGCAGAAGAGTTGGTGTCCATGGGTCTTATTTCAAAGAAATAAACTAACCATTAATGATAATATATAACTCCTTGGGCCTGTAGCTCAGTTGGTTAGAGCAGTGGACTCATAATCCATTGGTCGGAGGTTC
>LUMD01000629.1_pt1 | contig 12603 bp, 10 predicted proteins | sample 729651 | NCBI WGS metagenome assembly LUMD01 (sample SAMN03860272, study PRJNA289734) | marine metagenome | biome: seawater column; feature: ocean; material: water; isolation source: Red Sea water column Station 34 - depth 258m | place: Saudi Arabia: Red Sea | collected 2011-10-15 | depth 258 m | reverse complement strand
CGTGTGGCCCGATGTCGGCGCCGTCGAGGACGATCTCCCGGTCGAACACGGCGTCGTCGTCGGTGGCCAGCGACCGCCAGTCGGCCACGGCGGCGTCCCAGTCGGCGCCGGACGGTGCGTGGGCGCGGCCCTCGAGGTAGGCGAAGGTGGTGTCGTCGGGGGCGATCAGGCCGGCCTTGGCGCCCGCCTCGATCGACATGTTGCACACGGTCATCCGGCCCTCCATCGAGAGGCCCCGGATCACATCGCCCCGGTACTCGATGACCGAACCGATCCCGCCGCCGGTGCCGAGCTCGCCGATGATGGCGAGGATCACGTCCTTGGCGGTCGAACCGGCGGGGAGGGTGCCGTCGACCGTGACCGCCAGCGTGCCGGGCCGCTGCTGGGGGAGCGTCTGGGTGGCCAGCACGTGCTCGACCTCGCTGGTGCCGATCCCGAACGCCAGGGCGCCGAACGCCCCGTGCGTGCTGGTGTGGCTGTCGCCGCACACCACCGTCATGCCGGGCAGCGTCAGTCCCATCTCGGGGCCGATCACGTGCACGATGCCCTGGCCCGGATCGCCCATCGAGTGGAGCTGCACCCCGAAGCGATGGGCTGGTCGACGTCGGCGGTCGGGACGTTGTGGTCCTCGGTGGCGACGGTGAGGTCGGGGCGGCGGACCGGTCGGCCGGCCACGCGCAGGCCGTCGAACGCCTGCGGCGAGGTGACCTCGTGGACGAGGTGGAGGTCGATGAACAGGAGGTCGGGCTCACCGTCGGCTGCATGCACGACGTGGCGGTCCCACACCTTCTGGCTGAGCGTCTTTCCGGACATTCCTGCTCCCGGCTCGATCTCGGAGATCACAGGCTACGGCTGGCCTTCCGGCTTTCGTTGGTGCCCGGGCGGACCGGCGGGGCCGGCGCTCGCTCCGGCTTGACGCTCACGTTCGCTCGCCACCGACCCCGCCGTCCCACCCTCCCGTGGGGACCCGGCGTCCCGCCTTCCCAGTCGGCGCTCCCTGTCCGCCCTTGCTGGTCGACGGCACCGCCTGCCACAGGTCTGGTCAGGGCGCCTGGAGTTGGCTCCCCCCTTGCCAACCGGGGCAGGCGACCCCGCCTGGAAGGGAGGGGGTGGAGCGACCGGTGAGGGTGGTGACCAACCCCTCCTTTCCCGTCCGGGTGGACGGTGGCAGCCCATGGTTGTGAACGGGAGGGTGGTCACCGAAGGTGGATCGAGGAGGGCGGTGTCGGGTGCGGAGGAGTGAGGCGTCGGTCGCCGAGCGATCCGTGCCCGGCGACGCCCTCCGGGAACGCGGCAACTAGAGCGCAGAAAGGAACCGCAGGACCAACGCACGATCAGCAGCAGACAGTGCCATGAACGCCGAACGCGCCCCCTCTGCCTCACCGCCGTGCCAGAGGATCGCCTCTTCGAGCGTCCTCGCCCGTCCATCGTGGAGGTAGTGCTCGTGGCCGACGACGCCGGTGAGGCCGATGCCCCAGAGCGGTGGAGTCCGCCACTCGGCGCCGGTGGCGACGCCCTGGGGGAGGTCGTCGGCGAGGCCGGGGCCCAGGTCGTGGAGGAGCAGGTCGGTGAACGGCGTGATGACCTCGTCGGAGAGGGCCTGCACGTCGACGGTGGCGGTCACGTAGGGCTCGGTGCGGTGGCAGGCGGCGCAGCCGATCTGGGTGAACCAGGCGGCGCCGGCCTGCACGTCGGGGTCGTCGCGGTCGCGGATCGCGGGCACGGCGACGGTGCGGGTGTAGAAGGCGGTGTCGGCGAGGAAGTCGTCGCCGAATGCCTCGGTGGCCAGGTCGTGGTCGAGGTGCAGGTCCACGTCGAAGGCGTGGCGGGTGGTGGCGAGGATCGAGGCGTGCTGGGCCTTCCAGCCGAAGCGGCCGACCGTCGGGGCGCCGTCGTTGCCGGCGGCCTCCTGGAGTCGACCGCTGACGCCGTCGCCGTCGGTGTCGTCGGGGTCGGCCAGGGCACGCAGGTCGGCCACGTCGATGGCCTCGAGCAGGCCGCCGCCGAACACCGGTGGGGCGGCACGCAGCGAGGTGGCCAGTCCGGAGACGTCGGCGCCGTCGACGGAGACCACGGGGCGCCGCAGCGAGAACGGCGTGCCGTCGGGGTATTCGCCGGGCTCCTCCTCCCAGTCGACGGTGAGGGTCCCCTCGGCCGCCGTCCCGCGGTCCTGGAGTTGCTGGCCGAGGTCGGGGTGCGGTGACCCGTCGGCGAGGGCGAGCAGCAGCACGGGACCGGCGTCGGCGACGAACCCGTCGGCGGCGGGGGAGCGGCCGTTGCCGACGTGGCAGCCGAGGCAGCTGTCGGCGTTGTGGGACGCGCCCAGCCCGTCCTCGGGGCCGAAGGGGTGCTCGAACGGCACGTCGCCGTCGGCGAATCGGATGCGGTCGGGGAGGCCCATGGACCGGGCAGACAGGCTGAACGCCCGGTCGCCGGCGTGGATCGTGGTCGTGCCGCCGCCGGAGCGCAGCAGCAGGTCGGGCGCGTCCGCGGTCAGGACCGGCGCGCCAACCGCCGGGGCTGGACCCCGGTCTATGAGTAGCCAGGCCAGTCCGACGAGACAGGTCAGGCCGGCAGCAGCGAAGAGGCTCCGGGGGCGTCTACCAGCCGTCTGTGATGAATTCGGGTACATCGCCCCAAGCTGGCTCAGTGCAGAGGACCGCTCCGACCTCGTCGCCTGTGCTGGGTTCCTCGTCCGGGCCGTTGGTACCGATTATTGCGCAGATGCCCTCTGGCTCGGGTTGCCCCCAGAGCCACGACCGGTCCTGCTCGCCTAGATAGAACGACTCGATGTTTCCATCGGCCGGAACCTGGCGCTCGACGGTCACGGGGCTGGACCAGTCGCACAACTCAGGGTCGTCAGGGTCGAATGTTTCGTAGGAACCCCAGCACGGAATCAGGTACACGGTCTCGCCTGGCGGCCAGCCAGAGCCGACGATCCGACCGCCATGGCTGCCGGAACTATTGCCCTCGACCGGACCGAGCCACGAATAGCCGGACAGCAGGCCCGGAGTGAAGCGCACCTCGATGCCCGGGTCGGCCCAGTTGGCACGTCCGATCGTGTCGGGTATATCGCCCGGGATCGGGACCCTGACGGCAGCGACGTTCACGGCAGGTGGTGCGCCGGCGCGCCGGGCCTTCTCGGTCAACGCACCGGGCATCGTCGGCTGAGCCGGTGGAGCGGGCATGGTCGTGTGGTCGGCCACTGCGAACTCGCCCGGGTTGGGTCCGCCGCTCTCCTCGAGTGCGCCGGCGTCGTCGTCGCACGGCATGGCGGTCTCGATGTCGGCGGGGATCGAGGTCTCGAACGTGTTGCCGCTGAAGCAGTTGCCGGCCGGTGTCAGGTTGAAGCTCAACACGAAGAGGTCGTAGACGCTGCCGCTCACGACGTTGTCCTTTACGACGTTGCGCTCCGCGATCCACAGGTTCTGGTCGACGAAGTCCGCTACGGCGATGCCCGCATAGCTGTTGTCCTGAACGAGGTTTCTGATGATCAGGTTGTCGTTGCCGCCCGCGACCAATATCCCGGCGCCGAATCCTGCATCCCAGTCGGCGTTCCTGCGCGGTGTGTCCTCGTTGCCGTTGTCGTGGACGTGGTTGCCGACGATCACGATGTCGCCCTGTGGTGCCAGTTCCTCGCCGTCGAGGGTGTTGGGCACCATGCCGATCCGGTTGTGGCGCCACGTCGAGTCCTGGATGACGAGGTTGCCGCTGGCGTTGGTGCCCGAGTAGCCGAGGGCGTTGTGTTCGGCGACGACGTCGCGGATCACGGCGTTGCACGGGTTGCACTGGCCGATGTAGAAGGCCGAGTCGGGGTGGCCGCTGCCGTAGCTGTGCTCGATGAGGCCGTTGGTGGCGTTGAAGGCGTAGACGCCGTAGAGGCCGTTGTTGTAGGCGGTGACGTACGAGGCCCGGTAGCCGTCGACGATCACGTCGGTTCCGTAGTCGCCGGTGAAGAACACGCCGTTCGACGTGTGTGAGTGGCTCGTGAGGTTCTCGACGGCGACGCCGTTCGAGAAGACGATGATGCCGTTCTCGCGCTCGTGTTGACCGTCGATCACGACCTCGTTGCGGTCGGTGCCGCGTATGACGATGTCGTCGGTCTCGACGATGACGGCCTCGTGGTAGGTGCCGGGGCCGATGAGGACGAGGTCGCCGGGCTGGGCTGCATCGACCGCCTCCTGGATGGTGGCGTAGTCGTCGGGTACCCGTAGGGCGTCAGCCAACGGATCAACGGTGGTGGTCGGTGGGGGCGGTTCGGTCGTCGGGGGCGGTTCGTCGCCGCCTCCGGCGACTTCGATGATGGCGAGTGGTCCCTCGCCCATGGGCACGTTGCAACTGCGGTTGAGGAACGTGTCGAGGCGGAGGCTGGCGGTCTCGAGGTCCGCAGCCTCGCTACCCATGGCACCCATCAGGGCCATGAGGACCATCATCCCGATCTCGTCTTCGGAGGTGGTCTCGGGGTCGACGTTGGCGAAGGTGTCGGCCATCGACTGGATCGAGACGCGAACCGCCTGGGCGTCGTCGGTTAGTTCTGCGGGCACGTTCTCGACCAGCCATCCGTAGATGGGGTCGATGACCGAGAACAGTTCGGTGACCTGGTCGAGGGAGGGCTCTTCCGAGTCCATGCCGCTGATCATCGGCATCAGGCTGGGCAGGATGCTCCAGGCCTGTTCTTCCAGGCTGCTGCAGAAGCCGGCCGGGGCGTCGGGCAGCGGACCCTCGTAGACGCTGACGTCTGGCTCGTCCCAGCCGTCGTCGCCCTCCCAGTCGTCGCCGGGCTCGTCGCCGGGCTCGTCGTCCAGGACCGACATGGCTTCGTCGACGGCCTTGAAGACCTCGTTCTCGCCGGTGCCACAGGCGGCGTCGAGGTAGTCGTCGAGGGCGTACTCGGCCTCGCCGGGATCCTCGAAGCCGGTCTTGTCTTCGTAATAGATGAAGACCGGCATCGCCTCGGCGATGGCGGCCATGAAGTCCGGCTTGCCGTCGAAGGCGTCGGCCAGGGCGCCGAGCTCCAGCAGGGCGTCGACGTTGGGTGTCAGGTCGGCGGGCACCTCGCCGCGAAGCCAGGAGAGGTAGTCGCCGGCGGCCCTCAGGCTGTCTGCCAGCGCGGTCGGGTCGGCCGGTGTCGTGTCGATGGCGTCCAGCGCCGTCGCTGTGCGGTCGGCGTGCTCGGCGCAGAACGGGTCCACGGTGGTGGTTGGAGCGGTCGTCGTGGGAGCCGTCGTCGTGGGTGCGGCGGTGGTGGTCGTCTCGAGCACCGACTGCTTCGGCGGCGCTGTGGTCGGTGCCGGGTCGTCGGACCCCCCGCCGCAGGCGGCGGCCACGAGGGCGAGGGCGATGATGGGACTGGTGAGGCGTCGGTTCATGGCGCTGACCCTAGGTGACGCCGCTCCCGCTCACCCAGATGGCCGGTGCGCTTCAGCCGGGGACGACGATCACCCGGCCGCGCTGGCCGCGGCGGGCGGTGCCGTGGAACGAGCAGAAGTAGGGGAAGTCGCCGGCCTGCTCGAACGTGACCGAGCCCGCTCCACCGTCGGCGAGCACCGCCTTGGGCACCTCCCGGAACCAGCCCGGACGCCGGTCCTCCTCGGCGGGACGGACGTTGTGGTCGTTGCGGCCCTCGTTCACCCAGACGACCGTCGTTCCGGCGTCGACCACGATGATCCGGTCCTCGAAGGCGTTGTCGGTCACCGCCACGACCACCCGGCCAGCGCCCGTGTGGTCGACGGCGTCCTCGGGGACCTCGACGGGCTGGTCGGAGCCGATCGACGTCGGTTGGACGCCGCTCACCGGGCGGTCCGACGGGTGCGTCCCGGCGCAGGCGGTGGTCGTGAGCGCGAGGACGAGCAACAGGTGGACGGTCGGGCGCATACGGGCGCTGAGGCTATGGACCGGGGCCTCAGGTGCCCAGCCGGGCTCGCTCGACCAGGTCGGTGAACCCCTCGGCGCCCAGGTCGCCCATGTGGCCGGTGACCCCTCCCTCGGCGGTCACGACGACGCTGGCGGGCTGGCCGAACACGCCGAACCGCGCCCAGATCGACCCGTCCATGTCGGCGATGTGGGGGAACCCGTCGATGTGGAGCTCGACGGCCGTGTCGGCCACGGCCTCGAAGCCGTCGCGTCCGCTGGAGACGCCGACCACGACGAGTTCCCCGGAGCGGGCCAGTCCGGCGACCGCCGGTGCCTCACGGCGACAGATCGTTCAGGTTGGCGCCCAGAACCAGAAGAGCACGTCGGTGCCGGCCAGGTCGGCGCCGACGAACGTGGAGCCGTCGGACAGCGTGGCCGTGAAGTCGAGCAGTTCGGGGACCGTCGGGGGCGCCGTCGAGGTCGAGGCCGTCGTGGCGACCGTCGTCGTGGTGGTGATCGTGGTCGAGCCCGCTGGGGCTGTCGTCGTCGACGTCGTGGAGGGGGTGATCGTCGCTGTCGTGGATGGAGCCATGGTCGTGGCGGGCGCGGCCTCGTTGGTCCCGCCGGCGCAGCCTGCCAGCGCCACCAGCAGCGCGATGCGAAGTCCCCGCATGCCTCGACCCTACGCCCGCTACGGTCGGGGACGTGAGCACGCGGATGCTGGTGTCGCTGGCCCTGGTGTGTGGCATGGCGATCCTCGTCGCCTTCGCCGTCCAGGTGCTGGTCGCCGGCTGAGCGGGTCCACCTCGCAACGACGCAGGGAGAACGAACGGGTGGCAGAGGAACACGACCTGGTCGTGATCGGCGGTGGGCCGGCCGGCTACGCCGCTGCCCTGTACGGCGCCGCGGCCGGGCTCGACGTGGCCCTCGTCGAGGAGTCGAAGTTGGGGGGCACCTGCCTCCACGTGGGGTGCATCCCGGCCAAGGAGCTGCTCGAGACGGCCTCGGTGCTGCGCACGGTGCGCGAGGCCGGAGCGTTCGGGGTCGAGGCGGGTGAGCCGGTCGTCGACCTGGCCGTCAGCCAGTCCCGCAAGCAGGGCGTGGTCGACAACCTCACCAAGGGCCTGACCGGGCTGCTGGCCGGCCGGAAGGTGACGGTCCACGCCGGCACCGGGACGCTCGGCGTCGACCACACCGTGACCGTCGACGGCGACGAGCCGGCCGTCCTCCAGGCCCCCCACGTCGTGCTGGCCACCGGTTCCTCGCCGCGGACCATCCCCGGCTTCGACGTCGACGGCACGCTGGTGGTGACCAGTGACGAGCTGCTGTCGATCACCGAGGTACCCGAACGTGTCGCCGTCATCGGCGGCGGCGCCATCGGCTGCGAGTTCGCCTCGCTGCTCGCCGACCTCGGGTCGGCCGTCACCCTGCTCGAGGCCATGCCCGAGATCCTCCCCGGCTGCGACGCCGACGCCGCCAAGGCGGTGCGCCGGGCGTTCAAGAAGCGCAAGATCGACGTCCACGTCGGCGTGTCGGTCCACGGCCACGACCCGTCGGACGGCGCCACGACGGTCCGGTTCGGCGAGGACGGCGCCGTCGGGGTCGACCTGGTCGTGGTCGCCGTCGGCCGCCGGCCACGCGGCGACGCTGCCGGCCTGGTCGGCACCCGGGTGGAGGTCGACGAGCGCGGCTTCGTCGAGGTGGACGAACGGCTCCGCACCGGCGAGCCGGGCGTCTACGCCGTCGGCGACGTGGTCGCCACGCCGCAGCTCGCCCACGTCGGGTTCGCCGAGGGCATGTTCGTGGTCCGCGACCTGCTGGGCGAGCAGCCCACGCCCGTCGACCCGGCCACCGTGCCGTGGTGCATCTACAGCCATCCCGAGGTGGCCTTCGCCGGGATGACCGAGGCGGCGGCCCGGGAGGCCGGCCACGACGTGGTCGTCTCGTCGCACCGGTTCATCGGCAACGGCCGGGCCATGATCGTCGGCGACACCGACGGGCTCGTGAAGGTCGTCGCCGAGAAGGACCCCGACGGACGGGCCGGTCGCATCCTGGGCGTCCACCTGGTCGGCCCGTGGGTGACCGAGCAGCTCGGCCAGGGCTACCTGGCGGTCAACTGGGAGGCCACCGTCGACGAGGTCGCCGCCTTCATCCAGCCCCACCCGACCCTCAGCGAACTCTTCGGCGAGACGGTCCTCTCGCTGACCGGCCGCTCGCTGCACGGCTGACGCCATGGCCGACCTGCTGCTCCCGCAACTCGGCGAGACCGTCACCGAGGGCACGATCACCCGCTGGGCCAGGCGGCCGGGCGACCGGGTGGCGTCCGGCGACATCCTCTACGAGGTCTCCACCGACAAGGTCGACTCCGAGGTGCCCGCCGAGTTCGACGGCGTCCTCACCGAGAGAGCCGGCGGCGCCGCGGCCCCAGGCGACTCCGGCTCCGGGCGAGTCCGTGCCATCAGTCCCCGAGCCGGAACCGACGACGCCAGTGCCCCGCGGCGCGGGGGCCCGGCTCCTGTCTCCGGTGGTGCGGCGACTCCTGGCCGAGCACGGGCTCGACCCCGCCCGGGTGCCGGGCACCGGCCTCGGCGGTCGCATCACCCGCCGCGACGTCGAGCGGTTCCTGCGCGAGCACCCCGGACACGTCGAGCCGTTCACGTCGATCCGCCGGCGCACCGCCCAGCACATGGTCGCCTCCAAGGCCACGTCCCCCCACGTGCTCACCGCCATGGAGGTCGACTACGGCCGCGTCGACGAGGCCCGCCGGGCCCACGGGCCCGCCTGGAAGGCCGCTGAGGGGCGCAGCCTCACCTACCTGCCGTTCATCGTCCGGGCCGTGGCCGAGGCCCTCGTCGACCATCCGCGCATCAACGCCAGCGTCGGCGACGGCGAGCTGACCGTCCACCGCGACCTCAACCTGGCCGTCGCCGTCGACCTCGACTTCGAGGGCCTCGTGGCGCCCGTCGTGCGCCGGGCCGGCGGGATGTCGGTGCCCGAGCTGGCCCGCTCGATCGCCGACGTGGCCGAGCGGGCGCGGGCGAAGCAGCTGTCGCCCGACGACCTCGCCGGGGGCACGTTCACGGTCACCAACGCCGGCCAGTACGGCACGCTGTTCCAGTTCCCGATCATCAACCAGCCGCAGGTGGCGATCCTCTCCACCGACGGGGTGGCGAGGAAGCCGGTGGTCGTGGTGGACGACGACGGCAACGAGACCGTCGGCGTCGGCTCGGTCGGCGTACTGGCCCTGGCCTGGGACCACCGGGCCTTCGACGGCGCCTACGCGGCGTCGTTCCTGCGGCGCCTGCGGGACGTGCTCGAACAGACCGACTGGGCCGCCGACTGGCCGGCGGACGGCGCCGAGGCGACGTGACGGGCGGGAAGCCGTTCCGCATCCGCTGGCTCGGCCGCGTCCGGTACCGCGACGCCCTCGCCCTGCAGCGGGGCCTGTTCGCCCACTGCGCCGACGACCACCTGCTGCTGCTCGAACACCATCCCGTCTACACGCTCGGGTCCAACGCCGGCACCGAGCACCTGCTGGCCCCGCCCGAGGAGGTCGGCGCCGAACTCGAACACACCGACCGTGGCGGCGACATCACCTTCCACGGTCCCGGCCAGCTGGTCGGCTACCCGCTGCTGCACCTGGCTGGCGGCCCGGGGGGCCTCACGGGGTCGGTCGCCCACGTCCGCTCGGTCGAGGACGTCGTCATCGACGTGTGCCGCGACCTGGGGCTCGGCGACGTCGGCCGGCTCGACCGCTACCCGGGCGTCTGGGTCCGGCCCGACGGCCCCGACCCCCGCAAGGTCGCCGCCATCGGCGTGAGGATGAGCCGGGGCCGCACGATGCACGGCTTCGCCCTCAACGTGGACCCCGACCTCTCCTTCTTCGACCGCATGGTGCCCTGCGGGATCTCCGAGCACGGCGTCACGTCGCGGGCCCCCGAGGGCATCGAGGTGACCATGCGGGAGGTCGTGGACCGGGTCGCCGAGCGGGCCGCCGAACGGTGGGCACGCGGCCCGGTCGACCGGGCCGACGTGGCCTGGCGGCACCGCTCCGTCGACCTGGCCGCCTTCTCCCGGGGCGAGGGCCCGGGCGAGCCACCGCCGGTCGAGCGAAAGCCCGACTGGATGAAGGTCCGCCTCGACACCGGCCCCGGCTACCGCCGCCTCAAGGGCCTGCTGCGCGAGCGCTCGCTGGTCACCGTGTGCGAGGAGGCCGGCTGCCCCAACGTGTTCGACTGCTGGAACGACGGCACCGCCACGTTCATGATCAACGGCGAGCGGTGCACCCGGGCCTGCGGGTTCTGCCTGGTCGACACCCGGCGGCCCGAGGGCCTCGATGCCGGCGAGCCGGTCCGGGTCGCCGACGCCGTTGCCGAGATGGGGCTGGCGCACGCCGTGGTCACCGCTGTGGCACGCGACGACCTGCCCGACGGCGGGGCGGCCGCCTTCGCCGCCACGATCGCCGCGGTGCGGGACCGCAACCCCGGCACCGCTGTCGAGGTCCTCGTCCCGGACTGCAAGGGCGACCCCGGAGCGCTCGACGTGGTTTTCGACGCCCGGCCCGATGTGCTCAACCACAACCTCGAGACGGTCGCCCGACTGCAGCGGACCGTGCGCCCGTCGGCGTCCTACGCCCGCAGTCTGGCCGTGCTGGCCCGGGCCAAGTCAGCGGGCCTCACCACCAAGTCGTCGCTGATCGTGGGCCTCGGCGAGTCCGACGACGAGGTGGACGGGGCGCTGGCCGACCTGGCCGGCGTCGGGTGCGACATCGTCACGATCGGCCAGTACCTGCGACCCACCACCAACCACCTGCCGGTCGAACGGTGGGTGGAGCCGGCCGCATTCGAGCGTTGGCGGGAGGTGGGGGAGCGGCTCGGCATCCCCCACGTCGAGTCCGGGCCGCTGGTGCGCTCCAGCTACCACGCCCGCCAGGCCGCCGACGCCGTCGGGGCCTCGCCGCCCGTCCCGGTCACCCTCGGGGCATGAGGCGCCTGACGGCCAGCCCCTAGGCTCCCCGGCGTGTTCGCCGAGCGCCTCGAACGGGTCCGTGTCGCCATGGGCGAGCGTGGTGTCGACGTGCTGCTGCTCTCGGCCGGGGCCGACCTGCCGTGGCTGTGCGGCTACGAGGCCATGCCGCTCGAGCGCCTCACCCTGCTGGTCGTGCCCAGGGAGGGTGACGCCCACCTGCTCGTCCCGCACCTCGAGGCGCCCCGGGTGGTCGAACGGCCCGGCGTGTTCGAGTTGGTCACCTGGCGCGACGGGGAGGACGCCGTGGCCCTGGCCGCCGGCCTGGTCGGTTCCGTCGACACCGCCGCCTTCGGCGACCAGGCGTGGGCCGGGTTCCTCGTGGACCTGCTGGCCGAGCTGCCCGGGACGAGTTTCGCCCGGGCCTCGGTGGTCACGGCCCCGCTGCGGATGGTGAAGGACGCCGCCGAGGTCGAGGCCCTGCGCCGCGCCGCTGCCGCCGTCGACCGGATCCTCGCCGACGTCCAGGCCGGCCGGGTGGCGCTGGCCGGGCGGACCGAGGCCGAGGTGGCCGCCGAGATCGGACAGCGGATCCTCGACGAGGGCCACCGCAAGGTCAACTTCACGATCGTGGCCTCCGGGCCCAATGCCGCCAGCCCGCACCACGAGGCCGGCGACCGGGTCATCAGCGAGGGGGAGGGCGTGCTGTTCGACATCGGCGGCACGATGGACGGCGACGACGGCGTCGGCTACTGCTCCGACATCACCCGCTGCGTGCACCTGGGCGAGCCCCCGGTGGCGTTCGCCGAGTTGTACGACGTGCTCGAGGCCGCCCAGGCGGCCGGGGTCGCCGCGGCGACGGTCGGCACGCCCTGCGAGGACGTCGACGCCGCCGCCCGCCGGGTGATCGACGACGCCGGCTACGGGGAGTTCTTCGTGCACCGCACCGGCCACGGCATCGGCGTCGAGGCCCACGAACACCCCAACATCGTCGTCGGCAACGACCTGGAGCTGGTCGCCGGCCACGCCTTCTCGATCGAGCCCGGCATCTACGTCCCCGGCACCTGGGGTGCCCGCCTCGAGGACATCGTCGTCGCCGCCGCCGACGGCCCCGACCCCCTCAACACCATCGACCACGGCCTCGCCGTGCTCGGCTGAGCCACACCGCCGATCGCATGATCGAACTCGACGCCGCGACCGTGCTGCTGCAGTGGTCGGTCGGCGGCCTGTTCTTCCTGTGGGTGACGACGCGTCGCCGCGAGGTCGGCATCGGGTACGGCTGGACGATGCGCATCACCTACGGGGTGATGGCGGCCGGTGGCGTCGTCGTCGGCCTGCTGCTCGACACCGAGCCGGTGCGCGAGGCGTTCGGGGCGGGGGTGGTCGCCGCTACGGCCTTCGCCCTCGGGGTTTCAGTGTCTCGACGAAAGGCCGGGGTGGCCGGCCAGCGGGACGAGGAGGAGCGCCGGACGACACGGGTGGCGGCCATGACCGGCATCGACCGGGAGGCGCAGCGCTTCGACCGGAACGTGCCCGAGTTCCCGCCGGTCCTCGACCTGGTGGCCCCGGTGCTGGGCCTCGTCGCCCTCGTCGCCGCCGGGATCGGGGCCGGCGACCCGGCCCTGCTGGCCCTCGCCCGCACGCTGGTCGGCGCCCTGTTCCTCGGCGCCGTCTCGGACGCCATGCTGCTCGGCCACTGGTACCTCGTGCAGCCTGGCCTGGCCCGGGCGCCGATCCTCGAACTGGTGCGCTGGACGGCGATCCTCTGGCCGTTCGAGTTGCTGG
>LUMD01000206.1_pt1 | contig 12627 bp, 11 predicted proteins | sample 729651 | NCBI WGS metagenome assembly LUMD01 (sample SAMN03860272, study PRJNA289734) | marine metagenome | biome: seawater column; feature: ocean; material: water; isolation source: Red Sea water column Station 34 - depth 258m | place: Saudi Arabia: Red Sea | collected 2011-10-15 | depth 258 m | reverse complement strand
ACCGATGACTGCCGCACCATCATAACCTGCCGTCTCAATCAGCAGGACATCACCGGGTTGCGCCAACGCGATACCCGGCTGTACCGCGAGCATGTCCCTGGGCTCAACATGAACGGTAATGACAGCGCCCGCAAATGCCATCTGTCTATCGAGCGGCTTGATACGATGCTTCAATGCCCCGGTCCCATTCTGTGCATCGACGAGAAAACCGGTCGAAATACCTTCAAACGCTTCAATCTGAGCCTTGGATGGTCGACTAAAGTGCTGCCGGACCGTAAGTTTTACAGGTTCGCCAATCATCGATCTTTATCCTCAATTTTCCGATGGGTGTTGGAATCCAGTGGCTAGGAGATCATCTCTCACAGCCAATAGCTTTTCCTAAACACACAGTGTTCTGATATATATTATCCTGTGAATAAGCGAGAACCAAGGATGGGATTTCAATGAGCCAAACTATAACCCGGACTATTCGACTCAGTCCCGCCGACAATGTCGTTGTCGCCCGCGCCGCACTGCGAGCGGACACTCGCGTCGAAGAAGAAGGTCTAACCACCATAGAGGCCATTGACCCCGGTCACAAGGTAGCGACACAACCCATCAAAAAAGGGAACACCATACGTAAATATGACCAAATCATCGGTATTGCAGAATCCGATATTCGACCGGGTGAACATGTTCATACGCACAATCTTAGAATGGATGACTTTGATCGGGATTATAGGTTTAGCGAATCGGTCAGAGAGCTTGACTTCGTGAAACCTGAAGGCGCTGCAACATTCCAAGGAATTGTTCGTTCCGATGGCCGAGTGGGTACACGAAACTATATCGGTATTCTTACGAGCGTAAATTGTTCTGCGACTGTTGCACGACATGTTGCTCGGCGGTTTGAGAATGACATCATGGCAGAATTTCCCAATGTCGATGGTGTTGTTGCTCTCACTCATGACCATGGCTGCGGTGGCTGTGCAGGCATTGGCCTGAACTATATACAACGTACACTGTCTGGGTACTCCACGCATCCAAATTTTTACGCCGTTGTCATCATCGGATTAGGCTGTGAAGCCAATCAGATCGGCGCAATGATGGATGCCGAGAAACTTAACCCCAGTGACAAACTCCACGCTTATACAATTCAAGATTCCGGGGGTAGTGCTGCGGCAGCGGAAAGAGGCGAAGGTCTAATACGCGAATTACTCAGTGATGCAAACCGTGCTGAACGAACCACAAGGCCCACCAGCGATTTGATTCTAGCGCTAGAATGCGGCGGTTCTGATGGTTATTCTGGAATCTCTGCCAATCCCGCGCTTGGTGCTGCGGCGGACCTACTGGTTCTCAATGGCGGTACTGCCTGCCTAGGTGAAACACCAGAGGTCTATGGTGCAGAACACCTCCTCACAAGACGAGCCGTGAGCCCTGATGTAGGTCAAAAACTGGTGGATCGAATACAGTGGTGGGAAAACTACACCAAAGCAAATCATGCCGAAATGAACAACAATCCGGCACCTGGCAACAAAGCAGGTGGACTGACCACCATACTTGAAAAATCTCTGGGTGCTGTCGCCAAAGGAGGGACCACTAACCTGGTCGACGTCTATGAGTACGCCCAACCTATCACCCAAAAGGGTTTTGTTTTTATGGATACACCAGGTTATGACCCTGCGTCGATCACCGGCATGGTCGCAGGAGGTGCGAACATCACCTGCTTTACAACCGGTAGGGGCTCAGTGTTTGGTGGCAAACCGGTCCCTAGCCTAAAACTGGCGACCAATACACCGATGTATCTCCGCATGGAAAACGATATGGACATCAACTGTGGTGATATTGTGGATGGCACGTCGACTGTTGAAGAGAAAGGACAAGAGATTTTCGAAAAGATCGTCGCCTGTGCGTCTGGTGAGCAGTCAAAATCCGAGATCATGGGTATGGGCGAGGAGGAATTCGTCCCTTGGACCGTCGGTGCTATTTTGTGAACTTGAAGCTCAACTCCCCAAACAGTACGACTAAGGTCTCCGCTGCTCGATACTACCGTTGGGAACACTGATAGATGCTCAGTAGAAGTCAACTAGATGATTACCACAGTAAGGGTTACGTGGTTCCTGAATTTCGTCTCGACAATGAGACACTGGATACCATTAAAGGTCATCACGAACGTTTAACCTCCCGTTGGCCTGAATTTCAGGACTATTGCCCAAGTGTACTGGCTTATGATCTGGCCTTTTTGAATTACGCCCGAATTCCAGAGATTCTGGATATGGTCGAACAAGTTTTAGGGAATGATTTTGCACTCTGGAATTCGAGTTTCTTTGCCAAACCAGCGCATAACGGTCGAGCAACACCTTGGCATCAAGACGGTGAATATTGGCCTATACGGCCCGTAGCAACCTGTACGGTCTGGATTGCAATTGATGATGCGAATACTACCAATGGGTGCCTTAAACTTATACCTGGTTCACATAAGAAGAATGAACTGTTGGCACACGAAACAAACCTTGATCCCAATTTAACGCTCAATCAAGAAGTCCTGAGTTCCGAATTTGACGAATCCCTGTCTGTAGACCTGATCCTCGAAGCAGGGCAAATGTCGCTCCATGATGTTCGAATGGTTCATGGTTCTGATGCGAATACATCTGCGTATCCACGGCGCGGGATGACATTACGTTACATGCCTTTAACCTCAGTATTCGATAGAGAACTCGCGGTATCGCAAGCTGAAAACATGGGTTTTAAAGCACATCAAGACCGTACACTCTTCCTGATGCGCGGAACAGATCAGACTGGCAAGAACGACTTTCGCTTGCGCTGGTAGTATCACTGAAACTCAGTTTATAGAAATTAAGGACCCAACTAATGACAACAATTAATCTCTCGGGGGTGATACCACCGATAACAACGCCCTTTGACGAAAAAGGAGAAATCAAGTACGAATCAATAAAAACACAGGTGGACTGGCTAGTAGACTCCGGTGTCAGCGGCATCGCCGTCGGGGGTAGTACTGGAGAAGGCCAAGCCCTTGAAGCGGATGAATTTAAACAGCTGATTGATACTGCACTTGAAGCGGCTGCTGGTCGGATTGACGTCATCGCTGGCATTATTAGCGACTCCACTCGGGAATCTGTTAAACGTGGAAATATGATTCAAGGCTCCGGTGTTGTCGCCCTGCAAGTCACACCAGTCCACTACGTCTTCAAGCCGACTGACGACGCCACCGTCGAGCATTTTCGAACGCTGACGACTGAAACCGATATGCCCGTTATTATTTATAACGTCGTTCCCTGGAACTACCTTTCACCTGAATTACTGTGCCGAGTTATGCGGGAAGTTCCTGGCGTAATTGGAGTCAAGCAAAGTGCGGGTGATATGAAGCTATTTGCTGACCTTATGATTTCTGCTAAGCAGGAAGACCTCATATTCAGCGCGGTAGACGGACTCCTTTACGCAAGTTATTGCCTGGGTGCCCGAGGTTCAATTGCCGCAATACTTTCTGCCGCGCCCCGCCCGAGCGTTCAACTCTGGAATGCAGTTCAAGCCGGAGACCACGAGACCGCACTAAACCTGCACGAAAAATTACTCGTCCTTTGGAACGCAATCTGGGGCGACAATCTACCCGCGACAACCAAGTATTCACAAACCCTTCAGGGTATACCTGCCGGACTACCTAGACAGCCAATGACTATGCCCGATGAAGACCAACAAACCCTAATCCGTGATGCACTTGTAGGTCTTAGCCTTATATAAGGCACACTCAATAATTTAGAACCAACTTCGAATCATGTGTAACCTGGCTTGTTACACATGATTCAACACGACATCTAACAATTCACCATTTCTTGCCTCGATCTCGGTCGAGAATCCACATTTGTGAAAGATCTTAGAAACCAACAAATTCTAATTGTCGGGACAAGCTTTCTGGTCCAGGCCGTTTACGTTGGTGTGCTATTCACTTTCGGCATATTTTTTCTCGAGTTTGAACAAACCTTTGGCTGGTCACGTGCGACCATATCTGGCGCATTCTCTGTTTTTCTCATTGCGACAGGATCAATCGGTGTGGTCATGGGAAAATTGAATGACCATTTTGGCCCCCAAAAGATCATGATCGCTGGTGCAATTATCCATGGCGCGGGTTATGCATTGATGTCTTTAATACAAGCACCCTGGCAGCTCTATTTTTTTTATGGGGTGTTAGCTGCCATTGGATTTAGTACTCATGACATTGTGACGTTATCAACCGTTGCGCGTTGGTTTTCCGATAAACGGAGCTTGATGTCGGGCATCGTAAAATCCGGTGCCGGAGCGGGACAATTTGTTATTCCTATATTACTGACGACGTTCCTAACGATTTGGGACTGGCGAATCGCTTGCCTGGTATTTGGAGCAATCTCTACGTTAGTCTTGACAGCTGTTGCCCAATTTCTGACTCGCAATCCACCGACAACAGATAAACAACCAGAACTAGGTACATTGTCTGCATCTGAATTTGGATATTCGCTGCGACAAGCTGTTCGTACCGCAAATTTTTGGATTCTATGCATTAGCCAGTTCCTAGTATTTTTCTGCTTAATGGTCGTGATGATTCACGTAGCACCCCACGCACGTGATCTCGGTTTTGATGCTATCCGCGCTGCACAAGTACTTTCCACAATCGGGGCAGCAAGCATTTTAGGTCGAATAATTATGGGCGGTACCGGCGACCGCTTGGGTGGGAAACACTCACTCACGATTGCCTACGTCATTCTGAGTCTAAGCCTGATCTGGCTGTTGTTTATCCGTGAACCGTGGGTCTTGTTTCTGTTCGCCCCAGTGTATGGATTCGCTCACGGTGCATTTTTTACTCTGATATCGCCCACCGTTGCCGAACTTTTCGGGACTAAGGCCCATGGTGTGATATTTGCAATTATTCTCCTTCATGGGACTATAGGTGGCGCCATTAGCCCATTCATAGCGGGTCGGGTTTTCGACACGCTCGGCACATACCAGCCCGTATTTATTTGCCTGTCAGTAATTTCGGTTATTGGCCTAGTCCTCGTCCACTTTCTGCGCTCCGACAGTCTGACTAGAATTGGGGTAACCTAAACAGGCGTATAGACAGATTACGGTTTCTAATGCCGAACAGACGAACATACCGAATTGGTACTGGAGCTGGCTTCTCATCAGACCGGCTAGACCCAGCGATTGACCTAGTCAAGCGTGGACAGTTAGACGCTATCGTATTTGAGTGCGTTGGTGAGAGAACGTTGGCTTTTGGACACCGCGATCGAGCAAAGGACAGTAGTCGTGGCTATAACGCCCTACTTGAAAAACGACTTCGTGCCCTACTCGCCTTATGCCATATAAACGGCACCCGACTAATTACCAACATGGGGGTAGCCAACCCGGCCGCAGCGGCAAAAATTGCACATCAAATAGGACAAGAGCTTGGTTTAAACGGGCTTCGCATCGCCGCGGTGACTGGTGACGATGTCAGCGCCTTAATTCATGATTACAGCAAGCTCAGCGAACCAGCTTGTACAGTCGGTGAGACCGGCCGTTCAGTCATTGGCGCAAATGCTTATCTTGGTAGTGATGCGATCATAATGGCGTTGGAAGAAGATGCACACGTAGTGATTACCGGTCGAGTTGCAGACCCTTCTTTATTCCTAGCGCCGATTCAGCACAATTTCGACTGGCCAGCACAAGACTGGTCACGGCTTGGTGCTGGGACCCTGGTTGGACACCTAATGGAATGTGCAGCACAGGTCACGGGTGGGTATTTTGTGGACCCCGGATATAAATCTGTTCCCAATCTAGCCTATGTCGGTTTCCCACTGGCCGAAGTCAATTGTGATGGCAGCACTGTAATCACTAAGTTGGCAGGTACCGGCGGGAAAGTGAGTACCCAGACCGTCAAAGAACAAATGCTCTACGAAGTGCACAATCCATCGGCTTATCTAACTCCAGATGTGGTTGCCGACTTTTCTGGTGTTGAAATTTCTGATGAGGGCAATGACAGAGTGCGAGTTGATGGTGCTAAAGGCACGCCCCGGCCCAGCGAACTCAAGGTCACGGTCGCATTCGACGGCGGCTACCTTGCCGAAGCAGAAGTCTCTTATGCCGGCCCGGGTGCAGCCGAACGGGCCAGTTTGGCCGCAGATATTGTCAAAGATCGAATCAAGCAGGTCCACGGAATCGATGAACCCTGTCGCACTGACTTGATTGGCTTAAACGCGATCCATGGACTCGAGCTTGAAACCAATATGGACTCCCGAGATGTCCGCCTTCGTGCTGCATTCCGATGCGATGACCATGCGATCGCGGATACGCTGCTTTGGGAAGTGGAATCATTGTTGTGTTGTGGTCCGGCGGGCGGAGGTGGATACAGAGGGCGGATTGAACCCAGTGTTTTGACTTATTCAACCTTTGTTGATCGAAACCAGGTAGCGCCAGAAACTGAAATACTGATCGTATGACTCAAATTGTTGAACTTAGAACGCTGGCTCATGCGAGAGCGGGAGACAAAGGCAATCGATCGAACGTATCGGTTTTCGCCTATGACCCGAAAGACTTCGGACTTCTAGAGGCCCAAGTAACCGAATCTCGACTTAAACATCACTTCGGACACCTGTTACAGGGAACCATTCAACGGTTCGTGCTTCCAAAACTCCATGGCATCAACCTGGTAATCGATGATGCGCTAGGGGGAGGCGTCAACGAATCACTGAATCTTGATAGTCATGGTAAATCATGGAGCTTCCTGGTTCTGACTTTACCAATCGACCTTGATGCTAACTCCAATAATGAAAGGTACGACCCAGCCGGATAGCTTACGAATTAATGTCGACTAATCAATTTCCACTTTCCGGTACGCCGCAACATCTGGTGTTGGCCCAACTCCAGGAATTGCGAAATAGCGACGCTGGTTGGTATGGACCAAAAATGTTTATCGGAGGCAGTTATTTTGGTGGAGAAAACGTCCTTGAGCTGTCCAATAACGCAAGCCGGCTCTACCAAAATTACAACGCACTCTACGCCGGCAAGATGTTTCCCAGTTTGGTCGCTATTGAAAAGAAAGTCATATCATCATGCTTGGATCTCTTGGGCGCATCGTCTAATGGAGGAGGTTCCCTAACCACTGGCGGCACGGAAAGTCTGCTGCTGGCTGTCATGGCAGCCAGAAATTGGGCAAAAGTCAAGAGACCCACTTCAAACAAGCCTGAAATCTTGATCCCCGAAGCCGCCCACCCAGGATTTGATAAAGCAGCTCACCTGATGGACTTGAAGCCAGTTCGTCTTTCACAAAGCCCTGAATACCGCGCGGACACGACACAACTGGAAAATGCAGTCACGCCAAATACCATTATGATAATTGGATCAGCGCCATCATATCCGTACGGCATTACTGATCCAATTTGCAAGATTGCTGACATCGCCCAACGACATCAACTTTGGTGTCACGTCGATGCCTGCCACGGTGGATTTATACTACCGTTCGCCCGCCAACTAGGTCGAACCGTTCCCGAATTTGATTTCAGCGTAGCGGGAGTCACTTCGATTTCAGTAGATATACACAAGCTCGGGTATGCCAACAAAGGCGTATCCGCCCTTCTTGTTGCCAATTCTGAACTGCAAGAGTATCAACGTTATAGCTTTACAAATTGGCCCGCCGGGCTTTACACGACCATGGGTATTTCAGGTTCGCGTTCGGCAGGCGGCCTGTCTTCCGCCTGGGCCGTCATCAATCACCTCGGTACAGCTGGTTACCAAGAGATTGTTTCCGAAATACTGCAAGCTCGTGATCAACTGATAGCCGGAATAGAAACAATTAAAGGGTTGTTTGTGATCGGCAATCCCGACAGCTATTTGGTTGCGATCGGGTCAGACGATTTAGATGTTCTCGGGATAGATAACATGATGTCGGACAAAGGTTGGGTTACCAGTCAACTCCATAAGCCTCCTGCTATACATTTATTTCTTGATAGAGCCAATGCTATGAACATCGAGAACTACCTGAATGAATTGATCGAAGTCATAACTGCTTACCGTGCCGGGGAAAGAGCAGCCGAGAGAGATTCGACAGCGTATGCACGTTGAGTAATTTGTTTAAGGATGTTATTTACGATAATCCTAACCAGTAACCCATGAGTCTCGCCTACCCAACTATATTTTCGAAACAATGATTATTGGTGTACGCTCAAGGTAGTAGAGTTTCTGATAAACACGTCTACAAACAGCCATCAAAGGAGAACCCATTATGCGACTAGAAAACAAGATTGCATTGGTGACTGCTGCAGCGTCTGGAATGGGACGCGCTGGCGTCATTCGTTTTGCACAAGAAGGTGCTCGTGTAGCGGCAGTCGATATTGACCAAGCAGCTTTGGATGCCGTGGTTAAAGAAGTAGCCGATGCCGGTGGCAACGCAGTGGCAATCCGTGCCGACCTGACTAAGGACGAAGATTGTCACAGAATTGTCGATGACACAGTTGAAGCTTTTGGCGGACTAGATTTATTGTGGAATCATGTAGGCCATCCCGGCCCATCCGCCGTTGAGGATATCGATCCAGACGATTACGAGATTGCCATGGACCTGAATGTACGTTCTGTGTTCATGACAAGCGGCCGGGCGATACCACAGCTCCGAAAAAGGGGTGGCGGCAGTATCCTATTTACCGCATCCATCGCCGGTCTTATTGGGTCCCCCTTTAGCCCGGTCTATTCCGCCGCGAAATGGGGTGTAAACGGTATGATGGCTTCACTTGCTGGGCGCCTCGCCAACGATAATATCCGAGTCAATAGTGTTTGTCCTGGTGTCGTAGACACGCCAATGCTGAACGTTTTTATGGCTCGCCCTGACCAGGAGACTGATCGGGACACCAACCTTGCCATGATGAGAAAACTGACCCCACTAGGCCGAGAAGCACAACCTGAAGAGATTGCCAACGCTGCACTTTTTCTGTTATCTGATGAAGCCTCTTATATTACCGGCGTCGCGTTACCCGTAGACGGTGGATTCGTGTCTAAGTAGCAACTATTAGATACTCCGCTCAAAATATACAGGACCCTGGATTCATGATCATTAAGCACGAAAATCTCCGCACTCTCGCTAGAGAAATATTAAGTGCTGCCGGCAGCATTGGAGACGAACCCCAACTGGTATCAGACAACCTGGTAGACGCTAATCTCGCCGGTCATGACAGCCATGGCATCGGAATGCTGCCCCGCTATGTCGCTGCTGTCCACACGGGGGAACTTACCCCTAACCAGCATGCAAAAGTAATTGTCGACCATGGAATGTTAGTCACCATCGATGGCGGCGCAGGCTATGGACAGGTAATCGGCACGGAATCAATGGATATCGCCATCGAACGCACTCAAAAATATGGTGTATGCGTGATGACTATACAGAGATCATTCCACCTTGGCCGCATCGGTGCATGGGGAGAACGTTGTGCAACTGCTGGCTTACTGTCGATGCATCATGTGAATGTTGTCGGTCACCCCGGGTTGGTGGCGCCGTATCGGGGTTCAGATGCTCGTTTTGCGACAAACCCCTATTGCTGCACACTTCCCGCGACTGATACTACACCGTCAATCGTGCTTGACATGGCAACCAGCGTAATCGCCCAGGGCAAAGTACGCGTAGCCAGAAACAAAGGCGAGTTACTACCCGATGGTGTCTTACTCGACGGACAAGGGCAACCAACCAATGATCCTCAGACTATGTTCGATTCACCTCCTGGTGCGATACAAACTGTCGGCACTTACAAGGGTTATGGACTTGCACTGATTAATGAACTGCTTGCCGGTGTTTTTAGCGGAGGTGGCACTTGTCGGCCAGAAAACGACCATGCGAATGACACTATCCTCAATAATATGTTTTCGGTGATTATTGATCCTAAACGTCTCGTTGATGAAGAATTTATCCAATCAGAAACTGGGGCTACACTCACACACGTCCAATCATCTCCCCCGTTAGCAAAGGAAGAACCCGTACTGGTACCCGGAGATCCGGAACGGATGAGCAATACTCTAAGACGCCAGTCAGGTATACCAGTAGATGAGGAAAGCTGGCGACTTTTTGCAGAATGTGCGCTGTCTGTCGGTGTTCCTCAGGAACGAATTACGAAGCTCGCCTCAGTGTAGGGACTTCATCCGGCGAACCGCCCTTAGGATCTATCCGTCGATAGATGGGTGTGGAAATGGTCCTGTCTGTTCTTCGAAAGCGGCCCCGATGCGTAGGGTTATACCCTCGTCGTTCCCACGACCCAAGATCTGTAATCCCCCGGGCAATCCTTCCGCAGTAAGACCCATGGGTACTGACAATCCACACAACCCAAGGTAATTACCCCCACGGGTGAAATAACCTGGAGTTGCACCTTGATCAACTTCGGGTAACGGGAGCGGTGGTGTTGTCATTGTAGGTGTCAGCAGTCCCGATAGGCCAACCATACTTTCCAAGAATTCCTGCTGGTCCCGCCGTCTCTGTTGAAGAGCAGAAACATAGTCTCTGGCTGAAAAACCACGACCAGTCAGAATTCGAGGCCGCACGTCAGAATCGACAGGGGCATCTTTCTGCTCATACATATCACCATGATGGAAATATCCTTCAGAATAAATGATAACCCCAGTGGCTTCCTTCATATCATCGAAACTTTTCGGCCCATTGAAAGTCACCAGTTCTGCGCCAAGTTGCTCAAACACTCCGCAGGCTTCATCGTATAGCTCCAAAATATCACTTGCTACAAACTCCCGCTCCTGACTATTCAACACACCCAAACGGAGCCCGGTGATCCCCTGTGACATTAAACTATAGAAGCCGCGACCTTCTGATCGATCTCGGTCAACATCCACAGGATGGTGTCCGAGCATTACCTCATACATCAACGCAGTATCTGACACACTACGGGCCATCGGGCCCGCCGTATCTAGCGTATGCGACAATGGCATGATTCCATCCGTCGGAATCTGTCCTTCAGTTGTCTTAAGACCTGTAATTCCACACCAAGCTGCTGGACCCCGAACTGAACCACCAGTATCCGTACCCACTGCACAGCTCACCATTCCAGAAGCGACTGCAACAGCGGACCCGCTTGAGGAACCACCAGGAGTGCGATGGGTGTCGAGATCCCATGGATTCCATGGTGTACCCATATGTTGATTGGTACCCCACCCACCCATCGCAACCTCGACAGTCTTTGTCTTGCCGACAAGAACGCCTCCGGCCGCGATCAAACGTTTCGCAATTGTGGCTGTGGTAGGTGATACACGATCCTTAAGTACCTTAGAACCGCCTGTCGTGACCCTACCTTCTAGATCAACTATATCCTTCAATGCGAACGGGACGCCATGGAAAGGACCAATACGATGACCACTTTCATAGGCCTGTGTGGCAGCGTTAGCTGCCTGGCGCGCCTCCACCTCATAGACTACCTCGAAAGCGCCAAGTCGAGGTTCAAGTGATGAGATCCTATTTAGACACCGATCCAATACACTTGAAGGGGTGATGGATCCATCTTCATATCCCCGAGATAGTGAAAAAATCGACTGATAGACATCATTGTTCATGACACGCACTCCTCTTCGCATCTAATGCAATTCACTTCCAACATTAGTCTGGACTCTGATCCAAACGAACCATCGCACCTACTCCCGGAGCCGTAGCACCAGGATATCTGGTCATTACTTGCGGATCATGACCCGGGATGATGTGATTTCTTGTGCTGGCGAGCGATCGCATCTTATCAAACCCTTTCAACATATCTGCAACGTTGTACACAATCGGGAACGGAGCGTTATCTTCAAAATTGGCATAAAAGTGACTGGCATCACTGGCTAATACGACCCACCCTCGTACAGTCATAACCCTCACAAACTGCATTCCCATCGTATGGCCACCAACATGGTGGACAGTGATGCCTGGTGCAATCTCACTGTCTCCTGTGTGAAAAACAACTCGTCCTTTATACACATTTCGTACCATATCGATCACGTGATCGACTGTATAAGCTCCTGAAAAATATCCATGCCCCATGTGTGGGCCTGTCGCATATTGCATCTCTAACTCTTGGAGGTGGAAACGTGCCTTCGGAAAATCATTCAAAGAACCCGCGTGGTCATAGTGCAAATGCGTCACGATAACATCCTGAACTTGCCTCGTATCGACCCCAATGCCAGTCAACCCTTCTGCAGGGGATTGGTCGTATTCACACTGCCAAAGTCCTCCAGAATTTTCCGTACGTCGACTCCACTCGGTTTTATCAAATCCAGTATCAACAACAACCGTTCTATTAGCATTTTTCAGGGTCCAAACGTAATATGCTATCGGTTCATCCTGATCATGCATCGGATCACTCCACGCACTACCAATAAAATTCTCATGGTGTTTTCGATTTGTGCGTACCGCGTAGCACAATGCAGAAATCTCGTACGATTCAGGATCGGCCATGATATTTCCTCCAAGATAAGCTATTGTTGTCGTTCTACCGAAGCGTCTATAAAGAATAGGTATTTGTTGGTCCTGAAGAAGTCTATGCGAAATGGGCACTCAGGAAAAATAAAGTCTAGGCACGAAACGGCATGCAGATAGAGTGCCTGCAACAGGATATCTCGAACTATGAAAACAACTGAGACCGTTGGCATGATAGGAGTGGGCAACAT
>LUMD01000922.1_pt1 | contig 12656 bp, 14 predicted proteins | sample 729651 | NCBI WGS metagenome assembly LUMD01 (sample SAMN03860272, study PRJNA289734) | marine metagenome | biome: seawater column; feature: ocean; material: water; isolation source: Red Sea water column Station 34 - depth 258m | place: Saudi Arabia: Red Sea | collected 2011-10-15 | depth 258 m | reverse complement strand
CCAGCTACTTATGATATTGCAAAAGATATTCTTGCAGAGGAAATTGAACATGAATCGTGGTTTTTGGAGCTGTTATATGCCCGACCATCTGGTCATATGAGAAGGAAATATTCTGGTGAGAGACCACACACAAGAAAACATTCTAGAGCACTTGATTTATCATAATATCTAGTGGTTCCAATTTGAGGAACGTTTTTCACCAACTATTAGTAAATATATCAAAATCATTGGTGCTAAAAACTACTGATTCTTTTACATAAATCTGGTTTTTCATTTTGATTTAACATGAACGCAAGATCATGTTCATCATCTATGTCCAACATTATTCGACGAATTAATGCAACAGATACATTTTGAGATACTGATCTTGCAGCGTTCAATTGAAATGTATAGCTGCCTCGATCATACTGTGTTTTCATTATGTTGGTAGAACATCTCACTAACGCATTGGTTCCGTTCAATTGTCTGGATGGAACAATTATTACAGAATTTTTGGATTTATGAAAACACAAGAGATTATCTATATCAGAAGATCTCATTATTGGTATATCTTGAGGAAAGATAACTGAACGGTCATATTCATTATCCAAAATATATTGATCTGCTGAATATACTGCATGATTGACACCTGATTCGTCGTCAAAAATTTCTACGGTATTGAATTTTCTACCAAGTTCAAGTGCCGTTTCATCCTTTGATACTAGGATGATTTTATCAATGTACTGAGATTTTGATACAGTATCTAACACTTCTTCAAGCATTGCTTTACATATTTCCTCTTTCTGAGTTTTAGAAAGTTTTAATCTTGTTTTGGCGACGGAAAAAGTCTTTACTGGTATTATTGCACAGGTTTTCAAACTAGACGCGTATTTGTTTTAGTAAAAATGATGCAAGTGCATCTTCATCTTTTTTGTTTAGCATTTTTATTTTGGTATCATACTCACTCAGGTTTAACGACTCGATCTTCTTTGTTTGTATACGATCCCTAGTATCTATTACTATTTTGGAGCAAACTTCTGCATACCATTTTGCAACACCATATGCTGAAACTTCAAGACCAGCTGCCTCCATGTATTTCCCGGCAGGTCCACTAACTGCCTTATCACCAATAATTGGGCTTACCGCTACTACTTTGCGTTTGTTTTTGTATAATTCTTTTTTAATTCCTTTCATCATCATCATAGGACCTATACTGGTTAAAGGATTACCAGGGGCTATAATTACAAGTTCAGAGTCATGTATGGCGCTTATAGCATCAGGATTAGGACGAGCTTTTTCTATACCCTCATATTCAATTCCTTCTACTGGATCCATTCCACGATATTTTACCCAATATTCCTGCAGATGTAGTTTACCCTTGTTTGTTGTAAGTATTATCAGTAACTGGGATAATCTTGGGTTCGATTGCAAATTTTTCGCACATCCACTTGGTGATTTGACTTATACTTTTACCATTTTTTAGCATATTAGTTCTAGTAAGATGCGTAGCAGTATCTCTGTCACCAATTCTAAACCATGTATCCTCACCAAAAATCTCCATTTGTCTTAAAAATCCAAATGTGTCTTTTTTAATACCCCAGCCTTTGTCTTGGTCTAGCAGATCAGATAATCCGTAAATGATTGTATCAATATCTGGACATATGTAGAGACCATAAAGCCAATAATCATCCCCCACATTTGTTATTACGTTAACATCGGACCTTTGAGAGGCAAATCCCCTTACAAGTTTAACAGATCCCGTACCGCCAGCAAGTATTGTTATCAATTTTTTCTCCCTAAAGTAGTATAGTGAAAACATGGCTACCCATATTACCTTTTCAATGCGTGATTTCTGTGATATTTCGATAAAGTTAATTAATGAAAAAATATGTGGAGTTTTATGATTCACATCAGATTAAGTGTGATACTTTCTCTGATTGCTATTATTGCTATTAGTGGTTTAACTCCAGCATTGGCGTCATCCCAACTAGAACTTACAATAGATCCTACTTCAGATAAAGCAGTTGCTAAGATGGTATACCAAAGAAACATTACCTTAGATTATTCACAGGGTGGAAAGTTGGCTGATATATTGGCTGGAAAAAGTGACAAAATATCATTTAACGCGTCTTCATCTACTACTGGTATGAGTTCGCTGATGGCAAAATTGAATTCATACATGGCATCAAAAGGTAGTCAAGCACAGATTACTGACTTAGATTTGGAATATCTTGTAACCATTACTGGAAGAAGCGATAGTGCATCAATAGACTATAAGATTGTGTTGCGACCAACGATTGAAAATTTTGTAATTAAAGCTGGTTCTGGTAATTCGCCAACGCTAATAGACGTAGACTGGAGAGGATTTGGAGCTTTAGGACCAGTTGTGATCTCCACACCAATACATGGTGACGTTGAAATTAACTTACCAATTTCTGCTATTGAAACTTTCATTCCATCAATGGGGTTAGCAATGAAAGCTGGCGAGTCAGGTGAACTCCTTACTACTAGATTGATGGATGCAGACGGAATAAAAGATCAACCAGTTGGAAACTGGCACTTTTTGTTTTTCTACAGGTAGTGTACTTTCTTCATTTACAATGGGAGAGAGTAGCCTTCGAGAGGGATTGATAAGAGAACAAGTACGTGAAACCACATTTACCAGTGACAAAGTGTACGTGATAAAATCTATAGAATCTTCTGCTAATGCAAGCATAGACATAATTGGATTCGCAAATAGAGATACTTTGGGTAGTTCAGAAATTTTTGGTGTAACCCCACAAGCACCTGAAGGATATGCGTCAACATCAAGTGGGGAATTCCCTGCATTTATCCTGTATGGTATGGCTGGTATGGCTGCTATTGGTGGTGTTGCTATTATGATGATGAGTAAGAGAAAACTTGCAAAAGAATCTGGACACTATCAACAAACTGGAATTGACCCAACGCAACTTACTGGTGTTGCAACAAGTGCTGCCTCAGGTGGTTACCAAACAGTTAGGGGTGAAGCACATCTAAAAGGCGGAGAAGATTATGCTCAACATAGAAGCTTTTATGATGACAAACCACAAGTTGAAGAAAAATCAGAATCAACAAGTAAAAAAGGTGGCGCCATGCCAAAAGGCTTCAAGCCAAAAGATTAAGCGAGTGCTAGCCGTAACCCTCCTTCTGTTCTAAACGATATTTCGCTATGCGGTCTACCTGAACCTGTTACAGGAACCTATGGTTCGGTTTGACCTTGCTTCATGTGGGACAGATTTTCATTCCGTCTCTGGAAACCTCAGGCAGTACCATCACTGTACTCCAGATGGGATTTTTTTCTGTTCTGTTGCCAGCCATCTCTGACTATCTATCTACAGATCACATTTCCTGTATGAAGGGAGGAGTTTCCTCTGCCGTAGCAGCGTTTCGTTCACTAGCTCACACTTGATTAGAATTAAAAAATAGGTAATTTCAACATTTCTTATAATTAAGATTCAAAGTAATCTTCATTATGCTTTTCAATCTTCTTCTTAGGTTTAATTATGTACACAAATGCTAAACACTCGATATATGCACGGTAAAGATACTTGTTTTGTTTTAATATCTGCATAAATATGTTCCAAAATGATCTTGTGTGAAATTCTGAGAACATGTGATTACGTACAATAATTATTGTCTTTTTTGATTTGTCTGCTAATTCCAAGGTTTTTGGGCTAAAGGCAGTATCAGCCTGATTTCCCGCGCCTAAAAACACCATACCATTTTTGGTTCGATCAAAATTTTTCAAGAGTTCAGACGATACCAACATATTTTTTGTTTTGGGTTCCACCTCTTCAAATTGCATCTTTTTTATATCAAGACTAAACATCACGTCATTAATTTTGTTAACAATCTGAGTCTCAATTTCAGGAGGCTGGTTTATACCGCGAACAATCCTAATTTTACTATTATGTTGTTTTGATATTGCAGCAGATATCTCAAGTCCAAGATTTGAATGGCGTCCACTATCATATGAAACAATAAGATTAGAAATATCCTTGACAAAATTTTTTCTCAGTTTTACTCCAATTATATCACAAGTAGACAGTGACAGTAACTTTCTATTGTTTCGCAAGAAGGAAAAATCCACTATTAACGTGTTAATACTCTGTTCCTCTGCTGTAGCTAGAATCGCTTCAGTAGGATCGTGGCAAAGTCTAACTAGATATCTGTGCCGTATTGAATGAGAGATTGATTTCTTAAATTTATCAAATACACCAATGCCGGTTTCACCTGATTTGTTTGCAAAAGACAAAGGGGTTTGCTTTGGAACTGTTATAACGTTAAGAAAAGATATTTCACCATCTTTATGCTCAGCTATTGCCTCTGCAAGTTTGGCGAGTTTAGTGGACGTTCGTTTCTTAAAAACAACTAAAATTCTATACTCTTTTCTTTCTTCAGGTGATTGGTTAAAGATTAGAGGTGCATGGTGCTCTTTCTCTTTCTTTGACGTATAGAATTTATAAATCACAAAACCCATAGCAACCCAAATAATAGCAATTAACCAGCTGAGCGGTTGAGAGAATAGTAGGTAAACAGCAAAAATAGAAACTAGTGCAAAACCAATAATTGGAACTAAAGGGAATAATGGTGTCTTAAAACCATAGACCAGTTTTTTTTCTTTGGAAAGTCTTCGTATGGTAATACAAGCTGCATTTACTTGTGCAAATAAAAATAAAAACATTACACTGGCAGCAAGTGCAATCATTGTTAAATCAAATGACATGGCTAAAACCAGCATAACTATGGCGGAAAAAATTGTGGAAATGAATGGTGTACGATATTTTTTGTGTAAGCGGTTAAAAATTGGAGGTAAATCATGATTTCTTCCCATGGCAAAAGATACACGACTTGCAGCAAATGTTGTTGCGTTCAGTGCTGCAAGTGTTGACACAAATCCTCCAGCTAGTACAATTAAAGCACCAAATGGAAGATAATATTCAGCAGCTTCAATGATTCCCAGCTCACCATGTTCTCCAATAAACTCCCAGGCGGGTTGCCCCAACTGCATGGGATTCAAGCCCCCAATAAAGACGAAAGCAAATACAACGTAGATAGAAATTACGATTCCTAAAGAGATAAGAATGGCTTTGGGAATATTCTTTTTTGGTTTTTTAATCTCATCACCAGCTTGTGCAATTATTTCATATCCTTCAAATGCTATGAATGTTAAACCCATTGCTAGTACTAATCCCATTGTACCGTTAGGAAAGAAATCCTGAAAATTATCAGGCCAGTTAGGATTTAGGAACGACATCGCAACAAGAGCTGCAATTATTAAGATGCCAATAATTGCTAGCTGGGAAAATGTAATTGCACTTCCCACTTTCCCTGTATGTGAAGAGCCTCTAACATTAACAAAAGTAAATGCTATAATTGCAATTACTGCAAAGATCTTTTCAAGTGGTAATCCGGATGCATTATCTATTATTTCGGCAGACTTCAACAAATGTCCAAGAAATGTTCCAAACGCAACAGCATATAGACTACCTGCAATTGTATGTGCAAACCATGCCATCCAACCACTCAGATATGAATTTGGTCTAGGAAGTCCTTCTCTTACCCATTTGTAACCCCCACCTGTGGCAGGTAATGCAGAACCAAGTTCAGCATAAACCAATGCAGTAAAGAGAGTGATAACACCATTAAGAAGAAATGCAATTATCAAAGCGGGTCCTGCCGCATCTATACCTGGTCCTACCAGCACAAATATAGCACCTCCTATCATTGAGGCAACGCCTATCATTACTGCCTGTGAAAGGGAAAGGCTTCGGATTAGACCAGATGACTTTGTTTCAATACTCATTATCGAACCGTCTGAGATTATACTTGAATAAATCTGTAGTTGTTAATCTTATTAATCAACTATCAATCATAGTAGAGCTATCTAGACCATACCCATCACAAATTTCAAAAATATTTGATTCAGATTCCGCTTTACAATAATCCTTTAGGAGGTTTTCATTTAGTGTATAAAATGTATGGCCCCATTTGAATTTGTTAAGCAATGAAGATGCTAGGGTAGAATCACCCATTATGTACATAGCTGCAGCTATAGCCTCTACAGTGGTCAATTTATTTAATTTGGAATAGTTGACAGGGTTGCCCGCTAATAATGGCGGAAGTTTTCTATGAATACCGGAAAATTTCTTGCTGAATATGGTGCTAGTAAGATTCCAAGAACAGTCGACAGCAGTAATAGAGCTAACAAGTTTTTTATCTGATTTCAAAGCTAGACTACGTTCCCTGTGTCTGACAAAATTCTACACCCAATTTAAGCTACTTGCTTTTTGTGCCGTGTAAAAAAAGTAATAACTCCAACCAAAACAAATCCTGCCAAAAGAAAAATGATCCAGTAAAACTCCTGAAAATATATATTTTCTATGTAAAACGGTGAGAAAATTCGAAAACTTCCAGAGCGTCCAGAGATAATATCAAATGAAATATGAGTTAAAATTGCTCCAAAAGATATAGCTGCCAATTTCCAATCTTTTTTTCCGAAAACTAACATCATGACTACCGCTGCCAAAATTCCAAATGGAATGGAATGTGCCATCCTGAATGATTCTTCAAGACCCAGTATTTTCAAGAAGTTGTCCGCGTCAACCAAAATAGCAAAAAATCCAGCAAGTATGATATACCTAAAGCTTAGGGTCACAAATCCTATCATTAGTCCCCACACTATGTGACCAGCAAAATGTTCTATGCTAAGAAAACGTAATACTTCTATAGGATTTACAAACCCTAATGAAGATTGAGATTTTTCAATCTCCAGAATAAAACCGATTAGTGAAAAAGCGATTACAAGGGAACCGAATAAAAAAGAACGTTTTACAATAAAACTAACTTGCTTATTCATTCCTATTTTTAATTTATATTTAATTAATTAAAGTATGATTTTATTAACTTAAAAAAATGAGATAGCGTATTGCAAATTGAAGATTACCTAAAGGCTGGAAGTATCGCTGGGGAAGTCAGGGAAAATGTTCGTAGAAAAGATTGGGTTGGTGTTACTTTAGAAGATATTTGCGAATATGTAGAATCAGAAATTATTAAGAGAGGTGCTAAATGTGCATTTCCCGTAAATACCAGTCTAAATGAAATCGCAGCTCATTATACTGCTGAACCAAATGATCCCAAAACAGTTTCAGATACAGATTTGATTAAAATTGATCTTGGTGCACAAATTAATGGTTATATCGCAGACACCGCGGTAACGGTAAATTATGATCCGCAGTACGATTCGCTTGTTCAGACAGCAGAAGATGCCCTACAAAGTGCAATGTCTATGATCAAGGTTGGTGTAAAATCAAAGGATGTTGGAAGAAAAATTCAAACTACTATAATGGATGCAGGATTAAAGCCGATTGCTAATCTGAGTGGTCATTCACTTGATCAATATACTATACATGCAGGCAAAACTGTTCCAAACATGTGGACAATAGGCTCATTTTTGTTTTCAGAAAATGAGGCATTTGCATGTGAGCCATTTGTTACGACTAGAAACGGTTTGGGATTTGTCCGTAATGGGAAAATTAAAAACATCTATGCCCTAGTTTCAAGAAAAAAAACCAAAAATGAAAATGCAGATAGATTGGCAGAATACATCTGGAACAACTTTAACATGTTGCCATTTGCATTAAGATGGATTGTTAAAGATTGGGAAGAAAATGAAGCAAGAGAACTGCTAGAAATTTTGATTAAAAAGAAAGTAGTTCACGCATATGCCATTCTTGTTGAGGCTAATGGTAAAACTGTTGCACAGGCAGAACATACGTTTATTCCAACTGAAACTGGCGTTACAGTCACTACTATTGGATAAGTGTGTCAGAAAAAATCTTTGTGATTATTACTTGCCCCTGACAGGATGGACATTTTGATACAATTTTAAAAACAAAATCACCCTTGGAAAATTTACGCTTCAGTTCCTTCCTACATGAACCGCACTGTTCTAGAGTGCATGGTTCCATAAACTCATTTTTGTTATACATCACTGAGATACTCCCAAAGTGTTTCCTACACCTATAACGAGGACAGTTTGACCGTTGGCAGTGTTATCAGTGATCATTTCATGAACTTGGCTTTTGATATTTTCAGTTTGGTTGGCAATTTCTTTTTTCATAAGTGTTATTGCTTCCTTCACTGATTGTTTTATCACAACTGAAAAAATAGGAATGTCAAATTTTGTGGCCAGTTCCTCGATCTTGAATCTATCAGTACCAATTCCACCTATTGCGGCTCCGAATCCTTGTGATACAGTTCCCGAATCTTCACCCTCAAGTTTTAGCGCAGCATCAACCATCACAACAATATCAGGCTTGTATTTTTCAACGAGAAATTCAGTAGCCTCAGCTGGTCTGCCAACAGTAGCAAATGGTCCTTCAGCCTTGAGTAGGATTAATTTTCTGCCCTCAAATTTTGATTCACTGTAAACAGTTTCAAATTCAACTTTCTGCTTTTTTGTATCAAGCATCATTTCACCCACTACAAGCGGACCAATTCCATCGCCAATTGGTTGTCCAAGCTTAAATGCGGGGATTGCGTCTTTGAGCGCTTCAGCCTGTTCCATAATAAATGGTAACATCATCTGCAGTGGTAATATTAGAGGATAGTTGTTTTGTTTTTTCGCAGTTAAAAATAGATGCCTTACAATTCTGTGTAAAAGTTGTAGGTATGTAACAATTTCCAACAAGTTTTGAATCTTCGTAATTTCCATCGTATCAATTTCAGATAATAATGACTGAATTTGCTTTCTGGTAGTATCTTCCCTTGAACGTATTAAACGGTGAATCTTAGGAATTATGCCATTTGGGTCAATGTCTATCGGCATGATGGTAAAGTAATCAAATATCCTATCAAGTTTCTGAGTTACGTCATCCTTAACTGCCAAATCTTTTTTAATATATTCAATCAGCTCGCTTCTTGAATCATTTCTAAATTGTTCTAGTTGCCCAAGTTTTTTTTTAATATCACCCGATGTGATGATTAACTGTATTCGCTGACCATAGAACACAAAAAGAATTATTGGAAGAATCCAAATTAGCATCATAAATGGGTTTGAATCGTCCCCCATTCCAAAAAATTCATCAAGTATATCTAAATCACTAAAATCCACAAACAAATCGAATCTTCAATCAAATTAAAGCATTTGCTACTTGATTTTTGTTCCAGCTGGTACATCACTATCTACGGTTAGCCAGAATGGTTTGTCGTCTACATCAGCGGCTAAGAGCATAGCGTTTGATTCTATCCCAGCAATTTTCTTTGTTTCCAAGTTAGCAACAACAATTACAGTTTTACCAACCAAGTCTTGTGGCTCATAAAACTCAGCACCACCCATAATCACATCACGTTTTTCTTCTCCAAGATCAACCACACCTTTAACGATTCTTGTTTTACCTGGAATTTTTTCCGTTTCTAGTATGCTCCCAACTCGTATATCCAATTTCTTAAAATCATCATAAGTGGCAGACATAACCTACTCTTGTTCATCGGTTTAAAATGAATTTCGAAATCAAAGACTAATATTTTGAAAAACATCACGACTGATATGGCAGAAATAAACACATCTGTTGACATCACCGCTTCTGTAGATATTGTTTGGAACATAATTTCGGATCTTGATAATGAACCAAAATTTTGGAAAGGCACTAAAGAAACGAGGACTATATCAAAAGATGGCAATGTGATAACTAGAGAAATCATTATTGCGTTCAGAGATTCTAAATGTATGCAAAAAATTACATTACAACCAAAAGAAAAAATTCATGCTGAATTTACCAAGGGAATCATTAAAGGTTCAAAAACATTAATCCTCAAACCAAAGGAAAATAATTTGACACTTGAGGCCAATTGGGATATTAAAATGTCTGGTCTAGCTGGCATGTTTACAGGTATGATAAAGAAACACGTGAAAAGTGGAACAGAGCAAGCACTTGAATCTATAAAACTAGAAGCTGAGAGTCAGTAATTCATGAACCTGGCACTAGATATTTTCAATTACGTATTTGTAGCAATTTTAATTGGTGTGTCAGCAACATGGATTTTTTTAATTAAATCAATGTTTAGGACATTCCAAGAAACACCATTTTTAGATAAATTTAAAAAAAAAATACATGAAAAACCAAAAGTATCTATAATTTTACCTGCCAGAAATGAGGAAAAATTTATTGGCAGTTGTCTTGATTCCCTTGTAAATCAAGATTACATTGATTACGAAATTATAGCAATAAACGATTCATCAGATGATTCAACTGGAACCATAATCAAAAAGTATGCTAAAAAATTTCCCAAATTGATCCACGTAGATGCAAAACCCAAGCCAGAAGGGTGGGTAGGAAAAAATTGGGCATGCATGGAAGGATACAAAAAAGCCACGGGTGATTTATTGTTGTTTACTGACTCTGATACCAAACATGCAACTTCCGTAATATCACTGGCCGTATCTCATTTATTATCATTAGAACTGGATGCCTTGACAGTTATTCCAAAAATGTTGTGTTTAGATTCTATAACTAAAATTACACTTCCGATCATTTCTGTATTTTTACATACGCGATTTTCTGCTTTACGGGTTAATGATACATCAAAAAACACAGGATATTTTTTTGGAAGTTTTTTCATTATCAAAAGATCAACCTATGATTCAGTAGGGACACATGAAGGCGTAAAGGAGGAACTTATTGAAGATGGTGCGCTAGGAAAAAAGGTCAAGGAATCAGGGTTTAAAATACGAATGGTTAACGGACAACACCTTATAGATGCAGTTTGGGCAAGAGATTCTTTTACTCTGTGGAACGCGCTGAAAAGACTCATGATACCACTTTACCTGCAAAATGCAAAAACTGCAGTGGGAAGCTCTTTTGCAGTTTTATTTTTACTGTTTATGCCATTTCCATTACTTGCATATTCGGCAATTTTCCTTAACATAGAGATTTCATCATCAGTTCTTTTTGTGATAGCCGCTATTGCATCTGTACTAGTATACACAGGAGGAATATTAGATGCTGCAAAAGGTGTAGGCTCAGAAATGAAGTATTCGTTATTTGTACCTGTGGGGTGCTTTATTGTAGTTTGTGGTTTTTTTGCTGGTCTGATTCAGGCAACTAGCAAACATGCTGTATCATGGAGGGGTAGGACATATTATATGAAGAACCAAATTCAAAAATCGATTAATGTATAGTATAATTTATAGTCAAAAGCTTGAGGAGGTATACACTTGACAAAATCTGGATTCATCGTAGGAGGAGGAGTTGGAGCTGCTGCAGTGATATTGGTTTTTGCATTTGTCTTAATGCCTGCACAAGAAATTTCTACTCCCGACTTGATTGTTTCAAATGGACATGACGTTACAAAGTTTGGTGACGAATCGACGCTTTCAACAAAAAAGAGTCTAACCCTTGTGGAATTATTTGAAAAATCTGAAAGTGGTGTGGTGAGAATTGATGTGGATAAAATTAATCCGTCTCGAGAAACGGGTACCCTTGGTTCTGGTTTTGTTTTTGATGATTTAGGTCACATCATAACTAATGCACATGTAGTTGAGGGTGCTAGCAGTATAACGATAACATTCCTAGATGGAAGTCAATACAATGCACAGATAATAGGTTCAGACAAATTTACTGACATAGCGGTTATCAAGGTTGAAGAGAAACCACGTTACTTACATCCTTTGCAAATGGGCGACTCATCCACTCTCAAGGTTGGCGAACAAGTAGCGGCAATTGGCAATCCATTTGGTCTTTCTGGTTCGATGACTTCAGGAATAGTAAGCCAGATAGGACGATTACTTCCTTCTCAAGACACAGGGTTTTCAATTCCAAATGTGATTCAAACTGATGCTGCAATCAACCCAGGAAACTCTGGTGGTCCATTATTGAATATGGGGGGACAAGTTATGGGAATCAACACTGCAATTCAATCTGGAACTGGAGAATCTGCTGGAATTGGATTTGCAGTTCCTTCTAATACCATCTCAAAAGTGGTTCCTGTTTTAATCGAAGAGGGAAAATACTCTCATCCATGGATTGGAATTTCTGGACAAGATATTTATCCAGAACTAGCCAAAGTCCGTGATCTAGACCAATCAAAAGGATTTTTGATAGTTACTGTTGTACCAGGCAGTCCGGCGGAAATGGCTGGACTAAAGGGAGTCTCAGAAATAAAAACGATCGGTGATAGAGAATATCCAGCAGATGGTGACATTATAATTTCAGTTGACGGTAAGGAGGTAAGAAAAATTAGCGATATTCTGATTCACTTACAAGAGGAAAAATCCGTCGGGGATGAAATGATTTTGGGAGTACTTAGAGATGGAGAAGTAATGCACATAATTTTAGTATTAATTGAAAGACCAGATCTATAATCAAAAATCAAAAATAAATACTTGAAGTCAATCATCATTTCTGTTGAGTAGGCTAGAATTTGATTTTGAAGCATTAAACCAGGTTTTAGACGGCAGAGAAATCTCAGAAAATGATGCATACGAGGTATTTTTACACTCAAAATATAATTCGGAAAAAATTTTCAAAGTTGCTAGTAATCTTCGTGACATCCATAAGGGAAAAGTAGTCTCTTTTTCTAAAAAGGCATTCTTTAACATCGTAAATCTCTGCAGAGATACGTGTTCTTACTGCACATACAAAGCTGAGATTGGC
>LUMD01000533.1_pt1 | contig 12670 bp, 11 predicted proteins | sample 729651 | NCBI WGS metagenome assembly LUMD01 (sample SAMN03860272, study PRJNA289734) | marine metagenome | biome: seawater column; feature: ocean; material: water; isolation source: Red Sea water column Station 34 - depth 258m | place: Saudi Arabia: Red Sea | collected 2011-10-15 | depth 258 m | reverse complement strand
CCATGAGGGTGACGTTAACTTGGCGTTTACTAGATAGGAACGTTCCCAGTTGTATGAAACATTGTAAATTTAGTGGGTGGGGTATGCGGGATGTATACCCCGCCCACGCTTGTGGATGCTTCTACCAAACAGGAATAAGATAGCGGTATAAAAAGACGACTCGCTCGTTCTGAGTTGGGCTGATTAATGTCAAACCCTGATCTCAATCGCTTCGTGAATCTTGAGACCTATCCAATTGATCGATTGGATAGCGAGGCGGGTCAGGAGCTATTAAACCGAGCGCATCGGATGATGAAAGAGGACACGCTCGTTGAGTTTCCAGATTTTCTTAGGTCTGAAGCGGTTGTGGCTTTGGCAGAAGAACTGACTGCGCTGGAGTCGAACGCTCATCAGATAGACTACATGAGCACACCTTACGGCTGGATGGACAATTCAGAATTTCCTCCCAACCATCCGCGTTCTGCGCTTTTTCGACGCAACTGCGGCACTATTACAACTGAGTTGTTTTCTGAAAACTCATTGTCGAATAGGCTGTTTCAGCTCGATGAGCTGACCGAGTTTATTCGTCGTATGTTGGGGTATGAAACGCTTTATCGTTCGACCTGTCCAACATTATCTATACAGGTGAATGTCATGGATGAGGGTGATCGATTCGACTGGCATTTTGATACAAACGATGGTGTCGTGTCGTTCATGATACAAAATGCAGACACCGGAGGCGCCTTTGAGTACGTTCCACTCATCCGTGATGAAGATGATGAGAATTACGATACGGTGTCTGATGTATTTGACGGATCACATGAGCCTCGTCGTCAAACCGCGAGCCCGGGAACATTGTTGTTGTTTCTTGGGCGGCGTTCTATACATCGAGTAGCACCGGTTGGCGCGACAAAACGATCACGACTTAGCCTACTTTACAGCTATGATATCTAATGAACCTTATTTGGGGGCACAAACGAAGCCGGGGTAGCGGGGCAGACGTTACCCGCGCCTAACTAAAATCCGTCTGTCCATTCACTGCCGGGATAATCCAGACTGCTAGTGAATATTCTTTCCACCTCGGGGCACTCATACTATCTACCTCTACGCTCCCATAGCTTCTTGCCCAACCACCAGCCCAATCCCCATAGAGGAAAAATCAGTAAGCACCACATAGCTGCCACCAGAAGACCGACGTCATACACTTTACTAGCTATCGCGCTGAGTACGAGGTAACAGAAGACAGGCGTAATCCTTTCTGTTTTGATACTCCAACGATCTGTATCTTTTGTTGGTTCGTTGCTCATAATCGGGCCTCGCCAATTGTACAAAGCTCAGATACTGTCTTGTGCTGCAAGCTTTAACCTTAACCCAATCTCCCCACCAAATCTTCTGCTCTTAAATTCGAATGGCGGGTCTCTATTTGCCGTCACCGTTCCGGTGAGCACGAATGGATACAAGGCCTACCATCTACTCGATGGAATGAATAAACTAATCCTCATATGACTGACAACTTTTAAGGTGACACAATGTATTTCTTTGCAGAACATAGACACACAGGCGCAACATGCTTTTCTAAAGACGAATCAAAGACAGTACTATTTGATAATTTAATAACTGAAGCAAATGAACATGGTGTGAAAATACATCAATTCTTAAAGTGCGCTCCTGAGCATAGATTCTTCTTTGTGCTTGAGGCTGACGATTATCAAGCAATCCATAACTTGTTCCAGCCAGTGTTCACATTAGGAGATATTGAGGTTGTTCCAGCAATTAGTGCTCTCTAGAGCACCCACCACCGAGATAAAAGCTATGAAATATGCCGTAATGACTACTTGGAAACATACCAATGCGATTGACTGGGATGATATGGAGGCGAGCATTGGTGATGACCTGCCTGAAGGAACAACGATACAGTGGTTCGAGATTGATGAGCATAATCACGGTTCATTCGGTACTTATGCTTCTAAGGAGGTATATGAAGACTTCAAGGCAACGATAGCTGCCTATCGAAAGGAACAAATTGGCTCACGCCAAATAGAAATGACTATGGAAGCGGTTGGTCCAATTCGTGTCGATGTAGGAAATTAGTAGGTGCTAAGTACTACGATGATCAAATTTCAGCACACGACAAATTAGGAGCAGAAACGGATCAGTGAAAATGGCCTAAAAGCAGTGGAAAATGGTGGGCGCGGCTGGATTTGAACCAGCGACCCCTGCCGTGTGAAGGCTGAGGACCTTTAATTAACAGTCCAAGAACCCGTTAAATAACAGGCTCCGACTCCACGCAAACGGACCTGAATGGACTGGAGAGGACAGGAACGGATCCAATTTCAGCACATCAACTTGGGGTACCTACCCCTTTGTAAGAAAGAACGAATTCGAATATTCACTCCACGCCGCGGTGGGTAGATTTTGGTTGACTCTTTATTCGGAGCACATCGTCACAGATTCAATATCTGTCGGAAGTTTAATTCTGAATTGGTTCGAATTTGGCCGTAATCCAACAAATTTTTGTGAGCTATATTCAAAGTAGACACTGCATATTGTGATTCGTACCCGTTCGCCATCTCAGACGTTAACGCGAATCTCTTAAGAGATTTGGTCCGTAGAAGGAACAGGAATTGGAATTCATTCAGTTTTTTGGTGACATTCTGACATTTGAGATCATGCTCGTGCTTGTATTGGCGACTGGCGCCGGCTTGGTGTTGGGCGCGATGCCGGGACTTAGTCCTACCATGGCCGTTGCCCTGTTGATTCCCTTTACTTTCCATATGGACTCCGCCACGGGTTTGGTTCTTCTCGGCGCGGTGTACACGGCAACCGTCGCAGGTGGAGCGATCAGTGGGATCCTGGTCAATATTCCAGGTGCACCGGCAAACATCGCTACTGTGCTCGATGGGCATCCGCTGGCTAAACAGGGGCGTGCCTCAGAGGCCTTGCATTATTGTTTTATCAGCTCGTTCATAGGTGGAGTCATCGGCGTGGTGGTGCTGATCTTTTTCACTCCGCCCCTCGCTGAGTTAGCTCTGGCATTTGGTCCGGCGGAACTTTTCTGGATTGCCATTGTCGGGGTGACTGTGATTGGTAGCGTCGGCTCAAAGTCGGTACTCAAAGGGTTGCTCTCCGGTGCGGTAGGACTATGGATATCAACTATCGGGATCAGTCCGATTTTCGGTGAAGCCAGGTTTGTATTTTCAGACCACATCACAGGCGGTGTACATGTTGTGGCGGCCCTCATTGGTTTGTTTGCCATCCCGCAGGTTTTCCAATTGATGGTCACCGCCCGTGGAAAAAAAGCCGGCAGCGTCTACAGTTTGGAGAAGCATCGGTTGATTGACTCGATGAGGTACAACTTGCAGCGTTTCAAGGCGCTCGCAGTGGGCACGGTCTCTGGGGTGATCGTCGGTATCATCCCTGGTGCGGGCGGACAGATTGCTGGCCTAGTGGCGTATGACCAGGTTCGTAAGTTCAGTGACGATCCAGAGCGCTTCGGCAAAGGTGAGCCGGACGGGGTTATCGCGGCTGAGTCTGCGAATAATGCCATGGTAGGCCCCTCGCTGGTGCCCCTGTTGACGTTGGGCGTACCAGGCAGTCCGACTGCAGCGGTGTTGCTGGGCGGTTTGCTGATCAACGGCCTGTTTCCCGGCCCGGATCTTTTTACCGTGCATGCGCAGGTGACCTGGACGTTCATTGGTTCACTCCTGATTGCCCAGGGGTTGATGCTTGTCCTGGGATTAGGGCTTAGCCGAACCAGCAGTTATTGGGTGATGCGGGTGCCGAGTCACTACATGGCGGCGGCGGTAACCGTACTCGCTGTTATTGGCACCTACAGTGTTCAGAACAGTTATTCGGATGTGCTCGTCATGGCTACTCTGGGAGCATTGATGTATGTAGTCAGCCGCTATGGCTTCAGCGCTGCCCCGATGGTGCTGGGTATCATCTTGGGGCCTATCGCCGAGGATAACTTCCAGATGGGCAAGATGATTGCAGAAACAGGGGAGGGTATGTTCTCTTACTTTTTCCTAGGCACCATCAATATTGTCCTGGTTACCCTTTGTCTGATCTCGATCATATATAGCGTCCTTGCCGAGGTGAAACAGCGCCGTCGTTCTGGCGCTGCCCTAGACACGGGTGTTGATCGCAGCCTGGTTGGAGGGGTTGGCGTCACCGTGTTGTCGTTGATTATCCTGGGTGCTGCGCTTTTCTCAGGCAGCGGCGAAGCTTTTTTCTTCCCCCAACTACTCGCTGTCATTATGACCGGGCTCTCAATCGTGGTGTTGTGGGACGGAATCAGATCGATGCGCAGCAGTGACGCACGAGAGGTTACGCGCTGGCGTGATATCGGCGCAGGCAGTACCGTTATCTTGGGTTACCTAATTGTGCTGGAGGTGCTAGGTTTTTATGTGTCGTCTTTTATCGCGTTTGCCCTTATTGCTTTTTGTTACCTACCGTTACGAAACCGGCGAAGTTTCCTCACGTTGGTCTCAGTAAGTGTGGTGTTTACCGGGATCGTCTACCTGTCTTTTGAGCACATGCTGCAAGTCATGACACCCAGGGGAATTCTTTTTTGACACAGTTTCTTTTCGTGGGTTCGGTCCCCTCTTAGTTTGCGAGGGTGATACGGGTCTCACGGAGTACCCGTCCCAAATGGGACAAAACCCAGTCCTACAAATTAGGAGGATGATATGTCAGTTCTGAAATACATTGTTAAGGCCGGTACCACAGCGCTAGGTGCGTTGCTGCTGATGGCGCCAATCCAGGTTGTCTTCGCTGGGGACTACCCAAGTGCCCCGGTACAGGTAACCGTTGCATACGGACCCGGCGGCGCTACCGATTTTCAGGCCCGCATTGTGACGATGATGGCAGGTAAGGAAAAATACCTGAACATGCCTATTGTGATCTTCAACAAGCCCGGTGCTGGTGGGCAGAAAGGCTGGAACTGGTTTGCCGGGAAGGCAAGCACAGACGGCCATCAGTTGGCAGCGTACAACGTGCCACACTTTATCGCGCAGTCAATCAAGTTTGATACTAAATACAACATTAACAATCTGGAGCCGATTGCTAACTGGGGTGCAGACCCTGCCGTGTTGATTGCCCCTAAAGACAGCCCTTTTAACTCCATTGCCGATGTGGTTGCCTATGCCAAAGCCAATCCCGGTACCATTACCGTAAGTGGAGCCGGCCTATATGTGGGTCACCACATTGCCCATCTACAGTTCGAAAGGGCGGCAGACATCAAGCTCAAATATATTCCTGCAGGCGGTGGTGTTAAAGCGATGAAGATGGTGTTGGGTAATCAGGTAATGGCAGGCTTTAACAACCTGTCGGATGCATATCGACAGGGTGACCGGATCAAAGTCCTCGGCGTAGCCGATAATCAACGTGAAGAGATGTTTCTGCCGGATGTGCCGACTTTCAAAGAGCAGGGCATAGATGTGGATGACTCCAGCGTAAATTTCCGCGGCATTATGGCGCGTAAAGGTACCTCTCAGGAAGTCATCGATTTCCTAGCAGAGCGGGTTCACTTGATGTTTCAGGACAAGAAAGTCGCGAAGAAGATGAAAGCTGGTGGTTCACCACTTCGTATCATGACGCGTGACGAGGTTCTGGCCATGTGGGCAGAGCGCCAGCCCTACCTTGAGGATTTGTTAAAAGGGCTTGATTGAGGTTAATTGAAGTTGGCGTACCGGCTGTCAGCGCAGCCGGTACGCTTTGTTCTTTTGTTACCATTTTTATCAGACCCCTATAACATCTCACCGTGTTATCTCCGATTTGGGGGTTACATCGGACCCATCCCATCAGATTCTGTTTTGTTTACATATTTCGTTCCCACGCAGCGCCTAGTCTTTCTAGGGCAGTCTGTAAGTCATCTTGATCACCCACTCGATTTCTAACGCTGACCATTCGAGACCTACTGGGTCACAGCAGTGTCACGATGACAGACCGCCATATGCATAGTGATCAATCAGATATTCACGATGCCGTACACAAGTTGGAGAAGTTTCGGTCACATTGACCATTGAGTTACTGTTTGAGGTTCGTTCATTTCGAAATTTAGTTGCTGGATCTGTATCTTGGTTGTCTATACTAAGTCGATATTACGTCGTTACAACGAAGAGAAACTAAAGAGTGCCTCCAGATGTCGGGATAAATTTAGAAGGAACGAAGGCCTGCAAAGCTGGTGGCCACTTTGTCAAATCTACTATTTCGTGAACCGGCTAACTACCCTGGATAGCGAAGACAGGACCCACCTGACTAAGTTCTTCTAGTGCTATATGACAGGCGATTCGGTGTCCATCTGCTGTATTGTGTTCTGGTGGCGGGGTAGTGTCACAGATCTCTCCGATATGTCTGGGGCACCGGGTCGAGAAGGGACACCCCTTGGGCGGATTGATCGGGTCGGGCAGGTTACCTTCGAGGATGATATCTCGTTTCTTCACGCGAAGATCGGCAATCGGTGCTGCCGCCAATAAAGCTTCGGTGTAGGGGTGATACGGCGGCTCGAAAATCTGATCCCGTGAGCCGGACTCGACAATGCGTCCGAGATACATTACGACAACACGGTCTGATAGATAACGCACCACGGACAGGTCATGGCTGATCAGTAAAAGTGTAGTACCGTATTCACGCTGAATCTCTATCAGCAATTCAGTAATGGCAGCCTGAACTGATACGTCAAGGGCCGACACCGGCTCGTCTGCGACGACCACCGTAGGACGGCCTGCAAATGCTCGAGCAATGCCAATGCGTTGCTTCTGTCCACCGGACAGCTGTCGAGGCAGGCGGTAATAAAATTCATCTGGTAGTTTAACCTTGGCCAGCAGTTCCAGGGATTTCTCTTGGGTGTCTTTTTTACCTTGGGCGATACCGAATTTACGCAGGACCCGACCGACCTGCGCGCCCACCGTATGACTTGGATTAAGTGTGTCCACGGGGTTTTGAAATACGATCTGTAGGGCCGCGAGTTGTGCTTGGGTGCGTTTCTGGACCCCGATTTCCCCCACTTCCTGACCATCGTGTGTGAGCTCTCCACTGGTCGAGGTCTCGAGTCCGAGCAGTACCTTGGCAAAAGTCGACTTTCCACAGCCAGACTCACCGACAATCGCGAGCGTCTCACCATGTCGTGCCGAAAGATTTAGTTCCTGATTGGCTTTGAGCTCGACCTTTTCTTTCCTGCCCAGCAGCGTTGCACCGCTTAACCCTTTCCCCTCGACAACGTAATACTTGGAAAGCTGATCTGCTTCGATTACAAGATCTCCGATCGCTGCGGATTCTGCTGGTTGCCGGTCGGGAATCAGGTCGTTGGCGGTTATTTCCGACCAACGCGCGCACCGAACGTATTGATCCGACTCGCCCAGACGTTCATAAGCCACGGTGCCCTGATCACAGACCTTGGCTTCAAATGCCTGGCAACGGGGCCCATAAGTACATCCGCTGGGACGTTCGTGGGGCAGGGGCAACTGACCAGGTATGGGAACCAGAGGCGCATTGCGCTTATCTGTTTTGGGCAGTGGTATACAGTTAAAAAGGCCGTGGGTGTATGGATGTTTCGGCGCGCCAAAGAGTGCAGAAACAGGACCTTCCTCGACTGCCTGACCGGAGTACATCACACACACGCGACTACAAGTTTCCAGGATCAATCCCAGATTGTGCGAGATATAGACCTGTGTCATCTCGTACTTGCTGGCAATTTCCCGGACCAGTTTGACGATGCCGGCTTCTACCGTCACATCCAACGCGGTAGTCGGCTCGTCCAGCAACAGCAGTGACGGGTTGGCCAGTAGTGCCATTGCGATGACCACGCGCTGTTGTTGGCCACCGGAGATCTGGTGTGGATAGGATGCCATGATCCTTTCCGGGTCAGGGATGTGAACATCTGAGAGAATCGTTTCCGCGCTGGATCGTGCTGTCTGCTCTGAAGCGCCCAAGTGTAAGATAGGTACTTCCATCAACTGCTGTGCAACGGTCATCGCCGGATTCAGCGACGCCATCGGTTCCTGATAGATCATGGCGATCTCATTGCCGCGTAGTACACGCAATTGTTCCGGACCTAAAGTCGTGATGTCCTGGCCCCGGAATCGAATTGAACCGCTCTTGATCAGACCATTGGTGCCCATGTAATTCATAATCGCCATGGCCACGGTTGATTTGCCGCAGCCCGATTCGCCTACTAGACCGACCGTTTCGCCTTCGTTGACCGTTAGCGAGAAATCAATCACAGCCGGAACTTCGGCTGCCCGGGTCAGGTAGGACACGTGCAGATCTTCAATTTCCAGTAGGGGTGTGGTTGAAGTCATGACGATATAAAAATTGTGTCAGTCTTTAAGGCTGGTTTCTCGCAGGCCATCTGCCATGAGATTAAAACCCAGCACCAGGGTAGACAGGGCGATGGCCGGGAAAAGCGTCATGTGGGGAAACATTAAAGCCACTTGTCTGCCCTGGTTGATCATGCCGCCCCACTCCGGATCAGGTGGCGTTAAACCTAGTCCTAGAAAACCGAGAATACCGATGGTGATGATGACATAGCCTATCCTTAGACAAGAATCGACTATCAGCGGCCCTCGCGCATTCGGGAGGATTTCGACGATCATGACCCACCAGTTGGGTTCACCACGAACCTGCGCAGCAGCGACATATTCGCGCTCCCGAATTTCCAGCGTCAGGCCTCGGACGATACGCATGATGCCAGGTGCACTGGCAAAGATAATGGCGATCACAATGTTGAGGTTTGAACGACCAAATTGCTGGATGGCAATGATATACAGAATCAGTACCGGAAAAGACAGGATGATGTCGCCCATACGGCTGAGGAATATATCTACCCAGCCACGGCGGTAGCCTGCCGCCAGACCCATGGCAATTCCAATCATGTAAGCACAGAAGGTTGCGAGTGGCGCGTAGATTAGTACCGTACGCGAACCCCAGATGATGCGTGACAGGACATCTCGGCCTTTCTGATCTGTGCCAAGCAGAAACAAACCGCCGTCAGGGGCTGAAGTGCCGGGTTTTGCGAATGGCGTCTGGATAGCCAATGGGTCATAAGGTGCGATTAGGGGCGCGAATACTGCCATCACGACCCAGAACAGCACGATCGCTGCGCCGATCAGTCCGACTGGACTTTCCCGGAGGTTAATTAAAGTGGCTAAAAAGCCCCGGTTTAGAATCTTGGGTTTGACGCTGATCATCAACTGAACCGGATTTTTGGATTTAGGTACATGTAACCAATGTCCGACAGGGCCTGCGTTGTGGTGCCAATGCCCTTGTAGGCAAAAAAGTATTCGGTCACGATTACGCCGGACAGCAGCCACGGAATCTGCAGCATGATCACAGTGAACGGTGCAATGAGCGCATTGCGCAGTCCATGTTGCAGAACCACTTTATGGAATGGTAGCCCTTTAAGGTGTGCCGTACGGATGTACTGGGATTGCATCACCTCAGCCATGGAGGCGCGGGTCATACGTGCGATATAACCAAAATCGTAAATCACTAGGACCAGTACCGGCAATATCATTTCTGTCCAACTAAAGCCCGAGATCATGCTGGAGGTGCCGGGCAGCCACTTCAAGCTAAATACAAAGACCCAGGATATCAGTGTGGCACTGCAAAACTCGGGTACCGACGTGGTGATGATGCAGAACACTGACACAGAGCGGTCTTGTGCGGAACCTTCTTTCATTCCAGCGAGGATTCCAAGAATAATCGAAATTGGGATTGCAATTGCAAGAACCAGCCCTGCCAGTAGTCCCGTTCGAGCGAGTCGCGGCCACAAGAGAACGGACACTTCTTCCTGAAACACAACAGAACGGCCGAAGTCCCCCTGCAGTATTCTCGCCAGCCATTCAAAGTAACGTATGTATACCGGCCGAAAATAGCCATTATTTTCTAACCACAGTAGTCGTTGCTCGTCGGTGGAAAATTGCCCGAGTACTTTTACGGCCAGGCTTTCAATATTGATCTCAAGCACAAGGAACAGGACGATCGATGTGACCAGCATGGTTAGTACCATCATTCCGACGCGTTTGAGAATGAAATACAGCAAGCTAACTCCCCCTCTGTAAGGCCTATTGACACAAGGCGATTAAACTGAGTCGATGGTAATCTTATATCAGCAGTCTAGGCTAAACTCGAAAATAATTTCCAATAGTCTGGCATGTATCCAACAAAATTTCGTTTAAATTTGTTAGAGGATATAAATTATGACTTGGATTTGCCTATGCTGCTGTTGAGTTGTTGTTTTCGATGATATCGTCCTAATTTGTCTGAGGTTGTGAGTAAATTGCCTAAGTTGCGTGCAATAATGAAGTGTGCGACCCTTATAGAGCCACTGGCACTTGGTTGAAAAGGGCTGATTCGAAACCTACTCAAGGAGGGATTAGCCGTGTCGTGGTCTGGTGCTGTAAGTCTGCAAAATGTTGCGTTGGATACAGCCTATTCGTTGCGCAATCTGCGGTTTCCTCGGGTTACTGTCGCTGATTCCCAGCTGTCCTGCATTAGTGATGGCTTGGTTGAAGTTGACCTCGTTATCGACCGTAGTGAGATAAAGAGTGTGAAACCGGCTGGTAGTGGTGCAGTTCTCACAACCGATATCGACATGGCACACGCTATGGCCTGGCCTTGCCCGATTGATTGTCATACCCATCTGGACAAAGGTCAGGTCTGGCCGCGCAGTAAAAATACTGATGGGAGTTTTGAAGGAGCCAGCGGGGTGGCATACAGGGAATCTATGGGACCGGCATTCACAGCCGATGTGGACACACGAGTTGATTTTTCGCTACGCACAGCCTATTCACATGGCACTCGTGCAATTCGCTCTCACGTCGATGGAAATTCTATTAATTTCAGTCAAGTATTTGACCAGCTCACGGAACTTTCAAATACCTGGGCCGATCGCATAATACTACAGCTTTGTCCTTTTTCTGACGTATCGGACAGTATCGAATGGTTATCTTTCCTGGCCACACGTGCTGCGAAACAACCGTATGGCGTGCTTAGCAGTTTTGTCTACCCAACACCACGCCTGGATGCACAACTTGATCGTGTGGTCCAGCTTGCGGATGCCAAAGGGTTGGCGCTGGACTTTCATGCCGATGAGATCCTTAATCAAGAATCTCATTGCTTGCGTGCTATTGCACGTTCCGTACTTCGCAACAAATTTGATGGCCCGGTCTTGGTCGGGCACTGTTGTGCACTGTCCGTTCAGCCAGCGGAGGAAGTCAGCAAAACACTTGACCTTGTTGCCGCAGCTGGCATCGGCATCGTGGCACTACCCCTCTGTAATGCTTATCTCATGGATCGGCATCATGCGCAAACACCACGGCATCGTGGTACTGCACCGGTACATGAGGCACGTAGTCGAGGTATTGAAGTTGCTATCGGGTCCGACAACGTGCGGGATGCATCCTATTGGTGATTGGCCAGGGACTGTAACCTCAACTGCTGCGAAAATGATCGGTGAGCCCGAACTGGGGACAATCAGGAATGGTTCTCAAGCTAACTTGGTACTGTTTGAAGCGAGGAACTGGAGTGAGTTTGTTGCTCGTCCGCATTCTAGTCGGATCGTATTACGATCAGGGCGTATGATCGACACGACACCGCCAGAATTTTCTGAACTGGATCACTTACATGGGTTTTCGATATGAGCCGCATCGATGACCTAATGCGAATGATTCCGGACATTCCGGTGAATACGACAGAAAAGTCACTTCGCACCAAGAGCAGGGATTACTTTTTCTGGTCACCGATATTGAAGGAGAAACTGGATCATATCGTCGCTGATGCTGTTGTGTCGCCAAGAGATGAGTCGGATGTAAGCAGAGTGCTATCAGCATGCTGGGAACTTGATATATCGGTCACACCCAGAGGGGGGGGGACTGGCAACTACGGGCAAGCGATGCCGCTTGACGGTGGTGTTGTCCTGGACATGATGAATATGAACCGGATTAAATCGGTGGGAATGGGTACTGTAGTGGTTGAACCGGGTACCCGACTAAGCGTTATTGAAGAAGTAACTAGACCACAACATGGCCTTGAACTGCGAATGTATCCATCAACTCTTGAAACAGCCTCCATCGGTGGCTTCATTGCTGGTGGGTCGGGTGGTGTGGGGTCTATTCGATGGGGGATGCTTCGTGAGCCGGGCAACATTCTCAAACTAAGATTGTCGACAATGGAGCAGACACCTCGTTGTATTGAACTCACAGGCGATGCCATTGATGCCGCGGCACATGCGTACGGTGTGAATGGAGTAATTACAGAAGTCGAGTTGTCACTTGCACCCGCTTATGACTGGGTCGAAATGTTAGTCAGCTATCGAGATTGGAATGCAGCGCTCGAGGCTGGCTGGGCAGTTACCCATCATGAAGGCCTATGGTTAAAGGAGTTGGCAGCCGTTCAACAACCTGCGCCACACAGATATTTTACCCGGTATCGAGAATATCTTGAGCCGACTGACAACACACTCTGCATCCTTGTGGCACCAAATGCAGTATCCCCCCTGTTGGCTAATCTTGAGAAACTGGGAGGGCGGGTGGCCTATCGATCGGATAAATTGACGGAATCAGATCGAAAAGGTCTAACCCGGCTACATCATCTAACATGGAACCACACAACCCTTCAGGCTCGAAAAGTTGATCCTGATGTGACCTATCTTCAGGTTGGTATTTCCGTCGAGAATCCGCTTGATGTGCTA
>LUMD01000902.1_pt1 | contig 12769 bp, 17 predicted proteins | sample 729651 | NCBI WGS metagenome assembly LUMD01 (sample SAMN03860272, study PRJNA289734) | marine metagenome | biome: seawater column; feature: ocean; material: water; isolation source: Red Sea water column Station 34 - depth 258m | place: Saudi Arabia: Red Sea | collected 2011-10-15 | depth 258 m | reverse complement strand
CATTTGCCATGATTGAGCAGCACCTCCAGAGATTGCTGAGAGTAAACTTTTCATATCAATTTTTTCAGATTCTGCAAATAATAAACCTTCAGACAAGCCTTGCAATAGTCCTGCGATACAGATTTGGTTTACCATTTTTGCCAACTGTCCTGAACCAGACTGTCCCATATATGTGATATTTTTCGAATATGTCCTAATCAACGATTCAGATTCCTCTAAAACAGCTTGGTCACCTCCCGCCATAACACTTAATATGCCGTTGACAGCACCAGCCTCGCCTCCGCTCACTGGTGCATCAATAAATTCAACATTTTTTACTTGCAAAGACTCATTTAAATGTTTAGCTAACTTAAATGATGTAGTCGTGTGATCGATAAAAATAGCTCCTTCTTTGAGGTGGGGATATAATCCGTCATCAGCAAAGACTATTTCCATCATATCCTCATCTCTGCCTGTACAAGTAATAACAATATCAGCTTCAGAAACGGCTTGTTCTAATGAAGTAGTAACTTCACCTTCAAATTCTTCATTCCATTTCAACGCTTTTACTGTTGTACGGTTAAAAACTTTTAAATTGACTAGACCCGATTTAGATAAGTGGCCAGCCATAGGGTAACCCATCGTGCCAAGACCAATAAATGTAACGTTTCTTTTGTTGCTCATAATAAACTTTAATAAAAGATTTAATTTGGCAACTTTTTTGTAAAAAACTGTCATTTTTGGCCTAAATTTCTATTTTTTTGATATTTTTTATCATTTTTTTTGATTTTTTTATGAAAAAACCCGAATATTGGCAAGAATCAATTGATTATTTGAGTAATATCGATTCAATATTGGGTGGATTAATCAATAAATATAGTAAAACGACTCTTATTACACGCGGTGATGCACTGGAAACCTTGATGCGTTCAATAGTTGGCCAACAGATATCAGTCAAAGCTGCAGCAAGTATTTGGAAGAAAATAATTCATTTATTAGACGATATCAAGCCTGACAATGTTCTCTTGACTGGCTTTGAAAACTTAAGATCTTGTGGACTTTCCAAACAAAAAGCACAATATATACTTAACATAGCTGAACATTTTCAATCCCACAATATTGTTGATGAATCATACTGGCAAGGCCGAGACTACTCAAATGTTTATAAGGAACTTACCAGTATCAAAGGTGTTGGACCATGGACAGCAGAAATGTTTGGCATGTTCTATTTACTAGAAAAAGACATCTTTCCACTTAAAGATCTGGGAATCCTGAAGGCAATGAACCAACACTATTGTGTTGATGGAATTCCTTTGTGTATTGAACAGGTAATTGATATTTCTAATCGCTGGAAACCCTATCGTACTGTTGCTTGCTGGTATTTGTGGCGCTCTATTGATAACGAGGCTGTTCTCTATTAGACTGTTATAACCGTAATTTTTCTACCGTTGATATGTTGATTCTATTCTGTTAGTATGAATTAAAAATCATGGAGAAATTTATGGCAACATATGAATGTAATGAATGTGGAATGGCAGTTAATGCAACCTGTGCTCACTGTGATGCACCGTTAGTAGATGACATACTTTCGCTAGATGACGGTACCGAAGTCCAAATTTCAAAATGTCCAAATGAGCATGGAAAGATAAAGTCACCATCGTGTTGCGGACATGAAATGACCTGTACTACATAAAAAAATTTACTTGTTTTTAACGAATCTACTCGATCGCATCGACAATTAGATCACCCATTGCCTCGGTACCAACTATCGTGTCTCCTTCGGCAGAGATGTCTTTCGTTCTATAGCCTTGATCAAGAACCACATTAACTGCAGCATTAATTTTGTCAGCTAGCGGTGCTTGATTGAGTGAATATCGTAACATCATTGAAACCGAAAGTATAGTTGCTAAAGGATTGGCAATATCCTTTCCAGCAATATCAGGTGCGGAGCCATGAATAGGCTCGTACATACCGTAATTTTTTTCATTTAGTGAAGCAGATGGAAGCATTCCAATCGAGCCAGTCAGCATGGCGGCGCAATCCGACAATATATCACCAAAGAGATTACTGGTTACCATAACATCAAACTGTTTTGGAGCTCTTACGAGTTGCATTGCAGCGTTATCAACATACATATGTGAAAGTTCAACTTCAGGATAATCCTTGGAAACTTCTTCCATAACTTCCCTCCATAGTTCACAGACTTCTAGTACGTTGGCCTTATCTATAGAGCATACTCGTTTATCTCTTTTTTGAGCTATTTGAAAAGCAGAGTGCCCGATTCGTGCTATTTCTGACTCAAAATAATTTGCTGAATTAAAGCCAAAGCGTTCTCCATCTTTGATCTCAACACCGCGCGGTTTACCAAAATAGATACCGCCCACAAGCTCTCTAACAATCATCAAATCAAGACCAGAAACAATTTCATTTTTTAGAGTTGAAGCATTCGCAAGTTGCGGGTAGAGAATCGCTGGTCTTAAATTAGAAAACAGATCCAACTCAGCACGTATCCCTAATAAACCTCTCTCCGGCCTTAGTTCTCTTTCCAGTGATTCCCACTGGTGTCCGCCAACAGCCCCCAAAAGGATAGAGTCGCATTCTTTAGCAGCTATTAAAGTTTCCTTAGGCAGAGGCGAACCAGTCGCGTCATAGGCACTGCCACCAATCAAGCCATGAACAAGATTCATGCTCATATTGTGATTTGCATTTAAAGCATCAATTACTTTGATTGCTTGGGCAACTATTTCTTTCCCTATGCCATCACCTGGAAGGATTAATATTTTAGACATCTGTTTTTACGAGCTTAATACAAAAAATGATTATTTTACTCTGGCAGACACATCAACCCATTTGAATTTGAATTTGAGTTGAGATTTGTTGTGGTTAAATTTCCACCATCTCAAAGTCTTCTTTAGTGGCCCCACAGTCGGGACAATACCAGTCATCCGGAATGTCTTCCCAGGCTGTACCTGGGGCAATACCCTCGTCAGGATCGCCTAAAGATTCATCGTAAATATAGCCACACATCATGCACTCATATTTTTTCATCATGATTCTCCATTTATAAAATCTTGATTAAGTTCATCCTGGATTCTTTTCTCTAAAATAATTTCACAATCATAGTGTGCATGAGAAACACCAATTTTGACATCAGTACCTTTACAAAAATCAGCAATCATAGCCTGGTCAAACTCAAAGCGCATAAAGTGTACAGATGAAGTTTTTTTATCAGTTTCTCTTTCTAAGTCTTCATTGCAAATAGCATAAACATTTTGGTGATTACCAATTTGAATGTAAACACTTTTTTCGATTCCAATTAAATTAAAGAGAGATTTTTTACGTTCAACAACATCTGTATATTCAATCATCATAGTTGCTTTTAAGTTAGATCCATCAGGTATAAGAGGATTATAAACATCTAATTCTTCTTGTATGCCGGTTGCTTCAAAAATTTTTTCAATACGCAGCATTTCTTGGATTTGGTATTGAACAGTTTGGTGATTTTCAAATAACAAACGTATGTGCTCACCAAGGTTGACCTCTCTATTTCTTTTTACTTCCATAACATTTTTCCGAATATTTGAACGTTGTTCGGCATATTCTTCTAATGAAAATAAATCTTCTCTTTTTAGCAAGTTTGTCATTTCACTATTATTATAAACAATAAGCCATTTTCACCAATGTAATAGGGTGAATAGACTCTATATTTTGAGTAGCAATATGGGCAATATGATTGCCTGCCATAACACAATCACTCACAACTAAATCTGTATTAAGAGTTATTTTTTTTGCAACTGGTTTTCCAATTGAAACTGCATAGGTGTGTGTTTCTTTTCGGACACCATAGGTTCCATCATGTCCGGAACAACGTTCTGCTATATTCAAATCTAGGTCAGGAATCAAACCAAGGATTTTTTTAGTATGTGATCCGATATTTTGTACTCTTTGGTGACAAGCCATCTGATAAAGCACCTCTTTATCAATGGCACTGAAATTTGTATCTAATTGACCACTATCTTTTAAAAATGACAAATATTCAAAAGGATCAAAAAAGGCTTTTGAAATTAACTTAATATCTTCATTATCGCTAATTATCATTGGCAATTCATTCTTAAACATCAATACACAAGAAGGGATTGGCGCAATTAATTTATAACCATCACTAACTAACTTTTTAAGTGGAGCAATGTTCTCATTTGCATATTCAACAACACTTTCAAGGTCTCCCAATTCCATCTTCGGCATGCCACAACATTGTGTGTTTTTGATAAGTTTTACCTCAACATTATTGTGTCTTAGAACATCAACCAAATCAATAACAGATTTAGGGTCATTATATTCACCGTAACAAGTTCCAAATATTGCAACCTTGAATTTGCTTGCAGTTTTATCCTCTACAAAAAGTTTCGTTAATGTATTTGAATGATATTTTGGAACTGCCGCATCAACATGAACCCCCATAATATTTTCGGTAATCTTTCTGATAGTTTTATTATTATTAGACCAATTCACAATTGGCGCAATAACTGGTTTTGATGCAACAGAACCAACCTGTTGTGGTGATGTTAAGACTTTATGTGACCTTTTAGTTTCGCCTGTTTTAAATTGAATTGCCTTAGCTCTAAGCATAAGATGAGGAAAATCAACATTCCATTCGTGTGGGGGAACGTAAGGACATTTTGTCATATAACATAAATCACATAGGTAGCATTGGTCTACTACTTTTTTGTAGTCTGCTTTATCAACACTATCCACCTCAAATGTTTCAGATTCGTCAACCAAATCAAATAATGTTGGAAAAGATTTGCACAAACTTACACAGCGTCTGCACCCATGACAAATATCAAAAACTCTCTCAAGCTCCTTATTAAGAGATTGTTCGTTATAAAAATCCTCATCTTGCCAATTTAAAGGATGACGAACAGGGGCCTCCAAAGAACCTTCTCGGTATTTGCTCATAATAAATTAATCTTTTGTTACCATAAGCTAATAACTCATGGCAACAAATTGTTTACAGATTATCTAATGCTTTTTGGTACCGATTAGCATGAGAACGTTCAGCTTTTGCTAGAGTTTCAAACCAGTCTGCAATTTCATCAAAGCCTTCATCTCTTGCAGTTTTTGCCATACCAGGGTACATATCAGTATATTCATGAGTTTCGCCATGAATTGCACTCGCAAGCATTTCACTTACTTCCTTCGCAGGCATATCTGTACCTGGATCGCCAACACCACCATTAATTAAATGCTCCATATGGCCATGTGCATGTCCAGTTTCCCCTTCAGCTGTTGATCTGAATAAAGCAGCCATATCGGGCTCACCCAATACATCGCACTGGTTTGCAAAGTATAAATAACGTCTATTCGCTTGTGATTCACCTGCAAATGCATCTTTCAAGCTCTGCTCAGTTTTGCTTCCACTTAAAGACATAATGTCCTCCAAATTATTAAATGAATAAATATCATAACATATATGTTATATATAAATAAATTGAATATTATCGTATATAATATTCGAAAAAAACGAATATTAAATGACACCTACACTAAAAAATTTACAATATCTCATTGCATTGAAAAAAACTAATCATTTTTCTAAGGCAGCGAGTGAGTGTTTTGTTAGCCCTTCGACATTTAGTGCAGGAATATCAAAACTAGAGCAAGATTTAGAAATTCTACTAGTTGAAAGAGATAACAAAAATGTTGCATTTACCCCGATTGGCAAGCGCATTGCTAATCAGGCCATGTCTGTAATGACTGAAATGTCGACTTTAGTTGAAACGGCAAAATTAGATTTTTTTGAATCTGAGGTTACTATTGGTGTTATTCCAACAATTTCTACTTATATTCTTCCAAACTTTTTATCAAACCTAGAAAAGAGTCACCCTAAACTAAAAGCTTCATTTAGAGAAGATACAAGTGATAACTTATTAAAACAACTTGAAAAGGCAACTATTGATTTCGCAATCTTTGCTTTCCCATATGAATTGCCTGATTATATTGAAGATTTTCAAGTTTTTCGAGATTCAATTTATTTTATTAAACACAAAAATAGAAATAAAAAAATAATTGAAGATGGATCTTTGCTGATGCTTGAACAGGGGCATTGCTTAAGATCTCATATCTTACAAAGTAATGAGATATCAAATAAGCACATCTCTAATTTTTCATGTACAAGTATATCTACATTAGTGGCAATGGTAGATATGAATATTGGTGTCAGCTTTCTACCTAAAATGGCAATTGATTACGGCACGCTTGACAATTACCCAAATATTACTCTAGATAAAAATTCTATCAAAGCAAATCGCGATATTGGTGTCATTTATCGGAAAAATAACCCACAAAATGAAAATATCAAGAAGCTAGCTCAATTATTAGTGAAGAATTAATATGCTACTAAAAGAATCTTTAAATACATAATATATAGGAGGAAACAATGGAAATATCTCAAATAGAAACAAACTTGACAGATGCTCAAGTTGAGTTAATTGAGCATCAAGTAAAAACCGAGAAGTTTAAAAAAAATGTTCAAGAAATATTTATAGATGTTTTTAATCAAGACGAATTTGCTCAAAAGGTAGATTCAATTTTTAATGAAATATTTCAGGTAGATAGAAATGGCTGAAGTGGCTATCTTATTTATCAAACCTGTATAAAATATCGCTATGCTCAAAATATACAACACCTTAACGAGCCAAAAAGAGGTATTTAAACCAATTAATGCTAGAAGTGTCGGGATTTATGTCTGTGGTATGACAGTTTATGACTTTTGTCATATCGGACATGCAAGGGTGTTGGTTATATTTGATCTGATGACGCGACATTTGCGACGTACTTTTCCTGAAGTCAAGTATGTAAGAAATATCACCGACATAGATGACAAGATAATTAATCGTGCCATTGAAAATCAAGAAGACATTTATTCATTAACAAATCGTTTTATTGAAGCAATGCATGAAGACGAGATTGCACTAAACATCCTCAAGCCTGATGTTGAGCCTCGCGCCACCGACTCAATAGAGCAAATGTATTCTATGATTGGATCATTAATAGAAAAAGGTTTCGCTTATCAAGGCGAAAATGGAGATGTCTATCATAGAAAGTGATAAGCGAGACCCACTGGATTTTGTATTATGGAAAATGGCAAAACCAAATGAACCAAAATGGCCATCACCATGGGGAGACGGAAGACCGGGATGGCATATAGAGTGCTCTGCAATGTCGACCCATCATCTTGGTAATCATTTTGATATTCACGGTGGTGGTATGGATTTGACATTCCCTCACCATGAAAATGAAATAGCACAATCCGAAGGTGCGAACAATTGTCCATTTGTAAATACATGGATGCATGTCGGATTTGTAAATATAAATGATGAAAAAATGAGCAAATCACTTAATAATTTCTTTACCATTCGCGACGTCTTGGAGAAATATGATGGAGAAACTCTTCGTTATTTTCTTATCAGTAGTCATTATCGTTCTCCTTTGAACTTTAGCGATGAGAATCTTACAAGTGCAGAGTCCGCATTGACACGTCTCTATACAGCAATTAGAGGGCTCTCAGCAAGTACGAAAGCAATGAATCAAGTCAGCATGCATTTTGACTATGAAAAACGTTTTAACGAAGCACTCGATGATGACTTTAATACCCCAATTGCGCTAAGTATATTATTTGAAATTGCAAAGCATGCTAATACTGAACGTAAAATAAATAAAGATCAAGCGGGAGCTCTGTCTGAGCTATTAAAAAAATTGGGCAACCATATTGGCATAATGCAACATGATGCTGACGATTACCTCAAAAGGGGAATAGAACTGTCAGACGCAAAAATTGATGAAAAAATTCGCCAAAGAGAGTCTGCAAGAGCTTCAAAAGACTTTGAAATGTCAGATCAAATACGTGATGAACTTTTAGCACTAGGTATTATTCTTGAAGATAGTATAAATGGCACCACTTGGCGAAGAAAATAAGCCAACCCCTTTCGATGATTGGACGCAAATAGATTCAATTTTGCTTGATTTGGATGGCACACTTCTAGATTTAAATTTTGATCTACATTTTTGGTTAGAATATCTACCCGAAGTGTATTCTGAAAAACATAATATCAGCCATAAGCAGGCTAAAGATATTCTGCTGCCAATGTTAAATGCCGTAAAGGGCAAACTAGACTGGTATTGCATTGATTTTTGGCAGGAAAAATTAGATCTTGATATTATGAAACTAAAAAATAATATCTCACATCTTATTAAAGTACACCCTAATGTTAAGAGATTTCTAACACTTGCTAGAAAGCATGATAAACACATCTATTTGGTAACCAATGCACATCATAAAACTATCAAACTCAAGATGTCTTTCACTCAACTTCAAGATTATTTTGATGATATTGTTTCCTCTCATGATTTTGGTTTTGCTAAACAGGAACAAGCCTTTTGGCACAAATTAAGTGAAGTAATCAATTTAGATAAAAACAGAGCCATTTTTTTTGATGACTCGCTTGATGTTTTGAAATCCGCTTTTGAATTTAATATTAAACACGTAGTTGCTATCAGTAAACCCAGTTCTAAAATAAAAACAAAAGTTATACCTGGCTTTATCAATATTGAGAATTTTTCCCAAGCACTACCATTTGACTAAACCCCAAAAAGTTGTAGAGTTACTAAAATAATTGAAGGCTGATTTTTATATAACTGGTATAATCACAGCGAGCCAAAGGACGGCTTTATACACTTTATTAATTGCCCAGAATCGCAAGTCATTTCGTTCAATAATATTCAAATTTAAATCAAAAAGAGGCAAACATGAAAAACGCTTTTTATGCTCAATCTGGCGGTGTGACTGCAGTTATTAACGCTTCTGCCTGTGGCGTTATTGAAACGGCACGCAAGCATTCAGATAAGATTGGTAAAGTTTATGCAGGTGAAAACGGCATTATTGGTGCTCTAACTGAAAACCTGATAGATACTTCTCTCGAATCAGATTCAGATATAGCAGCCCTAAACCATACCCCATCAGGTGGGTTCGGTTCCTGTCGCTATAAAATGAAATCTTTGGAAACCAACAAGGCTGAATATGAGCGCTTGATTGAGGTTTTTAAGGCGCATAATATTGGTTATTTTTTCTACAATGGTGGTGGTGACTCAGCTGATACATGTTTAAAGGTTTCTCAACTCTCTGAAAGTATGGGGTACCCAATACAAGCCATCCATATCCCTAAAACGGTTGATAATGATTTACCTATCACAGACAATTGCCCAGGTTTTGGTTCTGTTGCTAAATATATTGCTGTATCTACGATGGAAGCGAGTTTTGATGTTGCCTCAATGGCGTCTACATCAACCAAAGTTTTTGTTCTGGAAGTGATGGGAAGGCATGCAGGTTGGATTGCTGCAGCTGGAGGACTAGTGGATTCATCAATACCAGTTGTGATTCTATTTCCGGAGGTTTCTTTTGATGAACAGGCTTTTCTCGATAAAGTTGATAACAACGTAAAAGAATTTGGTTATTGCACCATTGTTGTCTCTGAAGGGACGAAATGGCCAGATGGAAGATTTCTAGCAGAGCAAGGCACTCGTGATGACTTTGGGCATGCACAACTGGGTGGCGCTGCTCCTGTCGTTGCAAATTTAATTAAAAATGCTCTGGGATATAAATATCACTGGGCAGTAGCAGACTACTTGCAACGTTCAGCGCGTCACTTGGCTTCAAATTCTGATGTTGAACAGGCCTATGCTCTTGGGCAAGCGGCAGTTGAAATGGCTCTAGAAGGAAAAAATTCTATCATGCCAGCTATTGTTCGAATCTCCAACAACCCTTATAAATGGGAAATTGGTTCTGGAGAGTTAAAAGATGTTGCAAACGTCGAAAAGATGATGCCTAACAATTATATTTCAGAAGACGGCTTTTCTATTACCGACGCATGTCGTGAATATTTACTACCGCTTATTGATGGCGAGAATTATCCACCGTATAATGACGGATTGCCAAATTATGTGGTATTAAAAAAAACAAAGGTAGTTCAAAAACTACCTCCATTTGAAGTTTAAGCACTAAATAAAATTATTATGAATGTCATTTTATTGGGACCTCCAGGGGCTGGTAAAGGTACACAAGCCGCTCACATTTGTGAAAAATTTAATATTCCTCAAATATCTACGGGAGATATGTTGCGTGCTGCAGTTGTTGCCGGTACAACAATAGGTTTAAAGGCAAAAAAAGTTATAGATGAAGGTAGTCTTGTGCCTGATGATATTATTATTACGTTAGTAAAAGAAAGAATCCAATCACAGGACTGCAAAAACGGCTACTTACTTGACGGCTTTCCTAGAACTATCGCACAGGCTGACGCACTCAAATCAGAGAATATCAAGATAGATTATGTAGTTGAGGTCCAGGTTCCTGATGAAGATATAGTAGTTAGAATGTCAGGGCGGCGAGTTCATTTACCCTCAGGAAGAACTTATCATATTGCTTTCAATCCACCAATTGTACAAAACAAAGATGATCTCACTGGAGAGGATTTGATTCAGCGGGTTGACGATAATGAATATAAAAGCGATCTTGGTTGAACACAAAAATTCATTACAAAACTATTTTAAATTTAACCCGCTCAGTGCCGTCTTCGGAGCCTTTAACGACTACCTTATCATTATTGATATCATAGTTCAGTGTGTCTCCACTAAACGAATCAAAACCCTGCACCAGATAGGCATTACCAACTAAATAAATCATACCTTCATCTACGTCATAAGTAATTTGTGTCGCGGTGGCTTCAATAAAACGCGCTTGATTTTCTTGGCTTTGAATGTATTTTGCAGGTTTTTCTAGACTACCCTTTGCAATCATACTAACCACCTCTTCATTATTGGTTTGCACTTGGATAAGCTCAGCTAACAAAAGCAGCGAACCTTGCCTAACTTCTGCATCACCACTAAACTCATTAAACCCGGTGGTCTCGTCAACAACAACTGACTGCGCTTCAATTTCAATCGGTTGCTTTGAATCTTCTGGAAGCGCAAAAACCAAAGAAGCTACAAACGCAATCAATAAAATAAGCAATTTATTCATAAACACCGAGCACTCCGCCTGTTAGTTCAACTTTTTTTGTATTTGCGTCATAATGCATTCTTTTAGCCCGTATGTCGGAGGTTTTTGTTTGGTAATGAGTTGGGTCATTCGATTTGTACACTTCGCCTCCATTAGATTGGTCTACGATAAGATTATAACTATCCATTTTACTTCCTGAGCTGTTCAATACCTCTACTTTACCAAGTAATTTCATCAAATTCTTATTCATATCTAAATCCACTCCCATATCTGCATTGATCGTACTATCTTTTGAGCGGTATACGGTTCTCTCTTTGCTCTGATAAAGCTTTTCTCCATCAGCATGAGTGATAAATAAGTTTCTACTCTCAATCACCCCACCAATATCTTGCTCAATTATGATATCTCCTACCAAAAACATAGTGTCGTCCTTATTGCTCATTTCCATACCTTGTGCATTTATTATTGCATTTTCACCTAAATAGGCAACCTCACTATTACTTATTATTTGACCGCTATTGGAAAGAACAATTAGGGATTCGGTATTTATCTCATGTAAAACACCATTTTTGGATTGAATGTTTATTTCATCCTTTAAAAAAATATCTCCAGATTTTAGAATTTCTGCACGATTCGATGTTAATACCACCTTTTCCTGAGCAACTTCATCATATGTTGTCAACTTGATGTTCAGTAACTCGACTGGTGAATTTTTATAACTGTAATATGTATCAGCCTCAAGAGTATGTAACAAAAGTTGTTCCTTTGAATACTCCTTAATTAGAAAATTATCTATTTTTTCAAGATAAGCAACATCCTTCATTTCTTCTTTTATAGTATCAAACTGTTGCATATTTTTTTGGAACACAGAAATCTTTGCAATATTGTCTTGAAATAGCCACAGAACAGCAATCAAGACTATAATAAAAACTATGATTGATTGAATTTTTCTAATCTGAAATGCTGCCATTATGTTAGATCAAAGAATACAAGGTTTATACGGAATTACACCAAATAAGAATCTGGATATCGCACTCATTGAGCATGTGATTGTCGAACATAAAATCAACATTCTCCAATACCGCCATAAAACCAACGACGAAAAACTAAAATTAAACGAGGCGCAACAGTTGCTAGACCTATGCCTAACACATAATACTTTATTTATAGTCAATGATGATATTAACCTTTGCGAGAAAGTTGGCGCTCATGGCGTCCATATAGGTCATAATGATACCCCTATCAATACCGCTCGAGAACAACTGGGTGAAAAAGCAATCATTGGTGTATCTTGTTACAATGAGTTGCAGCTTGCCTTTGAAGCAGAAGCGATGGGGGCTGACTATGTCGCTTTTGGCGCACTTTTCAAATCGATAACCAAACCCACTGCAAGACACTGTCCTTTATCTGTCATTAAGAGTGCAAAAGAAAAACTCAATTTAGCAATTGTTGGAATTGGAGGTATCACTTTTGAAAACCAAAGATTAGCTTTTGAATCAGGCTGTGATGCGGTTGCAATGTTGAATGGTTTATTCGAATAATGTCTTATAAAAAAACAAGTTTAAGTATCATATTTTTTTGATAAAGACCCGGAACTGACTGGCATATCAATTTTCTGTATCCTTTCTGGGTTCATCAAACCTAGGATTGTTTTTGTAGGTATATCCCCCCTTAATACCACGCTTTGACATTACCAATTGCCATAATTGGTTTCTCCGAGCCCGAAAGGTACCAGCA
>LUMD01000889.1_pt1 | contig 12775 bp, 12 predicted proteins | sample 729651 | NCBI WGS metagenome assembly LUMD01 (sample SAMN03860272, study PRJNA289734) | marine metagenome | biome: seawater column; feature: ocean; material: water; isolation source: Red Sea water column Station 34 - depth 258m | place: Saudi Arabia: Red Sea | collected 2011-10-15 | depth 258 m | reverse complement strand
GCGCGACGCCATGCAGACCTCAACCGTCCATGCAGAAGATCTATGCAGGAGACCGGGTTCGGGGCTGGCGCCGACCCACCTCGACGGAGGTTCCGGCGGAAGGCAGGTCCCCGCTACAGGCAGGTACGGAGCGCCTCGCTCAGTCGGTTGGCGCGCGCATCATTCGCCAGGCCGGAGCCCATCTGGTTCATGACGTAGGCGAACCCGACTCCGTGCTCGAGGTCGCCGTAGGCCAGCGAGCCGCCGGCGCCCGGGTGGCTGAACGAGTCCGGGGTGAGCAGCGGGTTGAACTCGATGTCGCGCATGAAGCCGAGTCCCCACGCTCCCTCCAGCACGAGCGAGCGGTCCGGGCCGCGCGAACGCTCGGCCCGGACATACCGCACGGTGTCGTCCGACAGCAGGCGCACGCCGTCCACCTCGGCGACCGTGGCGCCGTAGATCCTCGCCAGGCCACGGGCCTCGCTGATCCCGTTGGCCGCCGGCATCTCGGTGGCGTGCACCTGCCGGGTGTTGAACGGGTTCGGATCGGCGTCCAGCACGATGGCGCCGTCCATGGTCAGCGACCTGTAGCCCATGGTTCCGGGGCCGATGATCGCCGTCATCAATTCCAGCACCTCGGGGTCGGTGGGCGGTGGGCTGTTGATGATCGGCGCCACCCGGTGCTCCTCGGACTCGGGCAGGCCGATGTACGACTCGGCACCGAGCGGTCCTGCCACCTCCTCGGCGAGGAACGTGCCGAGCGTCCGGCCGTCGATCCGACGCACGATCTCGCCGACGATCCAGCCGTAGGTGATGGCGTGGTAGCCGTTGGCCGTACCGGGTTCCCACAGCGGCTCCTGGGCCTCGAGCGCCCGCAGCACGGGCTCGACGGCGCAGAGTTCGTCGACCGTGAGCGGCACGTCGACGGCCGGGAGGCCCGCCGTGTGGCTCATGCACTGGGCGACGGTCACCCCCTCCTTGCCGCCGCCTGCGAACTCGGGCCAGTACCGGGCGACCGGCGCCTCGTCGTCGAGCAGTCCGCGCTCGACGAGCATGGCGGCGCAGATGGCGGCCAGGCCCTTCGTCGTGGAGAAGTGCAGTTGCAGGGTGTCGCGCTCCCAGGGTCGACCGGTCGACAGGTCGGCCATGCCTCCCCACAGGTCGACGACCGGTTCCCCGTCCACGTAGACGCAACAGGCGGCGCCGACCTCGTCGGCGTCGGCAAAGTTGCCGGCGAAGGCGTCGGCGACGGCCCCGTAACCGTCCACCACCTCGCCGTGGATGTGTTCCGTGTTCCCGGCCATGCACTCCCCCGTTCGTTCCCAGGGCTCCCTGCCCGCCACGACCGGGGACCCTAGGCGTGCTCAGGCACCCGGTACGGCTCGGGCCGCAGTACGCGTTGCGTCTCGAGCACCACCGCCTAGGCGTGCTCAGACACCCAGTACGGCTCGGGCCGCAGTACGCGTTGCGTCTCGGGCACCACCGCCTAGGCGTGCTCAGGCACCCAGTACGGCTCGGGCCGCAGCAAGGCGGGCCACGGGCAGGCGGGCCGGGGAGCACGACAGGTAGTCGACGCCCGCGGCCAGCAGGCGCCGGATCGAGGCCGGCTCGCCGGCGTGCTCCCCGCACACGCCGACCTTGAGGCCTGGCGCGGCGCGGCGACCGCGCTCGACCGCCAGGTCCACGAGCTCGCCGACCGCCTCGTCGTCGAGCCGGTCGAACGGATCGTGGTCGAGGAGCCCCTGCTCGACGTAGGAGCCGAGGAAGCGCCCCTGGACGTCGTCGCGGGAGAACCCGAACGTCATCTGGGTGAGCCGTCGTGGGCGACCTCGGCCGCCGCCTCCTCGACCCAGCGCCGGGCCGCCGCCAGCTCCGGCCCCGACACGGTGAGCGGGATCATCACCTCGACCCGTGGGTCGCCGCCAGCCGCCCGCCGTTCGGCCACGGCCCCGAAGAGTGCCCGGGACTGCATGCGGTAGAGCCCTGGCCGAAGGTGGGCCAGGCGGACCCCCCGGGTGCCGATCATGGGATTGACCTCCGCCCATTGGCGTGCCGCAACGAGGGTCCGGCGTCCCTCGTCGTCGAGGTCGCCTCGGGCCTCGGCGGCGACCAGTTCCATCAGGTCGGGTAGGAACTCGTGCAGCGGCGGGTCGAGGAGGCGCACCGTGACGGGCAGCCCGTCCATGGCCTCGAGGATGCCGACGAAGTCCTCCCGCTGGGCCGCTCCCAGCCGTTCGAGCGCCTCGGCCTCCTCCTCGTCGCTTCCGGCCAGGATCATGGCCCGGACGATCGGCAGCCGGTCGGGTGCGAGGAACATGTGCTCGGTCCGGCACAACCCGATGCCGACGGCACCGAGGTCGCGGGCGGCTCGAGCGTCGGCGGCGGTGTCGGCGTTGGCGCGCACGACCAGTCGGGATGCGGCCAACTCGTCCGCCCACCCCAGCAGGACGTCCAGTTCGGGGGGCACCTCCGCCTCGGCCACCTCCCGGTCGCCGAGGGTGACCGCCCCCGTCGCCCCGTCGATGGCGATCGTGTCGCCCTCGCGGACGGCCCGGCCGCCGATCCGCACGTGGTCGTCGGCGAACTCGAGGTCCTCGGCACCCACAACGCACGGAATCCCCCAGCCACGGGCCACGAGGGCCGCATGGCTGACGAGGCCGCCGCGTGCCGTGAGGATCCCCTCGGCCACCGCCATGCCGGCCACGTCGTCCGGGGAGGTCTCGAGGCGGACCAGCACGACCGGTTCGCCCCGGTCGGCGGCGTCGAGCGCCGCCTCCGGCGTGAGGCAGACCCGTCCGACGGCGGCACCCGGCGAGGCCGGAATGCCACGGGTCAACTCCTCGGCACCGCTGCCCTCGCCGTCGGTCTCGGAGAACCGCGCGTGCAGCACCTGCTCGAGGTGGTCCGGGGTGACGAGGGCGACGGCTTCCTCCCGGGTCAGGGCGATGTCGGGATGCTCGACGAGGTCGACGGCGATCCGGAGCGCGGCGGCACCCGTGCGCTTGCCCCGCCGGGCCTGGAGGATGTGGAACCTCCCCTGCTCGACGGTGAACTCGACGTCGCAGAGGTCCCGCTGATGGCGTTCGAGGACGTCGAGTGCCTTCTCGAGGTCCGCGGCAGCCTCAGGAAGGTGGTCGGCCAGATCGGCCAGGGGCAGGGTCACGTGGTCGCCGGCGACGACGTCCTCGCCCTGGGCGTTGAGGAGGAAGTCGCCGGTCCGTCGGCCCTCTCCGGTCGTCGGGTCACGGGTGAAGGCCACCCCGGATCCCGACCGCTCGTCCCGGTTGCCGAACACCATCGCCTGGACGCTGCAGGCCGTCCCCAGGTCGTCGGCGATGCCCTCGTGGGCCCGGTAGACGGTCGCCCGTTCGCCGTTCCAGGAGGCGAAGACGGCGGCCACCGCGGCTCGGAGCTGCTCGAACGGGTCGTCGGGGATCCCCGGGGCGCCCGCTGCGGCGATGGCAACCCGCAGGTCGGCGATCAGCGAGCGGAGGTCGGCAGGTCCGAGGTCGGCCTCCCGCTCGACACCCGTGGCCTCGAGGGCACCGCGGACGACGGCGTGCAGGTCGACCGGTGCGTCGAGCACCACCGCGGCGTACGACTGGAGGAAGCGCCGGTGCGTGTCGAGGGCGAAGCGTTCGTCGGTCAGGTCGGCGAGGCCGGCGGTGGCCGCGTCGTCGAGGCCGAGGTTCAGGACGGTGTCCATCATCCCCGGCATCGTGTCCGGGGCGCCCGACCGGACGCTGACCAGCAACGGGTCGGACGGGTCTCCCAGGCGGCGCCCCGCACGCCGTTCGAGCCCGTCGAGCGCACGCCGCAGGTGGTCGTCGAGGTCGGCCGGCCAGCCCCCGTCGAGGACCCGGCGGCACACGTCGGTCGTGAGCGTGAACGCCGGCGGCACGGGCAGGCCCAGCACCCCGCCCATCTCGGCCAGCGACGCCCCCTTGCCGCCGAGCAGGAGCCGCCGTTCCTCGGCGGTCAGTCCGTCGGGCTCGTCCGCGAAGAGGAACGGCGGTCGTGCAGCCACGCCGGGACGGTACTGCACCCCCACACCCCGCCCGTGCGCCGAGGCGGGCCGGGCATCGGCCGCGTCAGGACGGGCGGTCGACCTCGACGAACACCTGGTCGAGCGACTTGCGCACCAGGTCGGGCACGCGGACCCCGTCGAGCGGGTAGCCGACCGGAAACATCACGAACGGGCGCTCGTTGTCGGGGCGGCCGAGGAGGGTCCTCAGGAATGCCATCGGCGACGGGGTGTGCGTGAGCGTGGCGAGGCCCATCCGGTGCAACGCCGTGATGAAGAGCCCGGCGGCGATGCCGGTGCTCTCCTTGACGTAGTAGTTCTTGCGGGTGGTGCCGTCGGGCCGAATCTCGTAACGCTGCTCGAACAGGACCACGATCCACGGCGCGACCTCGAGGAACTCCTTGTGGTGGTCGGTGCCGAGTGGCGCCAGGGCCTCCTGCCACTCCGCGTTCATGCGGTTCTCGAGGTAGTTGACACGCTCCTCCTCCTCGGCGGCCGCCCGGATGGCGGCCTTGACGGCCGGGTCCCGGGTGGCCACGAACGTCCAGGGCTGCTTGTGGGCGCCCGACGGCGCGCTGGAGGCGGCAAGGACGGCCTCCTCGAGGAGCTCGCGCGGCACCGGGTCGGGGCTGAAGAGCCGCACGCTGCGGCGGCGCTCGGCCTCGACGCGGAAGGCACGGGCCCGCTCGAGCATCTCGGACTCGGGCAGCCGTTCGACGGCGTACTCGACGAAGGGGTGCGCAGCGGCGAGTTCCGGCGACGGATAGGGGTGCTCGTAGTGCGCCTGTTCGCTGTGCGCCTGTTCGCCGTGCGCCTTTTCGCTGCCGTCCATCCCCACGTTGTACCGGGTGCCCGGGGTGAGAATCGAACTCACACGCCGCCGTAGCGGCCGCGGGGTTTAAGCCCACTGCGTCTACCAGTTCCGCCACCCGGGCGTACGCCGACGCTAGCCAGTGCAAACCCATGCCGCGGCGGCGGGATCGGCCAGGGGCAGACGGGAGACGCGTTCCGGGACTCATGCCGCGGCGGCGGGATCGGCGACGGCCAGCCAGAGGGCCGACCGGATGGTGTCGGCCCGGCAGTTCCCCAGCCGATTGGCCACGATCACCCCTTCGATCATGTCGGCCAGCACCGCCTCCCAGGGGCGGTCCCGCACCACCACGGAGATGGTGGCGGTCGTGCCCCGACGACGGATGCTTCGCTGCACGTCGACCAGGCCGGGCGGGCTGCGGAAGGTGGGGACCTCGAGGCCCCGGAGCCGTGCCGCCCGACCGAGGGATCGGGCGGCCGCGGCGAACCGGAGGGTGGTCGTCGGTGGCCCGGTGGGCCGGCCGTCGGGCCACCGGACGGGTGCGAGAGGTGCGTGCTTCACGTTCATCACCCACGAGTCTGCGCAAGGGGTGTGACAATGCCCGGGTGAGCGACGAACCCTCCGACCTGAACCCCGCCCAGCTGGCCGTCCTCGACGAGCTCGGCGCCCCGGCCGGCGACCGCCCCGAGTTCCCCGACGACCTGCGCCACCACCTCCGGGCCGCCGTCGAGACCGCCGTCGAGCCCCACCTCGACGCCCTTCCGCCAGGCGACGACCTCTACATGACCAAGCACCGGCTGGGACGGGTGCACGGCTGCGAGGCGCGCTTCGTCGCCGAGGAGGACGAGGAGTTCGCGTGGAGCGTCCCGATCGCCCGCGGCACGGTCACCCACAAGGCCGTCGAACTGGCCCTCAACTGGCGCCGCGAGATCGAGCCGCCCGTGCTCGTCGACGAGGCCATCGCCCGCTACGAGGAGGACTCGAGCGGGCTCGGCGACTGGCTGCGCGGCTGCTCCGAGGTCGAACGGGCCGAACTGCGCTCCGAGGCCCTCGACGCCTTCACCAAGTTCGTCGAGTGCTTTCCGCCACTCAAGCCCGCCTGGCGGCCGGTCACCGAGAGCCGCCTGCGGTCCGAGCTCTGCGACGGCCGACTGGCCCTCGTCGGCAAGGCCGACCTCACGCTCGGCGCCGCCGAGGGACGGCGCGCCGGCAAGGTCATCATCGACCTCAAGACCGGCGGCTTCTCACCCGTCCACCTCGACGACCTGCGGTTCTACGCCCTCATCGAGACCCTGCGCATGGGCGTCCCCCCACGCCTGCTGGCCTCCTACTACCTCGACCAGGCCCACCTGGTGCCCGAGGCCGTCACCGAGGACCTCCTGCTGGCCTCGGTGGCCCGACTGGTCGACGGCGTCCGCATCCTCGTCGAACTCCTCCTCGATGGCGACCCGGGCTTCCACGAGCCCGGCAGGTGACCGGCAGGTGTGATGTGACCGTCCCGTTCCCACGTGCCCACGTACCCACGTTGGGGATGCTCAGGCGTCGAGGTGGCGCAGCCGGCCGCTGCCGGCGAGGAAGAGGGCGGCGACAAGGAGCAGCACACCACCACCCACGACCACGGGCCGGACGTCGAACACGGCGATCAGCCACCCCATGAGCAGGTTGGCGAACGGCGCCGTGCCGAGCACCCCCATCAGGTAGATCGCCATCACGCGGCCCCGGACCGCGTCGTCCACCTGGAGCTGCACCACCGAGTTCAGGTTCGACGCGGAGGTCAGGTGGACGGCACCGAGGGCGGCCAGGGCGAGGAAGCCCATCCAGAAGGCCGGCGCCAGGCCGAGGACGGCCACGCAAGCGGCGTAACCGAGCACCGCACCGAACTGCAGGCGCGACCGCTGGACCCGGTCCAGTTCGCCGGCGACGACCGGTGCGGACAGCACGGCACCGATCCCCTGCGCCGACGCCAGCACCCCGAACCAGAACGGCGAGACCGTGAACACCTCCTCGGCGAACACGACGACCTGCTGGGAGATCGGTGCCGTGACGGTCATGACGAGCGTGATGGTGAGCACCGCGGTCCGGATGCCCGGCGAGTCGCGCACGTAGCGGATCGAGTCGCGGTAGCCGGTCAGCACGGCCCGCGCCCCCCGGTCGGCGGGGTCGAGGTCCTCGGGTCGGTGCAGGCCCGCCGGATCCATCAGCGACAGGCAGACCAGCACCGGTCCGACGAAGAGTGCGGCCGTGAGGAACGCCCAGCCGGGACCGAGCGTCCCGATCAGGAGGCCCCCGATGGCCGGCCCGACGGTCCGGGCGGCGTTGAACTGCGTGGAGTTGAGGGTGATGGCGTTGCGCAGCAGGTCCTTGGGGACGCATTCCGCCACGAACGCCTGCCACACGGGCAGCTGGACGCCCGCAACGCACCCGCTGGCGAAGAACAGCAGCACCCAGCCGGTCGGTGAGCGCATCCCGGCCGCCCAGGCCGACGCCATCACCACGGCCACACCGCCGTAGGCGGCGTTGGTGACGAACAGCACGTTGCGGCGCCGCCGGGTGTCGGAGATGTGGCCGGACACCGGGTTGAGCAGCAGCATGGGGACGAAGGTGGCGAAGCCGGTCACGCCCACCCAGGCCGCCGAGCCGGTGATGCGGTAGGTCACGTAGGCGCTGGTGACGTGCGTGACCCAGCGGCCGTTGTTGGTGACCAGGCCGCCGATCCAGAACAGCCGGTAGTTCGGGACCCGAAGTGCGGGGAAGCGGGCCTGTCCGGAGCGGGTCACGCGTTCGACAGTACGGGCGCCGCGATCTCCCCGGCCCATCGGCCCACCCACTGGCGGGGAGTTCCGCCCCTCCGCACGACGACCAATCGGCACGCGGGCGTGCCAGCGCCCGCCCCATCGTGGCAGGCTCACGACATGAGCCTGCTCCTCACCGAACTTCGGGACCGCGTGGCGGTCCTGACCTTCAACGACCCTGACCGTCGCAACGCCATCTCCGAGGCCCTGAACGCCGAGCTGGACGCCGCCTTCGACGAACTCGAGGCCGACGAGGGCGTCGGTGCGGTCGTCCTGACCGGCGCCGGCCGCGCCTTCTGCGCCGGTGCGGTCCTCGACGACCTGGTCGGCGCCGGCGAGAGCGAGGAGCGCAGCAGCGGCGACCTGCCGAGCATCTACCGCGGGTTCCTCCGGGTCGCCCACTCCCCGCTCGCCACGGTCGCCGCAGTCAACGGCGCCGCCGTCGGGGCCGGCATGAACATGCTGCTGGGCTGCGACCTCGTCGTCGCCGGGCAGTCGGCGAAGTTCGACACGCGCTTCCTCTCGATCGGCCTCCACCCCGGCGGCGGGCACACGTGGCGCCTCCGCAACCTCACCGACCTCTGGACGGCGAAGGCCATGGTGCTCTTCCAGCAGGTGCTCTCGGGCGAGGAGGCGGCTGCACGGGGACTGGCCTGGGCATGCGTGCCCGACGACGAGCTGCTCGAGGCCGCCGTCGGCTACGCGGAGTTGGCGGCGGCACACCCGCCCGAACTGGTGGCGAGCACCAAGGCGACCTTCGCCGCCGGCATGGCCGTCACCGAGTCGAACGAGGCGGTGACGCTGGAGATCACCCCGCAGATCCACTCGATGCAACAACCGGCCTTTCTCGAGATGCTGGGCGCCCTCAAGGCTCGGATCGAGAAGAAGGGCTGAACCCGCCGGCCGAACAGGTCACCAGACGACAGGTCAGTCCAGCCACTCCCGGCTGAGCTCCTCGGCCCGGTCGGCCCACTCCTCGGAGGTGAGGGCGAAGCGGAGGTGGTCCTCCCAGCGCCCGTCGATCTCGAGGTAGCGCTCGGCGAGGCCCTCACAGCGCAGGTCCAACTTCTCGACCACCCGTCGGGACGGTCCGTTGCCCGGCACGATCGACACCTGCAGTCGGTGCAGGCCGACCTCCTCGAAGACAAAGCGGGCCGCCACGACCAGCGCCTCGGGGATGTAGCCGTTTCCCGCCTGCGCCTCGTCGACCCAGTAGCCGACGTGGGCGTTCTGGAAGGCCCCCCGGACCACGTTCGACAGGTTGAGCTCGCCGACGAGGCGTCCCCCGCCGGGGCCCTCGCCGACGAACACGCCGAAGCCGTACCCGGTGCCCAACTGGTGCTCGCGGCGCCGGGCGGCGCAGCGGGCGGCGAACGCCTGCGGGGCCTGGGCGGGGTCGGCCTGTCCGGGCGGCCGGCGGGGCTCCCAGCCGGTCAGCCAACCGGTGTTTCGGTGCCGGATCTCCTGCCAGGCGGCGAAGTCCTCGACCTCGAGGGCGCGCAGGGCGACCCGACGGCCCCTCAGGATGCCCGACTCGCTCATGGCGTGAGCTTCGGCGCTGCCGACAGGTTCCGGTTCCCGGTCATCGGGCCATGATCCCCGAGCGTGGGGCCTGCGGCCCAGCCCGCCGGGCCTGTCCCCCCGGACACCGCGGAGGGCGTGCAGCGGGGTCGGGTCGTGTGGCGCCTAGTCCAGGATCTCGGCGAGGGCGGCCAGCAGCAGCGTGACGTTGCGCGGGCGGGCGGTGTGGCCCATGCAGCCGATGCGCCAGACCTTGCCGGCGACCGGTCCGAGGCCGCCGCCGATCTCGATGCCGTAGCGGCCGAGCAGGTACCGGCGCACGTCGGCCTCGTCCTGGTCCCGGGGCAGGCGGTCGAGGGGGATGTGCACCGAGGTGAGTTCGGGAAGGCGGTGGCCCTCCTCGGCGAAGAGTTCGAGGCCCATCTTCTGGAGGCCTTCATGGAGCATGTCGCCGCACTCCTGGTGGCGGGCCTGGGTGTTGGCGAGGCCCTCCTCCAGGATGACGCCGAGCCCGGCGTGGAGGCCGTAGATCATGGAGATCGGCGCCGTGTGGTGGTAGGCCCGGGCGCCGCCGCCGGTGACGTAGTTGGCGATCATCGCCATGTCGAGGTACCAGGACTGGCTGCGGTCGACGAAGCGCTCGATGGCCCGGTCGGAGACGGTGACCGGCGAGAGCCCGGGCGGCACGCCGAGGCACTTCTGGGTGCCGCTGTACGCAAGGTCGATGCCCCACTCGTCGACCTCGAGCGGGATGCCGCCCAGCGAGGTGACGCAGTCGACGAGCAGCAGGGCGTCGCCCTTGGCGGCACCGATCTCGGCGATGTCGTTGCGCACGCCGGTGGAGGTCTCGGCGTGGACGGTGGCGATGACCTTCGGGGAGGGGTGGGCGTCGAGCATCCTCTGGGGGTCGATGGCGCGGCCCCACTCCTCCTCGACGCGGACGATCTCGGCGCCGAGGCGGTCGACGACGTCGCACATGCGCTCACCGAACACACCGTTGACGCCGACCACGACGACGTCGCCCGGCGCCACGACGTTGCAGAGCGTGGCCTCCATGCCGGCCGACCCGGTCGCCGAGACCGGGAAGGTCAGGGCGTTCTCGGTGCGGTAGACGGCGCGCAGGCGCTCGTTGGTCTCGTCGAGCAGTTCGATGAATTCGGGGTCGAGGTGGCCGAGAATCGGTCGTCCGAAGGCCTCGAGGACCTCCGGATACGGGTTGCCGGGGCCGGGTCCCATGAGGAGGCGGTCACTGTGTCCCATGGCACCGCACCCTAGCAGAGACTTTCCCCTAGGGAAATGATCTTTCCTGAGGATAAAACTCCGGCGATCAGCCGGCCAGTTGCGCCGACACCAGGCCGTCGAGGATGTCCGCCTCGGACACCAGGCACTCGGCGAACCCCAACTGGCGCATCACCTTCACCAACACGCACAGCCCGCCGACGATCACGTCGGCCCGGGCCTCCTCCATGCCGGGGTTCTCCAGCCGCTCGGCCCGCGTCTCGGTGGCCAGGGTGCGGAAGACGTCCTCCACCGCCTCCTTGGTGAGCCGGAAGTGGTGGATCCGGTCCCGGTCGTATTCCAGAAGGCCCTGTTCGACGGCCGCCGCACACGAGACCGTTCCGGCCAGCCCGACCAGCGTGCGGGCCTCGGCGACGCCCGGGACCTCCCGGAGCACGTCGTCGACGTGGCCCTCCACGATCGACAGGCACGACACCAACTCCTCGGGCAGCGGCGGATCGTGTTCGATCCACTGCTCCGTGAGGCGGACACAGCCGATGTCGCAGGACAGCGCCCCCTCGGCCCGGGTCGTGCCCACGACGAACTCGGTCGACCCGCCGCCGATGTCGAGGATCAGGAACGGCCCGTCCGCCGGGTCCAGGTCGGCGGTCGCCCCGGCGAACGAGAGGCGACCCTCCTCCAGCCCGGGCAGCAGCTCGGGCCGGACCCCGAGCGCCGCCTCGGCAGCGTCGAAGAACTCGTCCCGGTTGGCGGCGTCGCGGGCGGCCGACGTGGCCGTGGCCCTGACCCTCGTGACGCCGTGGCGCTCGATGGCCTCCCGGAACTCCTCCAGCACCGTCACCACCCGGGCGACGGCCTGCGGGGCCAGGCGGCCGGTGGCGTCGACCCCCTCCCCCATCCGGGTGATGGTCATCCTCCGGTCCAGGGTCCGGAAGGCGCCGGGTGCGCTGGTGGCCTCGCCGACCAGCAGGCGGGTGGAGTTGGTGCCACAGTCGATGGCGGCCACCACCCCCCGTGCCGAGGCGTCACCCATCGGTGGCCTCCCCCCCATCGCCCCGCCCATGGTCGAGCCGCTCGTGGACCCACCGGCCGACGGGGTCGTCGCCCCCGGCCAGGAACCAGGCGTAGTGGGCGTGGAGGCACTTGACCCCCTGCCTGGTCCCCCCGACGCCGCCCGACGGGCGATGGCCGTCGTGGTCGGCGGGGATGGCCCCGTCGCGCTCGGCGGCGTAGCGGTCGTGGGCGGCGGACAGCTCGGTCGGGTCACAGGCCGCCTCGGCGGCGCGCACCCCTCCGGTGGACTCCAGCGTCCCCACCCGGGCCCGGAGGACGTCGCCGACCAGCCAGTACCGGGTCGGCATGGGCCGGCCGTCGGCCAGCAACGGATGGTTGCGGATCACCACCGGGTCGCCGGACGGATCACGGACCACCACCTCGAAGTCGCCCTCCGGCGACCGTCCGAGGAGTTCGGCCACCCGCTCGCGGTCGCTCGCTCCCATGATCAGGCGTGCCCTTCCACGAGCCGAGGCCCGACGTCCGGACTCAGACCAGGAGGAGGATGACGACGACCACGACGGCCACCACCGCCAGGGTCGGCACGAGGCGCTTGAGCAGCGGGGCACCGGCCGCGTCGAGCAGGTCGACGGCCTCGGCCTCGGGGGCGTCGACGACCCGCACCGACGGCTCCTCGGCAGGCCTGTCGGACGGGGCGTCGGACGGGGTATCGGACGGGGCGTCGGACGAGGCGACCAGCTCGCTCAGGTTGTCGGCGAACTGCCCCATCAGCTTCCTGGACACGTCGGCCATCACGCCACGACCGAACTGGGCCACCTTGCCGGTGACGGTCAGCCCGGTGGTGACGGTGACCTTCGTGCCGACGTCGGTGGCCTCCAGCGACGCGGTGATGTCGGCCGAGGCGTTGCCGGCACCACGGGTGTCCCGGCCCTCGGCACGCAGGACGGCCCGGTGGCCGGCGTCGTCACGTTCCACGAAGGAAGCGGCGCCCTTGTACTGCGCGGTGATCGGGCCGACCTTGACCTTGACCACGCCGCGGAACTCGTCGCCCTCGATCTCCTGGAGTTGGGCCCCGGGCAGGCAGGGGGCGATTCGCTCCACGTCGGTCAGCACCGCCCACACCTGGTCGACCGATGCGGCCACCTCGAACTCGTTGTTCAGTTCCATCGCCCCATGTCCTCCAGAACGTCCACGTCGGCGGGATCTCCCGCGCAGGGTACTTCCACCACCAGATCCGACCTCCGTGACAGGAGGCTCCGCGCCCCCTCGTCCCCGTCGGTCGGCAGGTCGGCCCACAACTCCCGGCCGATCCGGGTGGGCGGTCGGCGTCGCCCGTCGTAGGTGGCCACGACCAGTGGTGCCGCGACGTCGGCCACGGCCCGCCACGCCCCGGCC
>LUMD01000198.1_pt1 | contig 12788 bp, 14 predicted proteins | sample 729651 | NCBI WGS metagenome assembly LUMD01 (sample SAMN03860272, study PRJNA289734) | marine metagenome | biome: seawater column; feature: ocean; material: water; isolation source: Red Sea water column Station 34 - depth 258m | place: Saudi Arabia: Red Sea | collected 2011-10-15 | depth 258 m | reverse complement strand
GGTTAACAAACGTTGCCTGATCTTTTTATCAGTTTCATTTTCCGCTTGCTCCAGCATGTCAATTATTCTGTTTCTTAATGACAGTGCATCCGCAAGTGTTTTCATAGTAAATGAATATTTTTCAACATCTCTTAATCCAAAAAAATTAGTTTGGCTTCCCAGAGCAATTACTAAATAATCATAATGTATTCTAACTCCTCTTTTTTCAGGAGTACCCTCCAGCGTAACATGTTTTTGTATCGGATCAATATCTCTTACAGCTGATTCGTAGATCCTTGCTTTTTTGCATAGGCCTCTAAGTGGCATTACTATATGTCTTGGTGTAATTGTTCCAGAAGCTACTTGTGGCAGCATTGGTGTAAAAAGGAGAAAATTATCGTCACTCACTAGCGTTATTTCAATATTATAATTAGATTGAAAATAACTTTCCAATTTTCTAGTGCAATCAACTCCAGCAAACCCACCTCCTAAAACCAAAATTCGTTTTTTAGTTAATACCAAGATTTTTTTTCAAAAGAGTTAATGTCAGTTCTGGGTCAGCTTTTCCCTGTGTTTTTTGCATGACTTTTCCTACCAAATAGTTAACAATTTCAGGGTTTTGTTTTGATTCTTCGGCAGTTTTTGTTTCCTGTTTTAAAATTTCATCAATAATTCCCTCCAACGTGGATTCATCCGAAACATGACCCAAGTCAAGTTCCTCAATGATTTGCGGTAAAGCCTTACCTGTTTTTACAATTTCATCAAGTGCTAATTTCGCAGAAGTTCTAGTAATTCTGTTTGATTTTATACATTCAATTAAATTTGTAAGGTGTGCTGGTTCAAGTTTTGATTGTTCTCGCTTTTCACGTGTGTCCACCAGTCCCATAAGATCAGTAGTAATCATATTTGCAACATCTTTAGCATTTGTCTCGTCATTTGCTTTCTCAAAAAGATCAGAAAAATACTTGTCAGATGCTAATATGTCAGCAACCTGTGGAGTAATATTATATTTTGAAATGTATCTTTCTTTTTTTGAGCTTATATTTTCAGGCATTTGTATTTGTAACTGATTTTTTATGTTGTTACCAATCTTGACCCATGGAATATCAGCTTCAAGGTGATATCTGTACTCCTCTTCTTCTTCCTTTGTTCTTGCAGAAACAGTGATTTTTCGTCTATCATCCCAATGTCTAGTTTCTTGAACAATTTCAATTTCTCTTTCAGCAAGACTTTGTTGTCTTGTTATTTCAAAATGTGTGGCCTTTTCTAAATCATGAAATGAACCTATGTTTTTAATTTCAACTTTTGATCCACCTTCAATTGAAACGTTAGCGTCTGCACGCATTGCACCTTCAAGTCCAGGGTCTGAAACTCCCAAATTTTTTAACAAATCTGAAAGTATATTCAAAAAGATTCTAACTTGATGTGGGTTTTCAAAATCTGGTTCCGTTACGATTTCAACTAGTGGTGTGCCAGCTCTATTATAATCAACCAGTGTTATTCTAGTTCTTTCAGTAGCACCTTCGTAAATTAGTCTACCAGGATCCTCTTCTAACTGAATTCTTCTTATTCGTATTTCATTATTATTTACAGTAACTTTGCCTTCCCAACCTATACTTGTATTTCCGTACGCATTAAGTTGTGTGATTTGGAAGTTTTTTGGTAAGTCAGGATAAAAATAGTTTTTTCTAAAAAATGCAATTTTGTCAGGAGTTTTACAATCAAGTGCCATGGCAATTAGCGTGGATTTTTCAACTGCATTTTTATTTAATAGTGGTAATGAGCCTGGAATTCCCATACAGATTGGACATACATTCGTGTTAGGTTCAAATTCTCTATAATCCGCCTTACAGGAACAAAATAATTTGCTTTCAAGCTTTGTTAGCTGGCAATGTATTTCAAGACCGATCTTTGTCATGCTGGTTAGTTAACAAAGACCAATTTAATAATATAAATTCAAGATTTTTTGGGAAAATTAGCATTTATCTTACTGGGTATTTTCTAGATTAAACTATATTCTACTAATATGTGATCTGTAATATGAGATTGAAAAAAGAAGAAAGTGACATTAGGGGATTTCGATATATTTTTTCAGGAGATAAAAAACAATGCGGAGTGGTGGGCTGCGGAGCAGATTGATGACAGTACATTCGTTTCAGGAATACAATATTTGGTCAAAGTTGGGATAATCAAAGTTAGTTAGAATGTCATTATATTGGCACTTCAGGCAGTTTTACAGTTTTTTCTAATGCATATGCTGCTTGCAACAGCAAGTTCTCTTTCAAACTATCAGTCATTATTTGCATTCCTATAGGTAATCCATTTGCAATCTTGTATGGAACTGATATTGCAGGTTTCCCAGTAAGACTAGCTGTTACCGTATTAAAATCGACTAGCATAAATGACACAGGATCCTGAATCTTCTCACCAAACTTGAATGGTTGAATAGGTACAGTGGGGGAAATTAGAAAATCAAATTTTTCAAAAATATGATTTATTTCAGATATAAGTTTAGATTTTACTTTTAATGCCTTTAGGAAGTATTTTCCGGCATGCCCAGCTGATGGTACAAATCCACCAAGGATCATTCTTCTTGTTACCTCAGGTCCAAGCTTATTTCTTGCTTGTGAGATATACGAATTAAATTCAAAGCCTTCCGAATCAAATTCATAACCATATCTTATGTTATCATATCTAGCAAGATTACTTCCAGCTTCTGTTGATGTTATAGTATAATATGCAGCAACAGCATATCGAACCATTTCTAATGATACCTCTTCACAATCTGCACCAATCCTCTCAAATGTTTTGATCGCATCATTAGTTGCATTAAGAACTTCATTACTCAATCCCTCACTATTTGTCATTTCTGACACAATGCCAATTTTCTTACCCTTAATACCAGCATCAATATTTTTTAGATAATCTTGGTTTTTGTTATCTACGGTAGTATTATCGTTAGAATCAGCTCCAGAAATTATGTTTAGCAAAAAGGCAGAATCTTCAACAGTTTTTGTAACAGGTCCAATCTGTTCTATACTGTTGGAATAAGAAATAAGGCCATAACGGCTTACAAGTCCATATGTTGGTTTTAAACCAACAACTGAACAAAAGCTTGCAGGGTTTCTAATAGAACCACCAGTATCTGAACCTAAAGATCCAATACACTCGTTTGCTGAGACAGATACAGCACTTCCACCAGATGAGCCACCAGGGACATAATCTGTATTCCAGGGATTTTTACTAGGACCAAATGCACTGTATTCAGTGCTAAGACCCATCGCAAATTCATCAAGATTTGTTTTTCCAATGATAATCGCATCCTCTGAATTTAGCTTGTTAACAACAGTAGCTGTATATGGTGCAATAAAATGTTCCAAAGCTTTTGAGGCGCATGTAGTTCTTGATCCTGCTATGCAAATATTGTCTTTGACAGATATTGGCATACCAAGACATTTTCCAACATTTTCATTTGATTTTATTCTACGATCAATATCCCTTGCCTTTTCTACCGCTAAATCATTCAGTTTTAGGAATGCATGAAGGTTACCGTCTACCGACTTTATTCTATCAAGTGTTTTTGAAATGAATTCTTCAACTGTAAAATCCCCATTTTTGATAGAGGTTTGATAGTTTAATGCAGAAATTGACAGATCCAAATTAACTCAACTTTGGAGCCTTAACGTATTTTTCCTTGTAGGTTTTTAGAAACTTCAATAATTTTTGATCATATGGGATATATTTGTCATCTCTAAGTTTTTCTAAATTAGTTTCTTGGACAATTATTTCTTCAGATTCAACATTTGCCTTATCCAAGATATCAAAATATTCAAGCATTTTTTGAACTCTTTTCAGATGTTCACTATGGTCTTCAAGTTCAATTTTCATTAATTTTGCAACATATGCAATTTCTTCTTCAGTAACCAAATTTTTCACCTATGGTGTTAACCTATCAACATCTCTGGGATAAAATGTTGTATCACGTATATTTTCTGTTCCAGTTAATGCCATCATTAATCTTTCAAGGCCAATTCCACAACCAGCATGGGGTGGTACACCATATTCAAAGACGTTTAGGTGATATCCAAATGTCTCAATTTTCATACCTTTATTTTTCATTCTATCCTCCAACTCTGATTTCTTTTCAATCCTAGTACTACCAGAAGAAAGTTCTAAATCACCATACATTAAATCAAACGATTCTGATGTTTTTGGATCATTCTTACTCACTTTTACATAGAATGGTTTTGGTCCAACCGGCCAGTCTTTAATAAAATAAAATCCATTTATTCCAATTTTGTTTAATTGTACAGGGTACAAGTCATCTCCCCATTGGCTTTTTGCACCAGTAGCCTGAATTTTTTCTAAAAGTTCCTTATACGTATACTGAGGAATAGTATCTAGCATTTCAGGAATTGTAAATTCAGTTCCAGAATTGTTAGTTGAGAATTTTTGTACTGCCAAAATTGATTGTTTTATAATTTCTTCAATTCTTTTCATTACATCATTATAATCAACATACGCTTCCTCAAAATCAATTGATATTGCTTCAGATAGGTGGCGATTTGTTCTTGATGGTTCAGCTCGAAAAATCGGCGCAATTTCAAATACTTTTTCAAAACTCATTGTTAATTGCTCCTTGTACAACTGTGGGCTTTGGGCAAGAAATGCTTCCTTGTTATAATAGAAAATTGGAAACAGTGCTGCTCCGCCTTCCGTAGCTGTCGCAATCATTTTTGGTGTATTAACTTCAGTAAAACTTTGTTCTGAAAGATAATTTCGTATTGATTTAAGTACTTCATTGCGAGCTAGAAAAATTTTTTGCAAAACATCTCTGCGTAGATCTATTGCTCTATTTTCCAGCCTAGTATCTATATTTTTGACTGTTTTTGCATATGGATCAAATGGCGGAATTTTTTCAACGGTAGAAAATATTCTAATCTCTTTCGGTATTATTTCAATACCTGTAGGTGATTTTTCAGAAGTTTTTACCTTACCCTTTAATCCTATACAAGAATGTGGTTTTAATTTAGAAATATTTTCAAGTACATCATCTGGGCATGAACCTTTTTTTGCAACAATTTGAATTTCTCCAATTTTATCAATAATAGTGGCGAAAGAGATATTTCCATGACCCCTAACACTTGATACCCACCCCATAACAGTTACGTCTGATTCTTCTAAATCAGAGATTAACTCATTTGAATAATGAGTTCTCCGCCAATCACCTAATTCAGTTTCAGCCATAACGTAATTCTTCTCATTGAGTATTTATTATAATTTTTTTAGAATTTGTCACTTTATTGTGAAATTCAGGTTTGATGTTATGAGAACCCTCGTATTTTGATACATAGTTTCATATTATGTATTTTATTACTAATAATATAATTTGGTATCAATAGCAACCTTAGGATCACATTGTGCATTGCAAGTTTTAAAAGGTGCCAAAGATGAGGGATTTAAAACAGTTTTAGTATGTGAAAAAAAGAGGGAAAGTCTTTATCAACGCTTTAAGTTTATAGATGAAATATTTCTTGTTGATTCATTTTTAGAATTAGTTGATGATAGGTGCCAAACTATGTTAAAGGAAAGTGATTCTATATTGATTCCTCATGGAACTTTAATTTCACAAATGAATTCGGAGCAAATTGAATCGATCAAGACACCAGTATTTGGTAATAAGTATATCTTGCGATGGGAATCTGATAGAGTATTAAAAGAGAAATTAATGAAAACGGCGAAGCTAAATGTACCAAAAGCTGTTACTAGTCCCAAACAAATCAATAGCCTTGTTATTGCAAAAAGGCATGGTGCAGCTGGTGGAAAAGGATACTTCCTTGCTTCAAGTGAAGAAGAATACAACAAAAAACGTGATCATTTAGTTAAACAAGGACTGATTAACGATGATAACGATTTGTATATTCAAGAGTATTCATCTGGGGTTTTAGCTTATCTACAATTCTTCTATTCACCGCTTAAAAACGAACTTGAATTTTTTGGAGTTGATAAAAGACATGAATCTGATATTGATGGTCTGGCAAGAATTCCAGCGGAAAATCAACTTGCAACTGATAAAATATCTTCATTCAATGTTATTGCAAATAGTCCACTTGTACTACGAGAATCATTACTTGATGAGGTCTATAAGATGGGCGAAAATTTTGTTGAGGCATCATCAAAACTTATTCCACCAGGAATGAATGGCCCATTTTGTATAGAGGGTGTATATGATGAGGAAGCACATTTTCATACATTCGAGTTTTCAGCTAGAATTGTTGCGGGAACAAACATTTTCATTACCGGTTCACCATATACTACATTGATTTATGATGAACCGATGAGTATGGGTCGACGAATTGCCAGAGAAATTAAACATGCTGAAACTGAAAATAAATTAAAAAGTATTGTTACATAACATTGAATTTATTGAAATGTTAACATGTTTAAAATGTTAGTTATTCTATATTCTTAGAATAATGAACAATTCTTTTATAATTAAATATCAATAAAACAATAATGCGTCATAAGATTACTCTGCCAGAATTAAAAAAATATGATATAACACAGAAAGTTATCGAGGCATTATCAGACGCTGAATCTAGGACCATTCTTTTTTCTATTATTCGTAAGGGTAAAACAGCAAATGATCTTTCAGTCTCTTTACATATACCATTGAGCTCAGTTTATAAAAAATTAATAGATTTAGAATATCTTACATTGATAGAAGTTGAAAAATATCTTATCTCTGATAAAGGTAGAAGATTTAAGATTTATCGCAGTAGAATTAACAAAGCAGAAATAATCATAAAAAAACCAGAACCTGTAGTTTTATTATCAGCAAACTGAGAAAATTAAAAGTGCATCTATATCTATAAATGAAAATGAATTTGATGTTTCACTTAATACGTTAATAATCTCAGATAAAGAATAGTTTCAATTAATGACAAGGAAATCCCGCTGCATGCCTCAAATCATGGCTAAATTCATGCAGAAATTGATCGATAAAAGCTTGTTCACCTTGTACTACGCTAAACATATGACCTTGATCATAACCTACAATAAATAATCCAATGATAAAAACAAAGGCAAGGGTAATTATTGCAAAAAAAGGGGTTGTATTCAATGATCGCGTAGCAAGTTTATTGTTTGACATACATCCACAAATCAAAAAGACGTATTTAAGTTATGGGAGAATCAAAACTGGGATCAGACTAAATGAAAAGGATTGATGTTAAAAAAAAAGATTCAGTTAAACTTTATAAAATAAGAAAGACATTACAGGAATTATCAAAAATAACTGGAAGGGGCACTGAGTTAATTTCAGTGTATATTCCAAAAGGTAAGCAGTTACATGAAGTAATAACCAATTTAAGAGAAGAGCAAGGTACTGCCGATAACATCAAGTCTGATCTTACTAGAACTCATGTAGTTGATTCATTATCAAGAGTAATTCAGAGATTAAAGCTATACAAAAAAACTCCTGAGAGTGGTTTGGCGATATTTTGTGGTGCATTACCAAGAGAAGAAGGTGGTCCACCGGGCAGTGAAGTTGTAAAAAGTTTTGAAATTGATCCTCCAAAAGACCTTAAGACATTTTTGTACAGATGTGATGATCACTTCCATGTTGATATTCTAAAAGAAATGTGAAAGGATGATAATCTAATAGGATTTTTAGCAATAGATGCAAAAGATGCTGGATGGGGATTATTACATGGAGATAAAATTGAGGTTTTAAAGGAGACCAGTTCTGGTGTTGCTGGTAAGCACAGACAGGGTGGCCAGTCAGCAAAAAGGTTTCAAAAACTAAGAGAGATGGAAATCGGATATTATTTTACTAGAATTGCTAATACCACTCGAGAATATTTTATCGATATTTATCCTATCAGAGGATTGATAATTTCCGGTCCAGGACCAACAAAGGAAGAGTTTGTTAATCAAAATTATTTGGAATATAGATTACAAGATATGATAATTGGAACTATCGATGCATCATATGCGGGATCAGAAGGAATAAGAGAGGCATTTGCAAAATCAACAGATCTCCTTTCCAACTTTAGAATGGTTGAAGAAAAACAAATGGTTGAAAAACTGTTTAAACAAATCAACAGTCATTCTGGATTAGGAGTTTATGGTCTTGCTGATATTATTACCTATCTAAAAAATAATGTTGTAGATATGATAATTATTACTGATAATATAGAACTTGATAGAATTGAGGTAAAGTGTAACAAATGTTCTCATATTGATGATAAAATTATTGAACAATCAATATTGATAAAAACAAAGACAGAGCTTCAAAATTCATCATGCTCCTCCTGTAAATCGAAGGACATTACAGTAACTGATCAGGATATAGTAGATTACCTTGCTTTACTGGCAGCAAAGACTGGAACTGTGTTAGAGGTAATTTCAGGTGTTGCAGAATATGGTTTAATGTTAACAAGTTTGGGTAAAATTGGTGCTGTTTTGAGATACAATCCAAACTATTCCAATTAGAAGATTAATCTATAAAATTTCGTATTTTTTGCACTAATTTATCGAGTTCATCGTCTTTCATTAGTTTTCTTTGTGTCCATAATGTTTCAGTTGTGTTGTATCGTGGAATTATATGAACATGAACATGTGGTACGATCTGTTTAGCAGCTTTTCCATTGTTCTGTGCAATGCTAAATCCATCAGCCTTAGTTGCTTTAATTATGGCATTTATAATTTTTGGAATTTTTGAAAATAAATCCATAATTTCTTCAACATTCATATCTGTTAACTTTTCGTACGGTTTTTTTGTAATAATAAGTGAATGACCAACATCTATCGGGTATCTATCTAAAATTACTATGTGATTATCATCCTTCTGGATTAAATGACATGGAAGTTTTCCATTTATAATATCACAAAAGATACAATGGGTCAATCTCACTTAAGTATATTAAATTCTATTATATATTGACATCAGTAATAACAATCAGAAAATATGAAATTTAGAATAGAAGCTATAATAGGCGATAGATATGATTCTACTGATTCTTTAGATAAAGATCAAATACATAATTGGTTACTTAGTATGCAAAAAAATGATATATTAAAAGTCGAGACAGAGAATGAATATTGGGAAGATATACCTGAACAACTTTTTGAGTTAATAAAAACAGGTATTGAGAAACAAAACTATGATTATAAAATGGATAAAGGTCATTTATGGTTAAACATAGAAATCCCAATCGAATGAAAATAAAAAATACCTTAAAATGAATAATTCTAAATATTTTTTAAATTAACATGAATGTTTGTAGGGTAATCATCTGAGCGTTTTTGATTCAAATCTACCGCTAATGAATTTTATATGTTATATAGGGTTAAAATTTGAATTTAGTTGTAGATGGGTAGAAGAAGAAGAGAAGAACGAAGAGAGAAAAGGGAAGATTTTGCTTCTAAGCGTACAACCGCAAAACGAAAAAACACACTTTTAGCCGTAGGCATACTTTCGATTATTGGTTTAATCGTTGGTTATGCATCTTTTGTGTTTGTAACTGAGGAACACACTGGTCCAGGAATACCTCCCGGTGCTGGAAAACTAGGTGATGAGCATGTGCATGCTTCTGTCTTAGTGAGAATTTTTGGCGATAAATTTGATTTTTCTGCAACATCTTATCAGGTAAAAAGTGCGTGGATACATTTTGAATCAAGTGACGGTGAAACCATTCATAGACATGCATCTGGTGTAACTACCGGTTACTTATTTGAGAACTTAGGCATAATAATTAATTCAGACTGTTTCATATTTTCTGATGGCAGACAATTTTGTACAAGCGAGGATTATTCACTCAAGTATTACATCAATCATCAGGCTGTAAGTGATATTAACGATTACGTATTCGAAGATCAGGATAGAATTTTGATTTCATATGGAAGTGAAAGCCAAGAACAGATTGAAGAGCAATTGGCAGAGCTTGATTCACAAATAATTAGAGGTTAAACTGGATAATATATTACAAATCTATCAGTCCAACCTTTTTTCAATGCTTGGTATATTTGATCTAATTATTTCTAGCATATCTAATCTAATAATCTCATCCATCTCAACATTGAATTTACTACGAAAAAATTCACGATATCTTTGATCTAATACTGCAACTACTGCACCATCAAAAAAACTTCGATCATTTTCAGGATTGAAAATAATTGTTCGGATATTATGATTTCCTAAAAAATCATAATAATTAATTAATTCATCCAAGTTAGCAAGGTCACTTTTAACATCTAGCAGAAAATTTTCAATTTCTTCAGAATTCATAATTTTTGTAATTGATACTTGCTTATGAGATTTACATTTTTAGAATTTAAATTATAGTGATGTGTCTTGAAGATGTTTAGAATGAGTATATCTAGCAGAAATGTGGTAGAGGGTACATCAAGATCACCTCATCGGGCAATGTACAAAGCTATGGGTTTGTCTGATGATGATCTTGCTAAGCCATTTATCGGTGTTTGTCATACTGGCAATGAAGCTACACCATGTAATATCCATCTACCATCATTAGCTCAAAAGGCAAAAGAGGGAGTAAAAAATGCTGGTGCGACACCAAGAGAATTTAGCACAATTGCAGTTAGTGATGGAATTGCTATGGGGCATGAAGGCATGAAGTCTTCGTTAATCAGTAGAGAAGTTATAGCTGACTCGATTGAAATAATGGTAAGAGCGCATCAGTATGATGCGTTAGTTGGAATAGCCGGTTGTGATAAGAGTTTACCAGGCACTATGATGGCCATTGCCAGACTAAATATTCCTTCAGTATTTGTATATGGTGGTACAATTATGCCTGGAATATTGAATGGTAGGGAGCTTACAGTTGTTGATGTTTATGAGGCAGTGGGCGCATATGATGCAGGAAAAATTTCATTAGAGGAATTAAAAAATATAGAAGATACTGCATGTCCAAATGCTGGATCCTGTGGTGGGATGTTTACTGCAAACACTATGGCATCAATTTCTGAGGCAATTGGAATTGCATTACCAGGTAGTGCTAGTCCACCAGCTGAAGATGTAAGAAGGGAAAATATGGTACGTGCAACAGGTAATACATGTGTACAATTAATTGAGCTTGGAATTAAACCACTTGATATATTGACTTTTGATGCATTTGAAAATGCAATTACTATATTGAATGCTGTTGGCGGTTCTACAAATGGGATACTACATTTACTTGCATTAGCAAATGAGGCTAAGATAAAACTAAGTTATGACGATTTTGAAAGAATTAGAAAAAAAACTCCTCATCTTGCAGATATGAAACCAGGCGGTGAATATGTTATGAATAGTTTAGATAAAATTGGTGGGATACCACTCATTATGAAAAAACTTGCAGATAGTAACTTACTTCATACAAATGCATTAACTGTTACAGGCAAAACAATTAAGGATAATCTTGAGGTATTAGGAAAGAATTTAGAAGATCCAGAACAAAAAATTGTAAGAACCGCTACGGAACCATTACATAGTGTAGGAACGGCTGTGATATTAAAAGGGACTTTAGCACCTGATGGTGCAGTAATTAAAACTGCGGGTGTGGAAATGACAAGATTTACTGGTAGGGCTAAAGTATTTGATACGGAAGAGTCAGCATTTGATTCGGTAGCAAAAGGTGAAATTGAAGAGGGTGATGTTTTAGTTATCAGATACGAAGGTCCTAAAGGTGGTCCTGGTATGAGAGAAATGTTATCTACTACTGCTGCCCTTGTGGGACAGGGATTAGGCAAAAAAGTGGCAATGGTAACAGATGGTAGATTCTCTGGTGGGACACGAGGATTTATGGTTGGGCATGTTGCTCCTGAGGCATTTGTTGGCGGTCCAATTGCTCTTGTCAAAAATGGTGATGAGATAAGCATCAACATTGAAGATAATAGTATTAATCTACTAGTCTCAAAGGAAGAACTTGAAAAAAGAAGTAAAGATTGGAAAATGCCCGAACCCAATTACAAATCAGGTGCGTTATCCAAATATGCATTTCTAGTTGGTTCTGCAGCTAATGGTGCAATAACTGATCCAGGTAATTTTCTTGAAATGTCCAAGTATCTTAGAGATAATATGTTAATACATGAAGATTAAATGTTAGAACATTTTTTGTGACTCTCGAGTTTCCATTTACCAGTTAACCGGTGATATGATTGACTCCAATCCAGATTAGTTGTGCCACATCTGTGGCAGGTTTTCTTCATAATCAAAAGTTATTTTCATTGATTATAAATGTACCGTACTATACGGTATGTTTATTAAAATATGCCTAATCTACCGAACACCAAAATCAGCTCCTATTTTTACAGATTTTAGATATAAAAACAGGAATTTTACATTAAAAAACCTGGTTTTAATACACAAAAACTGCTATTTTATTATCAAATTCTTTGATATGGAAATCATGGTTTAAATAAAGAACAATTTTGTTCAAACCCATGGGTGGACATATTTGGACACACTTGCACTCCTAGGATTATTTCTCTAGATTATACTGGCACCCAGTTTGAAATTTATAATAAAATATCTCGAAATTATGAATATTCGTTCCTATTCGAGTCATTAACGGGTCCAGAAGAACTCTCAGAAACATCGATTATGGGATTTGATCCTGAATACATTGTAAGAGGATACTATGACAAAGTCACAGTACAGAATAGGAATGGTATAATTGAAACAATTGTTACAGATGAGCCACTTGTAGTAATAAAAAATTTAGTTAAAAAAACAGATGCTCAAACATATCGCTATCTTGGCGGTGCTGTGGGCGTAATCAATTATGATGCAATAAGATTATGGG
>LUMD01000549.1_pt1 | contig 12808 bp, 12 predicted proteins | sample 729651 | NCBI WGS metagenome assembly LUMD01 (sample SAMN03860272, study PRJNA289734) | marine metagenome | biome: seawater column; feature: ocean; material: water; isolation source: Red Sea water column Station 34 - depth 258m | place: Saudi Arabia: Red Sea | collected 2011-10-15 | depth 258 m | reverse complement strand
TCTTTACGCAGTAAATCTGCCTCATGTTTTCCTGTTTCAGGATTTTCCTCAGGTGGTCTGATCTTGAGCACTACTTCAGCCTGTTGCCAAACATCATGAGCATCACTTGCCAGCTCAGCACCTGAATCCTGATACTGTTCATCAGTAAAATTAGCAATTACTCCTGCACCCTGTTCAACAAGCACAGAATGTCCATTTTTCATGCATTGTTTTACAACTGAAGGCGCCATGGCAACTCTGCGCTCGCCGTGATGTATTTCTTTTACTACTCCAATAATCATCAGCTTTTCCTTTTGGTGATTTTGTTTTTGGGAAACAATATAACACAATAATTCAAATATCGACAAAGGTAAAAAATCCTAAAGACTGCTGATCTTTGATCTTGCATGGAGATATTTTTTCATGCGTAATAAACTAAGAAAAAAATCTGGAACGAACTATTTATCAACTAAACTAATTACAGAATGCTGGAATCGTTGTTAAATTACTTTTGTGCGTATTACCGGGATAGCCGCCTGGAATACGGATGGGTTGAAGCAATACATAAGAACAAATTGATTGTTGTGCCGCAAAAAGGAAAAAATCAGTATTTGCCTGCAAATCGTATTGCATTAAACTGGCGTGGAGAAAAGCTGGCTTATAATGCAAATCAGGCACACGAATTATTGGATCAGCATCTTATAATTGCAGCACAGTTCAGTGAGAAGCTTGAGCTGGAAACCATGCATTCACTGCTGAATGAGGTGAGAGAATACACTTTAGATGAGATTGCTGTGGATTTTCTCGATGATCCAACTGATTCAGTCTGCAAGCTTGGCATGTTCATGGCTCTCAGAGAGGATTCTTTCTGGTTCAAGCATAATCGCAATTTAACTTACACTCCCAGAACAGAGGATGAATTAGAAGCACTTAGAATACAGTTAGCAAGGCAAAAGGAACGTCAGCAAAGGGCGAATAATATTCAGCAATGGATTAATCAGCTTGAACGCGGAGAATGGAATTCAGATTCTGTAATATCAGAGGAACAGCAATTGTGGCTGGATCAGTTGCTGAATATTTTGATAAAGGCCTCTGAATCTCCTCACTGGAAAGAAATGTCTTCACTTTTAGACTGGGGAACGACACTTGGCTACAATGAAGAAAAATCACTAAAAAACTGGCTGGCAAAAGCCGGCTCTCCGGTGTCACCGTCACGACTTACACTGCTTCGGGCTGATATCCGCAAACAGTTTCCGGAAGAAATTTTGGCGGAGGTTGAACGTGTCCGGAACCTGCCGCTTGAAAAGCTTGAAAGATTCTCTGCAGACATACCAACCTTTACTATTGATGCCGAAAAAACCCGGGATTATGATGATGCGTTTTCTGTATTGGAATGGAGTGAAGAAAAGCTGGTTATTGCAGTACATATCACTGATTTGAGCACAATCGTCCGTCCGAATGGTCCGCTTTTCAAGCAGGCTGAAGAGCGAATTTCTTCTGTTTACACAATTGAAGAATCTGTTCCGATGTTTCCGGAGCAGCTTTCAAGTGACACTTTTTCATTGAAGGCTGGTGAAGACAGAATTGTACTGAGTTTTAATCTGTCAATATCCGAAAATGGGAATTGGCAATTAATTGATGTTGTACCACAAATAATCAGAGTAAGGGAAAATTTGAGTTATGAACAGGCGGAAAAATTGATCGAAGAAGATTATGAGTATTGGGGATTACTGTACAAATTTTGTCTGCTTGCACATGAAAAAAGAATTGAAAACGGCGCACTTAATTTAGCCAGAAAAGAATTTGAATATGATATAAGCAATCCTGATCAGATCCGAATCATCCCGCTGAATCGAAACAGTGCCTCTAACCGTATTATTGAGGAACTAGCCATTGCGGTGAATCGTGAAACAGGTCGTCTTTTTGATGAAGTAGAGATGCCGGGAATATATCGTACCCAGTCCTCATATAGGATAGTAAAAGAACTGGAGGATGAAAATCAGCAATTGCCTGAAAATATCCGGGTTGAGCCGGCAAGACTGACAACTGTTGCGGGCACACATGCGGGATTGGGCTGCGATGCTTACATGCATGTGACCTCGCCTATCAGGAGATTTGTGGACTTAATCACCCAGCAGCAGTTGAAAAAGTTAATCAAAAAAGAGGAGCCTGTTTTTACTTCTGAAGACATGATGCGCTGGTCAGAGGGAATAACTCTCAGGCAAAGAAAATACAACCGGGCAGAGAAGATAATACTTCAATACTGGAAGTTCAGATATTTACAGCAGAATAAGCAAGAATTATTTGAAGCAAAAGTCAGGAAACAACTTTCAAACAACAATACTGAAATTGAATTGCTGGAACTTGATTGTATCGTACAGGTGTCAGGATTGAGGGGATATGAAGAGGAAGAACAAATAATACTGAAAATAAACGAGGTAAGTTTAGATCCGTTGAAGCTTATTGTCAGGGCAATGAAATCAGTTACGGAAGACGTAAATGTACATCGTCTTGAGGGCAAAACAGCATAGTTATGTAAGCATTTCGTCAGTCACAGGAGGTTCATAGATTAATTCTTCAATATTTATTGCTTTGTGTCCTTTATAAGAACCCTGGAATCCGGTAAATTTCTTAACACCATTTACCTCTACAGAAATCGGATCCTTTGTTTCATGTTCCAGGTATAAAACATCATCCTTTTGTAAATTCAAAAAGTCTCGTACAGAAATATTCATTTCCCCCAGTTTTGCAATTAATTCAATATCAACATTTTGTAAATTTTGTTTGAATCGATTGCTCCAGGTGTTATCTTTTTCATCCTGCTCACTTTGGAAACCTGCGTTAAGTCTGGTGCGTATAGGCTCAATCATTGAGTAAGGAACACATATAGTGATTGCCATTGGTGTCCGCCCGATTTCAATATCAAACGTTACTACAATAACAATTTCACTTTGTGGAACAATTGATACAAATTGTGGGTTTATTTCAGTACGTGAATAATTGATTTGTACAGGGAAAACAGGTCTCCATGATGTTCTTCAGTTTTGGCCTCTGTTTCAACACCGGCTCCAAAAAACATTTCCACCAGAGAGAAAACCAATTTGGTTTCAAAAACAATCATCGCGTTACCACGAAGCGGCGTCATACGGAATAGATTCATCGAGGTGGGCACAGACATTGTTTTGATAAACTCACCAAATTTAATCAGTTCTGTGGAACGTACATTAATATCCACAACTCTGCGCAGAGTATTTGATAAAGTTAAGCGGAAAAGGCGAACGAATCGATCATGGATTATTTCGAGAGTAGGCATTCTCCCCCGAATGATCCGGTCCTGGGCAGTCAGGTCAAATGATACGACTTCATCCGGATCATATTCCTCATCCTCTTCTCCTTCGCTCACAACCTGATCGCTTTCAACACCTTTCAACAAAGCATCTACTTCGTCCTGTGACATTACTGAGCCCATTTTTGCCTTTTAATGAGATTTTATAAAAATATATTTCAGTTTTTGATGTGTGATGATTTATGTGTAATTAACATGCAAGTAGTGTTCTTTAGCATAAATATGAAAGAACTCTTAACTTTCGTTAGTTAATTTCTCTCAGAGATGAGCAGATATTTTCGCTTATTTGGACCTGTATACAACTGGCGTGGTCGTGCAATTTTCTGCTTCGCATCTCCATGCATTTCTTTCCACTGCGCGATCCATCCGGGCACACGTCCCAGAGCAAACATAACTGTAAACATGTTAAGCGGAATTCCAATTGCACGGTACATTATGCCGGTGTAAAAATCCAAAGTGGGATACAGTTTCTTCTCAATAAAAAAATCATCCTCAAGCGCTGCTTTTTCCAATTTCAGTGCGATCTCAAGCAAGGGGTCGTTTACTCCTAATTTGTTGAGTAGCCTGTCACATACTTTTTTTATTATTATTGCACGGGGATCAAAATTTTTATAAACACGGTGACCAAAACCCATCAAACGGAATTTTGATTTCTTATTTTTGGCCATCTCAACGTATTTTGAGATATTTCCACCATCTTCATAGATTTGCTGGAGCATTTGCACAGCTTGCTGATTAGCGCCTCCATGTAGAGGACCCCACAATGCAAGTATTCCTGAAGCAACAGAGGCGTAAACATTTGCCATGCTACTGCCGACTACCCTCACTGTTGAGGCACTGCAATTCTGTTCATGATCTGAATGTAAAATCAGCATAACTTCCAGAGATCTGACTACTTCCGGATCGATATCATAAGACTCAGCAGGAACCGAGAACATCATGTTCAAAAAGTTTTCACAGTAGGACAGTTCATCTCTTGGATAGACAAAAGGCTGTCCTACACTTTTTTTGTAGGAAAATGCGGCAATGGTGCTGATTTTCGCAATCAAACGTGCGGAATTTATCCCAATATTCTCTATTGATGCCTTTCCGGAGGCCTCAGCATAATAAGCTGAAAGAGACGATATCATGGATGAAAGGATCACCATTGGATGAGCGTTTTGAGAAAACCCTTCAAAGAACAGTTTCATATCTTCATGGATCATTGAGTGCTTGCTGACGCGATCAGCAAAATTTCCCAGCTGTTCTTTGTTTGGCAATTCTCCATGTATGAGCAGATAGGCGACTTCAATAAATGTTGATTGTTCTGCCAGTTCTTCAACGGGATATCCTCGAAATTGCAAAATACCTTTTTCGCCATCAAGGTAAGTGATAGTGCTTTCACACGGACCAGTATTTACATATCCTGGATCCAGAGTGATGTGACCGGTTTTGGTACGTAAATTAGAAATGTCTATTGCTTTTTCATTTTGTGAACCTGTCAACACAGGCAGTTCGATAGACTGACCGTCGGGAAGGCTTAGTTTTGCAGTTTCTGACATAATTCTTATCTATTGGAGGAGGGAAACATAATAAAAATTAATCAGCGCCATTTGTCCAGCTGAACTAGAATTGCTTTTTGTGCATGTAATCTGTTTTCTGCCTGATCAAATACTACGGACTGCGGACCCTCTATCACTTCATCAGTGATTTCTTTATCCCTTTCCGCAGGCAGACAATGAAAAACCAGGGCATCTTTTACGGCATACTCTAACAGTCTCGAGTTGACTTGAAAATCTTTTAAAATACTTTCTCTTTCAGCAATTTTATCTTTTTCACCCATGCTGGCCCAGACATCTGTATAAATGATTTCAGCGCCATCCACAGCTTCTTGCGCGGCGTGTGTAACAGTAATGGTTGAAATTCCGATTTCTCTTATTTTATTTACAAGTTTCATATCCGGCAGGGTTTCAGGAGCAGTAGCAATGCGTAAATCAAGTGGAATTCTGGCTGCCATGTTCAACCATGAATTTGTCATATTGTTGCTGTCACCAACATAAGCGATGCGAACATTGTCAATACGTCCTAATTTTTCCTTGACAGTAAGCATGTCAGACATTACCTGGCAGGGATGATTAAAATCCGTCAGCATATTGACTACAGGTACTGTGGAGTATTTGGATAAATCCAAAACCATTTGATGTGAATATGTGCGAATCAGAATGCCATCCACGTAGCGTGACATTGTGCGCGCAACATCATTCACTGATTCACGTTCACCAATTATAAAATCCTGTTCAGACAGCATCATCGCTGTGCCGCCGAGTTGAGCTATTCCTACTTCAAATGAGAGGCGAGTCCGTAAAGACGGTTTATGAAAAAACAGTCCAAAAGATTTTCCATGAAGCAGCTGTGGACAATTGCCTTCTTTTGTTTGCTGCTTTAACTCGAATGCAAAGTCGAGATTGTTTCGTATTTCTTCACTCGTCCAATCCAGAATTGAAATAAAATCTCGTTTCATTAGTTAAAAGAATAGTTTGAAAAAATATTGATTGCGTCCAAATAAAAAAATGGCTAGCATGTATGGTAACACTATAGCAACCACATGTTAAGAGGAATCATGCATGAAATGAATGTCCTGGTCACATTTGCAGTGATTGCAGGTTTATACATATCCCTCTTCTTCGTTATTGAGAAAGTATTTTTAAAAGACGAAGATTGAGTCTCCCATCTCCTTTGAGATTCATAAATATACTTCTTGCCGGAATTTTTTGGATTTCAGGGTGTGCTTTTTTTTCAGATCCGGAGTATCCCGGACTTCCCCCTTCAAAGCCCCAATTTCTTGGTGATACCAGAGGATATTATGATGTTTCCGGAAGGATACTGTTCAAGAGTCCGGAAGGAAAACACAGCGGTGAGATGTTACTCCAGATTTCAACTAATTCAGAATTAAAACTGAGTATTTTTACTCCTCTTGCAGGTTCATTGATTTATGAATTACGCGCAAATTATGAAAAGTTTTTAATTCTGAATTACCAGGATAATAATTACGCGCTTGAAGACAATAATTGGGAGGTTCGCCAATCCTGGCTTGGAATGGATTTGTCACTTACTGAACTGAAATGGTTAATTACAGGCAGTCTTCCGGAAAAAACGCCATTATGGCAAAGAAAAAAACTTTCTGCAGGAGAGTTAAAGCTTTTGCAGGGAAGCACTGAAATTCGGATAATCTTAAATTCTGATGGTTATATTGAATCAATGAGCAAATCCCGGGATGAATTATTGGAGTACAGCGCAAAAATACCGCTCTATCAAAACATCGAAAATTTTTATTTTCCAAGGAAAATCCAAATTGAAGATTACACTGGAAACAATCGATGGATGATGTCCATTAGCGAAATCAATGCTGTATTTGGCAGCATTAAGAATCTTGATTTTATTCCTCCTGAAGAAATGAATGCCCTTTAAGATTGTGAATAATTTCTGTAATAAGTAAAATGCCGTTTAATTGCCTGAAAGAAGTCATGTTTTTATTTATGTCATGAAAAGTTGTTTATGCGTTTAATTATTATTGGCGGTGGAAATATGGGGGGAGCAATCCTGCTTGCACTGGTAAAGTCAAAAACTATTCCGCCCAACGATATAATGTTAATAGAATCTGATGAAGAGAAACGGCAAAAACTGAGTACTGTGACAGGGTGTAATTCCCAGGCTGAAATTGACGAAGCCGTTCGAAGCTACGATCAGGTTATGTTAGCAGTAAAGCCGCAAAGTTCCACCGCGGTTATGGAACTGCTGGCTCAGTGGGTTCTGCCTGGCCAGGTTGTTATTTCAGTCATGGCTGGTATTTCTATAAAGACAATGCGCGAAGTGCTCGGACAACCCAAAATGGTGCGGGTAATGCCTAATATCCCTACTTTGATTTCAGAAGGTATGAGTGTTTTTTTTGCTTCAGAAGAAGTTGGCATAAAAGAGCGTGAAGGGATAAAAACTCTTTTTGATTCCTGTGGTTCATGTCTGGAAGCAAAAAATGAAGACGCCATCGATGCTGCCACTGCAATTTCAGGCAGTGGTCCGGGATATTTGTTTTACTTTGCTGAGCAGATGGTTTCATCTGCAAATTCGTTTGGATTTACTGATGATGAAGCGCAAAAGCTTGTGCAGCAAACTATCAGGGGGGCGACTCTGCTTTGGGAGTCACAAAAGGTAACTCCGGAAACTTTACGGCAGCAGGTTTCATCTCCGGGAGGTACTACTTTAGCCGCGCTGAATCATTTTCAGTCAAAGAACGTAGGGGAGTCGATTAAAGAGGGAATACAGCAGGCTTACCTTCGAGCAAAGGAACTGTCATCATAAATAATGTTGTAATATCAGTCTAAAAAATCATCAGTATCATTTATCAGATGCAAGTTAAACTGTGAAGATTTAGTTTTGATTTGGATAAAACACAGTGTAAATACATGTGGTATTTTGAAACACAATCACCATAAAATATTTTAAGAATGGCCTGTCTGATAATTGTTGGAACCCAGTGGGGTGACGAAGGAAAAGGAAAAGTTGTAGATTTACTCACAGATCGTGCTGATGCTGTTGTGCGTTACCAGGGTGGTAACAATGCAGGTCATACAGTGATGTTTGGCAATCAAACTTTTATTCTGCACATGGTTCCTTCCGGAATTCTGCGTGAAACAACTTCAATTCTCGGGAATGGCGTTGTGATCGATTTGACAGCATTTGTCAAAGAAATTAATGAGCTGGAACAAACGGGAATAGACGTGGAAAAACATCTTCGCATCAGTGACCGTGCACAGCTAGTAATGCCCTGGCATAAAACTATTGACCGCCTGCGTGAACAGCAAAAAGGGAAATCGAAAATAGGCACTACAGGTCGTGGTATTGGTCCGGCTTATGAAGATAAAGCAGGACGAGCGGGAATCAGAGTTGGAGATTTGCTGGATCAGGGAAATTTCAGGAACCGTCTGGAAGAAATTGTAAATGATAAAAATAAAATACTTAAGCAATATTTTGATGCAGATGAAGCATCTTTTTCGGCGGAGGAAATCTTTTCAGAATATGCTGATTATCTGAAAAAGCTTAAACCATGTATTGCTGATACACCTTTGCTGATTAATCAGTTTGTTGAGGATGGAAAACATATTTTATTTGAGGGTGCACAGGGAACTTTTTTAGATGTTGATCATGGGACATATCCGTTTGTAACTTCGTCAAACACTTTGTCCGGAAATGCTTGTGTAGGTTCCGGTATTGGTCCAACCAGGATCACCGGTGTTCTGGGAATTGTTAAAGCCTATACAACAAGAGTCGGAAGCGGACCATTTCCAACTGAATTATTTGATAATGACGGCAAGTTACTGCAGTCTGAGGGCAATGAGTTTGGTGCCACAACAGGACGTCCCCGCAGATGTGGCTGGTTTGATGCATTACTTGTACGTCAAGCAGTACGACTGAATGGAATTACCAGCCTTGCTGTAACAAAACTAGACGTACTGGACAAATTCGACACACTCAAAATAGCAGTTGCTTATCGAAAGTCCAACGGAGAAGAATGCGAAAATTTTCCCGGATCACTGGAAAATGTGAGTCCTGTTTACCATGAAATGCCAGGATGGAAATGCTCAACAGCCGGTATAGTGGAGTATGATAAACTGCCCAGTGAAATGCTGGCCTATCTTGAAAAGATATCTAAGTTGGTAGCAGCGCCGGTATCTGTTATATCGACAGGGCCGAAACGTGAAGAAACTATAGTTCTGAACCCTGATCAATTTTGGGATTGATCATTTTTTTAAAGGTGCAAGTAGATGATCAAACGTATTATTTTTGTCTGTCTGGTTGCTTTAATTGCTTACTATGCCGGCGCGAAAGGATTGACTCCGGCAAATGTGACAGATTGGTTTAATGAAAACAAATTTGCGCAAACAATTAAAAATACTATTCAAAAAACTCTAGAATTTGCTGAAGATAAGCAGCTTGCTGATAAAGCCGGTGATGTAATTAATGTAGTGAAAGAAAATGTTTCAGATTGATAATAATTTCAACATTATTTTATTTTTTCCACAAACCTCTCCATTTGTGCGGAACGTGAGCCTTTAACAAGCACTACATCCTCAGGTTTCAGTTGAAGTTTGAATGATTTTGTTATTTCCTCCAAATCGGTAAAGTGTTTAGCTGATTCCGGATTCCCTCCTCCTTTTGCCCAGCCTTCAAGATAGAATTCAATTTCTTCACCCCCAAATCCAAACATTTTCTTGACACCATTTTTGATCATGTTTTCACCAACTTGCTGATGTAACTCCCGGCTTTGTTCACCTAATTCAGCCATTTTTCCGCACACAACAATTTTACGATTATTTGGATATATTTTTTGCATATTCTCCAGAACACTCTGAAAAGATGATGGATTTGCATTATAAGTGTCATCAATCAAAAACCAGTCACCCATGTTGATTTGCTGAAATCTTCCTTTAACGCCCAATTCCAGATTTGCTGTTGCCTGCTGAAGTTCTGGAACGGATAATCCTTCCGATCTTAACAGCGTCAAAGCTGAAACAAGGTTTTGCAGAAAAAGCGGGTTGTTGATTGAAGTTTCAAATTCTGCGTCAAACAACTGAAATGTATGCCTTTCACCTTTTGATTCCTCAGTTATCTGTCGTGTTTTAATCAGTTCAACTCCGGCTTTTTTTGCGTTTTCTTCAACTATATCCAGATGAAGCAAAGATTCCGGAATAATAACTTTTGACCCCGGAGCCATTCCGGCAAACAATCCCGATTTTTCCTGAGCAACTCCTATGGTATTCAGCAGAAACTCAAGGTGGCTTTCGCCAATATTGGTAATGATTCCTCCTGTCGGACGGACAATTTCAGACAACTCAGCGATTTCACCAAAATTGTTTGAACCTATTTCAATTATCCACCACCGGGCCTCAGTTGGAGCATCTAGCAAAGTCAAAGGGACTCCGATATAATTGTTGAAATTTCCGGGAGTAGCATACGCGTTTGGATCAAAATAACGACACAATCCGGCTAGTATTTCTTTGGTGGAGGTTTTTCCGTTGCTTCCTGTTACTGCCAGGACTTTTCCTTTAAAGTTTGTTCTTACCTCTGCTGCCCATTCCCGTAATGCCAGATTTGGATCCGCAACCAACAATCGAGGAAATTCATTTTTACGCAGGGTCTCCGGAATTGATTCGGGATTTGCCACAATTGCGCCTGCCCCCCTTTCAAGCGCTTGTGAAATGTAAATGTGTCCGTCAGTGTTTTCACCTTTTATGCAGAAAAATATCTCTCCCTTTTTTACAACACGGGAATCAATGCTGAAGTTATTTATTGATGAATCTGGATCAATGTGTTCAAGTTCTGCATTTATAATTTGCCTCATTTCTCCAAAAGTATATAATTTTGCCATGAGTTTTTAATAATCAATCAACATTCAAATAATATGGACATAGAAAAACAGTTTGAATCAGCATTTGCCCGCATAGCATTGCCCAACGGCCAGCCCTTATCCTCTGCAGAACCGGAGATAGTGCACGGATGTGTTATTAATAATGATTTTGCAAAAATCACGCTTATTTTACCGGAAGATTCACCTTTGCGTGGTTATCTGCCCGCGCAGGTGGAAGCAGAAGTAAAGCAAATTGAACAGATTGGTAGAGTTGCCATAGAAGTTTTAACTGATCCGCCTGTGGAAAATAAGTAAGCTTGTTTGACGCAGATATTTATGGTCCAAGCCTGCCGATCATGACAGGACGCAGGGGAGAAAAACCATCAGTTTCTGGTAACCATCTTTTGCCTATTGAATCATTTGGCATGCATACATTGTCAATTGGAAATCTTGTTGAAGAAAATAACGCTGTGATTTGGCGAGGCCCCATGGTTCACCAGGCAATTGAACAGCTGCTGCGTGATACAAAATGGCCCGGAGGTGACTTTATGATTATTGACCTTCCTCCCGGAACGGGGGACGTGCAGCTTTCATTGTCTCAGCTTTGTGAATTAACAGGATCGGTAATCGTTTCAACTCCACAGGATGTGGCATTAATTGACGCAATCAAGGCCTCGCAAATGTTTACCAAAGTCGAAATTGATGTTTTGGGAATTGTGGAAAATATGAGCTTTTTTGCTTGTCCTAAATGCGGTGAAGAAACACCTATTTTCAGTCGTCATGGCGCGGAAAATGCCAGTGCACAAATGAACACACAATTCCTTGGGGCTATTCCGATTGAGATGGATGTGCGTAAAGGAGGGGATGATGGCAAGCCACTGATGGCCAGAAATCTTGATTCTCCAGCCACTGTTGCTTTCAACAAAATTGCAGATAATCTGGTTAAAGTGTTGGAAGAAGGTTAGATTTTCAAAACCAAGTCTATGTAATTGACATTTCCCTCTTTATTGATACTCTTATAACACCCTTTGCGGGTCGGTAGCTCAGTTGGTAGAGCATCTGACTTTTAATCAGGTGGTCCGGGGTTCGAGACCCCGCCGACCCACCACTTTTCACTAATAATTATAGTGACTTAAGTGGTTACCCTCAAAAATTTTTCAAAAGTTGTTGTATTTTTGTCACATTTTTGGCTTTAAATTATTTAGTTGAGGGAATCTAGCAGGCATCGGCTGACTTCGAAAGCTTTTATCAAATACACCATTGGTTGGACTGACACGTTGTGAAACAATGATATTTTTATATCTTATATAATATCAATTACTTATTTGTGAGGTTTGCTTATGAAAGCTCAAGTTTTATATAAATATGATCCTGAAATGAAGGAAGATGTTTGGGTTGAATCCGCAGAAATGCCGGATCCCAAAATTGAGAAAGCTTCAGATGTTATTGTAAAAATAGGTGCAGCAGGAGTTTGTAGAACAGATCTTCACATTATAGAAGGAGTCTGGCGTCATATTCAGGACCCAGATGATCAATTACTGCCATGTGTTATGGGACACGAAAATGCTGGTTGGGTAGAAGAGGTAGGTCAAGATGTTTCAAACTTTAAAAAAGGTGATCCTGTAATTCTTCATCCTCTTATTTCTGGTACTAACGGCACCTGTCTTTCCTGCAGAAGAGGTAATGATATGTTTGCCGAAGAAGGGGCTTTCCCAGGGTTAAATATTAAAGAAGGGGGATATTGCGAATATCTAAAGACTAGTGTCAGAAATTTGATTAAGCTGCCCAAAGTTTTGGCTCCAAAAGATGTAGCTCCTTTTTCGGATGCTGGTTTAACGGCATATAGGGTAGTAAAAAAAGCAACCAGGCATCTACTACCAGGACAAAGCTGTGTGGTTATAGGAGCGGGTGGTTTAGGGCACATAGCAATTCAATGTCTCAAAGCAATGTGTGCCGCCAACATTATAGTTGTCGAAAAATCAGAAAAAGCTCTCAAGCATGCAATGGAATTAGGCGGAGAAGAGGGTATTTTAATTGATGGTAATGAAGTGGAACAAGTGTTGGAGTTAACTAATGGTAATGGTGCAGAAGCTGTAATTGAT